>Ga0116149_1000638_pt1 | contig 45719 bp, 45 predicted proteins | sample AD_UKC057_MetaG_FD_89787 | JGI IMG/M metagenome (GOLD analysis project Ga0116149, IMG submission 89787) | Active sludge microbial communities of municipal wastewater-treating anaerobic digesters from USA - AD_UKC057_MetaG | ecosystem: Engineered > Bioreactor > Anaerobic > Digestate | place: USA...
AGAATAGATAAAGAAAACCTTTCTATAGAAGAGGCAAAAAGAACTGGGAGAACATACGATGCCCCATGGTACGTTGAGGCTACTATTGAAGATCCGATATCAAAGAAGAAAAAGACAAACGAGATTTATATGGGTGATATTCCCCTGATGACCGGGCAGGGAACATTTATTATCAACGGGGTAGAGAGAATAATTATCAATCAGCTTATAAGATCGGAAGGTGTTTTGTTCGGCGGGGAGATTTCTCCCGTTACGGGACAATTTTTGTCTGGGGCCATAGTGATTCCGAGGAGTGGAGTTTGGTTGGAGTTTGAAACTTCAAGAACGGGAGTCATATCTCTCAGAATAGACAGAAAGAGAAAAATAACAGCTACAACTTTGCTCAGAGTATTCGGATTGGAAAGTGATGACGATATAAGAAAGGTATTTGTTGGTGTGGAAACAAATCCGGAGATTAATTATACCGAAGCAACTTTGGCAAAAGATCCTGCAAGCAATTTTGATGAAGCCTGTTTGGAAATATACAAAAAAATGAGACCCGGAGAACCATTGGTAATCGAAAACGCCAAAGCTTTGGTTCACGCAATGTTCTTTAATAAACGAAGATACAGTATGGGGGCAATAGGAAGATTTAAACTAAATCAGACGCTCGGTTTAAATTTTCCTAATGATCCCAAACACAGATTACTTCAGTTGGAAGATTTGATAAAGATAATTTCTAAAATTATAGAACTTAACAACGGAATCGGGGATCCAAGCGATGTAGATTTTTTGGGGAATAGGAGAGTAAAGAGTATGGGTGAGCTTTTGCAGTGGCAAACAAGAGTTGGTTTCCTGAGGATGGAGAAAAACATCAAAGAAAGAATGAGCTTGGCCCCCAGAGACAAACTTCCGGAGCCTTCAACCCTGATAGCCCCCAGAGCTATGGCGGCGGCTATACACTCGTTTTTTGCGACCGGCCAGTTGTCTCAGCTTCACGAACAGCAAAATCCGCTATCGGCTTTAGATCATATCAGGCGTCTTTCAGTTTTGGGACCGGGGGGATTGTCAAAGGAAAGAGCAAGTTTTTCTGTCAGGGATGTTCACAGTTCTTACTTCGGGAGGATATGCCCAGTCAGAACTCCGGAAGGTCCTCATGTCGGCCTTATCAATTACATGGCGATGTACGCCCGTGTTAATGAATATGGGTTTTTGGAGACCCCTTATGTTAAGTTGGAAAAAGACCCTAAAGGGAGAGTAAGGATTACGGATGAGATCGTTTACCTTGCTGCTTATGATGAAGAGAATGTAAATATTACTGACCAGTCTGTTGAGATAGATGACGGGGGGTATATTTTGGATTCTCAGGTTCCAATGAGAAGAGGTCATGAGTTTTTCCTTGGAGATGTTTCTACTGCTGAATATATTGAGGTTGTTCCCGCGCAGGTTCTGGGTGTTATAGCAGGTCTTGTTCCTTTCGTTCAGAATAACGAGGTAACCCGTATAACTATGGCCACACAGCAGATGTCTCAGGCTGTTCCCTTGATAAAACCTCAAAGACCGATAGTGGGAACAGGCATTGAAGCTGAAGTTGCAAGAAATACTAACGCGCTTATCCTGGCCGAAGGAAACGGCCTTGTTGAATACGCTGATGCCGATAAAGTTGTTGTTAAATATGCCGATAAAAATAGGAAAACCGAATACCGCACAAAGAAATTTATTCAAACAAATAATGAGACTAATTATAATCAGATAGTGAAAGTAACAACAGGGCAGAGAGTCAAAAAGGGAGATATTCTGGTAGAAGGACCGGCGGTTGATGAGGGAGAAATAGCCATAGGTACAAATATGAAGGTTGCTTACATGATATACGAGGGATTGGAGTATGAAGATGGAATAGTCATTTCGGATCGAATAGTTAAGGAAGATGTTTTAACCTCAATTCATATTCAGGATTATTCCGTTTCGGTTCAGGAAACAAAATTGGGTCCCGAGGAAATCACAAGAGATATACCTAATGTTTCGGAAGATAGTCTGCGAAGTTTGGATGAAAGAGGAATTGTAGCGGTAGGGTCAAAGGTAAAGTCGGGAGATGTTCTGGTCGGAAAAGTTGCTCCGAAGGGTGAGGTGGATCTTACGTCCGAGGAAAGACTACTGAGGGCGATATTTGGTGAGAAAGCTAAAGATGTGAGGGACACTTCTCTGAGAATGCCTCATGGTGAGCACGGTGTTGTTATAGGTATTAAATCGGTTACAAAAGAAGATAACGAATCTTTACCGGCCGGTACTATAGAAAAAATAACGGTTTATGTTGCTCAGCAGAAGAAAATTGAAATCGGAGATAAACTTGCCGGAAGACATGGAAATAAAGGTGTTATTTCTGCTGTAGTACCTGCTGTGGACATGCCGATGCTTCCTGACGGAACATCCGTCGATATAATATTTTCTTCGGAAGCGGTGCTGAAAAGGATGAACGTTGGTCAGATACTTGAAGCTTCTCTCGGAGCTGCGGGAAGGAAATTAAACAAGTTCTACGAAATCCCCTCTCTTCAAAGAATTCCGGAAGATAAGCTTGTGGAGGAGTTAAAAAGAGCAGGTTATCCTGCCAGTGGGAAGATGAAACTTATAGATGGAAGAACGGGGGAATATTACCATAACGAAATAGTTGTTGGTGACGCATATATTTTGAAACTTATTCATATGTCGGAAGAAAAAATACATGCCAGATCCACAGGTCCTTACTCTTTGATAAATCAACAGCCTTTAGGTGGTAAGGCGCAGTTCGGGGGTCAGAGATTCGGGGAGATGGAGGTTTGGGCTTTAGAGGCATATGGAGCCGCGCACACTCTTCAGGAGATGTTGACTATTAAATCTGACGATATGATGGGAAGGGTTCAAGCTTTTAGCGCTCTCATACAGGGCAACAAGATTCCCGGCCCGACTGTTCCGGAAACCTTTAAATTGTTGGTTAGAAAACTAAACGGATTGGGTTTGGGATTGGAAGCTTTCTCGGCAGAAGGAAGCGATGAAAGTATTGAAGAAGGAAATACAGAGGGTTCTGTGCAACGGGAAAAACAGGGAGAAAAGCAGATAAATTGGAATGAAGCAGAAGCTTTGACAGATCAGGATGAATCTGTTTTTAGCGAAGAAGATATGGAAAAAGAGGGAATGGAAGAAGTAGGTGATTTTGATAAGGAGGATGAAATTTCCTAAGGAGTACACACATGCGAGATATTAATAAACTAAAAGATTTTGATGCATTAAGAATATATTTAGCTTCAACGGAAGATATTCTAAGCTGGTCTTACGGCGAAGTTACGAAACCGGAAACTATAAATTACAGAACTTTCAAATCTGAGAGAGATGGTCTTTTTGATGAGAGAATATTCGGTCCCACGAAAAATTATGAGTGCTACTGTGGAAAATACAAGGGTATAAGATACAAAGGAGTTATATGTGATAAATGCGGTGTTGAAGTAACTACCAATAGAGTGCGAAGAGAGAGGATGGGTCACATCAAACTTGCTTCTCCGGTTGCCCATGTCTGGTTTTTTAAAGGCATTCCGTCAAACATGGCTTTGCTTCTTGATCTTACGCCCAGAAATGTAGAGTCGGTTGTGTATTTTGCTTCATTTATTGTTACGGAAATTGACGAGAAAAACAAAGTTAAAGTGATTTCTCAGATTGGGAAAGATTTGGAAATGACAAAAGCGTCCGCTCAGAAAGAAATGGACGATCAAATAAAGTCTTTGAACAAGGAAATCGAAGACCTCTCCAAATTACACGACGACATAAAAGCTGAGGAAGAGGAATTAAAGATAAAACAGCAGGTGCAAAAATTGACAGCTACTTATGAAAAAAGAATTGAAGAGCAGGAGAAGAAATTTAGATTAATTCAAAAGAAAATAGAGAGTGTAAATCTTAATTCCGTGATTTCCGAAAATGAATATATAACTCTGATTTCCTATCTTGAGAAGTTTTGCAAATTAGAAACAGGTGCAGGAGCTCTAAAGACAATTTTGGATAAATTGGACTTGAATATGTTGTCGGAGCAATTAAGAGATCAGCTGAAAAAAACCAAGGGTCAGAATGCTCAGAAAATATCAAAGAGACTAGTAGCCGTTGAAAAATTCAGGAGATCGGGTGTAACTCCGGGGAGAATGATTATGGAAGTTATTCCGGTAATTCCTCCGGACTTAAGACCGATTGTTCAGCTTGACGGCGGGAGATTTGCCACTTCGGATTTAAATGATCTCTATAGAAGGCTTATAAATAGAAATAACAGATTGAAAAAACTTTTGGATCTGGGTGCGCCGGAGATAATTGTGAGAAATGAAAAAAGAATGCTCCAGGAATCTGTGGACGCATTGTTGGATTCTTCCAAGAGAAGGAAGAAGGCAAGAACAAATACCCGTGGAAAAGAACCCCGATCTTTAGCGGATATGATAAAGGGAAAACAAGGTATATTCAGATTAAACCTTTTGGGTAAAAGAGTAGATTATTCCGGGAGAGGGGTCATAATAAACGGTCCCGATTTAAAGCTTGATGAATGTGGTATTCCAAAGGAAATGGCGTTAGAACTTTTCAAACCGATGGTTTTAAGAGAGATACTTGCAAGAGGATACGCTCCGAATGTAAAGAGCGCGAAGTTCTTCCTTGATACGAGGGTTCCGGAGGTTTGGGATATTCTGGAAGAAGTAGTTGAAGGACATCCTGTTCTCTTGAACAGGGCTCCGACTTTGTGGAGACTCGGAATTCAGGCTTTCTATCCTAAGTTGATAGAAGGAAACGCGATTAAACTTCATCTGTGCGTTTGTAAAGGATTTAACGCCGATTTTGACGGTGACCAAATGGCGGTTCATGTTCCCCTGACCGATGAGGCGATAGAAGAGGCTAAGAATGTTCTTATATCTACTAATAATCTTTTGAATCCTTCCAGCGGGGCTCCGATATCAATTCCGGCGAACATAATGCTATTCGGTGTTTACTATATAACATCTGTGGATGAAAAACTTCCTGTTTTGAATAAAGTTTACTCGGGCGAAACAGAATTAGTATATGCAATGGAGGTGAAGAAGGAAATAGATTTGAGACAGCTGTCAAAGATACAAATCGAAGGAAAGATCGTAGAAACAACTCCCGGAAGAATTATTTTTAACAAAGTTTTACCAAAGAATTATGAGTATATAAACGAACCCATGGATAGGAAAAGAGTTACCAGTCTTTTGACGAAAGTATTAAAAGAAGAACCTAACGAGGTTGCTTCAAAGTTGATAGATGATATTAAAGATATAGGTTTGAAATACGGGACCGTTTGTGGTCAGTCTGTTTCTCTGGCCGATATAGAAATTCCAAAAGAACGTGAAGAAATGATAAACGAAGGGAAAAAGTTGGTTAAAGAAGTAGATGGTTTTTATGCTCGAGGTTTGATAACCCGTTCGGAAGTGAGAAAGAAAAACGAAGAAATATGGAACAAGGTTATTAGTGATCTTGATAAAGTTGTTTGGGATGATTTGCCTGAAGATAATCCGGTCAAGATACTTGTTAAGTCAGGTTCTACGAAAGCTTCCAGAGATCAGGTAAGACAATTAGCGGGTATGAAAGGATTAATTTACGATCCTACGGGAAAGATTGTTGAAGTTCCCATATTTGGAAATTTCAAATTAGGCTTATCTGCTTCCGAGTATTTTATAGGCTCAAGAGGTGCAAGGAAAGGTCTTGTTGATAAGGGTTTGAAAACAGCTGACGCCGGATATTTAACCAGAAGATTGGTAGATGTAAGTCAGGATGTTTTGGTAAGAGAAGATGATTGCGGAACCGATGAAGGTAGGGAAATGACTGTTGGAAAAGGTACACTTCTTCAGACATTCGGAGAAAGAGTTGTCGGAAGGGTTCTGGCCAAAGATGTAAAAGTTGGTGGGAAAGTTATTGTGAAAGCAAAAACTTTGTTAACGGACTCCGACGTCGAATTAATTGAAAAATCAGGTGCTGAAAAAATAATTATTAGGTCCCCGATGCATTGTGAGACCAGAAGAGGTGTTTGTGCTACATGCTATGGGACTGATCTTATGACGGGAAAACTTGTTAAAGTTGGTACGGCGATAGGAGTAGCGGCAGCTCAGTCCATAGGTGAACCCGGTACCCAGCTTACGCTTAAGACCTTTCATTCGGGAGGGGTTGTAGGAAAAGATATAACTCAAGGTTTGCCGAGAGTAGAGGAACTTGTGGAAGCCAGGGCGCCTAAATTCTTATCCGTAATGAGTGAAATTTCCGGTACGGTCAGAATTGAAAAAAACGGTGACGAGAGAAAAATAGTTGTAATCCCATCCGACCCGGGAGAAGAAGTTGTTGAATATGAAATAGATCCCGTAGAGGAAATTTTGGTAAGAGATGGCGAAACTGTTGCTAGAGGACAAAAGTTAACTTCGGGTAATTTAAATCTTAGCGACTTATACAGAACCGTGGGAGTAGATGAAACCAAAAGATACATTATTGAAGAAATTCAGAATGTCTACGCTTCTCAGGGTGTAACTATTAATGATAAACATTTGGAGATAATAGTGAAACAGATGTTTAATCATGTTAAGATTGAGGATCCCGGGGATACGGAATTTATGGCTGGGGAAATTGTTACTAGAGCCAGATTTGACGAAGAAACTGAGAGGGTTGTTGCAAGCGGAGGCGCCCCAGCAACGGGAAAAATTACAATGCTTGGAATAACTAAGTCCGCTTTATACACTGACAGTTGGATGGCGGCGGCATCGTTTATTCATACAAGTAATGTGTTGACCGAAGCCGCGTGCTCTGGTAAGGTTGATTACCTGCTAGGTCTTAAGGAAAATGTAATTATCGGAAGATTAATTCCTACAGGGGAAAGAGCAAGAATTGACTAATATGCCTACTATTAATCAACTAATTAGAAAAGGTAGAAAAAGAAAAACTAAAAAGGTTGGCACACCGGCTCTTAAAGAGGTTTTTAACACCAAAAGAAGAAAAGTGTCAAAGCATAACAGTCCGTTAAAACGGGGGGTTGTTTTATTGGTCAGAACGCAAACTCCAAAAAAACCTAATTCTGCGCTGAGAAAAGTGGCCAGAGTCAGGTTATCAAACGGAAGGGAAGTTACTGCCTATATTCCTGGTGAAGGGCATAACCTTCAGGAACACTCCGTTGTTATCGTAAAAGGGGGAAAAGTTCAGGATCTGCCGGGAATTAAATACGAAATAGTCAGGGGTGCCGCAGATCTCGCAGGTGTTGAGAAAAGAAAAACTTCCCGCTCAATTTACGGTGTTAGGAAAGTTAAGGAGAAAAAATAATGAGAGGAAAAAGATCAAAAAAAAGACAAGTAATCCCCGATCCTGTGTATAAATCTAAAGTGGTTTCAAGAATGATCAATACCGTTATGGAAAGAGGAAAGAAAAGTTTGGCTGTTAAGATAGTTTATGGCTCTATGGAAAAACTTAGTGACGACGAAAAAGAAAGATTAAGAATATTCGAACAGGCTGTTAAAAATGTTATGCCTCAGCAGGAGGTAAGGTCAAAAAGAGTAGGTGGTGCTACTTATCAGGTACCAATGCCCCTAAGACATGATAGAGCTGAAGCTCTGGCTATAAGATGGATAGTCGAAAGTGCTGAGTCAAAAAAAGGAAAACCGATGGTGGAAAAGCTGTATGATGTTTTGAATGACGCATATCAAAATACCGGAGACGCTATTAAAAAGAGAGATGAAGTTCATAGGATGGCCGAAGCTAACAGGGCTTTTGCTCATTTTGCAAGGTTTTAAAGAGGTTTTAAAAAATGTCGGACACAATGGATAAAAAATATCCCCTGGAGAAAATCAGAAATATTGGAATCATTGCCCATATTGATGCGGGGAAAACCACCACAACAGAAAGGATTCTTTATTACACCGGAAAAACTCATAGAATCGGAGACATAGATGAAGGGACAACTCAGATGGATTGGATGGCTCAGGAAAAGGAAAGAGGTATTACAATACAATCAGCAGCTACTACCTGCTTTTGGAGGGATCATAGAATAAACATTATTGATACACCGGGACATGTTGATTTCACCGCCGAGGTTGAGAGGTCTTTAAGAGTTTTAGATGGTGGAGTAGTTATTTTGGATGGTTCTCAGGGAGTAGAGCCTCAGTCGGAAACCGTTTTCAGGCAGGCTCAGAAATATGATGTTCCTTTGTTATTTTTTGTGAATAAATTGGATAAAGTTGGGGGAGATTTTTATATGTCTCTCAATTCTATTTCTGAGAAGCTTACCAATAAGGGTTTGGCAGTTCAGTTGCCAATAGGATTAGAGAACGGTTTTAAAGGAGTAGTTGACCTTGTGGAAATGAAAGCATATGGATTTGAAGGAGATGACGGTAGTAAAGTAGTTGAATTTGAGATCCCGGAAGATTTACTTGAAGATGCAAGAAAATACAGATCCATTTTGGTTGAAAAAGTAGCCGAGTCCGATGATGTCCTGCTTGAAAAATACCTAGGGGGAGACGATCTTACTATTGAGGAAATAAAGACCGGATTGAGAAAATTAACTGTATCCGTGAAAATTTATCCTGTTTTTTGTGGGTCTTCCCTATCTAATAAAGGGGTTCAGAAGTTATTAGACGGTATTATAGATTACCTTCCCTCTCCTAAGGATTTACCCGATGTAGTCGGTATTAATGCCGAAACCGGAGAGCAAGTGTTCTTAAAGCCGGACGAAAACGGCCCTTTTACAGCTCTTGCCTTTAAAATTCAGACAGATCCTTATGTCGGAAGATTGACTTATTTCAGAGTTTATTCGGGTAACGTTAGTGCGGGATCTTATGTTTATAACGCGACTTCCGGAAAGAAAGAAAGATTAGGAAGAATACTTTTAATGCACGCAAATCATAGAGAGGAAATAAAAAATGTTGTGGCGGGAGAGATTGCTGCCGGAGTGGGTTTAGAAGCTGGTACCGGTGACACTCTTTGCTCCGAGGATAATAAAATATTACTGGAGAAAATAAGCTTCTCTGAACCGGTTATAGGAATAGTCATTGAGCCAAAAACGAAAGCTGATAGGGATAAAATGTCCCAGGTGATAAAGAAGTTTTTAGAAGAAGATCCTACATTACAGGTAAAAACCAATAATGAGACAGGGCAAACTCTTTTATATGGAATGGGGGAGCTTCATTTGGATATTGTTGTAGATAGAATGCGAAGGGAGTTTAATTTGGAGATAAACACCGGAAGACCGCAGGTTGCTTACAGAGAAACAATTAGAAAAGCTGTGGAGAAAGAAGGAAAATATATCAGACAAACAGGTGGTAGAGGACAGTATGGCCATGTCGTAATTAAAATGGAGCCGTTGGGAAGAGGAGAGGGGGTAAAATTTGTGGACAAAATAGTAGGAGGAGTTATTCCAAGAGAATATATTCCGGCAGTTGAAAAGGGAGTAAAAGAGGCAGCAGAAAGCGGTGTGATAGCAGGATATCCGTTAGTTGATTTTCAGGTTACCCTTTTTGATGGTTCCTTCCACGAGGTAGACTCTTCGGAAATGGCTTTCAAGATGGCTGCTATTGAAGCGATGAGAGAAGCACAAAGGGCTGCAGATACATTCCTGCTCGAACCTATAATGAAAGTTGAGGTTATAACACCCGAGGAGTTTATGGGAGATGTGATTGGTAATCTTTCTTCAAAGAGGGGAAAGATTGAAAGTACGGAACAGAGAGGGAACGCCAGAATAATATCCGCCAAAGTTCCTTTAGCGGAAATGTTCGGGTATGCTACAGAACTTAGGGGTCTCACTCAGGGGAGGGCTTCTTTCACCATGGAGCCGAGCCATTATGAAGAGGTTCCGGCAAACATAGCCGAAACTTTGGCAAAAGATAACATAAGACATTGATTATTTGCAGTTGTGCTAAAAGTCTTGATTTTTTCATTTTAATTTGATTAACTATCACTTGCTTTAGTAAATGTTTTCGGGCTGAGGCAATATAATTCCGAACGGAAGCGAGCGTTCTTGAAAATTTTAAAGAACTTTCGCAAACGTGCAGAATATATTGTTTTGGCCGTACAAAGTAATTTATTTACCGAAAGGAAATTTAAAATGCCGGAATTTGTAAGAAACAAAGAACATTTAAATATAGGTACTATCGGTCACGTTGACCATGGTAAAACTACTTTAACTTCGGCCATTACGAAAGTATTGGCTGACAAAGGTCTAGCCAATTTTAGGGCGTTTGATAGTATTGATAACGCTCTGGAGGAAAAAGAGAGGGGTATAACTATTAATATCACCCATGTTGAGTACGAGACCGAGAAGAGACACTATGCCCATATAGACGCTCCTGGACATAAAGACTACATCAAAAATATGATAACCGGAGCTGCTCAGATGGATGGAGCTATATTAGTTGTTTCAGCGCCTGATGGCCCCATGCCTCAGACAAGAGAGCATATACTGCTTGCAAGGCAAGTTAATGTTCCCGCAATTGTTGTTTTTATGAATAAATGCGATATGGTTCAGGATAAGGAGATCTTAGATCTTGTGGAGTTGGAGATAAGGGAGCTTTTGAATAAATATGGATTTCCCGGAGATACAACTCCTGTAATAAGAGGTTCCGCTCTGAAAGCTTTGGAGGGAGATCCTGAAGCGGCAAAACAGATAGAAGAGTTAATGAAGGCTGTTGATGAGTTTATTCCCACTCCCCAGAGGGATTTGGATAAACCTTTCTTAATGCCGATTGAAGACGTTTTTACAATTTCTGGAAGAGGTACTGTTGTTACAGGGAGAATTGAAAGAGGTGTTGTAAATATAAATGATGAGGTTGAAATAGTAGGTATAAGAGATACAAAGAAAACAATTGTCACGGGTATAGAGATGTTTAAGAAGTCTCTTAAACAGGGTCAAGCGGGAGATAATGTCGGAGTTTTATTGAGAGGGATTGAAAGAACGGATGTTGAAAGAGGTCAGGTTCTTGCGAAACCGGGAACAGTAAAGCCTCATGTGGAATTTGAAGCAGAGGTCTACGTTCTTTCCAAAGAGGAGGGAGGTAGACACAAGCCATTCTTCTCCGGATACAGACCTCAATTCTATATCAGAACGACAGATGTTACCGGTGAAGTTTCTCTCCCGGAAGGAGTTGAAATGGTTCTCCCCGGAGATAACGTTAAAATGACAGTCAAGCTCATCACACCTGTCGCTTTGGAAGAAGGAATGAGATTTGCTATAAGAGAAGGGGGTAGCACTGTTGGCCACGGAGTTGTAACTAAGGTTATCGCTTAATTGAAGTAGATTTTTAGAGGAGGCCCGCCGAAGGCGGGCCTCCTCTTATCTCTCTCTTTTGTTTATGGCTAAAGGAAAAACACAAAAAGAAACCAAAATAAGGATAAAACTTAAATCTTACGATAGCAGGATAATTGATTTAAGTTGTTCAAAAATTGTTGACACAGCAATAAGAACCGGTGCTCAGGTAGTAGGTCCGGTGCCTCTTCCGACAAAAATTGAGAGATTCACCGTTATCAGAGGACCGCATATAGACAAAAGATCCAGAGAACAGTTTGAATTAAGGACTCACAAAAGAGTTATAGATGTTTTAAATCCTACTTCCTCAACTATTGAGACGTTGTCAAAGTTAAGTTTACCTGCCGGGGTTGGAATTTCGATAAAAATGTAGTATTCTTTCTTGTTCCAGGTTCTTATATTGAAGTATTTAATACGAAATTAATGACAAATATAAAAATATAAAGAAATTTTTTGGAAAAGGGTATGTTTAGGCAGGGCGCCCTTGAGGCGCTAATTTTTTTGAAAATTTCGGTTTTGGATTTGGGTTTTGGAAGATTTAAAAATTAAGTTAAAAATTAAAAAGTAAAAGAATGGAAAAATTAACAGGGAAAAAATTGAATATGACACAGGTTTTTGATGACAACGGGAAAGTAACTCCTGTTACTATCGTTCTATGTAATTCAGATGTTTCCTCTGAAATTGAAAACAAAAGTGTGGTTATAGTAGGTAAATCTAAGGGAAAAGGTTTTACAGGAGTTATGAAAAAATGGGGTTTTCACGGAGGTCCAGCTACCAGAGGACAAGGTATAAAAGGAAGAACTCCCGGTTCAATAGGTTCTCAGACACCGGGTAGAGTTTTAAAAGGAAAGAAAATGGCCGGAAGGGCAGGAAATGAAAGAATATCAATAAAAGGATTAAGAATTGTAAAAGTTCTTCCGGAGCTGAAGCAGGTAATGATTTCCGGTCCTGTTCCGGGAGCCAGAAATTCAAAAATAGAAATTAAGTTCATTGAGGATAAAAGTTAAATTTTTTAAAAATATGAAGATAGATGTTTTTAATCTTAAAGGTGAAAAAAAAGAGCAGATAGAACTGAAAGATGATGTTTTCGGTTTTAAGCCCAATCAAAAGGTTTTAGAGCAATATGTTCGGGTTTATCAGCTAAATCAGAGGCAGGGTACTTCTTCTACCAAAAACAGGTCGGAAGTTTCCGGTGGAGGGGCTAAACCATGGAGACAGAAAGGTACAGGAAGAGCTCGCCAAGGTTCAATAAGAAGTCCGATTTGGGTTGGCGGTGCTGTGGCCCATGGTCCCAGGCCGAAAGATTGGAAGGCTGGTTTGAACGAGAAGATGAAAAGAATAGCCTTGAAATCGATATTGTCTTTAAGAATGTCCGACGGGAAGATTTTTGTCATTGATAACGAGAAAGTTGAAAAGCCAAAAACTAAGCTTTTTTCCGATATTCTTAAAAAGTTTGAAATTGAAGGGAAAATTTCTCTCGTTTGGGCGGGGGATTGTGAAAATCTTCTGAAAAGTGCCAGGAATATTCCCGGAGTTTTTTTAGTGAATGAAAGCAGTTTTGGTGCTTATGATGCGGTGAAAAGCCAGAATCTGGTCTTTCTAAAAGATGCAGTTTTGAAAGTGCAGGAAAGGATTTCTAAATGAGGTTAAGTAAGTCAATAATAAAACCGATAATAACCGAAAAATCTTATGACCATGCTGCATATGGGAAGTATGTTTTTGAAGTTTCTATCAATGCTACAAAAGGTTCCATAAAGAATGAAATTAAGAATCTTTACGGAGTTGATGTAGTTGAGGTAAAAACTTCTATAATGCCGGGAAAGTCCTCCAGAATAGGAAGATCAAGAATGTTCTCAGTGCCTTCGAAATGGAAGAAAGCTGTTGTAAAGCTAAAAGAAGGACAAAGTATTGATTTATTCCCAAAGGATAAATAATGATTAAAAAATATAAACCGACAAGTGAAGGATTAAGAACAAGAAAAACTTTGGTAAAAGGAGTTGAAGATACGCGACCATTGAAACCTCTGGTTAAGGGAAAAAATGGTCCCGCGGGAAGATCCAGGGGAAAAATTACCAGCAGGCATAAGCAAAGAGGCAGCAGAAAGCTTTATAGAGTAATAGATTTCAAAAGGGATAAATTTAATATTCCGGCCAAAGTTATAAGTATTCAAGATGACCCCAATAGAGGACCGAATATAGCGCTTTTGTCCTATGCTGATGGGGAGAAAAGATATATAATATCCCCCGAGGGTTTGGAAGTCGGAGCTTCTGTTATGTCGGGAGATAACGCAGAAATATCGGTTGGTAACAGCCTCCCGATGTCAAAAATTCCCATCGGAGTTCCGATTCATAATATCGAAATAAATCCGAGAGCGGGGGCAATACTTTGCAGAGCGGCCGGGAACCAGGCTCAGATTATTGCAAAAGAGGGCAGCTATGTTAATGTGAAACTTCCAAGCGGAGAGGTGAAGAGGATATCGGATGTCTGTACGGCGACTATAGGTGTTATAGGAAATGCGGACAAAAGAAATGTAGTTTTAGGAAAAGCCGGGAGGATGAGACATTTGGGAAGAAGACCCCATGTAAGGGGAGTAGTTATGGGTGATCCACATAGAGATCATCCTCATGCCGGAAAATACAGTTCTTCCGGTATAGGAATCAAAGCTCCTTTGTCGCCATGGGGGTGGAAGACAAAAGGTGTTAAAACAAGGAAAAGGCACAAAACTGATTACACCATAGTTAGTAGAAGAAAGGGAAAGAAATAGTTTAAAAAGGAGTTTTTATGTCAAGATCGCTAAAAAAAGGAATATATGTAGATGAAAAGTTAATGAAAAAGGTAGATAAGGCTTTGGCCGGTGATAAGGCTCCTATCAGAACCTGGTCCCGAAGGTCTGTTATAGTTCCGAAGATGGTTGGTCTGACTTTTGAGGTTTATAACGGGAGAAAGCACATACCTTTCTTTGTCACTGAGTCAATGGTAGGCCATAAACTGGGAGAATTTGCTCCGACCAGAACTTTCAGAGCTCATTCTTCTAAGAAAGGTTTAACGGGAGCAAAGGAATAAAATGAACGATGTAAAGATAACGGCAAAATATATTAATGCAAGGGTATCGCCGAAAAAAACGGCGATTGTGCTGGATTTAGTTAGGGGAAAAAGTCTGGAGGAAGCAAAGAAGATTCTGGCTTTTGACAGAAGCAAGCCGGGTAAAATGGTGTTGAAAGTTTTGAAATCTGCCGAAGCCAATGCTTTGAATAACAATAAAATGGAAAAAGATAAGTTATTTGTAAATAGAATATGGGTTAGCGGAGCTCCTATGCAGAAAAGAATGAAAGCCGGAGCTAAAGGAAGGGCAGACCCGATTTTAAAAAGGTATAGTCATATTTATGTAAGTTTGGGGGAAAGGGCTGGTAAATAATGGGACAAAAAATAAATCCGATAGGGTATAGAATTGGAATTTCAAAAAACTGGAGTTCCAGATGGTTTTCGTCAAAAAAAGATTATGCCGATCTTTTGCTTGAGGACAAGAAAATAAGAGATCTTTTGAATGATAAATTAAGTTCTGCAGGCCTAAAAAGTGTAGAAATTGAGCGAACCGAAAATGAGGTCAGTGTTTTAATTAAAGTATCTAAGCCCGGCGTTGTTATAGGAAAGGGAGGAACCGGTGTTGAAGAAATAGAGAAGGAGATCAAGAAAATAACAGGAGGAAAAAAGGTAAAAATAACAGCAGAAGGTGTGAAATCATCGGAAACGGAAGCTCAGTTGGTAGGGGATTATATTTGCAGACAATTGAAGAGAAGAGTTCCTTATAGGAGAGTGGTAAATTTTGCTCTCAATTCTGCGATAGATAAGGGCGCGAAAGGAATAAAAATAAGATTAGCAGGTGTACTTAGCGGGAGCAACACCATATCAAGATCAGAGACTTACAAATTAGGGTCGGTGCCTGCTCAAACGCTTAGAAGTGATATTGACTACGCCCAGATCCATTGCCACATGCTTTTTGGGACAATAGGGATAAAGGTTTGGATTTACAAGGGTGAGATTGAGTTGCAATAACGGGAGAAAATATGTTATTAATGCCGAGAAAAGTAAAATTCAGAAGACAGCAAAGAGGAACCAACAGGGGAATTTCCGTAAGGGGATCAGAGATTTCCTTTGGTGATTATGGATTGAAGGCGGTTGACAGATGTTTGTTATCTTCCAGGCAGTTAGAGGCCGCCAGAAAGGCAATTACTCATGAAACCAAGCGTGGTGGAAAACTTTGGATAAGAGCTTTTCCGGATAAGCCTGTGGCTAAAAAGGCAAATGAGACAAGAATGGGAAGCGGAAAATCCAATACAGATCACTATGCTGCTCTTATAAAACCCGGAAAAATTATTTTTGAAATGGCCGGAGTCAGCGAGGAAGTTGCTAGAAAAGCATTTGGTAAAGCGGCGTCGAAACTGCCGGTGAAAACAAAATTTGTAAGGAGGGAACAGTAATGACCGGCATTGAAGACTTAAGAAAGAAAAGTACGGAGGAGTTAAGGAAGGAACTCGCAAATATTCAGAAGGAACTGCAGAAAACGGTATCAGATATCATGCAGAAGAAGGAAAAAAATGTTAAGAAAGCTTCTTTTTTAAGAAAAGATATAGCCAGAATAAAAACTTTGTTAAATGAAAAATTAAGGGAAGAAAAAAATGAGTATTAAAACATTTAAAGGAAAAGTTGTTTCTAATAAAATGCAGAAAACAGTTGTTGTAGCTGTGGATTTACCAAAAAAACATCCTATCTATGGAAAAAATATAAAAAATACCAGAAGATTTAAGGCTAGAGATGATGTAGGATTGGCGGTTGGCGATGAAGTCATTATTGAGGAATGCAGACCTTACAGTAAGAATGTGTCCTTTAGGGTTGTGGGGAAGATTTCAAAAGAGGAGGGTAAATAAGATGTTGCCTATAGGATCATATTTAAAACCGGCCGATAATTCCGGCGCTGTAATGCTGAAAATAGTAGGAGTACCGGGTTCCAACAAAAGATATGCGAGAATAGGAGATTTGGTTACTGTGGTTGTAAAAGGAGCGTCCTCTACTGGGGTTTTAAAAGATCATAGTATAGTCAAAGCGGTAGTGGTCAGAACAAAGAAAGAGGTCAGAAGAAAAGATGGGAGTTATATCAGATTTGATGATAACGCGGCTATAGTTGTTGATAAAGATAAAAACATGGTTGGTACAAGGGTTTTTGGACCGGTGGCGAGGGAGATCAGAGATAAAGGGTATTCAAAAATAGTGTCTTTAGCCAAGGAGGTTTTGTAGATATGAAAATAAGAAAAGATGACAAAGTAAAAGTAATTTCAGGAAAAGATAGGGGAAAAATCGCCAAGGTTTTGAGAGTTTTAAATGCTGATAACAAAGTTGTAGTGGAAGGTGTAAATGTGGTAAAAAAACATGTTAAACCGGGAGTGGTATCAAAAGAAGGGGGAATCATAAGCATCGAGAAGCCTATAGATGTTTCTGATGTAATGTATTATGATGAACAGTCAAAAGAAACTGTTAAGATAGGTTACAAGATAATTGACGGTAAGAAATACAGAATTTCAAGAAAAACCGGTGAAGTTTTGGATAAAAAAATATGAACAGATTGAAAGAGGAATATAAAAACAAAATAGTTCCTGAAATAATGAAAGAGTTCAAGCTTAAAAATGTGATGGAAGTTCCTTCAGTTGAAAAGATAAACATTAATGCCGGAATCGGATCTTTCAGAGAAAATAAGGAAGCGGTAGAATCATTTGCCGCCGAGTTGTCCGATATCGCTGGTCAGAGAGTTCATGAGAGAAAGGCAAAAAAATCTGAAGCGGGCTTTAAGATAAAGCAAAATGATTTAGTAGCTTTTTCCGTTACCTTAAGAGGAGAAAGAATGTGGGCTTTTTTGGATAAATTAATAAATATAGCCTTTCCCAGAATAAGGGATTTTAGGGGATTTAGTCCTGATTCTTTTGATGAAAATGGTAATTATTCCGTAGGAATACGGGAACATGTTATATTTCCCGAAGTGAACCAAAATACCACAAAGGGAATTAGGGGATTGCAGGTAACCATTGTTTTTAAAGGAAAAAACGTTGAGCAGAATAAGTTTTTACTTAAAAAATTAAATTTTCCCTTTTCTCAATCTTAACTTAAATTGAAAAATCGGTAGGGTATAAAGAATTTTAAAAAAATATGGCAAAAGAAGCATTAATACAAAAACATAAAAAACCGCAAAAATTCTCGGTGAAAAAGTATAATAGGTGTTCAATTTGCGGAAGTCCTAGAGGTTACATGAGAAGATTTAAAATGTGCAGAAAATGTTTCAGGGAAATGGCTCATAAAGGGGAGCTTCCCGGAGTCAGAAAGGCCAGTTGGTAAAATGAGCGTAGATAGAATATCAAATATGATAAGCACCATGAAAAATGTTTCCATGTCCGGAAGAGAAGTTCTCGAGGTTCCTTATTCTTTGGAGTGCGAATCAATAGCCAAGGTATTAAAGGAAAAGGGCTTTGTTGATGAAGTAAAAGTTTTCAAGAAAGAAGGCAGTTCTGCGAAAATGTTGAAAATCAAATTATCAAAGGATGGTAGTACGATAAAACTTTCGGAAGCAAGAAGGATCTCTAAACCCGGAAGAAGAGTTTACAAAGGTTACCAGGAATTTAAACCTGTTCTTCAGGGTTTGGGTGTTTTAGTTGTTTCCACTTCCAGGGGAATAATGGATGCCCAGGAAGCTAAAAAGAAAAAATTGGGCGGAGAGGTTATTTGTGAGGTTTATTAAAATGAGTAGAATAGGAAAAATGCCAATTGAAATTCCACAGGGTGCGTCCGTTGATATAACGGAAAATACTGTTGTTGTAAAAGGACCGAAAGGAAGTTTGTCTTTTGAATTTTCCCACGATGTTGCTGTAAAAAAGGATGACAAGTTTGTTTATGTTGAGATGGTTGGAAAGAACAAGAAATCTTCTGCATTATGGGGTACAACGAGAGCTACGATAGCCAATATGATAAAAGGTGTAACAGAAAAATTTGAAAAAAAATTGGAACTTGTCGGTGTCGGGTACAGAGCAAAGTCGGTTTCTCCGAGAGAAATATCTTTAACGGTCGGTTTTTCTCATCCGGTGGAATTTAAATCTCCCGAGGGGGTAGAGCTTGGGGTTGAGGATAATACCCACATTACTGTGTCCGGTTCTGATAAGAATCTTGTAGGTTTGACTGCATCTAAAATCAGGGGAATAAGAAAGCCCGAACCTTATAAAGGAAAGGGGATAAGGTATCAGGGGGAGGTGGTAAGAAAGAAAGCCGGTAAGGCAGGAAAGATTGGAACGCCGGGAGGAGCGGCATAATATGTACCACGTTAAATTAAGAAAAAGCAATAGAGAAAGAAGAAAATTGGGTATCCGAGCCAAAGTTTTCGGTACGACGAAAAGACCCAGGTTATCCGTTTTTAGGTCAAGTACCAATATTTATGCTCAGGTAATAGACGATGAGAAAGGTGTTACTATAGCAGAGTATTCTTCAGCTAAGATTAAGGACAGAAAGAACAAGACTAAGGTACAGGAATCCTTCGAAGTAGGGAAAGAGTTGGCTAAGGAAGCTTTAGAAAAAAATGTTAAAAATGTGGTCTTTGATAGAGGCGGTTATAAATATCATGGCAGAGTAAAAGCTCTTGCCGACGGAGCCAGGGAAGGAGGCCTGGAATTATGAAATCTTCAGAAGCGGCGCCAAAAGGTGAAAGCAAGAATATAAACGATGAGAAGCATATAAAAGCTACCAGGATCACAGAATTCGAAGAGAGAATTATTGAAATAAAAAGAGTTTCCAAAAAGATTAAAGGAGGAAATGCGATTGGGTTTGCAGTTTTAGTTGTTGTAGGGAATAGAAACGGTAAAGTCGGTTATGGTTATGGAAAGGCTCAGAATGTTGCGGATGCTATAGGAAAAGCTGTAGCTGCGGCAAAAAAGAATATTTATGATGTGAAAATATCGGGTAAGACTATCGCACATGAGGTAAATGCTAAGGTCGGAGCCTCCAGAATAATGTTAAGGCCCGCTCCCGAAGGAACGGGGGTTATAGCCGGAGGGCCTGTAAGAATAGTTATGGAGATGGCGGGAATAAAAAATGTTTCTTCCAAAGTGTTGGGTTCAAATAACAAACTTTTGAATGTCAGGTGCGCAATACAGGCCTTGCAAAAATTAAAAAAGTAAAAATATGGAACTACATAATCTTGAAAAACTAAAAATTGAAAAAAAGGCTAAAAGACTAGGCAGGGGAAGAGGTAGTGGGAAAGGAGGACACACGGTAGGAAAAGGAACAAAAGGCCAGAAGGCCAGAAGAGGAACTAAACCGAGTTTGGGTTTTGAAGGTGGGCAGTCGCCTCTTTATAAGAAATTGCCGAAGATAGGTGGTTTTAATACCCATGGTTTAAGCGCGGAAAAACTTCAAGCGGTAAATTTAGATGTGTTTAATAAATTTAAAGACGGTGAAGAAATAACTCCTGAGATCTTGGCTGAAAAAAAGATAATAAAAAGGGTACCTAAACAGGGTGTAAAGATACTATCGGGTGGAGAATTAAAGAAGAAGATATCTTTGAAAGGATTTAAATATTCAAAAAAAGCCGGGGAGAAAATTAAAAGTTCCGGTTCAAATTTAATTTAGATGTTCAAAATATTTAAACTTCCCGAGCTGAGGAAGAAGATAGTTTTTACCATTTTTATAGTTGCCATATTTCGTCTTTTGGCTCACATACCGGTTCCGGGTGTTGATACTTCAGCTATTAAGACATACCTTGAGCAAAGTGTATTTTTTGGTTTTTTTGACCTTTTTAGCGGCGGAGGTTTTCAGAATTTTTCCATCGTTACTCTTGGTTTAGGACCTTACATAAACGCCTCCATTATTGTTCAGCTTCTAACTATGCTTATTCCTTCTTTGGAAGAAATGGCTAAAGAGGGTGAATACGGCCAAGAAAAAATAAATATGTACACGAAATTATTGGCGGTTCCCATGTCCCTTATTCAATCATACGGGATTTACTTCTTGCTTAGTAAGCAGGGAATCATTAATACCCTTCATTCTACCGATTTGGTAATTTTGCTTTTTACATTTATGGCAGGCTCAATGTTTTTAGTTTGGCTCGGTGATCTGTTAACTGAGCATGGGATAGGAAATGGAATTTCAATACTTATTTTTATATCCATAGTCAGCAGATTACCCTCTACAGTAGCTGTTACCGTAACGAGAATTACTTCTTCCAATTATTTAATCACTATTTTAATGCTCGTTTTGGTTTTACTGACAATAATAGGAGTAGTTTTAGTAAATGAAGGGACAAGAAATATTCTTTTAGAGTACGGGAGAAGTAGCGAGAGGTCTCAAAAAGTTACAAACTATCTTCCCATAAAGATAAATCAGGCGGGGGTGATCCCTATAATATTTGCGGTATCCATAGTTTCAATTCCCGGGATGATAGGCGGTCCTTTAATGGCTTCCGGAAATCCTAAATTAACGGGAATAGGAGCTTTTTTGACAACCCATTTTCAAACCACGTCTCTACTTTACAACGTTTTTTATTTTCTCCTGGTTTTAGCTTTTACCTTTTTTTATACCTTCATTGAATTTAATCCTGATAAAATAGCGGATGATGTTAAGAAAAGAGGAGGATTTATCCCCGGAATAAGACCGGGAACATCCACTTCTCAATATTTGAAAAAAATTGTTTCAAGGACCACGCTTATAGGTTCGTTGTTTTTAGGAATAATTGCTATACTTCCGTATTTGACAAGTTTTATATTTGGTCCTAATGCTATATCCATAGGGGGTACCAGTTTGTTGATTTCAGTTTCTGTTGTATTGGAGACGGTCAGACAGGTAGAATCTCTTACCGCTACGAGAAGTTACGAGAAATTTTTAGGATAAATCTTTTTGATAATTTTGATAAAATATTTCTATGTTTGATAAAGTTAGAGAATTAAACAAATTTAAACAGGCTCAGAGTAAGATTAAAAAGCAGATGGAAGAGATATCAGCTACGCGTGAAAAAGACGGTATTAAGATTGTGGTCAGGGGGGATAAGAAAATACAGAGGCTTGAAATAGACGGAGAAGATCAAAAAGATCTCAAAGATCTTATCAACGACACTTTCGGTGATGTAGACAAAAAAGTTGAGAAGCAGATGCGGGGTCAGCTAAAGGATTTGGGGCTTCCCGATCTCTAGGTTTTTCTCTTTTTTAATATTTTATGAAATTACTTTTAATAGGACCGCAAGGTTGCGGTAAAGGAACAATAGGGAAAAAACTAAGTCAGCATTTAAATATCCCTCTTGTTTCCGTCGGTCAGATTTTAAGAGATTTGCCTGATGACTATCCCGGAAAAGATGAGATTGAAAATTATGTAGATAAAGGCGAACTTGCTCCTCAGAATTTGGTATCAGAAATTTTGAAATCGGAAATCTCCAAGGATATTTATGGGAATGGGTTTATTTTTGACGGGTGGGGAAGAACTTTGGAGGATCTTGATTATTTTAATCCCGGCTTTGATAAAGTAATTTTTATAAATATTTCCCCCGAAACTTCAATTAAAAGAATATCTTCCAGAAGAACCTGTGAGAATTGCGGTGCGGTTTTTAATGTTGTATCCGTCCCACCTAAAGTTGATGGGATATGTGATTTTTGCGGAGGAAAATTAGTGCAGAGAGAAGATGATGTCGAAGAAGCTGTTAAAACAAGATTAGCCATTTTTAATAAAGAAACAACGAAGGTTATAGATTATTTTAGAAAACAGGGAAATTTGGTAGAGGTTAACGGCGAAGGTTCCCCCGATGAGGTTTTTCAACTTGTACTAAAGGGATTAGAGTAGGTTTTGTGGTGTATAATTATCTGTAATGTTTGACCACAACAAAAGTCGAGACGAAAATTCAAATGTTATTAAATATTGGAGAAAGCATCCAAAATCCATAGAGAAATACCAGTTTGTTTACCATTTTCTCCCCCGGGAAGATAAAAAGAAAAGAGCCGATCTTCTTGATAATAAGGCTATTCTTATCTACTGCGTATTAATAGTATTTGTAAGTGTTGTTTTCAGATTTGTACCGAAGTTTGCTCCGGGTGTTTTGGGTTATGCATCCAATATAACTATATCGGATCTTTTGAAATACACGAATCAAAAGAGAAAGGAAAATGGTGTTCCTCCCTTAAAGTTAAATGCAGAATTATCTGCCGCTGCGGAGAAAAAAGCCCAGGATATGTTCAAGGATGGGTATTGGGCTCATGTTGCTCCGGATGGCACCGAACCATGGGATTTCATTTTGGACGAAGGTTATGACTATATATATGCGGGAGAAAATCTGGCTAAAAATTTTTCCAATTCCAAAGAAGTAGTTGAAGCTTGGTTTAAATCTCCTTCCCATAAGAGCAACCTTATCGGTGCCAATTACGACGAAGTGGGTTTTGCGGTTGTTAATGGTGTTATGGACGGATACGAAACTACTCTTGTTGTTCAGATGTTCGGAAGACCGCGCCAGCCTTCAATGTTGGCAACTGTAGGAGATGAGAAAGGATTACCGGGCGAAAATAAGGCCAGCGCCGAAGGGATTGAGCCGGCTTCAGAAAGTTTAGGGGAATCCGTATCTTCACCGGAACAAGAAAATTCGCAGGAAACTCCTTCTTCAGAGGTCGGGAAAGAGGAAGAATTGGCAGAAGGATCTTATTTAGCGCAATCAAATGCCAATCCTGCAATAGATATTACAACCGCAACGAAAACGGTAAGTCTGGCTTTCGGGATTTTTGTCAGCGTTCTTTTGGCTTTGGACATAATTTATTCCAGAAAGAAGGGTATAAGAAAATTTACGGGTTTAACCTTAGCTCACTTTATGGTTTTGGTCGTTGTTATAATTAGTATATGGTTGGTATTCAAACCGGGATTGGTAATATAAAGGAGTAAATTTAACTTTATGATGGAAAATATTAAGGAAAACAGAGTGGAATACTTCATACTTCTTGTAGCTATAGCAACTTTCATGGTACTGATATACAAATTCAGATTTAACAAAGGAATGTTGATTTTTCTTAGCGGTGTAGGCTCTGCTTCTTATATTGTTTGGGGTGTTATTCATCATTTGATAAGAGGAAAGCTTACGAAAAACATAGTGTACGAGTATGTGCTTTTCGGACTTTTGGTGTTTTTACTTTTCTTTTCGGTTCTTAGTTTTTAAAAGTTTATGAAAATAGTTGTAGTTATCCCCACCTATAATGAAGCTAAAAATATCGGGCGCCTTATAGATGCTTTAAGTGCCGAGTTTAAGGAAATTCCTCATGAAATGCATATTCTTGTTGTGGAAGGAAACTCCCCCGATGGTACCGCCGATGTTGTCAGGGAAAAAATGAAGCAGTACGATTTTGTTCATTTGCTTATGGAGGAAAAGAAAGCCGGTCTTGGAGTGGCCTATGTTTACGGTTTTAAATATGCGATGAAAGAGCTTGGCGCCGATGTTTTGGTGGAAATGGATGCAGATTTTCAGCACGACCCGAAGGAATTAAAGAATTTAATAAAGGAAATAGATAATGGTTATGATTATATAATCGGATCCCGTTTTACCAAAGGCGGTAGCATTCCAAAAGAATGGGGTTTTAAAAGGAAGCTTTTCAGCAAAGCGGGAAACTTAGTCTCTAAAGTTGTTCTGGGAATAAAAGGTGTGAATGATTTTACGACCGGATATAAAGTTTCCAGGGTTAAAGGTTACGTCGATAGTATAGACCTTGATAATATTCTGTCCAAAGGATTTGCTTACAAAATGGATCTTTTGTACAAAATGCATAAAGCAGGAGCAAAAATAAAGGAAGTGCCAATACACTTCGGGCTAAGAGACGAAGGGGAATCCAAAATGGAAGGCAATAATCTGGGCGATTCCTTGAAGGTGGTCTTAAAGTTGCGTTTAAGTGACCCAGACACCCAAAAATTTCTGAAGTTTTGTATGGTGGGTCTTATAGGTTTTCTTGTTGATACCGGAATTTTCAATGCTTTGAGAGTTTACACAAAAAATCCTAAGGTTTCGTCTCTTATCTCCGGGTTTATAGCGATGTTAACAACCTTCACTCTTAATAATTTTTGGTCATTTAAGAAAAACAAAATTGAAGGGGCGGGGAAAAAAATTACGGGCTTTATTGTTTATATAATCTCCTCTTATATCCCTATCTTTTTCCGTTCTCAGATGATAAAATTTGCCGTCTCCAGGTTCGGAGACACTTTTTGGGTTTCAAACATTACTTTTCTTATAGGGGTGATTTTAGGGTTGATCTGGAACTATTGTGTTTATAGCAGGGTAATTTGGAAGGATAAAAAATAATGAAATATTCTATTGTTGTTCCGGCTTATAACGAAGCCGATAAAATATCTTCAACTATCGTGCAGATATTGAATTTTATGAGAAATTTTTCTCCCGATTCTTTTGAACTCTTGATTTCCGACGACGGAAGTACCGATTCAACTGTTTCCATCGTAGAGCAGTTGATGAAAGAAAATCCCGAACTTAAGATAGTAAAAAATTTGCATCGGGGAAAAGGACCGACGGTATGGTCAGCTTTTATGCAGGCTGAGGGAGATTATATCTATATGGCCGACGCGGATCTTTCGACACCTATTTCGGAGTTAAAAAAGTTGTCGGTTTGGGCGGAAGAGCAGGGATATGATATTGTGATTGCTTCGAGAGAGGGTATAGGCGCTGAAAGAGTGAATGAGCCTTTCCACAGGCATCTTATGGGGAGAGTTTTCAACCTCCTTGTAAGACTTGTTGCTTTGCCCGATATGAAGGATACCCAATGCGGTTTTAAGCTTTTTACAAAAAAATGTGTTCAGGATATTTTTCCGAGAATGTATACTTTGAAAAACGCCAAGGAATTAAAAAAGCCATATACGGGAGCATGGGATGTTGAAGTTTTGTTGCTTGCAAAGAGTTTGGGGTATAAAATAAAGTCCGTTCCTGTCACGTGGGTGTACGTAAAAACTACAAGAGTCAGTCCGGTGAGCGACTCTCTGAAAATGGCTTTTGAGGTTTTACAGATAAAATTCAGACTTTTGAGGGGGAAATATAAAACTGTCCAAAACACCTCTTCCTCCCAAAAGAGTAAATAGTTAAATTTGAGAGGTGTATCCAAAATTTATGAAAATATGCGTTATAGGTACAGGTTATGTCGGTTTGGTTGGAGCCGCTGTTTTTTCCGATTGGGGTAACGAGGTTATAGGTGTTGATATAGATGCCGAAAAAATTGAGAGAATAAAAAAAGGCGACATGCCGATATATGAGCCCGGTCTTTCCGAAATCGTATTAAAAAATATTTCTGAAAACAGGTTATCCTTTACCACATCTTTATCAGAAGGAGTTGAAAAGTCTGATGTGATTTTTATTTGTGTGGGAACTCCTCAAAGTGAAACCGGAGACGCCGACCTATCTGCGGTTTGGAAAGTAGCAGAAGATATCGGGAAGAATTTGAACAATTACAAGGTGATTGTCACTAAAAGCACGGTTCCCGTAGGGACAAATGAGAAAATGAAAAAAGTTATAAAAGATAATCTTACAACGAATGTTGATTTCGATATTGTATCTAACCCGGAATTTTTAAGAGAAGGATATTCGGTTGAGGACATGAAAAACCCTGATAGAACCGTAATAGGTTCGGATTCGGAAAAAGCGTTTTCCATTATGAGAAGTCTATATGAGCATTTGGGAAAACCGATTGTGGAGTGCGATTTAAAATCTGCGGAGATGGTGAAATATGCCTCCAACGCTTTTCTTGCCTCCAAAATATCATTTATAAATGAAATGGCTCAGATATGCGAAAGGTCTGGGGCGGACGTCTCCGTTGTTGCTAAAGGAATGGGTTTGGATAGCAGAATAGGCCCTAAATTTTTGAATGCAGGAATTGGGTATGGCGGGAGCTGTTTTCCAAAAGATGTCGCGGCATTGTACAAGACGTCAACCGATCAGGCTTACGATTTCAAACTTCTCAGAGGTGTCATGGAAGTTAATGAAATTCAGAAAAATTACTTCGTTTCCAAGATAACTCGATACTTTGGAAAAAATTTGTCGGGAAAAACAATAGGTGTTTTGGGTTTAGCTTTTAAGGAAAATACGGATGATATAAGAGACTCTGTGGCGGTAGAGATTGTAAAGCAATTAAGAGGTCTTGGGGCGGCAATAAAGGCTTTTGATCCTCAAGCAATGTTCAATGCAAAAGGAGTTTTAGGAACAACAAATATTGAATATTGTCTGGATAAATATGAGGTAATGGATAATGCCGACGCTTTAGTTATACTTACTGAGTGGAAAGAGTTTGCAAATATTGATTTGGAAAGGGTTAAGGCGATGTTGAAAAATCCCGTAATTTTTGACGGAAGAAATCTTTTGGATAGAAAGAAAATTGAATCTTTTGGATTCATATACTTTGCTGTCGGAAAAAGAACCAACGGAGTTGAGCTACTGGATAAACAACCTTCAGGCGTTTCTGGTGTAATATTGAAGAATGGAAACTAAAAAAAGAATTCTTGTCTTTGTTCCAGAGTTTCCGGTATTAACCGAAACCTTTATTTTAAGAGAACTTGAGAAAATTAATGAATATGAGGATATTGATCTGACGGTTTTTTCGTTGAAAAAAGGGAAAGGAAGCATACCCGATTCCTTAAAAGAAAAAACTGTGTATTGGAGATTAAACATTGCTGATGCGCTCTCGACTCTTCCTTATTTTCTTCTCCATTTTTCTAAATTACGCAAGATTTTCCTGAAAATTAAAAAAGGAGAATCTTCCGATAGCTTTTATGTTTTTTTGAAATCGGTTGCTTACTCCCGGAAATTTTCAAAATATAAACCCCAGCTTTTGTTTGCGCATTTTTTGTCGGAATCTTCAACTATCGTAATGTATGCTTCGGAGATTCTTGGTATTCCTTACGGAATATCGGCTCATGCCAAAGATGTTTTCGTTACCTCGCATTGTGTAAGGGAAAAAATTCAGACCGCGCAGTTTATCGCTGTTTGCAATGAAAACGCCTATAAATATCTTTTAGAGAAATTTGGAAATGTAAATAATAAAATTCACTTAATTCATCATGGAATAGATATAGAGAAAATAACAAAAAGTGTGGAAGATAGGGACTACAAACCTGAAAAGCCCTTGATTTTATCGGTAGGCAGATTGGTGGAGAAAAAGGGCCTTCAATATTTAATAGATGCCGCAAAGATATTAAAAGATAAGAAGATTGACTTTTCAATGGAAATAATAGGATTTGGCCCTTTGTATCGGGACATTTTGGAGCAGATAAAAGAAAATGGGTTGGAAAATGAGGTAAAAATACTGGGTGAGAATAAAGGTTTGCCGAACGAGGAGACACTTATGCATTTTAAAGCGGCCGGTGTTTTTGCTTTTCCCAGTATAGAGACGGAAGAGAAGGATGTTGATGGTATTGCTAATGTTCTTCTTGAAGCAGGGGTGTTTAGGGTTCCTGTTGTAGCCTCTGATACGGGCAGCACCCATGAGATAATAATTGACGGAGAAACGGGACTGCTTTTTTCGCCGGGTAATTCTAACGCTTTGGCCGAAAAATTGGAAATTTTGTTAAATGACGAGGATCTGCGAAAAAAACTTGGAAATAATCTTTACAGTAAAATAGAGAAAGATTTTGATATAAATAAAAACACAGTTTTGTTGCTCGCTACTCTCCGGGCTCAGCCCGTCGAGGGCTGAGCCCGGGAAGCCCGGAGTCGGAAAAATGAAAATTGCTGTATTTACAAAATCTACAACATTGCATAAAAATCACGGGGGTCTTGAAACACAGAATCTGGTACTTTGTGAAGAGTTGGCAAAAAGAGGTTATAACATAACGGTATTTTCTCCAAAAAAGGAATTGCAGGAAGAATTTGCAGAAAAGAACGGAGTTAAATATGTTTTCATCGACGCCGACTATAGAAACTATCTTTTTTCAAAATTCAGAAAAAACAGCTGGGGAAAAAAATCTTTGGAGGTTTTTTCCGAATGGCAGAGAAGAGAGAATTTTGACATTGTATTAAGCCAAAGCGCCGCCGCCGAAAAAATCATAGAAAAAAAGCACGAATTAAATGTAAAAACCGTTTCTATTGCTCATGGGACTGCGGCTTCGGAATATTCCACTTTTTTGAAAAATATTAAAAATGTAAAAGATTTTTATTGGGCGCTAAGGAATACGCAATATTTTTTCAGGCAATATTTTGGAAGACAAAGAAGATATATTCTTCATTCAGATAAAGTAATAGCAGTTTCGGAATATGTTAAAAAAGCATTAATTTCCGAAACTTTTGTTGACGAAAATAAAGTTTCGGTTATTCACAACGGAGTTAACGGAAATCTATACAAAAATGAAAAAAAGAACAGAAATGTCGGGGGAGTGGTTGACTTATACTTTATCGGAAGGATAGAGGTTTCAAAAGGAATTCTAACCTTGTTGGATATGGTTAGAGATATAAACAGAAATATTATTCTTCATGTTGTCGGAGAAGGCCCGTGTTTGGAGAAAGCCATGAAAAAAGTTGGAAAGGATAAAATTCAAGAGAAAGTAGTTTTTCACGGAAAAATGCCCCATAACGAGTTCATAAAAAAGATAAATCCTGACATATTTGTTTTTCCTACGCAAAGAGTTGAGGGTTTTCCTATGGTCCTTGTTGAATCCATGTTTGCCGGAATTCCGGTTGTGGCCTTTGATCTGGGAGGAGTTTCTGATGCCGTTGCTGATGGAAAAACCGGATATCTTGTAAAAGCCGGTGATAATAAATATTTTAAGGAAAAACTGATAGAATTAATTGACGATGATAAGTTAAGGTTGGAACTTGGAAAAAACGCTGAGGAAAAAGCCCAAAGGGAGTTTACGATTGATAGAATGGTAGATAAGTATGAGGAAGTTTTCTTGGAGGTCACAAAATGAAAATATTAAGAATAGTTTATGATTGGCCACCTCCCTGGCAAGGTTTGGCGCCCCATCCTTATGAAATTACCGCAAGCCAGGACAGAGCCGGCCACGATGTTGATGTGTTTTGCGGGAGGTGGCCCCGTTCGGGAAATATAGAGAAACCCGGAAATGTAAAAGTTCATCCGATAATGAGAGAGCCTCTTCCGGGAACAATATTTTTCACCAGCTCAATCTCTTTGTTTTTTAAGTATCTTAGATGGAGGAGAAAAAATACACCCGATGTTATTCACACTCACGGTCATTTTGCAATTTGGATTTACTGGTACAGATGCTTTTTGCAGAAATTCTTTCCATGGTCAAAAGAGTTGGAAGTTCCTCTAGTTGTGCATTTTCATAATGTTGCAAAAGATAGATGGGTTCAGATGGAGAAGCAGAATAAGCCGATTGCTCCGATATCGCGCTATTTAGTTTGGCCCCTTACTGTTTTTTCGGATGAACATGCGGTAAAAGCTGCAGCGGCGTGTATTTTTGTAAGCGAAGGAAATATGAAAAAAGCCATCGAATACTATGGAGCCGATAAGCGAAGATGTTTTTTTGTGGAGTCGGGAGTTAATCCTGCTTTGTTTAAGCCCGTCGGTTATGAGGAGGTGGAGAAATCAAGAGCTGATTTAGGTTTTGACATGGACGACAAGATAATTCTTAATCACGGAGTAATGTCGGAAAGAAAGAATGTTCATCTTCTTGTAGAGGCGTTGAAATTTTTGCCCCGTCACTACAAACTTTTGCTGGTGGGTTCGGGGGATGCTTCCTACATGGGTAAAATCAACGAAGCGATATCTGTAAACGGACTTGCTAATAGGGTTGTAAAAGTGGGTTATACTCCATATCCGCAAACCCCCATCGCTTATCAGATTTCAAATATTTTTGTTTTGCCTTCTTCCTGGGAGGGTTTGCCGAAAGTTGTGATGCAGGGACTTTCCTGCGGAGTTCCGTGCCTAGTTTCGGGTTTCAGGCTGTCGGAAAATATCCAGGGTTTGTATTATCTTAAAAATCTTGACCCCGAATATATTGCAAAATCTATTTACGGACTTATAGAAGGAAATTACACTTCCGTTGACACCAAAAAAGTGGCGCTTTTATATTCCTGGGATGCAAGAGTAAAAGAGATACAGAAAGTATATGAGTTTGCCAGGAAAAATTATCTTGTTTAAAAAATCTAAAAAGATTTCCTCCCGAATTTACGCATACATTCTTTTTTTTGTATTGCATATTGCTCTTTTTAATGTAAATGTAGCCGAGTGGGGTGATTCTTATAGAATTCTGAGAGCTTCCGAGTATATCCGCAAGGGAATTTATCCTTCGGATGAAAAGAGGCCGCCACTTTTCTCAGTTTTCACCGCTGTAAGACCTTCCGATGTTGATCCGGTCCTGTGGGGTAGAGTAGTAGTTTTCGTATTTTCCCTTTTGGCTTTTGTTGTTTTTGATAAATTAACTGAAATTTACATTAAGGATGAAAAATACAGATTAATTTCATTGATTTTGTTTATTTTAAATCCTGTCTATCTTTATTGGTCTATTAGGGTTATGGCTGATGTCCCGTTCTCCTTTTTCGTTCTTCTTGCTTTTTATTTGTTGTCAAGGTATGTGGAGAGACTAAAACATCGGGAAAATGAAAAAGGCCGCAAAAGAGTCGGTTTTGGAAATCTTATTATTTTGGGAGTTGTGTGTGGTTTGGCGATACTTACGAGATTTGAAGGATACTTGCTTGCAATAGCGGTTCTGGCCGGTTTAGCACTTTCCGACAAGAAATTTCATGAGAATGAAAACAACGGCGGTAAAACATCTGCGGAAGGTTCGGGATTTACATTTAAGTTGAAAAGTTTTTTCACGCAGATTTTAAAAAATTGGGAGAGACTTCTGATTTTTGGATTAACGACGTTGATTGTGATATCTCCTTGGATTCTGAACCGCAATCCCTTTGAGTCTTCTTATTTTGAGGAACCATCCCGCAGAATTTATGATTTTAAAATGGTCTGGACTTATATTGTTTCTATTTTGTACTTATTCGGTTTTACCTCTGCGTTTTATTTTATTTTTAAAAAGCCGCGGAATGTCATTTTATTTCTACATAAAAACTTAGGTATAACGACATTTATTATTTTGGACCTCTTGTTGATACTAGTTTGGCCGGCGGCGGTACCCAGATTATTTGTTCCTCTTATCCCATTTTTCGTGCTGATTTTTACTATAAGTTTTCGGGATTTTGCTGAAACATTCGAAAAAAGCAAAGGAAAAACTTTTGCCGGTATTTCAGCCGATACGATATTTCCGGCGTTTTTATTGCTTTTTTATGTTGTCAGCCAGTATTTTTTGAAACTGCAGTTCTTGGTTCCTGTGAAAACGGCCTTTGCAGTGATAGTTTTGATTCAAGTACTGATGCTTCTCTCCATTTATTTTAGAGATTCAAAGGTATTTTTTTGCCTTATTTTATTATCCACCACATTCTGGTCGTCATCGGTGATTTTTAACCATAAAAATATCTATACAGCTATTAAATCGGCCGGAATATACGCAAGGGATAATTTAGATGGAAAAATAATTTTTAATGATACGACCAGCGTGGCGGATTGGTATATAAATTATTCTTATCCCAAGGAAAACCTAATAGGAGAAAAACGGGATTTTTCGGATAAAAAAGAATTGGATTATAAATCTTTGTTAAAAAATAACGTTTCCTATGTCCTTATTACTAATGAAGATAACTCTAATTTTAATCTTGATATAGAAAATTTTGGATATCTGAAATTAATTCAAAGTTTTAGGTATAATATCGGGAGCAAGGAATTTTTTGCCGATATACTTGAATTTGAAAGGTAGTGTGAATATGAAATTATCTGTTGTTATACCGGTTTATAACGAAAAAAACACTATAGAAAAGATTGTTGACTTGGTCAGGGCAGTTGACGGTATAGAAAAAGAAATAATTATTGTTGACGATGGTTCTACCGACGGTTCCGTTGATATTATAAGGAAAATAGGAGAAAAATACCCCGATATTAAGGTTGTTATAAAAGGGGAGAACAGGGGAAAAGGTCACACGCTTAAGGTCGGTTTTAAGCAGACGACAGGAGACTACGTTATAATTCAGGACGCTGATCTTGAATATGACCCTCAGGATTACAAAAAGCTTCTGGACGCATTAAAGGAAGGAGACGCCGATGTTATATATGGTTCAAGATTTTCCGGAAAGTATGAAAAAATGACAACACTGCATTATTTTGGGAATAAACTTTTAACTTTAGTTACCAACGTGCTTTTTGGTGTAACTCTTACAGATATGGAAACCTGCTATAAATTAATGCCCGGAGATTTTGTCAGAAGTATTGATATTAAATCCGAGCGATTTGATTTTGAGCCCGAAATTACCGCGAAGATACTAAAAGCGGGTCTGAAAATTAGGGAAGTTCCTATTTCCTACAAAGGCAGGGCTTTCAGCGAAGGTAAAAAAATAACATGGAAAGATGGTTTTAATGCTGTTCATGCTCTTATAAAGTTCAGATTCTTCGATTAATAGAAAGCGGCGCGTAAATGAAAAAAATCATAAAAATAATTAAGGAAAATATTTATCTTTTCATAATATTCGGTCTTTCATGTGCAAATTTCTTTGTAGCACTAAAACTAAACATATTTAGGTATAACAATTTCGATTTCGGAAAGTTTGACCTTGGAAATATGACTCAGATGGCCTGGTACACTCTGCATGGGAAATTTATGTATCTTACAGATTATTTCGGGTCAAATGTTCCCAGGTGGGCAATGAGTCATGTAGATCCTTTGCTGGCTTTGTTTGTTCCGGTGTTTGCGATTTTTCCCCACCCTCTTACTCTGGCAATAGCCCAGCTTTTTATTGTTGTATTTTCGTCTTTTTTGATTTATGCAATTGCTGATTTGGAGCTTAAATCCAAGTTTTCCGCTTTTTTGTTTAGTTTAGCCTATATTTTTCACCCGTCTCTTGGGTTTATAAATGGGACGATGGGATTTCATGCTGTTACAGCCGCAATTCCATTTTTCTTAGGTGCTTTTTATCTTTTTGAAAAAATGTATAAAGAAAATTCCTTTACAAAAGGCAAAATGGCGGCTTTTTGGGTTTTACTTGTGCTTACGATGGCAGGAAAAGAGCAGATTCCTCTATACATTTTTATATGGGGTCTTTTTATTTTGTTTTTTAGAACCAAGGGAGCGGGAATTTTTAAATTTAGCGGGGAATGGTTCAAAAATTTCTTTAAAATAAAAACGGCTAAAATTGGGGTAAGTATGATGTTTGTAGGATTAGTCTGGTTTGTGACAGCGTTTTTTATCATAATTCCGAAAAATACCCATTATAGGGTGGAAAGTTACAATAGGTTTGTGGCCTCAATCGGTGAAGAACCCAATGCGGCAAATGATGTTACAAGAGAAAATTATTTTCTTTCAAGATACGAGGATTTTGGTAGCTCTTATTTTGAGGTCATAAAAAATATGATTCTTAAAAACCAGCGTCTGATAAGAACTTTTTTCAGTGGTGATAGGTTGGATAGTTTGGACAGAACTTTCAAGCCCTTTTCTTATCTTCCCATCGCAAATCCGGCAATGCTTTTAATATCGGCTCCGGACTTTTTGATAAATTACCTTGTGACTGAAGAAGGCCTTGGGGTTGAAGAGATTGAAAATCATAGAATATCAATGATTATACCCGTGCTTTTTGTTTCAACTATTTACTCTATAACTTTATTAACGGGAATAGCCACGGATATTTTTCCGAAAATAGGGAAATATAAAAAGCAGATGATAACCGCGTTATCCTTGTTGGTATTTTTTTCATGCTACTTTACAACTGTAAAATACAATAACCCTCTTTATTTGTGGTTTACTCAGGCGGTGAAAAGAAGAGTTTCTGCCGATTACGATTTTGGCGGTAAAGAAATTTCCGATCTGAAAATAGGTGACGTTGTGAAACTGCCCGATTTGGACATCAAAGATGTTAAATGCGCAAATGCGGTTATATCAAAGATTCCGGACGATGCCGCGGTATCAGGTCCTGATAATCTTGGGGATCACATGAGTATGAGAGAAACTTACGCTATATTTCCAGCGCTTTGGAATGAAGCAGATTATGTGATTGTTGATGTCCAGTCAAGGAAGCTTTCGGCCATATTGGGTCTGAGTACTAGCATAGTTAAAGATTTAACTGAAAAAATGGTATCAAGCGAAAAGTATGATCTGGTAATGGCCTGTGGGAATTTATATCTCTTCAAAAAAGGGGAGCCGAGGGAAAAGACAAGTCTTATTCCTATTCAGGAGAGGTTTGAGTACCCGGAGAAATACAAATTTGATGTGATGGAATTGATAAGTGTTGTAGATTTTGAAATGCCGGATGGGGTTAAAAGAGAGACTCTAAGTAATGGTGAGATTGTTTATAAAAAAATCAGTGAGGAGGGGATGGATAATTTTCTTTTCTACATTACTCTGATGAATAAAGAAACCGGAAAAGTATTCCAGGTAGCCAATCTGCCTTCATTTGCGTTTTTAAGACCTGCCGATTGGACGGAGGGAATGTACTATGTGGAGGATTTGAGTTTTGCTATTCCTTCCTACGTAGATCCCGGAGATTATGGCCTGTTTCTAAGTGTTTCAAACAAAATAAAGATGAGAAGCGTATATTTGGGTGATATTTTAGTCGAATAAAAAAAATGAAAGATTTAGGAAAATGGCAGATAGTTAGTTTGCTTGCCCAGGGCTTGGCTATGCTTTTGGGCATGGTTGAAACTTTTGTTGTTATAAGAATTCTGAGTGTCGGAGAGTGGGGCCTGGTACAATTGGCCGTTTCAATAGGCGGAGCTTTGGGGATTTATCAGCACTTAGGTTTAGTGTCGGCAAGCACCAGAGAAATATCCTCGGCCAAAAGCGAAGATGATATTTTCAAAATTTTTTTTACGGCTTCGGTTGCAAGGTATTGCGTTACAATTCCCATATCTTTAGGTTTATTCTTCGGTGCAGGGAGAATAGCCGAAAATTTGTATCATAATCCCGAACTTATGTTCCCGTTAAAAATCTACGGTATAACCATGTTGTTTCAGGGAGTTCAGGGAATATTAAATTCGGTAATATCCGGAACTCAAAGATTCAGACAGCTTTTTATTTATCAGATAGTAATAGCGTTTGTAAATATTTTGCTGTTTATTCCCCTGGTATATTTCTATAAAGTTTCGGGATACTTTTACGCTTTTCTGCTTTTTAATGTAATTTCATCAATTTCCCTAAGTGTTATTGCCTTTAAGCCGTTAAGGGATAAAATTCGTTTTCCGACAAAAGAAGAATTTTCAAGAATTTTCAAAGAAATATTTTCAATCAGCATAGCTATATATATCGTGAAAATTCTGTACACCAATTGGGAAAAACTCGGAGCCAACGCTTTAGGTCTTTTTAATTCTGCGGAAGTGGTTGCGATTTATTCTTTTGCTCTTCTATATGCCAAGAAGCTTATGACAATTTCCGACTCCGTCACTACCGTCAACATTCCTGTTTTCTCCGAAAGATACGTGAATAATTTTGAAGAGTTTAAAGAATCTTTTTTGAAAAATTTTAACAAGCTTTTTTCTGTGATAGTTTTAGCAGGGGCGGTTGCCTCTTGTTTTGCTCCGGAGATAATAAGAGTTCTTGTCGGGAGCGGAAAATATGACGGATCAATACCTTTGATTGCTCCGATGGTTTTTGCTTTTGTTATATATTCCTTTGTAAATATTGTGAACTCAAGCGTTTTGATACCCGCAAAAATGGCTAAAAGCATGGTGGGAAGTTATGTTCTTTTGATCGTTGGAACTATAGTTTCGTTTTTTGCGTTAAAAAATTTTACCGGTACTTTGTCAGCCGCTTCTTGGGCAATGACCATAGGAAGTTCCGTTTGTTTATTTTTCATGGTTTATTGGATTAAAAAAAGGATGAATTTTTCTGTTTTTAGTTTAAGTCATGTTGCGATTTCTCTTCTATCTTTAGCTATATCTTTGTTGTGTGGTCTTAGTCCCATTTCGGTCAAATTGGTTTCTTTTGTACTGCTTTTCGGCTTTTTGGTTTGGGCGTTGTTTAAAGCCGATTTTATTGGTAAGAACGATATTGTATCGGTGCGTAAAAAATTAGCGTCTCTTGTAGGGAAAAAATCTTAACATGAAAAATAAAAATACATTAAAAACTATAGTGAAAATTATTATAAGCGGAAGTTTAATTTATTATCTTTTCACCAAAAAAGTAAACATCAGCGAAGTGGCGACTAATTTTAAACTTTTGGATTGGAGATATGTTGTTTTAATGGCGTTGATTATAATCATACACTACACAATAAGCTCTTTTAGGTGGAAATCTCTTTTGATACATGAAAGGTCCAACGAAGTGTCCCGGCTCTACCTTTTGAAACTTTATTTTGAAGGCGCTTTTTTCAATAATTTTATGCCTACGAGCATTGGCGGAGATGCTTATAAAATAGTTAAACTTGGAAGGAAAATAAAAGATCCCGCGACGGGTTTTTCGTCCGTGTTTACCGAGAGATTCACGGGTATTTTAATGCTTTTCTTAATAGGACTTTTGAGCTTAAGCAAGCAGTTGGGTTGGGGAGTTTTAGTTTTGATAATATGGCTCATTTCAGGTTTTTACATTGGGATGTATGTTTTGAAAATTTTGAGCAAGAAAATAAGTTTTGTCAGGAGAATTTACGATGCTTTAATGGTATACAAAGATTATCCGAAAGTTCTATTTTTTGCTATGTTCACTTCTCTTCTAATTCAGCTTTTGTCCATATTTACCCAATATCTGGCTTTTAGGGCGGTGGGAATTAAACTGCCGGTTTTCTATTCTCTTATGGCTTTTCCTATAATTACTTTAGCAGGATTTTTTATCCCTTCCATTAATGGTCTTGGAGTTCAGGATATGATGTATGTAAGTATGTTTTCGTTCGTAGGAGTTTCTCAGGGAATAGCGGCGACGGTATCAATCACTTATCATATTGTAAGAATGGGAGTTAGTTTGATCGGGGGGATTTTATATGCCCTTGACAGGGAATCATAAACTTTTTGGTGGCTTAAAAAATGAAAAACATCTGTCTATTTTTTTGCTTTTAGTATTTTCAGCGCTGTTTTTCGCAACCCGCTTACCGGGTTTAAAAAATGATGTTATAAATCCTGACGGTGCGGCTTGGCATTATAGATCGGAGCAGTTTATTGTCGGGATAAAAAACAGACAGTTTGAAAAAACCTATCAGCATTATCACCCCGGAGTTACTCTAATGTGGATTGCCGGAACGGCGGTTGAAGTTTACAAAAAAGTTTCGGGTGTTATGGTATATGATATTTCTAATTTTCAGACTTTTGACCTGGTTTCCAAAATTTCTATTATTTCGGTGCAGTTCTTGCTTACTCTCCTTCTAATATATTTGCTGTCAAAAATTATTGGTTTTAAGAAAAGCATTTTAACCGTTTCTTTTTTTACTTTTGAACCTTTTTTCCTTGGAAACTCGCGTTTATATCACATGGATGTTTTGCTTACTCTTTTGCTGTTGAACTCCATTTTTCTGGCGTATCTTAACATGAAGGAACCGGGATTTTGGAAATCTGTTCTTACGGGATTCTTTCTGGCTCTGTCGTTTTTAACAAAAAGCTTGTCAATCGGTGCCCTGTTTTTTGTTGTTTTTTACACTATTCTTTATTTTTCCCGTAACGGTAAGAAAGATAAAATTTTCCCGACCACCACCCTGATTATGCTCTCGTTTGTTTTCTTTGTTTTTGCTCTTTTTCCGGCTCTTTGGGTAAGGCCTGTTTATTTTCTTTCGGATATATTCAAAGAAGTCGGGCGGGTAGGGGTGAGAAAAGGACACGAACAGTTGGTAATAGGTGAGTACACCGAAAGAGCGGGAGTTTTATTTTATCCTCTTGTAATTCTTCTCAAGACAAGTCCTTTTTTGATTCTAGGATTTATCATTTACATTTATTTTTTTATAAAATCATTGGGAAATCTGAAGAAAAAATTCAAAAATCTGGGGAATACAATTTTTAATTTTGATTCTTTTTTCGCTGTCTTTTCTTTGGGATATTTTTTGGGAATGTCATTTTTTGCAAAGAAAATTGACAGATATATGCTTGTTGTGTTTCCGTTTCTTTCTTACTGCTCTGCAATCGGGTACCAAAAGTTTTATCAGAATCTTAAAAATTCCCGGGAGAGGAAAATTTTTAAAATATTATCTTCTTTTTTAATCGTATTTTTTGTGGGCGTTCCGATAATCAGTCTTTACCCGTATTATTTTACCTATACCAGCCCGTTGTTTGGTACGTCCGCCAAAGCAAACAAAATAATCGGCCAAAAGCCTTTTGGTGTAGGAATTCCGGAATTGAAAAAGGTAATTATGGAAAAGTATTCCGATAAATATGGAGGGGAGCCAAAACTCGGTTTTTATGATGTTCAGCCAATGAAAACAATCTACCCGAATTCAAAAATTTTTGATGTTCGTACATATGGTCCGAGTAGTTATGATCTTTTGGTTTTAGCCATAAACGAAGAAATGCCTGAAAAAATATTGGACAATAAGCAGTATATTTTTGAAAAAGATTATTCCCTCTGGATTAACGGGTTGGAGTATTGGAGAATTTACGTGAAAAAGGAAATTTCCAACTAACATGTTTAAGCGCGTGGAAAAAAAAGTTAATAAAAAAGAAAATACTGACGAAAAAAAGGACACAAAAATTGTAGGCGCCAAAAATACAAAGGGTGCCAAAGGTATCGGTGCAATAGTAGCGTTGATAGTTCTTTTGGGTCTTATTTTAAGACTAACCGGAATTCAGCACGGATTTCCTTTTATTTTTCATCCCGATGAACCGACAATTATAAGATCGGCTTTGGGAGTAAGGTTTGACCCCAATCCCAAGCATTTTGACTGGCCCCATTTTTACATTTATCTGAATTATTTTTTGTATATGATTTTTGCGAAAATAAGAGGTCTTTTCACCTCCTTCGGTATGCAGAATAAATTGGCGGAATTATTTCCTTTGATGTGGGATGAGGATTTAATCTACTACTATCTGACAAGATGTTTTTCTGCTATTTTAGGGGCTTTTACCGCCGTTCCGGTCTTTCTTGCGACGAAAGAACTTTTCGGAAAAAAAGCCGGGGTTTTGGCGGCTTTAACAATGACCATACTTCCTTATCATGTTTGGCATTCTCATTATGCTTTAGGGGACGTTCCAATGACGTTTCTTCTTGCGTGGGCTTTTTATTTTTCCGCTTTGATAATGAAAAAACCTGATAGGAAAAACTACATTTTATCAGGGCTGTTTGTGGGTTTTTCTGCGTCGGTGAAATACAACGGAGGATTGTCGGCAATTATGGTCCCGGCGGCGCATTTTTTAAGAATATTTTACGAAAGATATAAAAGACATAAATTAAGCGCCGGAGAGAACCTTGGAAAAAATGAAAAAGATTTTTTAGAGCCAAAAATAATAGACAAAAATGGAATTATAAATCTTGTTTTGTCGGGAATTTTTGCGTTATTGGGATTTTTAGCAGGAACCCCGTACGCTCTTTTGGATTTTAAAACTTTTTCCCGAACCGACGGTCCGCAGGGAGCTTTCTGGCAGTTTACAAATGTCGGGTCGGTAGGTTTTGAAACTCATGTTTCAAAATTTTTCTCCGAGAGTTTCAGCAGAGTTTTAGTTGATACGGGATATGTTGTTACTCCAGTATATTTTCTGGTGCTGGGATTTTTAATTTACAGAATTGTCAAAAAGAAAACGGAACGGGAAGAATTTGCTCTTTCCTTCGTCTATATTGTTTCTCTTTTCTTGCTCTGGTATTTATCGGGTTTTAAAAATAACAGATCTCACTATTATTTTGTTATTTATCCTTATCTTGCGGTTATATTTGGGTTTTTCTGCGCCTTTTTACATAATAAGATAAAAAGTTGGGCGTCCGGTTGGCGGGGCATAAGCCGTCGGGACGGCAGTAAATTGTTCGGTGGTCAATTTGTTTCTAAAATTCTTCCGTCTGTATTTCTCATAATAATAATGTCTCCACTTTTTGTAAATTCGTGTGTAAACGCTTACAAATATCATAACAATGACACCAGGGTTTACCTTTATGATTGGTTGATAGAAAATTATGATCCAATCGAAAAACTGATTTATAATGACAAAGTTCTGAAAGATGTTTTTGGGAAAATAGGGATCAACGGAGTAAAAGGGTTGAATAATTTTGATGATTACCAAAAAGCCCTTGTAGTAATATACGAACCGGGGGAAGATGAGGAGAAGTTTCTGAAAAAGAATGGTTCGGTACTTAGGGAAGTGGCTTTCTTTGATAGTAAATGGAAGCTCGGTTCCGATATTGTGGTTTACAGGTATGAGGGTCCCACCAAAAGTTCGGGGTGTGGGTGCGGAAAGTAAGAAGCCGGGCTCAGCCCGTCGGGCTGAGCCCGGAAAAGAAAGTATGGCAAAAAAGGAAGAAAATAAAAATAGAATAGGCTCGAGGATCGACCTGGAATTCAGTCGTCCGAAAACCAAGCGTTGTGGTGTTATCCCGGAGATTATGGTTTTTATCTTCTTTATCCTGATTCATATTCCTAATTTGGGACACGACAATTTCAACACCGATGTTTGGAAGTGGAAATCGAGGTCTTATAACTTCGGAAGCGCTGTATTGGGCGGAGATTTATCTCATACGCTTCAGACTTATCACCCCGGCGTAACTTTAATGTGGCTCGGAAGTATAGGAGCAAGAATAAATAATTACCTGGCCAGAATTAGGGGTCAATCCTTGGTTGCAGATGAAGATGTAACCATAATATTTCAGCTCGATTTTATACAAAAACTTTTGGTAGTAGTCGCAATAGGTATAGCGGTTTCGTTTATTTTTCATGTTCTCAGGAACATTCTGGGTATGAAATATGCGTTATTCTCAGTTTTAATGCTGTCGCTGGAGCCTTTCTACCTCGGATTAACAAGAGTTTTTCATTTAGAAGGATTGGTTTCGACCTTTATGACGGCAAGTATCGTTTGGCTTTATTATTTTTTTCAAAACAAAGAGAAAAAGGGAAGACTTGTTGTTTCAGCAATTTTCGCGGGGCTTGCTTTACTGACAAAAACCTCCGCCTTTTTCCTGGTGCTTTTTACAGGTTTGGCAACCATTATTTATGTTTTCCGTGACGGGAATTTTGAATTTAGGAAATCGGATAGGTTTATTTTCTCTCTAAAAAATTTTGGGAGCTTTATAAAAAACTTCGGAAAGATTTTCTTAGGCTGGTTTTTAATAGTTGCGCTGGTATTTTTTGCATTGTGGCCGGCAATGTGGGTTTCTCCCGGAAAAGTACTTCAGGAATTATATGGTGGGATAGTTAATGTAGGTGTAGAAGGGGATCATTTTCAGTATTATTTCGGAAAACTTGTTGAGGATCCCGGTCCCGGCTTTTACTTTGTTGTCCTGGGCTTTAAGTCATCAATTTATCTCCTGGTAGGCTTTATCGGTGTTCTTTTACTTTTTGCAAAAAAGAAACTTCCCGGAAACGAAAGAAATTTTCTTTCTTTTCTTTTAATTTTTGTGTTTTTCTATTTTATTCAACTTATTGTCCCCACGAAAAAACTTGACAGATATATTCTTCCGGCGCTGGTGGTGATGTCCTTTGCTTCTTCAATCTTCTTTGTGCAGATACTTAGTAAAATTAATTTTAGAAAATTGTGGCAGAAAATTGTTGTCGCGGTTTTGTTTTTGGCTCCGGCCATTTACACCGATGCTTATGTTCATCCCGATTATTTTTCATATTTTAACCCGATCTTCGGTGGTTTAAAAACAGGGGTGAAAGTTTTAGAGCCGAAATGGATAATCGGGGCAGACGAAATTGTTTCATATTTTAAGGAACTTTCAAAAAAAGAGGGGGCAGAATTCTCTTCAAATGCTTCTTTTGAAGAATTGGTTTACAAAAGCCATGGAAGAAATCTTAAAAATGTGATGACAGTTGGTTTTCAGGAAAAATATTATTCTCAGGTTTGGCCGTTTTTCAGAGAGTTCGGGGCATGGGCAGTAATAAAAGATCTTGCTCCTTTTGCTGAAAAAACAAAATATTTTGTTTATCCGGTTTGGGATGATACCGCTGTAGTTGAGAGTAAATTAAAACTCAGTTATTTTGACACGATTAAACTGCGCGGTGTTCCTTTGTACAATGTCTATAAAAACGAAGGGGAGGGTGTCCACTTTGAATAAGAGAAAATTGAATGAGAGAAAATTAAAAATTGACGGAGAGGTTTTTGACACCCTGCTTGTGGGCGGGGCGACTTTATTTGGGTCCGTTTTCAGTTATCTTCTGCAATTTGTTTTGGGGAGAAAACTTCCTGTTGAAGATTACGGAACTTTTAATGCTATTCTTTCGCTTTCTTCCATAATCGGAGTTTTTTCGGCTGTTTTTGGAACGGCTTTGATAAAAATAGTCGCCGAAATGTACGCAAAAAAAGAAGACGATAAAATTAAACATTTTTTTGCGCGTATTTTAAGATTTTCCGTTATAGCGTGTCTTTTGATTTTCTTTATTATATTTATTTTGCGCGGAAAAATTTCCGATTCTTTAAATATAGGGGATAGTTTGTTGGTCGCCTTTTTCGGTCTTTCGGTCGGAGTGGGATTTTGTCTTGTAGTTCCCACTTCTTATTTGCAGGGAATGCAGAAGTTCAAAAAATATTCGGCTTTTCATGTAATAACGATGATAAATAGGTTTGCTCTTCCGGCTATTTTAGTTTTTTTGGGTTTTGGTTTAAGAGGAGTTTATTTTGCCTTTCCTTTGGCTTCATTAATTTCCTTTACGATTGGAATGTTTATGCTCGGGCTGAGCCCGGGGCTCAGCCCGGGAACTGACGTTAGTGGTTATGAAAAAAAGCTTTTATCTCTGGGAGCTTCCGTTGTTTTGGTGAATTTGTGCATGATGGCCCTAAATAATATTGATCTTGTTTTAGTGAAGAAATATTTTCCGGCGGTCGAGGCAGGTTATTATGCGGGTGTGGTAACTTTGGGGAAAATACTTTTGTTCGGGGCGGGGGCGGTGTCGGTTGTGATGTTTCCTAAAATTACGGCTCTTCACGCCAATGGGAAAGATTTTACTAAAAGCCTAAAAAAACTTTTGGGGATTTTACTGGCCGTTTTAGCAGCCGGAGTTGTTTGCTACCAGTTATTTCCGGCTCTTATCACCCATATATTTTTCGGAAAAGCTTTCGAAAATTCGGTTAAATATCTTCCGCTGTTTTCTATTTTTGTAGCAATTTATGTTCTCATAAACTTCTTGGTTATGTTCTCTTTGGCCGTAGACAAAAAAAATGTCGGGTTTTTGCTATTGCCCGGGGTTTTGGCGCAATATATTCTTCTTAATTTTTTTCACGAGACATTGTGGGATATAATACGGGTGAATATCGGTGTAAGTCTATTTACCCTGCTGATACTTGTTTTGCAGGTACGACCCCGGGCTGAGCCCGTCCCGGGCTCAGCCTGGACCTTATGAAAAAAAAGAAAATGGTTTCGGTAATAGTCCCCGCCTATAAACAGGAGAAATCCATCGTTGCCGATGTTAAGAATATTGATGACGCTATGTCCCAAACCAGGTTTGACTACGAAATTTTGGTGGTTGTGGACGGGTTTTTGGATAAGACTTTTGAGAATGCAAAAAAAATAAAGCGAAAAAAAGTAAAGGTTTTGGGGTATGAAACCAACAAAGGAAAAGGATATGCAATCAGGTATGGGATGGCCCGGGCAAAAGGCGATTACATTGCTTTTATAGACGCGGGGATGGACATAGACCCTAACGGAATTTCTCTGATTTTAGAGCATTTAGAATGGTACAACGCCGATATAATAGTAGGAAGCAAAAGGCATCCGGCTTCAAAAATAAATTATCCCTTTTTTAGAAAAGTTTACAGCTGGGGATATCATGTTTTTGTAAAAATACTGCTTGGTGTAACTGTTAAAGATACTCAATCCGGGCTGAAGGTTTTTAAAAGAGAAGTTTTGGAGGCGGTTTTGCCGAGGCTTTTGGTTAAGGAATTTGCTTTTGATGTGGAAATTCTTTCGGTTGCCAGATACTTAGGCTTTAAAAGAATCTTTGAATCCCCGATATATTTAAACTGGAAAGAAGACAATACAAATTTCACGCCTTTTTTAATTTTTGATAAAAATATTAGGAACATGATTAAAGACACGCTAGCAGTTTTTTACAGATTAAGAATATTGAATTACTACAGTGATAAGAAAAAGAGAAAATGGATATACGATAAAGAATTGGATATGAAAATAAATACAGGAGAAACTCTAAATGCTTAAATTTTCAATTATTATTCCGGTCAGAAAAATAAACGATTATGTAAAAGAAAGTATTTCTCACATTAAAGAATTGGATTATCAGAACTACGAGGTTTTTGTGGTTACGGATGAAAATGATGAATATGATTTTTCTGATCCGAGAATAAAAATATTGGTTTCGGGAAAAGTAGGTCCCGGTGAAAAGAGAAATATGGCGGCAAAAGTATCCAAAGGAGATATACTGGCTTTTCTGGATGATGATTCCTATCCTGAAAAAAACTGGCTTTCAAAAGCGGCCGAAGTTTTTGAAGACTCCGATGTTTATGCCTTGGGCGGTCCTGCTGTTACACCAAAAGAAGCGGGATATTCGGAGAAAATAGCAGGGTATCTTCTTGGATCTTCTATAGTAAGCGGCGGTACTACCTATAGGTATAGAACGGAAGAAAAAAGAGAAGTAGACGATTATCCTTCTGTTAATCTTTTTGTAAGAATTTCGGCTTTTAGGGAGGTGAGTGGATTTCCGGTTGAGTTTTGGCCGGGTGAGGATACAAAACTTTGTCTGGATCTGGTGAAAAAATTCGGGATAAAATTTCCTTATGACCCCGAAGTTTTGGTTTACCATCATAGAAGGGAAATTTTTAAACCTTACTTAAAGCAAATTTCCAGATATGGGAGGCACCGGGGACAGTTTGCGAGAATATTTCCCCAGACCTCAAGAATTCCAATGTATTTTGCTCCCTCAGTTTTTGTGATTTGGGTTTTTGGGGGTTTGGTCTTAAGTTTATTTTGGAAAAAGTTTTTTCCTCTTTATCTTTTGTCCCTGCTGATTTACTTCATCACAGTGTTTTTTGTTTCTTTTAATGTTTTTAAAAAGGAAAAAAGCGCAAAAGCAGTTTTTGATTTTATTAAGGGAGTTTTTCTGACGCACATATATTATGGTGTAAATTTTCTTATTGGTATAATGAAAAGACCGGAACTGGAATTAAGAGGATACGATAAAAAAACCGGAAACTACATTGGAGGTTAAAACTTTTCGGATTCAAGTAAAAACCTCGGAATTTAATCGGAATTTAAAATGAAAAAAATGAAAAAAGAAAAAAACACGAAAAAATTTAAAATAGCGATTGGATATCCGCCGATAGAAAGTGATAAAGGTGTTCCTTTATTGTCTCAGAACAGGCAATTTCAATAT
>Ga0116149_1000650_pt1 | contig 45322 bp, 40 predicted proteins | sample AD_UKC057_MetaG_FD_89787 | JGI IMG/M metagenome (GOLD analysis project Ga0116149, IMG submission 89787) | Active sludge microbial communities of municipal wastewater-treating anaerobic digesters from USA - AD_UKC057_MetaG | ecosystem: Engineered > Bioreactor > Anaerobic > Digestate | place: USA...
GAAGATGGTGAAATCCTGGGAGAAAACGAACACCAGCCGCCCGTTGATGGTGCCGTAGCCGGTGATCACGCCGTCGGTGAGGGGCTGGTTCTTCTCCATCTCGAAGTCGGTGCACCGGTGCGTCACGAACATGTCGAACTCTTCGAAACTGCCTTCATCCAAAAGCTTTTCCAGGCGCTCACGGGCGGTGTACTTGCCCTGCTCGTGCTGCTTCTCGATTCGTTTCGAGCCGCCGCCGGCGCGCGCCTTCTCTCTCAGGTTGGCCACATCCAACAGCTTGCGTTCGATGCTCATGGCGCCTCCACAAATATTGCAATGTTTAAATATCACAAGACCACTCGCGAGGCAACCAACTTCCTCAGAATTCATTGAAAATCCGGATGAATCGAAAGGTCACGAACGGACCGATCCGGAACAGTCCGACGCAACGCATTTGACGTATCCGGGAAGTGAACGAAAAAAAGGCGGGGTCATCGGAGACCCCGCCGGTTGCAATCCGAAAAAACAGCGACTCTAGTAGTCTACGTCCTCAATTTCTCCGATCTTGTAGGCCCGAAACGTACCCATGATCCCGGTGTAGTTTTCGTTGCCGATAGAGTTCTTTGCCGGGATGCCTTCGAAGATCATATAGTGGAATTTCCCCACAATCATGTCTTCAAAACCGGTGACGCCCCACGCCATAACGGCATGATAAAGAAAGTCATCGACGATGATGACCACATTGGGATCCAAAGGCGGCAGATCGGGATGGGATAGGGCATGACCCATGAGCCAAAATCTTGAAGCGGTCACCAGCCCCGTCGCCTTGATACCCGCATAACCCATCACATCCTGCGACTCCACATCGCCGGTCTTCTTAACAGGCCCTCCACCTGAGTCGCCGAAGGTGAGATACCCTCTCAGAACGTTGTCCGGTCCCTGTATCATCCACATGTATGCGATTTCCATATAGGGGACGGGCTTGTCGGCGTTCGATTCCGTTTGGATGCCCCGCAGCTCAACCTGCCAATACCCGCTCAGGTCTGTGTCCGCGGCGAGCTGCGTGTCGAGGGCTTCAGCTGCAGCCAAAAAACCGGTCAGGGCGAGGGTGGTCAGGACGCCCGCCAGAATCCGGGCCCGCGCAATATGCTTCATGTTCATGATTCCTCCTTGTTCCTCTCTCGTGTTCATGGCTCGATGTGAGTCCACCGGTTCATTTGCCCGTCACGAGGATCATTTCGTCCTGTTTCCACGCCCGGAAGACGCCGGTGGCCCCGATGCCCTCAGAAATAAGCAGTCTTTTGTCAATGTCGTTGTTGTGCTCGAAATCAAGCTCCATCAGGATAAACTCGGCGACGATGGTGTCGAAATCCTCGACTCGGCCGACGATGCTGATGTAAAGCGGGCTGAGGTACTCTTTATCCAGGCCCTCGCTGGCGTACAGCCAGATCCTGCCGTTGGCGGTGAATCCCTCAACAAAGGTTGTTGGGCGTGGGCGGGGGTTTTTGTCATCCGCTTTGACCGGGTCAAAGGGCAGGAAGCCGATATAACCGTAAATCGCGTGGCCATACTGGAACAACACCATTTCGCTGGACATCTGGTACTGGGCCGGCATGTCCTCTTCGATGGAGAACGAAATCCCGGACAGACTCATTTTCCAGATGCCGGTGACGTTGTTGGTGGCGTCCCGGGTCTGCATGCCGCACAGACCGAATCCCCCCAGGACGAGGATCAGGCAACCACAGCATAGCCATTTTGTGAGATGGCCGGTAGGGTGCATAATGTATGCCTCCTGAGTAAATTGTTATTTGCAGTCATTTTAGTTAATCGGAACGTCGATCGTCAAACGATATTTTGAATCGGTTGTTGATGTAACTGTTTTGACACAAAAAAGTTACGAAGACGCGCTGCGCCGCGAACTCGTAGATGTAGATCAGGCGTCGGACATCCACCGGCTCCGCTGATTAGAAAAAAATGGCGGGGTCATCGGAGACCCCGCCATTTGCAATCCGGAAACGGTGACGCTAGAGTTCTTCTTCTATCTCCCCGATTTTGTATGCCCGGAACGTCCCCATGATCCCGGTGTAGTTCTCGGTACCAATGGAGTCCTTCGCCGGAATGCCTTCGAAGATCATATAGTGGAATTTCCCCACAATCATGTCTTCAAAACCGGTGACGCCCCACGCCATGATGGCATGATACATGTGGTTGTCGATGATGATGATGATGTCGTTGAGTTGCGGAGGCTGTGGACCGGGGTGGGATGCGCCCTGACCCATGAGCCAGAATCTGGATCCGGTCACCAGCCCCGTCGCCTTGATACCCGCATAACCCATCACATCCTGCGACTCCACATCGCCGGTCTTCTTAACAGGCCCTCCACCTGAGTCGCCTAAGGTGAGATACCCTCTCAGAACGTTGTCTGGTCCCTGGATCATCCACATGTAGGCGATTTCCGAAAAGGGGACGGGCTTGTCGGCGTTCGACTCCGTTTGGATGCCCCGCAGCTCAACCTGCCAATACCCGCTCAGATCTGTGTCCGCGGCGAGCTGCGTGTCGAGGGCTTCAGCTGCAGCCAAAAAACCGGTCAGGGCGAGGGCGGTCAGGAAGCCCGCCAGAATCCGGGCCCGCGCAATATGCTTCATGTTCATGATTCCTCCTTGTTCCTCTCTCGTGTTCATGGCTCGATGTGGGTCCACCGGTTCATTTGCCCGGCACGAGGATCATTTCGTCCTGCTTCCATGCTCTGAATACACCGGTAGCTCCCATGCCCTCACTGATGTATTCTCTTTTTTCATCTAATGGATCGCTGAATTCCAATCGCATCAGGATGAATTCGGCGACGATGGTGTCGTACTCCTCGACACGACCCACAATGCTCATGTCAATCGGACCGAGGTACTCTTTGTCTAGGCCCTCGCTAACGTACAGCCAGATCCTGCCGTTGGCGGTGAACCCTTCGAGGAACGTGGGCTTGTAACTGGGAAATTTATCCTCTGACTTCAGTGCATGAATGGGAAAATTGCCTAGATACCCGAAAATCGCGTTGCCATACTGGAACAACACCATTTCGCTGGACATCTGGTACTGGTCCGGCATGTCCGATTGGGTGGAGAACGAGATTCCCGACGCACTCAATTTCCAGATGCCGGTGACGTTGTTGGTGGCGTCCCGGGTCTGCATGCCGCACAGACCGAATCCCCCCAAGGCGAGGATCAGGCAACCACAGCATAGCCACTTTACGAGATGGCCGGTAGGGTGCATAAAGTATGCCTCCTGAGTGAATTGTAATTTGAGGTCATTTTAGTTAATCGGAACGCTGATCGTCAAACGAAATTTCGAACAGGTTGTTGATGTAAATATTTTGACATAAAAAAGTTACGAGATGCTCTGGACGGTAAACTCGTAGATGTAAATCGGGGTGGCAAAGATGTCCGGCAGGCGGTGGGTGCGGACGGGTGTCCAGCCGGGCAGGGCGAAGGTGTTGCTGATCACCCGGGCGCCCGGGCGCAGTTCGCGGCGGAGCTTGGCATCCAGTGCGCGCATGGCGCCCGGAAACAGGTAGCAGACCACCAGATCGGCATCGGCCAGGGACACCGCCAGGAAGTCCGCTCGACGGAGCCGGAGATTGGCGCACCGGCCAAGTCGGCGGAGTCGCGAGCAGAACAACGGCACGGAAGACAACTCGTACCCGATGACGGCAGCTTCCGGAAACCGCCTGGCCATCGGGACGGCCAGCGATCCCCAGCCCGAACCCGCCTCCACGATCCTGCCGGAGAAACCGTTGGGGATCTCCGACAGCATGACCTCGCGGGCCCGACGGCTCGATGGGAGCGGCGAAATCCCGGTTTTAAGTGTGTGATAGACGACAGACAGGACGGCTCCGCCCAGCAGGACCAACAGGCACCAGGCGGCGACAGGCATGGCGGGCGTCTCCTGCGGCAGGGAGTTCTCATGACTATACTCCGGCGCCGGAAAAATTCCAAACCTTCCTGTCTGCGTGGCGTCCTGATGACTGTGAAAAGCGTTGCGGGATCAGGTCGGTCACCATATAATTTATCTATCAATGACTTGGCGTTCGGGCAGCCCATGTCGGAACCCGCATTCAATTAGGATGAAAGTTTCGGACGGAGGCTCCGTCTTCAAATTCATCAGGAGGCAGTGATGTTCAAAGAGTTCAAGGAATTTGCCGTCAAGGGAAACGTGGTGGACATGGCGGTGGGCATTATCATGGGCGCGGCCTTCGGCACCATCGTCAGCTCGCTGGTAGCGGACGTGGTGATGCCGCCCATCGGCATGTTGATGGGCAATGTGGATTTCGGCAACCTGTTCGTGGTTCTGAAGGAGTCGGCCACTACCGTCGGTCCGTACGCGTCCTTGGCCGACGCGCAGAAGGCGGGCGCCGTCACGCTCAACTACGGCAAGTTCATCAACACGATCATCAGTTTCCTCATTGTCGCCATCGCGATGTTCCTGCTGATCCGCGTCATCAACAAGCTGAAGCGGGAAGCGCCGCCCGCTCCGCCGGACACCCGCGAGTGTCCCCACTGTTGCTCCACCATCTCCATTAAGGCCACCCGGTGCGCCCACTGCACGTCCGAAGTGCCGGCGGCCTCCTGATCGCACAGCCGGCCGCCGGATCATCCGGCCCGATCGGGTGAACAGGCAGACCGAAGCGCTCCTGGGCGGATGTTGGATTATCCGAACGGATGACGCGCCGGCCTCAGCCGGTCCAACAGGCCTCTGACGTAACCAGTGGCATGGCTGGCATGGTGGGCCGCGATGAACAGGGGAACGACGGCGGCCAGGGGCGGATCCCGTCGGGAGACGGCGGCATGGACGCCGGCGGCGGCCAACAGGAGACCGTAGCCGGCCGCTTCCGCCAACGGAATCCGGAATAACATGGGGTCAATCACTCCGGCGAGGACGGACAAGCCCAGCGCGACAAGGGCGACCGCCGGCAGCGCATAAAAGAAATGGGTGCCTGGACGACGGGCGCGCTCCCGGGCGAGGGCGATGTTGCGATGCACGAAAGCGACAGGCGTGGTCTCCCGCTCGTGACTGACTACGGCGGATGGTGCAAATCCCACCGCCAACCCCCGCCGGAGCAGCCGTTGTGCCAATTCCTGTTCCCATGACTCCGCCACCGTGTGATCGAAGCCGCCGACCTCGAGAAGCGCCTGGCGGTCCACGGCCATGTTCCAATGACGCGGATAGTAGGCCCGGCCGCCGGCGCCGCCGGCGCGCACGCCGCCGGATCCCAGGGGTGAGGTGAGCACATAGTCCAGGCTCCGCAGGAAGAGCGGGGCCCCTGCCGGTACCCGGTCCGGTCCTCCGGCAAATACCAACCCTTTGTCCAGTGCGGCGGAGAATGCCGCCAGCCATCCGGTCTGGGGGACGGCGTCATCATCGGTGAAGGCGAGCCGTCCGGCGACGGCTCGGGCCACACCCTGGTTCCAGGCGGCCGGACGGTGCGGCGGGTCCGGCACGAGATAGTCCGCGCCGTGGGCCGCGGCGGCGGCGCGGCGGTCCGGTCGGCCATCGGGATCCAGCACGATCACCTGCGCACGCGACTCGATCTCCCCACGGGACAGGGCGGCGAGCAGCTGTTCCAGCCCGGCCGGGCGGTGCTCGGTGAAGACGATGACGGTGAACGGCGGCAAGTTGTCCATGGGCTGGCGCGACCATTGTACCCAGTACCATCAGAACGCTCAACGACTTTCAGGTTGCGCCCGTGGCGGATATCCCGCTATGATGGCGTCGATCGCACAACCCTGAATCGAGGTGATCGCATGGGGGAGTTGGCCGGGTGGCTGACACTGGTGACGGCGCTGGGAGTCGGGGTGCTGCTGGTGGTCCTCTATCGGCGGATCGCCGCTGACCGACGGCAGACGGACGAACTGGTCCTGCGCGTCGAGGCCCTCGGCCGGGAGATCGAGCGCACGGAACGCGCGGTGCTCGAGGAGTTCGGCCGCAACCGCGAGGAACAGGACCGGCAGGCCCGGGCGCTGCGCGAGGAGGTGGGCGACCGGCTCAACGCCACGGGCGACGGCATGTTGCGCAGCCTGGGCGAGATCACCCAGGCCCAGCGGCAGCAGCTGGAACTCTTCTCCCATCGTCTGGAGCAGTTGATCGGCTCCATGGAGCAGAAGCACGACGGCCTGCGCGGGGCGGTGGAACAGAAGCTCTCGCAGATCCAGAGCGACAACGCCACGCGGCTGGAGGAGATGCGCCGCACGGTGGACGAAAAACTGCAGGGAACCCTGGAAAAGCGTCTCGGCGAATCGTTCCGGCAGGTCTCGGAACGGCTGGAGCAGGTCTACCGCGGCCTGGGCGAGATGCAGGCACTGGCCAGCGGGGTGGGCGACCTGAAGCGGGTGCTGACCAACGTCAAGACCCGCGGCATCTGGGGCGAGATCGCCCTGGGCAACCTGCTGGAACAGATTCTGAACCCCGACCAGTTCGGCGTCAACGTCGCCACGCGGCCGGGGAGCAACGAGCGGGTGGAGTACGCGGTGAAGCTGCCCGGGCGGGGCGATGACGAGAGTCCGGTCTGGCTCCCCATCGACGCCAAGTTTCCCAAGGAGGACTACGAGCGGTTACTGGAGGCCGCCGACGCCGGCGACGCCGACGGTGTCGCCCGGGCGTCCCAGCAGCTCGAGACCCGCATCAAGGCGGCGGCGCGCGAAATCCACGACAAGTACGTCAGTCCGCCGGCGACGACGGATTTCGCCCTGATGTTTCTGCCCACCGAGGGGCTGTACGCCGAGGTGCTGCGCCGGCCCGGGCTGCTGGAAGCGCTTCAGCGGGACCTCCGCGTGGTGGTGGCCGGCCCCACCACCATCGCCGCCATCCTGAACTCACTCCAGATGGGGTTCCGCACATTGGCCATCGAGCAGCGCTCCAGCGAGGTGTGGAAGCTGCTCGGGGCCGTCCGGACCGAATTCGGGAAATTCGGCGACACGCTGGACAAGGTCAAGAAGAAGCTGGATGCGGCGTCCACCGAGATCGACACCGCCGCCCGCAAGACGCGCACCATCACCCGGCGGTTGCGCGCGGTCGAGGAGCTGCCTCCCGGCGACGCCCAGGCCGTGTTGGAGTTACCGGACGCGGCCGCTGAAGACACGGATGACCCGGAGGATTGATCCGTCGGCGCAACGCCTCGGCCAGGTCCGGTTTCGGATCACCCAACAACCTGTGATCGGTAACCGTCCGGGCCGCATTTTGAACCGGCCGTTCACCAGTCCGGCAGCGCGCGCTTGACCCAGGTGTGCACCACGCGGTCTCGAGCCTCCTGCAGCTGCGGATCGCTCACCGGCAGGTGCTTGGCTCGTTCCTCCACCCGTTTCATCAGCAGTCCGCCGATCCCCACCGCGATGTACGGCAGGGTGAGGTAGAGCGCATCGCCGATCGCCAGCCTGCCCGTGAAAAATCCGTAGCCGAACACCGCCCAGGGCGCGAGCAGGATCACGATCTGGGCCAGCGCCGCGTACATCTGGCCGGCCACCACGCGCTTGAACGCCTCGAGATCGGCGCCGGTGCGGATTTCCGGTGTCCGGTCGCAGAACCGCTTCAACTGCCAGCCGAACACAACGGACAGCAGCAGCCCCAACCCGATGAGCGCCATCATGACCAGCACCAGCTCATTTTGTAGGATATCGGCCATTGTCTTTCCTCCAGATTCACACCCGGTCAGGTGCGGAGCCGTTGCATCAGCCAGGCCATGTTCTCGCCGAGGGCGCGCATGGTGAGGATGCCTTCCTCGTCGTCTTCCACCTCGCCGATGTTGCGGCCGATGCCCATGTTCCAGTAGATGGACCCGGGGATGATCATCTCGCTGATGAGAAAGAAATGGTTCATGGTGTCGAAGGCATGGATGGCGCCGCCCCGGCGCACCGCCACCACCGCGGCGCCCACCTTCCGGCGCAGCAGGCTGTCGTTGGCGGCGGCAACCATACCGGAACGGTCCATCAGCGCCTTGATCTCGGGCGTGACGTCGGCGTAGTAGGTGGGGGAGGCGAGCAAGATGCCGTCCGCGGTGGTCATCTTGGCGATGCAGTCGTTGGCGATGTCGTCCGTGACGGCGCACCGGCCGTCCTTGGCCTTGAAACACCGGTAACAGGCGACGCAGCCGTGGATGAACCGGCCACCCAGCTGGACCTCCTCGGTCTCGAGGCCGGCCTTGTCCAGCTCCGCCAGGACGATCCCGATGAGCCGGTGGGTGTTCCCCTTGGGGCGAGGACTGCCGTTGAACGCCACGACCTTCATGAGCCCTCCTTCTTGGTGACTATTTGACGGAAATTATACCGCGGACCGAACGCCGGTCCAGCGAAAGATACGAAGGGGTTGACTTGTCGATTACTCTAGTTATAATTCATTTTTCTTGTTTCTTTGCATTTGATCGAATTTGGCGCAATCCAAAGCGCCGCCAACGGCCACTCCGAGTCGAACCGGCTACCGCGCAACGCCATGCCGGCCGACCGATAGGGTCAGGCGGGAAACGGCCTGGCCTCCCGTATTTGGAAAGGAGGACAACATGAAACCATACCTGTATCTTCGTTTGCCAACCATCTGTTTAGCCCTGGCGCTCGTCGTCTGGGCCTGCGCCGGTTTGATGTTGGCGGCGCCGTCCGGCGCGGATGAGCCGGCGGCCCCAGCGGCCCAGAAACAGGCCAAAACACCGGAGAGCGGCAGCGGGGATCCGGTGCCGGCGTCGCCCGCCGATGAAAAGACCGTCGTCCCCCAGATCACCGAGGAGATCACCGTCACCGCCACGGTGAAGCCCGAGTTGCCTGTGTCAAGCACGGCACGCATCGACCGCCGACTTATCGATACGGTGGCCCGCAAGGATATCTCCGAGGCGCTCTCCTACACCAGCGGCACGTTCGTGTCCACCGGTTCCAAGAACGAGCCCGGCATCCGCATCCGGGGTCTCGACACGTCGAAAATCTCCCTCTTCGTAGACGGCGTGCCGGTGGCTGAGCCGTATTTCAACTCGTTCAGCCTGGGTACGGTGCCCGTCCAGAGCCTGGACAGCATCCGCGTCGTCAAGGGCGCCTCATCGGTCCTGTACGGCGCCAATGCGCTGGGCGGCGTGATCGACGTGACCACCCAGCGGCCCGAGCGGACGGCGCTCCGGTTGAACGGCATCTTCGGCACCGACGGGCTGGCCACCGTGGGCGTTTCGGGCACGGCCCGCAGCGAGCAGACGGCGTTTGTCGGCTCGTTCTACTTCGACCGGTCCGACGAGTATGCCTACCTCGTGGACGGGGAGCGCACCGACCGGTTCCTCAGCGACTACGAGCGGTACGGGTTCAACGGGAAGTTCTATTACTTCCCGAGCGCCGGCAGCGAAGTTGTGGCCGAGGTGGACTGGTACGATTCAGCATACGGCGTCCCGCCGGCCACCGCCTACTCCAAGGCGCGCTACTGGCGGTTCTCCGACTGGAACCGCCTGATCACCAGCCTGGGCGGGACGTTTGCCCTGGGCGGCCACGGCTATCTCAAGGCCAAGGGATTCTACACCCGTCACTTCAACGTGCTGGACGCGTACCGGAAGGCCGACCTGGCCGAGTTGCAGTGGGTGTCCACGTACAACAACGAGACGTACGGGGCCATCCTGTCGGGGGCGGTGGCGCCCACCGATGCGCACGACCTGCGGTTCTCGGTCAGCTACCGGGATGACCGGGTCAAGCAGCAGGGCGACAAGGGCGATCCGTGGGAGGAGTACAACCACAAGACGTTCTCCACGGGCATCGAGGACCACTTCCAGATCGCCGAGCAGTGGACCTTGGTGGGCGGTGTGAGCGTCGATTATCTGGACAAGGATTTCGGCGACAACGACTCGGCCGTCAACCCCATCGCCGGCATCCTGTATTCACCGGACGAGGCCTGGGACATCCACCTGACCATCGCCCAGAAGTCGCGGTTCCCGTCCATGAAAAACCTGTACAGCACCTCCGGCGGGAACCCGGACCTGCGGGACGAGCGCGGCACCAACACCGAGCTGGGCGCCGCCTGGCGCGGGCCGGTGAACGTCAGCGGTGCAGTGTTCTTCAACCGCATCAAGGACCTGATCGAGTCGGTGCGCCTGCCCAGCGGCTACAAGACCAACATCAACGTCGGCAACGCCCGGATCGCGGGCTTCGAGGTCTCCGCCGCCGCGCCGTGGTCCATCTTCGATTTCAACGTGAACTACACCTTTCTGGATGGCGAGAACATGGATACCGACGCGGACCTCGACCTGACGCCGCACCACCAGCTCAATGCGGTGGTCCGGGCGATGCCCGGCGGCGGCTGGACGGTGTCGGCGTGGGGTCTGGCGGTCTCGCGAGCCACCGTCCATGTCAACGATCTCGTGGTGCCGGCCCCCGGGTATCTGGTGCTCAACGCCGAGGTGGCCAAGCAGTTCAAGGCGTTCCAGGTGTTCGCGCGGGTGGAGAACCTGCTGGACCAGGCCTACTCCACGGAGCCGGGGTTCCCGATGCCGGCGCGGTCTTTCCAGGCCGGCCTGCGTTTCGACTACGATTTTACGCGCTGACGATTCGAGACGGACGGAGGAGGCGGCGCACGCCGGTTACACAAACGACCGGCAGGCTTTGTCCGAAGGAAATGCCCGGTCGCCCGGATTTTTCAACGCCTCCTCGTTCGGTCCGTCCCGTGTTCAGTTTTTTTTGTAGGATTGGGGAGGGTTTTTCAGATCCGATTCGGTCGGATTGCCGGTCACCGTGCAGTCGGGCGGGTGACGGCACCTCCGTCGAGCACTCCGTGTTTTTCGCAGATGCGACGGACCGCGTCCAGGGGCAGGGCATCCACATGATGCCCGGCCAGCCCCTCCATGGTTTGGGCCTGGAACAGGGAATTCAGAATGGCTTCCTCCGCGGCTTCCGCGGCGGCCAGGAACAGGGGCGTGAGATCATCGTTGCGGATCTCCCGGAGGGCCAGCGTCCGCGGGCCATCGGGACGCAGCCGGTTGTCCGGACACGTGGTGAACGCGATCGCATAGTCGCCGCTGCCGTTGGAACCGGCCCCGCCCGTCCGGGCCAGCCCGAAGACGGCCCGCTCGGCGAGCCGGCGCAGGTTTCGGTGCAGGAGCGGCGCGTCGGTGGCGACCACGATCATGCAGGATCCGTCGGCTCCGCCGGCAGACAGTTCGTCCTTCAAATAGTAACGGCCCAATTCCCGGCCCACCGGCGCGCCGTTAACCTGGAGAATACCGCCGAAATTGGTTTGCACCAGCACGCCCACGGTCCAACCGCCCAGACGGTCCGGCAGTTTGCGGCTGGAGGTGCCGATTCCCCCCTTGTAGCCGAAGCAGACCGTGCCGGTGCCGGCGCCCACGGCGCCTTCGGCCACCGGGCCGCCGGCGGCGTCCCGGATGGCCCGGCTCACGTGCTCCGGCCGGACCGCCAGGGCCCGGATGTCGTTGAGGAAGCCGTCGTTGGTTTCGCCCACCACGGCGTTGACCGAGCGGACGTCCGCGTTGCCCGGCAGGGCCAGCATGTGCGCCACGACCGCGGAGACCGCGGTGCCGACACTCAGCGTGTTGGTCAACACGATCGGCGTCTCGATTTCGCCCAGCTCGTTGACCTGGGTGGAGCCCGCCAACTTGCCGAAGCCGTTGGCCACATGGACGGCCGCCGGGACTTTTTCGCGGTACAGGTTGCCCCCGTGAGGCAGGACCGCGGTGACGCCGGTCCGGATGTCGCGCCCTTCGATCAGGGTGACATGTCCTAGCCGCACCCCAGCCACGTCGGTGATGGCGTTGAGCGGCCCCGGTGGCAGAATGCCGACGACCACGCCCATCGCCCGCGCCCGGCAGCGGGGAGACTCCGCGGCACGGCCGACAGCCGGCGGGAGCAGGGCAACGGAAACCAGCCATGCGGTGATGAACAATGCGACCACCGGATGTTTCATCGGATCCACCTGAGCGATTTACCGTGAGCATACCGATTCGACCGGAGGAAATCAATCGTGACGTGGATGTCGGGGCTCCATGCAGTCTCCCGCTGCTCCACACCAGATCGGGAGCCCACTCCGTCGCATCGCCGCGGCCGGAAAGACCTTGACAGGTCATCGCCACTTTTGCACAATCAAAATAGATAGTGAGTTCAAAGAATGCGCACCGGATCACCGCCGATGATCGGCTGCTTTCAGTTCTGCCGCCGACTACCGGCAGACGCCATGGGTTGATGTGGTCGAAACGGCTCGACAAGGCGACGGTTCCAGCTCAATCCGCGCGAACGGAGGCTATCCTGTTCAGAGCGCGAGCGGGTCGTCCGTCATCTGGGCTGCTGGCTGAAGGGTGCCGGCTGATCCTTTGGCTGCTGGGGCTTTCCAGTCTGGCGGTTGGAGCGGGAAACGCTGCGCCACCGCTGCTCCATGCCGACAGTTTCATGTTCTCCCACCTGACCATCGATCAGGGATTGTCGCAGAGCAACGTGTTCTGCATTGTCCAGGACCGCCGCGGCTTCATGTGGTTCGGGACCGAGGACGGCTTGAACCGCTTTGACGGGTACGAATTCCTGCACGTCACGCATGACCCGGGTGACGTGAACAGCCTGAGCAACGATACCATCACCGCCCTCTTCGAAGATCCGGATGGCTGCCTCTGGGTGGGGACCGCCAGCGGGCTCAACCGGCTCGATCCGGAAACCCTGCAGGTTCGGCGGCTCGGATCGGCGGCCGGCGAGCCCCGTGAATTGGGGTCCGTCGGCATCGAATCCATCTGTCGGGACCGACAGGGCCGGTTATGGGTGGCCACGAAGGGCGGTCTGGCGTCGCTGGGACCTGGCGGTCGCGGCTGGCGTTTGTTCCAGTCGGATGGAAGCCGCACGGACCGTCTGAACGGACACGAAGTGTCAGTGCTCCTGGTGGATCGTCAGAGCCGGCTGTGGGCGGGCGGTTTCGATGGCGTCCTCCGCCGGGATCCCGACGACGGCCGCTTCCACCCGATCGGCATCACCATCGAACCGGCTGAAGATGAGACGAGACAGGTCAACTGTCTGGCAGAAGACGCCGACGGCGTCATCTGGGCGGGGACCAACGGCGGGGGATTGCATCGCTGGGACGCCCGGAACGGCCGATTCGCTTACTATCCGGCAACTCAACCCCACAACCGCGCGGAGCCGCTGCGTTACATCAATGCTTTGGCGGTGGACGCGCACGGTCGTCTGTGGGCGGGGACACACGGTTCCGGTGTGGTCGTCCTCGATACGGTTCGTGAACAAAATCTCCATTTGTTGCCTGATGCCAGCGATGCACACACCATCAGCTACCCGCTGGTCGCCTCGGTGTTTCGGGATCGGGGCGATACCATGTGGATCGGCACCCACGGCAAGGGACTCGACCTGTGGAATCCTTACCAGCAGAAATTCGAGCGGCACCGCCGCAACCCGGCGGATCCGGACAGCATGGGCGTGACCAGCGTGCGGGCGATTCTGGAAGATCGCGACGGTCAGCTCTGGGTGGGTGGATACAGCGGATTCGACCGGCTCGATCGGCAAACCGGGCGGTTCGAACATCTGCCGCAGAGTTGGCCCAACGGAATCGTCCGGGTCTTGCGCGAGGATCCGGACGAACCCGGCCGGGTTATCTGGCTGGGCATGGAGAGCGGCCAGCCCCACCTGATCGCGTACGACCGGATCCGGAAGAAAATCTGGAAGCAATACAACTTCATCGAGCGGTTCGGCTTCCACACCCATCAGGTCCGGGACGTCCTCCTGGAGGCCGACGGCTCGACCTGGGTCGGCACGAGCGAAGGGCTGCTGCGATTTGACCGCCGCACCGGTGCGTTTGCGCGGATGGTCCATGACGCAGCCGATCCCGGGAGCCTGGGGCATAACCAGGTCAACGCGATCGTCCGGGCTTCCGACGGCAACCTGTGGGTGGGCACCATGGGCGGCGGCCTCGGCCGGTTCGATCCGGCCACCGGACGGTTTGCCGGCTTTCGGCATCGGGACGGGGACCCGGATAGCCTGGCCAGCGACAGCGTGATGACGCTGCTCGAAGCAGAGCCGGGAGTGCTCTGGATCGGCACCGCGGGCGGGTTGTCCCGGCTGGAGCTCCGCACCGGCCGTTTCACCTCCTTCAGCACACGCAACGGCTTGCCCAACGATATGATCTACGGCATCTTGCCGGACGCGCAAGGTCGCCTGTGGCTCAGCACGAACCGCGGCCTGACCTGCTTCGATCCAGCGTCCGGAACCTGCCGAAATTTCGATGTCAGTGACGGCCTGCAGAGCAACGAGTTCAACGCGGGTGCGCACCACCGCAGCCGATCCGGCGAACTGTTTTTCGGCGGCATCGAGGGGTTCAACGCATTCCATCCGGAGAGCATCCGCGACAATCCGCACGCCCCGCTGATTGCAATCACCGCGCTGCAGATATTCAATCAGCCGGTGCATGTGGGGCCGATGGCCGACGGACGCGTTGTGCTGCCCCGGGATATCACGGCGACATCGGCCATCGAATTGACTCACGGCGACCGGGTGTTCACCCTCGGATTCGCGGCGATGAGCCCCGTGATGCCGGGGAAGAACCGGCACGCGTACATGCTGGAGGGCTGGGACACCGATTGGAACCAGGTGGGCAGCCGGCGCTACGCCACCTTCGTCAATCTTCCGCCCGGTGAATACGTCTTTCGGGTGATCGGCTCAAACAGTGACGGTGTCTGGAATCGAACCGGCGTGCGATTGGCCATCCGGATCCAACCGCCGTTCTGGGCGACGTGGTGGTTCCGCACCCTCGGCTTGGCCGGGCTGGCGCTGCTCGTCTGGAGCGTTCATCTTGTCCGCACCATGGCCATCCGTAAACGGAACCGCGAGCTGCAGTCCGTCAATCTCGCGCTGCAGGAACAGATCGTCGAACGCCGGCGGGTCGAGGATGCCCTGCGGCTCAGCGAGGCCAAGTACCGGACGCTGACGGACAATCTGACGGTCGGCATTTTCCGTGCGTCAACAGGGGCGGACGCCCGGTTCGTGGAGGCCAACCCCGCCCTGGCGAGTATCCTGGGGCATGCGCGCCGTGAGGACATTCTCGACCGCCCGGCCGCCGGATATTTTGACAAACCGGACGACTGGTCGGAGCTGGTGCAGCAGTTGGAGCAGGCAGGCCGGACCCGACTGGATATCGTGGTGATTCGCCGTCCCGATGGGACGACCGTACATTGCGCCGTGACGGCGGTGGCCTTCCGCGATCCGGAGGGCCGGCTGGCCGGCTACGACGGTCTGATCGAGGATATCTCCGAACGGCGGGCGCTCGAAAGCCAGATCCGTCAAACCCAGAAGATGGAGGCCATCGGCCGCCTGGCCGGCGGTGTCGCCCATGACTTCAACAACATTCTGACGGTGATCAACGGCCGCGCGGAGATGGCGCTCTCTGGGCTGAAGCCGGAGGAGCCCGCTTACCGAAGCTTGAGTGAAATCGTCCAGGGCGGGCGCCGGGCCGAGGATCTGATCCGTCAACTCCTGGCGTTCAGCCGGCGCCAGGTGATCACGCCCGTCGTCGTGGACGTCAACCAGGTTCTCGTCGGACTGGAGCGGATGCTGCGCCGGTTGATCGGCGAAGACGTCCAGTTGCAGTCGGTGTTGGCAGCGGGCCTGCCCTCCATCAAGGCTGATCCCGGCCAGTTGGAGCAGGTGTTTCTCAACCTGGTGGTGAATGCACGGGACGCGCTCGCCGAACTCGACGAAGCGACAGGGGATAAACAGATCACCATCGGCACCGGTGCGGCGGCGCTGGATGATGAATACATCCTGAATCATCCCGAGATCCAGCCCGGCCGGTATGTGATCATCTCGGTCAGCGACAACGGGGTGGGGATGACGGCGGATATCCAGAGCCAGATCTTCGAGCCGTTCTTCACCACCAAGCAGGCCGGCCGGGGCACCGGCCTGGGTTTGGCGACGGTCTTCGGCATCGTCAAGCAAAACGGCGGAGCGATCAACGTCTACAGCGAGCCGGGACGCGGCTCGCGGTTCCGCGTGTACTGGCCCGCCGCACCGACCGAAGACGCGGCGGCTGCGCCGCGTGCACCTGAGGCGCCGCTCGCCGGAGGCCGGGAAACCATCCTTGTGGTGGAGGACGATCCGCAGGTGCGCCAGTTCGCCTGTGACGGACTGCGGGGATTGGGGTACCACGTGCTGGAAGCCGATTCCGGCACCGCCGCCCTCCGGGTGCTGGACGATCCGAGTATCTCGGTTCAATTGCTGTTCACCGACGTGGTGATGCCGGGCCTGAGCGGCATCGAGCTGGCGCACCGCCTGCCAGCCCGTTTCAGCGGATTGCCGGTGCTGTTCGCATCAGGCTACGCCGATCACCACCTGATGACGGACGGCAGCCTCACCCTCGGCGTCAATTTCATCGAAAAACCATATGCCATTCGAGCGCTGGCCACCCGAATCAGGGACTTGCTGAACAAGCTGAAAACATAGGATCCGGTGCCATCCGGCGGCGAGGCGTGCCCCTTCGCTCACTGATCCACCTGAAGGGGAACATCCGGGTTCACCCGGGCGTAGATGAGTTCGTCCAGCCAGCGGCCGTCCTTGCGGACAGCCAGGCGGCACCGACCTTCCGCTTCATAGCCGCATTTTTCGAGTACACGGGCCGATGCCGGATTGCTGGAGAACACCCGGGCATGAATGCGAACCAGGGGGAATTGTGCGAATGCCCAGCCGGTCAGGGCGCGCACCGCCCGGGTGGCGATGCCCCGGCCCCAGAACGGCTCGCCCAGCCAGTAACCGATCTCCGCGGCGTGCCGGTATACGTCCTCCTGCAGTTCCAAACCGATTCCGCCGATCAGTTCTTTCGCCGAGGCGATGGCAAAGCGGGTTTCCGGCTCCTGCCGCTGCGACGCCTCGAGCCAGGCTGCGGCGTCCGCCGCGGTGTAGGGATGAGGGAATCGGTCGCGCAGGCCCAGCCACACGCTCCGGTTGTCGGCGTAGCGGATCAGGGCGCCGGCATCGTCGGACGCAAAGGAACGAATCCGGAAGCTGTCGCCGATATCCAATTGCATGCCTTCACCGCCTATTGACGCTGAACCGGTATACGGACAGGAGGGAACCGGTGTTGGCGCCCGCCGAGGGGCGGGGGATCAGCCGACCCGGAACAGTTCGCCGAGGCGCTTGCCCAGGATTTTACCAGCCAGGAAGATGGACGTCGAGAGGATGACCATCCCGACGAACCCGAGCGCGCACGCCTGGTAGTAGCCTCCGGACGTGGCCGAGGAGAGGACGTAGATGGATTTGGTGATGGGATAAAACTCCTCGCGCATGGCCAGAATCAGGCTGTCGCTGACTTCCAGCATCGCGTAGGCGAAACACAGCAGCATGCCGGCCACCAGATTGGCGGTGATGAGCGGGATCGTGATCCGGCGCATGGTCCGGGCGGGGGTGGCGCCGAGGCTCTGCGCCGCCTCTTCCAGTGTTACGCTGGTCTGCTGGAAACCGGCGTACGCCGAACGGACCATGTAGGGCAGGCGCCGCATGCCGTAACTCAGCACCAGAAGGATGGTGGGGTTGATTCGCGGATCGAGGAACGTGCCGCTGAACGTGGCCACATAGCCGAAGGCGACGATGACTCCCGGCAGCGCCAGCGGCAGCATCACCAGGGCGTCCAGCAGGCTGGATCCATGGAACTTCCGCCGCGCCAGCAGAAAGGCGACGATGACCCCCATCGCCACATCCAGCAGGGTGCTCAGGATGCTGTAGAAGAGGCTGTTCTGAATGGACACGGAAGTGAGCGGCTGGGTGAAGATGCTCTGGTAATGGGCCAGGGTGAAACGCACCGGCAGCACGGTGCCGAACCACTGCTCCGCCAGCGACATGAGCAGCACGCCGGCGTGGGGCAGCAGCGCCACCAGGACCAGCCCCACTGTCAGCACGAGAATCAACCCGGCGACGACGGGTGATGCGGATTTCTCGCGGCCGGTGACGTGGCCGCGCGCCAGCATCTCGTAGCGGCGACCGCCGATGAGCCGCTTGGAGACCAGGAAAAAGGTCGCGGTCAGGACGATTACGAGCACCACCAGGGCGTAGCCCATGGGATTTTCGTTGATGTCGGTGACCATGGAAAAAATCTGCACGGAAATGGTCTTCTGGAAATCGAAGATGAGCGGGGTGCCCAGGTCGGTGAACGACCAGATGAACACGATGGCCGCCCCGGCGAAGAATCCGGGCAGCATGAGGGGCAGGGTGATGCGGCGGAGGACCGCCCAGCGGGAGGCGCCGGTGCTCAGGGCCACCTCTTCCAGCGACGGGTCCACGTTCGCCATGGCGGCGGAGAGGTTCAGGAACATGATGGGGTAGAAATTCATGGTTTCGAGGAAGATCACCCCCATAAACCCGCCGTCCCCGAACCAGTCGATGGGCTGCTGGATCACGCCGAGCTGCATGAGCAGGAGGTTGACCGCCCCGAACCGCGCGAACAGCTGTTTCATGCCGATGGCGCCCACGAACGGTGGCAGGATCATGGGCACCAACACCAGTGCCTGCAGGAATCCCTTGCCGCGGAATCGGTAGTTGGCGAACGTGTAGACCAGCGGCAGCGCCAGGACGGTGGTGCCGACCGTGGTGAGCGTGCCGATCAGCAGGCTGTTGACAATGGATTCACGGAGCAGCGGATTTTGAAACAGCAGGCCGAAGAAACCCAGATCGAAACGGCCGCCGAAGAAAAACGCCTTGACGAATACATAGGACAGGGGATAGATCATGAACACGAACATGAACAGGACCGCGACGGTGGCCAAGCCCCAATCAACGGGCCTCATTCGTGTCGCGGCCGAGCGGGTCATGCGTTCGGCTCTTCATGGGGGAGGACGGTGATGTCGTCGAAATCCACCATCAGCCCCAGTTGGGTTCCCGGGCGCTCCAGGCCGGGCTTCGGATTGCTCAGCATCATCTTGAGGGACATCTCGCCGGCGCGAAGCCAGAAGTGCTCCACCTCCCCCATGAACACGGTCTTCTCCACCTGGCCGGCGAACCGGGCGCCCACCGGTTCGCGGCTCTCCCCCTCGATCTGGATGGATTCAGGCCGCATCGACACCAGAACCTGCTGCCCCTTCTGGAGCACCGCTTGACGGAGGGGGCCGGCGACGGGGCCGAGCGGCGTCCGGACGGACACCCAGTCGTTGTGGAGGCTGTCCACCGTGCCGGGCACGAAATTGGTCTCGCCCATGAAGCCGGCGACGAACACCGTCCGCGGGGTTCGGTACACCTCGATCGGGCTGCCGTGCTGGACGATGTGCCCGCTGTCGAGGATGATCATCCGGTCCGCCATGGACAGCGCTTCCTTCTGATCATGGGTGACGTAGATCGTGGTGATTCCGGTGGCTTTCTGGACCCGGAGCAGTTCGTCGCGCATCTCGAGCCGCAGCCGGGCGTCGAGGTTGCTGAGCGGTTCATCGAGCAGCAGCAGCCCGGGACGGGTCACGATGGCGCGGGCGAGGGCGATGCGTTGCTGCTGGCCGCCCGAGAGTTGGTTGGGGAGCCGGTCTTCGTAACCGGTCATCTGCACCATCTCCAGCACCTCGGCGACGCGTTCGGCGATCTTGGGGCGGGGGAGCTTCTGGATGTCCAAACCGAACTCCACGTTGCTGCGCACCGTCAGGTGGGGCCAGAGGGCATAGTTTTGAAACACCATGCCGATCCGCCGGCGATTAGGCGGCAGGTTGAGCACCGATTCGCCGTCGAACAGGACGTCGCCCTGCGTGGGCGGCTCGAATCCGGCGATGATGCGGAGCAGGGTGGTCTTGCCGCAGCCCGACGGGCCGAGGATGAAGAAAAATTCACCCTCGGCGACGGACAGATCCAGCTCCCGGAGGACCGTCGTGGCGGCGAACTGTTTGGTGACTCCCCGGATCTCGATCTTCATTTGGACAGCCGGATCGCCTCCTGGGATCGCTGCCGGGCGAACTGCAGCCAGGCGTTGATCTTCTCGTTGCGCAGCTTCTCGTCATCCCAACGCAGGGCCAGCGCCTCGGCTTCAGCCTGGTCGATGGGCATCCGGCAGAGGGCGGCGACCGCGGCGGGTTTGCGGCCCCCCCGGATCACCGCCTCCCAGCCGGACACGAGCGAGTCGTGCGCATCCACCAGAAACGTGCCCATGAGGTCGTTCTGCACGTCCCAGAGCCGCTCGCCCAGGCCCAGATCGTAGTTGATGAATGCGGCGGACTGGAAGGGGTTCTCGGTGATAAGCGTCCGCCCCTTGACCGCGTCGTATACGGGCGGCAGGAGGCTCAACCGGTACAGGCTGGACTGGGGCGGTCCGCCGGGAGTGCCCTTGCGCAGCATCCAGACCTGCTGGCCCTCCGACGACAGGACGTACTCCATGAACAACTTGGCCGCCGCGGCATGGTCGGCGCCCTTGAGCAGGGAGAAGCAGTCGGGATTCACGATCGACAGGCCATCCGGCACGACGAACGTGACCTTGTCGGCGCCCAGGTCCTCGACTTCCCGCCAGGCGTAGTAATCCACGACCAGGGTGTAGGCGGCGTCCCCGGAGACCAGGTCCTTGACCACATCCTTCGACGAGATCTTGAATTTCTTCACGTTGGCCGACAGCAGGTTCAGGACCTGCCAGCCCTTTTCCCAGCCGTACGCCTGCAGGATGATGTCGAAGGCCACGTGGCCCACGCCGCTGTGGCGCGGATCGGCCACGCTGATCCATCCCTTGACCGCCGGGCTGGTGAGATCCTCCCACGTCCGGATCTCGGGAAATTTCTGATACTGCCGCACCATCTCGTGGCTGAGAATGCCGAATGTGGACAGGCAGGAACCGTACCACTGCAGCTCGGGATCATAGATCGGGATGCCGCTCACCTCTTTGGGAATAGCGTTCACGACCGCGGGGTCCAGTTCGGTGCGCTGCAGGAGGCCTTCTTTCTTCAGGGTGAGATGAGGGGAGATGCCGCCCCCCCAGAACAGGTCGATGTGGATGCCCTGCGGCGTCCGGGCGAACTCGGAGCGGATGAACCGCAGGTTGTCGGAGCTGCCGCCCTGATTGATCCACTCCACCTCGATGGTCCGGCCGGTCTTGCGCTGGTACCACGCCTTGAACAGGGGGAGCATGTTGTCGCGGATATCGGTGGTGTGCGGCGAGATGATCGATAGCTTGTCGGTATCGGCTGCCGGCCTCCCCGGTTCGGAGCCGCACGAGACGGCCAGCGCGGCGGCCAGGACTGCCAGGGCGGTGAGGCAGGTGGTCCAGAAGATCTTCATGCTTTTTCCCTCGAAATCTCAGGCTGGCGGACAAACAGTCACAACTTTCGGCGTTTCATGCCCATTACCGGCGCGGCGGGTCGGCGGACGGTGTCACGATTCTCCGAGCTGCTTGACGAATCCTTTCTTGTCCAGGTAGAAGCCTTCGGGGAGGATATCCTCGACTTTCTTGCGATATCCGGTCACCTTCCAGCGGTGATCCTTGAGCAGCTCGGCGATCTTCCGCTTGATCCGGGGCTTCTCCTCTTCCTCGGTCAGCAGGTCGAGAAACACGCCCCGCACAGCCTCCTCGGCCTCCGGCTGCGCCGCCAGCACTTCCGCGGCGCTGATCACCACGTCATCGTTGGGATCGCGGAGGAACGGCATCAGGGCCGTGACGACCGCCTCGCCGCGGTCCTCGGCCAGCGCCTGGATGATGGCCATTTTCTTGTGTGGCGCCCGGTCGTATTCAGGCGAGAACTCGTTGGTCAGGATGTCGAGGATCATCCGGCGCGCCTCGTCCCGGCCGACGATTTCGGCCAGCAGCCGCAGCGGGTAGGTTAGATTTTCCTTCTCCCGGATGAACCGGAGGATCGCCGGGACCGCCGTCGCGCCTTTCGCCCGGATCAGGTCGCAGACGTACCGGCGTTCCTCCTCGTCCTCGCTGATTTTGGGCACCAGCACGTCGAACCGGCCCAGCAGGAGGAAGATGGCCTCGTCACCCGGGATGGCGGCGAGCTCTTCGGCGGCGGCGACACGCTCGTACCCCTGGGAATACTTCTCCCGCAGGCGACGGGAGAGCCGGTTCAGCCGGCGCTGAACCTGGCCCTGCTGGTAGCGCTGCCAGAGTTCCTTCATTCCCACGGGAAGCCCCGTCAGCCGATGACCGGATGGATCTGCTCCAGGTCGCTGAAGAAATAGTGAGTTTCAAACGCCGCGGTCGCTGGTGCGTCCGAGCCGTGCACGGCGTTCCGCTCGATGTTGGTGCCATGATCCTTGCGGATCGTACCCGGCGCAGCCTGGGCCGGATTGGTGGGGCCCATCAGATCGCGCCAGCGCTGGATGGCGTTGTCGCCCTGCAGCACCATCACCAGGACCGGACCCTCGGTCATGAACTGGACCAGGGTGGGGAAGAACGGCCGCTCCCGGTGCACATGGTAAAAGCCTTCCGCCTGGGATCGCGTCAGGTGCACGACGCGCGCGGCCACGACATCCAGACCGGCTGCCAGAATCCGCGACAGGATGGCGCCGGCGGCGCGGGCCTTGAAGGCGTCGGGTTTGACGATGCAGAGCGTGCGCTCAACCATTGGGATGTTCCTGCTTGTGCTTGCGGGCGGTCTCGATGCCGAGCGCGAACGCCTTCATGTTGATGTTCTCGGTGCCGCGCGGCACCCGGTGCATGACCGCCCGCTCCAGCGCTTCGCGGGACACGGTGCCGGTCAGTTCCTGAATCACGCCCAGGCAGAGGATGTTGACCACCATCTCCCGGCCGATCTGGGTGCGGGCCAGATCGGTCATGGGCAGGCCGATCAACCGGTAATTGCCCTTCAATTCGTCGACGACATAATCGGAATCGACGACGATCAGGCCGCCGGCCTGAACACTGGGCGCATACTTGTTGAACGACTCCTGATTGAGCGCCAGCAGCAGGTCGGGGCTGGTCGCCTTGGGGTAGCTGATGGGCTCGCTGCCGATGATCACCTCGGACTTGCTGGCCCCGCCGCGGGCCTCCGGGCCGTAAGATTGCGACTGCACCGCGTACATGTTGTCGTGGATGGCCGCCGCTTCGGCCAGGATGACGCCGGCCAGGACCAGGCCTTGACCGCCGGAACCGGAGAGTCTGATTTCATAACGTTCGACCACGGTTGCCTCCCCTGCGTTATTCCGCCAAAGCGGCGTCCTTCGCGCGTTGGATGATGGTTTGATAGGTCCGGATGAATTCCGGCCGGGTGCCGTGATGCAGTTCGCCGACCTGGATCTTGCCCGCCAGCTGATCGGGGGTCATGTCCTTGGCCTTGGCGGCGGAGACCACCACGTCCTTCTGCCACTTGAGATTGTCCACCGGTGTGCGCAGCTTGTTCTTGCGCCCGTAGTAGGTGGGGCACTGGCTCAGGGCCTCGATCACCGAGAACCCGGGATTCTGGATGCCTTTTTCGACGTACTTGTCCAACTGGGCCGTGCTGTAGGCCGTGCCGCGGGCGACGTAGGTGGCGCCGGCGGCGATGGCCAGGTTGCACACGTCGAAGGGCGGCTCCACCGAGCCGAACGGCGCCGTGCTGGCGAACGAGCCCTCGGGTGTCGTGGGCGAATACTGCCCGCCGGTCATGCCGTAAATGTAGTTGTTGAACACGATCAGGGTCATGTCGATGTTGCGGCGGCAGGCGTGGATGAAATGGTTGCCGCCGATGGCGAGGGCGTCGCCGTCGCCGCTGACCACGATCACATGAAGGTCCGGCCGGGCGACCTTGACGCCGGTGGCGAAGGCCAGCGCCCGTCCGTGCGTGGTGTGGAGGGTGTTGAAATCCACGTAGCCCACCGCGCGGGAGGAACAGCCGATGCCGGAGACGAACGCGATCTTGTTCTTGTCCAGGCCCAGCCGCTCCACGGCGCGGAGGACCGCTTTGAGGATGATCCCGTGGCCGCAGCCGGGGCACCAGATGTGGGGGATGTACTGGGTGCGCAGGAGATTGGCGTAATCGACGCTTTTGGGTGACATGATGCGCTCCTCGCTATTAAACCGCGGCCATGATCTGGTCGGGCGTGATGGGCTCGCCGTCGGTCCGGTTGACCTGGGCGATGGGGATGTCGTGGCCGAGGATCCGGCGGATCTCCAGCACGTACTGTCCCAGATTCATCTCGGGCACCACGATCTTGCGCTTGCCCTCGGCGGCCTTGAGGATATCCGCTTCGGGGATCGGGTAGAGGGTGATCGGGCGGAAGAGCCCGACCTTGCGCCCCTGCTTGCGCAGCAGTTCCACGGCGCGTCGGGCGGAGCGGGCGGTGGAGCCGAAGGCGATGATCAGCGTCTCGGCGTCCTCGACCATGAACAGGTCGTTTTTGTAGATCGATGCCGCGTTCTTGTCGATCTTGGCCATCAGGGCGTGGTGCAGGGCCTGACGGATCTCGGCGTTGCCGGTGGGGAAGCCGGTCTCGCCATGGTCGAGGCCGGTGACGTGGCAGCGGTGACCGGTGCCGAAATCGGGCATCAGCGGGACTCCCTCCGCGTTGCGGCGGTAGGGGAAGCCCCAGTTCTCGGCCTGGGGCGGCGCCGGCCGGCGGATCAGCTCCAGTTCCGAAGCCTCCGGGATCTCGATCTTCTCGCGCATGTGCGCGTTGATTTCGTCCAGCAGGTACAGCACCGGGTTGCGGAAGCGCTCAGCCAGGTTGAAGGCCCGGATGACCTCCAGGAAGATCTCCTGCACCGTGGTGGGACAGGTGACGATGATCGGGTGATCGCCGTGGGTGCCCCACCGCGACTGGAGGATGTCGGCCTGGGCCGGTGACGTGGGGGCGCCGGTGGACGGTCCGCCGCGCATCACGTTCACGATCACGCACGGCACCTCGGCCATGCAGGCAAATCCCAGATTTTCCTGTTTGAGCGAGAATCCGGGGCCGCTGGTGGCGGTCATCACCTTGGCGCCGGCGAGCGACGCGCCGATGATGGATCCCATGGCCGCGATCTCATCCTCCATCTGGATGAACCGGCCGTCGTTGGCCGGCAGGAGCTCCGCCAGGAACTCGGCGATCTCCGAGGAGGGCGAGATGGGGTAGCCGCCGAAGAACGTGCAGCCGGCGGCGATGGCGCCGATCGCGCACGCCTCGTTGCCGGAAACGAAACGGACTTCTTTAATTTTCATCGTCCTGAACCTGGGGTTGAATGGGTTGTTTAATGAATTTCTGGGCGAACTCGTTGTCCACCATGATCGCGAAATCGGGGCAGCGCAGATCGCACAGCTGGCAGCCGGTACAGCTGTCGGGATTGACCACCACCGCCTTGCCTCGTTTCAGCCCGAGGGTGCGGGTGGGGCAGAACTCGACGCAAATGCCGCAGCCCTTGCAATTCTCGGGAATGATGACAATCACGTGCGTTTTCTTGACGTTCGTTTCGGACATGTGCGGTTCCTTCCTTAACCACGCAGGATCTTTTTCATGGCCGCGCCGATCTCGGCGGGACTTTCCACCACGGTGATGCCGGCCGCGCGCAAAGCGGCCATCTTCTCAGCCGCCGTGCCCTTGCCGCCGGCGATGATGGCGCCGGCATGGCCCATCCGCCGGCCCGGCGGAGCGGTCTGGCCGGCGATGAAACTCACCACCGGCTTGGTGAAATGCTGCTGCATCCACGCCACCGCCTCCTCTTCGGCCGAGCCGCCGATCTCGCCGATCATGACCACGGCCCGGGTCTCCGGGTCCTGCTCGAAGAGGGCGAGCGCGTCGACGAAGGTGGTTCCCGGCACCGGGTCGCCGCCGATGCCGATGCAAGTGGACTGGCCGATCTCGCACCGGGTGAGCTGGCCCACGGCCTCGTAGGTCAGCGTGCCGCTGCGGCTGATCACGCCCACCGACCCCTCCTTGTGGATGCGGGCGGGCATGATGCCCATCTTGCACTTGCCGGGCGAGATGACGCCGGGGCAGTTGGGTCCCACCAGCCGGACCGGCCGGTCTTTGAGGTAGGCGGCCACCCGGATCATCTCCAGGGTGGGGATGCCTTCAGTGATGCAGACCACCAGGGCGATCCCGGCGTCGGCCGCCTCCAGGATGGCGTCGGCGGCGAAGGGCGGCGGCACGAAGATCAGCGACGCGTTGGCGCCGGTTTCGCGCACCGCCTCGGCGACGGTGTGGAACACCGGGATGCCCTCGTGGCTGGTCCCGCCCTTGCCCGGCGTGACCCCGGCCACCACCTGGGTGCCGTACTGGCGGCACTGCAGGGTATGGTAGGTGCCCTCGCGGCCCGTGAGGCCCTGCACCACTACGCGGGTGTTCTGATCGATCAGGATAGCCACGCTTGCCTCCTTGACTCTTACGCTCGGGCCTTGGCGACGACCTTCTCGGCGGCGTCCTGCATGCCGTCGGCCAGGGCGATGTTCAATCCGGATTCCTGCAGGAGGCGCCGGCCCTCGTCCACGTTGGTGCCTTCCAGCCGGACCACGATGGGGACCTTGACGCCGACGGCCTTGGCGGCGTTGATGATGCCCCGGGCGATGACGTCGCAGCGCACGATCCCGCCGAAGATGTTCACCAGGATCGCCTGCACGTGCGAGTCCGAGAGGATGATGCGGAACGCGCTGGTGACGGATTCCTCGCTGGCGCCGCCGCCCACGTCGAGGAAGTTGGCGGGATTGCCGCCGGCCAGTTTGATGATGTCCATGGTGGCCATGGCCAGGCCCGCGCCGTTGACCATGCAGCCGATATTCCCGTCCAACTTGATATAGTTCAGCCCGAATCGGGAGGCTTCGATCTCCAGGGGATCCTCCTCGGAGTAGTCGCGCAGGAGCCTGAACTCGGGGTGCCGATACAGTGCGTTGTCGTCGAAATTGACCTTGGCGTCCAGGGCGATCAGGTTCCCCTCGGCGGTTTCGAGGAACGGGTTGATCTCCACCATGGAGGCGTCGGTGGCGACGAACGCGGCATACAGCGCGGCGAACACCTTGACCGCCTGGCCCACGAGCGCCGGCGGCAGGCCCAGACCGAACGCCAGCTTGCGGGCCTGGAAGGGGGACAGGCCGATCTGCGGGTCGATGTGCTCCTTGAGGATGGCCGCGGGATTGCGCGCCGCCACTTCCTCGATCTCCACACCGCCCTCGGCGCTGGCCATGAACACGGGCTGCCGGCGGCTGCGGTCCACCACGATGCCGAGGTAGTATTCCTTCTTGATGTTGAGCCCCTCCTCGATGAGGAGCTTCTGCACCTGCTTGCCCTCCGGTCCGGTCTGGTGGGTGAACAGGCGCGAGCCGAGCAGCCGGGTCGCGATGTCCTGCGCCTCGCGGGGCGAGCGGGCCAGCTTGACGCCGCCGGCCTTGCCGCGGCCGCCGGCATGGATCTGCGCCTTGACCACCACGGTTCCGCCCATTTCCTTGGCCAAGTCGTAAACCTCCGCGGCCTGGGTGGTCATGCGGCCCCGGGGGACGGGGACGCCGTACCCCTTGAGGATTTCCTTGGCTTGGTACTCGTGGATTTTCATCGCCCCACCTGGTTTTCAGCAAAGGTTTAAAATTTGAAACCGCATCATAAACGGGGCGGAGCGGAAAGTCAAGGTTGGGGTGGAGCTCCGGGCGGGTCGCCATGAAATTCTTGGCGGCTGGGTTCGGACACGCTACAATCGGTGGCATGGGTAACCGGATTCAGCCGCTGCAGCGCCTCGGCGCGATGTGTGGCCGGATCTCTCGGACGCAGCTATGGGGGCTGTGGCTGTTGGCTGCAGCGCTGCTGGCCTGGATTGTGCTCAGGGACTGACGGGGACGATCATGGATCCTGCAATGGAGTATCCGCTCATCGGCATCGTCGGTCCCACGGCCTCGGGCAAGAGCGCTCTGGCCACGTGTCTCGCCCGGCGGCTGGGAGGCGAAATCGTGAACTGCGACGCCATGCAGGTGTATCGCGGTCTGGATGTGGGCACCGCCAAGGTGGACCCGGAGATTCGGGCCGAGATCCCTCACCACCTGCTCGATGTGGTGGAGGTGTCCCAGCGGTTTTCCGCCGGCCAGTTCCAGGATCTGGCCCGAGAGGCACTCGAGGGGATTCGTGCCCGCCGGAACTGGCCCATCCTGGCCGGCGGGACCGGTTTCTACCTGCGCACCGTGCTCTATGGGATCTTCGAAGGACCGGGCCGTGACGAGGCGTTGCGGGACCGCCTGCACCGCATCCGGGAGCGGCGGGGTCCGGAGGTGCTGCACCGCATCTTGGGCCGGCGGGATCCGGAGGCGTCCCGCCGAATCGCTCCGCGCGATTTTCAGCGCATCTGCCGGGCGTTGGAAGTGGCGCGCGCCACGGGGCGGCCGTTCACCGAGCACTTCGGCACGTCCGAGCGTCCGCTGACCGGGTTCGCGCCGCGCATCTACTGCCTGAACGTGCCGCGGCCGGAACTGCACGAACGGATCGCCCGCCGGGTGGCGGACATGCTGGCCGGCGGTCTGGTAGACGAGGTGCAGGGATTGCTGGCGCGCGGCGTCGCGCCCGACGCCAAGGGGCTGGAAGCCATCGGTTACCGCCAGGTGATGGAGCACCTGGCGGGGCGGCTGACCTGGCTGGAGCTGGCCCGCCGAATTGAAGTGGACACCCGCCGGTACGCCAAACGTCAGATGACCTGGTTCCGCAAGGAGCACGGCCTCGTCCCCGTCGCGGGGACGGGCGACGATCCCACCGTCCAGGCCCGGGTGTTCGAAGACATTGCGGCGGCTTTCGGCGCGCATCCGCTTTGGGAAACTGTGCGGGCCCGGCTGAATCAATAGATCGTAGGACCGGCGGTGCGGCCGCCCGGGCGATGCCGCCGGCAGCATTTCGAAAAAGGAGCAAGATGTCATGAAACGTGCGGTGGGCCTTCTGATGATGTTCTGCTGTGTCGGCGTTTCCGGATTGATGGCCAAGGTGGCCGTCAGCGAGATCACCTTGCGGACGGTGCCGCAGGAGCTGCGGGTCCGGCCGACGGAATCCATCGTCATCCAGATGAAGGCCTACGGGCAGGTTGCCGACCAGGCGGGCCAGCCGCAGCGGGTGCGGATCCGCCGATCGGACGCGGCATACACCCTGTCGCCCGCCGACGGCGCCTGGCTGTCCGGGCCATTTCGTTTCCAGGGCACGGACGACGAGCCGTTCCACGCATCCGACAACGCCAGCCTGGTGGACGTGATCTTCGACCGGGTGACCGATGCCACCATCATCCAGGACTGCGTCCTGTTCACCGCCGGCCCTCGCCCCGGCGACGTAACCGTCACCGCCACGCTGGAGGGCAAGCGGGCCGCCCTCACCATCCGAATCGCCGGGGACGCGCCATCCCGCCGCACGCCCGAGACCGCCAACTTCGCCGCCGAGAGCGCTTCGGCCGATCCGTACCGTCCGCTGGCCGAGCACTACGCCCCGTTCATCGCCCAGGAGACCTGGTTCCACCCCAAGGCCGACTACCTGGCCCGCTTCGATTTCGACAAGAACTGGTCCGGCGACGACAACTGGGCCAATGCGGACACCGGCTCCTCCCAGGCCTATGTGTATTACGCGGTCATGGAGACCGAGACTCACTGGTTCCTCATCTACAACCTGTTCCATCCCCGCGACTACTCGGACAAGTGCGTCGCCGGGACCTGCCACGAGAACGACAACGAGGGGCTGATCCTGACGGTCGCCAAGGACGGCTCCCGCTGGGGCCGCCTCCAGGCCATGGAGACGCTGGCGCACAACAACGTCTACTCCTACCGCGCCGACCCCCAGGTCGGAACCGGTGTGCATAACATCGACGGCGAGGTGCGGTTCGGTGCCGACAAGCGCCCGGCCGTCTATGTGGAATCGGGCGGGCACGGGATTTACAGTGTCGGCGATTCCCGGGCCCGCTATGAACTAGCCGCAGACCGGTTCGTCTCCGGCACCGGTGTGACGTACCGGTACAAGGGAAAAGCGGAGCGCCCGAAGCATCCCAACGACCGCCAGGTGGGCTATGACCTGCTCCCTATCCGTGACCAGTGGTGGGCGCGGACCAACCAGGCCGGCCGGATGTTCGCCGACTACTACACCTACCAGCCGTACGGCGAACGGCCGGGCATTGCCGGACGGCAGATCCCCAAGGCGTTTTTGGGACGGGAGATGGGCGCCAACATGGCCAAGCCGTTCTGGGGCTGGCACGACGACTTGACTCGCAGGAAAAAGGTGTTGGCCACCGGCCAATGGGCGCTGGATCCCGCCTATAGCATCTCCCGGACGCTGATCATGCCCCAGCCGTTCGCCGTCGATTACATCCACAATCCCTACCTGGGATTCGACCGGGTGGGCCAGGCGCCCGGACGGGAGGGCGCGTCACCCGGCGGCGGCGCCGGAGAGGAGGTGGTGATCACCGCCCGATCGGCCGGCCGCGCTTCCGGAGATCGGGAACAATTCGACGTCAGGCTGGAAGCCGATGAGATCGTGATCGTGCGGGTTCAGGACGACACGGTGCGGTGCGTGGCGGAAAAGGGACGGCCCGCCCTGGACCAGGGCACGGCGTGCTCCGCGCCTTTGCCGTCGTACGCCCCGACGGGATTTCGCATGGACACGCTTGACGGTCGCGGCGATGTCCGCCTCCTGGAACCGCCCTCGACCGCCAACGGCTTCATCGCCACGCTGCGCATCGAGGACTCGAAGAAAGGCAGTGACCGGTACCATGTGCGCCTGAGCTGGGCCGCCGGGGCCGTCACACCCGGCGGTGATGGCGGCGGGTCGGGATCGGCGGAACGCGCCGCGGAGCTGCCGGGCATGTCGCTGCCGGTGTCGATGGACGGAGGCGTCCAGGCGGCCGGCGGCGCAGAGGGCTTCTTCGATTTTCAGGCCCGGGTGGACGGCACCGTTGAACTCTGGCTGCGGGGCGGGCGGGTGAACCTTCAGGTGATCTCGGGTGATTTCGTCAAGCAGCCGAAGTGCGCTTTCAGCCAGGCGCTCCCTGCCCGTACAGCGTCGTTCGATCTCAAGCGGTGGGAGGGCCGAGGCGACATCCGGCTGCTCGAGGCGCCCAGCGCGGCCAACGGCTGGACCGCCCGCATCCGCATCTCGGATCCGGGTTCCGGCGACGATTTGTACCGCTTCACCCTGAGCTGGGAAGTCAGGCGGTAACTTCTTGTTCGGCCCGTCGCTCGCATGATCCGCCTGGCCGCGGTTTGAGGCCGCGTCCGGACGCACGCCGCAGATGCGCATTGTGTTTTCGTTTAAATTGTGTTAAAAACCCGTTTGCTTTTCGTTCACTGATAGCCACCCTCAGTCCGATCCTGAACGGTGCCCGCATACGGGGCAAGGGGCGAAAAATGTTCAAAAAACTGGTTCCGCGCGACGAGATGTTCTACGACATGTTCGATCAGATCACGACCAACATCGTCGAAGGCGTCGTACTGCTGCACCGGATGACCGATGGCCACAACGACCTGCAAGCCCTCGCCCAGCAGCTGAAAACCATCGAGCACGAGACGGACGAGATCATCCACAAGACGCTGTCCCACCTGCACAAGACGTTCGTCACGCCGCTGGACCGGGAGCAGATCCACCAGTTGCTGGTCCGCCTGGACGATATCCTTGACCTGGCGCACCTGTCCGGATCCACCATCGAGATGTACCGGCCCAAAACCATGCCGCCCGAGATGAAGGGTCTGGTCAACGTCCTGCTGGAGAGCGCCAAGATCATCCAGGAGATGATCGCTAAAATCCGCACGCTCCGCGAGAACTACGATCGGATCATGGCGCTGGTGGTGGAGATCAACCGGCTGGAGAGCGAGGCCGACTACATCCGCCGGACCACACTGGCCCGGCTCTTCCGCGATGAGCAGGATGTCGTGGAACTGGTCAAGTGGAAGGATATCCTCGCCTATGTGGAGAAGGCTACCGACCGCTGCGAGGACGTAGGCAACATTGTCGAAGGGATCGTTCTCGAGAACACCTAGAGCCAAGCGGATTCCACTTTATGACCTTGCTGATCATCGCCATTGTTCTGGCCCTCCTGTTCGACTTTCTCAACGGGATGAACGACGCGGCCAACTCGGTGGCCACCATCGTCTCCACGCGGGTGCTGTCGCCGCGACTGGCCGTGGTGTGGGCCACCGTCTTCAATTTCGTCGCCGTGTTCATCTTCGGCGTGCATGTGGCCGACACGATGGGACGGGGGATCGTCGACCCGAAGATCATCGACGTGCCCATGATCCTGGTCACCCTGATCAGCGCCATCATCTGGACCCATGCCTGCACCCAGATGGGCTTTCCCATCAGCGTCTCGCATGCTCTGGTCGGCGGGTTGGTGGGGGCCGGCGTGGCCAAGGCAGGCTTTGGGGTGGTCGTGGTGAGCGGAGTGGCGAAGGTGGTCCTGTTCATCGTCCTGTCGCCGCTGCTGGGTCTGTTCCTGGGCTACGGATTCATGATCGCGGTCTTCTGGATCTTTCGGCGCAGCACGCCGCGCCATATGGACCGTTGGTTTCGCAAGCTGCAGCTGGTCTCGGCCGCCTTCTACAGCATGGGACACGGCGCGAATGACGCCCAGAAGACCATGGGCATCATCGCGATCCTCCTGTTCAGCACCGGACAACTGGGGGACACGTTTTATGTGCCGTTCTGGGTGGTCATCAGCTGTTATTCGGCCATCTCCCTGGGGACGCTACTCGGCGGCTGGCAGGTCATCAGGACCCTGGGCATGCGGATGACCAAGCTCAAGCCGGTGCACGGATTTTGCGCCAACGCCTCCGCGGCCGCGACCATCATCTTCTCGTCGCTGTTGGGGGTGCCGGTTTCGACCACCCACACCATCACCGGCGCCATCATCGGCGTGGGCGCCACCACCAAGTTCTCGGCCATCCGCTGGGGCATCGCCTACAAGATCATCTGGGCCTGGGTGCTCACGATTCCCACGACCGCCCTGTTTGCCGGCTTGCTCTGGTACCTCTACACCGCGATCCGATAACGGACAATCCGAACAGAACCCGGCGAAGGCGACTGCGCCACGGGTGATGTGGCGACGCGACGCCGCCTTTGACTCACCCGCCGGCGGATGGTACATTGGGCTGACACTATCATTAACAGGAGCGAGACCATGATCAAGGTGAACGAGTATTTCGACGGCAAAGTCAGGAGTCTGGGGCAGGAACTGGCCGGCCAGCGTTTCACGGTGGGCGTGATCGAGCCGGGAGAGTTCACCTTCGGCACCCAGACCGAGGAGATCATGGAAATCGTTTACGGCGAGATGGACGTCACGCTTCCCGATGGCCGTCGCGCCATGTACCGCAAAGGCCAGTCCTTCACCGTGCCGCCCAACGTGAAATTCACTGTGTCGGTGAACGCGCCGGTGAGCTATCTCTGCCTATATCGTTAGAGCCCGTCGAACACTCCCCGCGCGATCGACGCACCGGGTGCCGGGCACTCGCGCCGGCTGATGCCGGCTGCCGGCAACCGGGAGCGTCGTTTTATGCTGTGTCTGTCTGAATTTGGATTGAAAACAGTGAATCCGGCCCATACAATCAATATAACAAGTTTGTTCTACTGAAGGTTGTATGGCGGCTGGTCGCGGGACTCAAGCAGCATCAATCTGGACGATTATGGCGGTCTGCCTGGCCGGTTGGATTTCGGGCCAGCAGTTGTCCATGCGCCATGTGTCGGTCAAGGAGGGGCTGGCCCAGTCGCAGGTGCGGGCCGTCACCCAGGACGCGCTGGGTTACCTCTGGGTGGGGACGAGTGGGGGAGTGTCCCGGTACGACGGGCGGCGATTCCTGACCATCACTAAAGAAGACGGCCTGACTGACGATTTCGTCTGGTCCCTGGCGCCGACTGCGGATGGCGGTGTCTGGGTGGGCACCGACCGGGGCGGCGTGGCGCACTGGGATCGGAACCGTCTTAACCACCCCCTGGCGGAGCGGGGGCTGCCTGTCAGCCGGATTCGCGCCCTGGCTGTGGATCGGGACGGCGACCTCTGGATCGGCTATCGGGAAGGATTGTTCCGCTCCGACGGTTCGGGCTGCGCGTTGTTCGCGCCATTGGCGGTGGATGGCCTGTTCGCCGCTCCCCAAAGCGGTGAGGTGGCGGTTCTGAGCGCCGGAGGGCTCTGGCGCATCCGAGGGGATCAAATTGAGGAAATCACCGTCCGCCCCGCCGGCCAGACCGGGCAGGTGGCTGCCGCCGTCTTCGGGGATGACGACACCTTGTGGGCAATCGACGAAGACGGCCGGCTGTGGCGGCGTCATCCCGACGGGTTGGTGGAGGCCGTGCCGTTCACCGGGCGCCTGCCGCGGGCCCGCGTGCTGCGGGTGACCCGCCTGGGCGAGATCTGGGTGGGGACCAGCCAGGGGCTGTTCAGCATTGAAGAGGGCGAAGTGGTGCATCAGCCGCTGCGCACCGGGGCGACCGATGACGTGCGCGCGCTCTTTGAGGACCGGGAGGGCAACCTGTGGGTGGGCACGAACGGGGATGGCCTGTATCAGGCCGTCCGCGGTGCATTCCGGTTGTTCACGGCGGAATCCGGCCTGCTGACGCCGCTGGTGCTGAATTTCGCGGAAACTCCGGATGGGTGCATCTGGATGGCCACGCTGGGTGCCGGTGTCGCCTCGTGGTGTGACGGCCGCTGGGGGCCGCGCCTGACGGTTGCGGACGGCCTGCCGGGCGACCGGGTGATCTGCCTCGCGGCGGACGGCAACAGCCTGTGGGTGGGCACGAGCGACGGCGTGGCGCGGGTGGACCGGGATCGCCGGCGGGTTCGGGTCTGGCGGGCCGGCGAGGGAATCTCCCATGACTCGGTGTTCTCGATCCTGCGGGCCAGGGACGGCGCGGTCTGGGTGGCCACCGAGGGCGGGGTGAGTCGATTCCGCGACGACGCCTGGACCACCTGGGCGTCCGGCGCCGAGATCCCCGGCCTGCATGTCATGAGCCTGGCCGAAGACGGCGCCGGGGCCGTCTGGATGGCCACCTACGGCGGCGGCGTCGTCCGGTTCGACGGCGACAACTTTCAGTCGTGGACAACCCGCCAGGGGCTGCCGGACGACCGCGTGTGGTGCATCCGGGTGGACGAGCAGAACCGGGTGTGGGCGGGGACGGACACCGGCATCTGGGTTCATCCACTCGACGGTTCGGGCGATTTCACCGTCACGACCCGCGGCGGCCTCCCCAGCAAGAGTGTCTGGTTCCTCGTCGAGGATATCCACCATCGCGTCTGGGCGGGCACCACCCGCGGCGTCGCCCTAATCAGCCCCGCCGGGCGGGTGGACCGGGTGTACACCGACGCCAGCGGCCTGTCCCACATCGAGGCGGCCCAGAACGCCGCCTTTCGCGACAGCCACAACCGGCTCTGGATGGGCATGATCAGCGGCGTCACCGTGGCCGAACCGGGCATGCTGCGCACGAACATGCAACCGCCGACGCTGGTTTTGGAGAAGGTGCTGGTCAACGACCGGCCGCTCGACGGCTTTCGGCAACTGGACGCCGCCGCGGACCGGCCCGTCCCGCATTTCGATCTCGGGCCGGACGAAAACGACTTGCACTTCGAATTCACGGCGCTGAGCTTTACCTGGCCCGAGCGGGTGCGGTTCCGCTGGCAGCTGGTCAATCACGACCGGGGCTGGACCGCGCCCGGCCCGGAAAGCCGGGCGGTCTACCGGCGGGTCCCGCCGGGTGATTACACCTTCCTACTCCAGGCGGAGAATTGCGACGGCGTCTGGGCGCCTGAGCCCCTGAAGCTGGCGGTGCGGATCCATCCGCCGTGGTATGCCACGGTGTGGTTCCGCCTGCTGATCCTGGCAGGCGTGGCCATGCTGTCCGCCTCGATGGTCGGATTCCGGGTGCTGGCGGAGCGCCACCGCCGGCAGCAGCTCGAGCGGATCGTGGCCGAGCGGACGGCAGATCTGGCGCGGGCCAATCGGGTGATCTCGGACCAGAACACCAAACTCGAGGAGATGGTTCGGACGGACCCGCTGACAGGCCTGGCCAACCGGCGGGCGCTGGCGGAAATGCTCCCCGATGAGATCGCCCACCTCCAGCGGGTGGTCCGGCAGGGGCCGGCCACCATCGAGGAGCGCTGCCTGGCGATCGTAATGATGGATCTGGACCATTTCAAGCAGGTCAACGATACCCACGGGCATGAGACCGGCGACAACCTGTTGGAGCGGATCGCCACTGCTCTCCGGTCCGCGGTCCGGGGTATCGACCTGGTGGTCCGCTGGGGCGGGGAGGAGATCCTGGTCGTCGCCCGGGATGTCAAGAGCCGGGGGGTGAGGGGACTGGTGACGAAGCTGATGCGGACCGTGGCCAATGTCACCGTACCGGGCCGGCAGGGACAACCTGTCCGGGTGACGGCCTCGCTCGGGTTCTGCCTCTATCCGCTGAGCCGGGCGGGCGGGGTGACCCGTGAGGACTGGAGCAAAATCATCGACCTGGTGGATGCGTTGCTGTATGTCGCCAAGAATACCGGCCGGGCTCGCGCATGCGGCTTGATCCGGACCGAAGCGCCGCTTTCGGCGGAGGACGAAGCGGACGTCCTGCGCGCGCTGCTGCGCGATCCGCGGCAAGCGCCACAAGGCCTGGAATTCGAGGCGATCGATCTTACGGGCCCGGGCGACGACTCCGTCTCGGCGGCGGATCCCGACGCGCCTGACGGGTGCGGAGACAACGATCCGGCGTGATTCAGGGCGTGGTGTTGGGGAAGAACAGGGACACGCCGAACTCCGATCGCCCGAAATTCCCGATCAGTGCCTGGGTGGCGGGTTCCGCCAGCCACCGGGCGAACCGTTCCGCCAGCTCGACGTGGATGCCGGGATGGCGGGCCGGGTTGACCGGGATGACGCTGTACTGGTTGAACAGCGCGGGGTCCCCCTCAAACAGAACCAAAAGACTGAGCTTGGCTTTCAGCTTGAGAAAGGTGGCCCGGTCGGTCAGTGCGTAAGCCTGCAGGCTGTCCGCCATGAGCAGGACGGGTCCCATCCCCTGGCCGGCTTCGACGTACCACCGGCCGGCGGGCGTGATCCCGGCCTTTTGCCACAGGCGCTTTTCCATCTGGTGGGTGCCCGACTCGTCGCCCCGCGAGACGAACCGGGCCGCACCGCCGCCCATTTTCCGGAAGGCATCCGCCGCGGTCGCCGAACCCTTGATCCGGGCCGGATCCGCGGTGGCGCCGGCGATGATGAAATCGTTGTACATGACGGGCCGGCGGTACAGTCCGTAGCCGTTGTGGAGGAATTGCGCCTCCAGCTCGGGATCGTGCACGAGCAGGACGTCGACATCGCCGTTTTCACCGAGCTTGAGGGCCTTGCCGGTGCCCACGGCGATCACGTGGACCCGGGCGCCGGTCGCCTTTTCGAAGACTGGCAGGATGTGGTCCAGCAGCCCGGTGTTGTCCGTGCTGGTGGTGGTGGCCAGGCGGAGGATCGGGGGATCGGGCGATGCGCCCACGACGCCGGTGGCTGCCAGCAGCATAAAATCCATCAGAATCAGCCAGCATCGTCGTCGCATGATGTCTCCTACAACGGCAGCGATCGCCTGTGGAGGAAGATGCGGGAATCGTCCCGCGGTTGACTCCCGGCGTCACTATAGCTCACCCTGCATCGGGCAATCAACCGCCGGATAATTAACATTTCATGAACTTTCGTGACGGTGGTCACACTTGACCATACGATGAGCCCTATAATAAAACCATATAAAAGATACCCTCCCCAAAACCGATCAGATCGTAACTCGCAAGAGTTACGATTTTTTTTCGTACATCCCCGGCTTGAATATCGCTGGATTTTCACTATCATGGGCTGATATGCATCAGGAGGCCTTATGGATCTGTTGAACTATCTGCTATCCATCCTCATATCGCTGGGCGTCGGATTGACGGGATTTCTCGCCGCCTACAAGATTTTCGACTGGCTGACCCCGCAGTTGAATTTCGGGCAGGAGCTCAAGGCCGACAACCGCTCCGTGGCCATCTTTCTGGCCGGCTTGTTCATCGGGATTGGCCTGCTGCTGGGCAGCGCGATCAAGTGATGCGGTTAGCCTCCGCACTGCTCGGGGCGCTCATCCTGGCCGGCGGGCTGTCCGCCCAGGATCAGCCGCCGCCCGCTCCACCGCCGGTTCAAGCCGCGGCTCCGGCGGCCACCGCCGCAACCGCTGCCCCCGATGCGAATCCTTTCCTGACCAAACTCCGGTCGGCGATCGACCTGCATCTGGGCAAACCGTATGTCTGGGGGGCCACGGGGCTGAAGAGCTACGACTGCTCCGGATTCGTGTGGCGGGTGATGACGGACGCCGGCCTGTTCGTCAAGCGGACCACGGCGCGCAAATACTACATGTGCCTGCCCAAGATCGATGATGCCGCCAAATGGCAGTTCGGGACCATCGTCTTTTTCGACGACCTGAAGCACTGCGGCATCGTGGCGGATAAAACCGGTTTCTACCACGCCCAGTTGAGCAAGGGGACCAACCGGTCGGACTACCGGCCGTACTGGCGCCCGAAAGTTTACGGTTTTCGCGGCATGCCGGCCCCGGCCGGGCCGTAGACCATGGATCAACCGATGCAGCATCCGGATCCCATCGCTCCGACCACTGGAAAGGCGGTGGCTCCGGCGCCCCGCATCACCCGCCGCGAACTGGTCGCGGCGTACGACGTGGTGCTGCTGGATGCCTACGGGGTGCTCCTCGATGCCGACGGCCCACTGCCCGGCGCGCGGGATCTGCTGGCGGACCTGCGGGCGGCCGGCCGGGAGTTCTACATCCTGACCAACGACGCGTCGCGGACGGTGCCCGAGACGGAGGCGGCCTACCGCCGCAAGGGGCTGGACATCCCCGCGGCCCGTATCGTCACTTCCGGCTCGCTCCTGCCCGGCTATTTCGCCCGGCACGCTCTGGCGGGTTGCCGCTGCGCTGTCCTCGGTCCCGAGGGTTCCCGCCAAAACGTGGCGGCGGCCGGCGGTGTGCCGGTGGACGTTACCGCGGACGCCGACGCCGATGTGCTGGTGGTGTGCGACGAGACCGGCTATCCATTCCTTGAGACGGTGGATGCGGCCCTGAGCCTCGTTTGGCGGGCGCTGGACCTCCGCCGCGAGATCCACCTGCTGCTCCCCAACCCGGACCTGATCTTCCCGAAGGGCGGCGGCCGCTACGGCCTGACGGCCGGCAGCATCGCCCTGTGTCTGGAAGCGGCGCTCCGGCTCCGGCACGACGTGCCCGCGGCACCGGCCTTCCGGCGGTTGGGCAAGCCCCACTCGGAGATGTTCGCCGAAGCCGCCCGGCGGGCCGGCGGCGGACGGATGGTCATGATCGGCGACCAGCTTGAAACCGACATCCGCGGAGCGATCGATTTCGGGATCGACGCGGCGCTGGTGGGCTCCGGCGTGACCCGCCCGGACGATCCGCGTGCCTGGCCTGTCCGGCCCACCTTCTGGTTGCCGTCGCTGGCCGATTCAGGCGGACCCGGAACGGGCGATTTGGTTTGAAAGTGGCGGCTGAATCCGCTATAGTTCCGCATTTGATCCAACCGGCTGAGGTGCGGGCATGAAGATCGCAGTGTTCGGAACCGGCTACGTGGGACTGGTCACCGGGACGTGCTTTGCGGACACGGGCCACGATGTCATCTGCGTGGACATCGACGCCGAGAAGATCCGCAAGCTCAACGACGGGATCAGCCCCATCTACGAGCCCGGCCTGGACGAGCTCATCCGCAAGAACACCGAGAGCGGCCGCCTCCGCTTCGTCACCGACGCCGTCGCCGCCATCCACGAATCGCTGTTCCTGTTCATCGCCGTGGGCACGCCGCCCGGCGAGGACGGCTCGGCCGACCTGACCCACGTCCTGGCGGTGGCCCGGACCATCGGCGAGCACATCAACGGCTACAAGGTGGTGGTGGTCAAGAGCACCGTCCCCGTGGGCACCTGCGACCGGGTCCGCGAGGCGATCCGCGCGGCCACGAGCCACGATTTCGACGTCGTCTCCAATCCCGAGTTCCTCAAGGAGGGCACGGCGGTCGAGGATTGCCTGATGCCCGAGCGGATCATCGTGGGCACCGACAACATCCGCACCGCCGAGATCATGAAGGCGCTCTACGCGCCGTTCGTGCGGACCGGCAATCCCATCTACGTGCTCGACGTCCGATCCTCCGAGACCACCAAGTACGCGGCCAACGCCATGCTGGCCACGCGGATCAGCTTCATGAACGAGTTCGCCGGATTTTGCGAGCGGATGGGCGCCGACATCGACGCGGTCCGGACCGGCATCGGCTCCGACTCCCGCATCGGCAAGCGGTTCCTGTTCGCCGGCGTGGGCTACGGCGGTTCCTGCTTTCCCAAGGATGTCCAGGCGGTGATCCGGATGGCCCACAAGGCCGGATTCTCCATGCCGGTGCTCGAGGCGGCGGAAGCCGTCAACAACCGGCAGAAGGCCCTCATGGCCGAGCGGGTGATCGCGCATTTCGGCGGCGGCCTGGCGGGCCGCAAGATCGCGGTGTGGGGCCTGTCCTTCAAGCCGAAGACCGACGACATGCGCGAGGCCCCGTCCATCACCATCATCCGGAGCCTGCTGGACAAGGGCGCGGCGGTCAGCGCCCACGATCCCATCGCCATGGAGGTCGCCCGGGGCGTATTCGGTGACGCCATCGAGTTCTGCGCCAACAACTACGACGCGCTGCAAGGGGCCGACGCCCTGGTGGTGGTCACCGAGTGGAATGACTACCGGTTTCCCGATTTTCAGCGGATGAAAACCCTGATGCGCAACCCGGTCATCTTCGACGGCCGGAACGTCTACAATCCCCTCGAGGTGGTCCAGTTGGGCTTCAGCTACTACGGCATCGGCCGCCTGGTCCCGACGGACCCTCCGGCCGAAGCCTGACGGCGGGCGCCGCGTGGACTCACGGTCCGATCCCGAACTCAGTGTGATCATCCCGAACTGGAACGGCGCCGCGTTCCTGCGCGAGGTGCTGGCGTGCCTCGGGGCGGGGGAATCGGCCGCCCGCATGGAGATCCTCCTGGTGGACAACGGCTCCTCGGACGGCTCGACGGATCTGGCCCGCGCGCTGCAACCGCGGGTTCGGGTCATCGCCAACGCCGCCAACGCCGGCTTCGCCCGCGCGGTGAACCAGGGGCTCCACGCCGCGGCGGGACGCTATATCGCCGTGATCAACAACGACACCGCCTGGTCCGACGACTGGCTCGACGGCTGCCGGCGGTTCCTCGACGCCGAGCCGGCGTATGACTTCGCCGCACCCCTGGTGCTGCGCTACGGCGAGCGGGAGATCGTCGACAGCGCCGGCGACGGCGTCAACCTGCGCCTCATGCCCCACAAGCACTGCTGCGGTCAGCCGGCGGACAGACCCCGCGGGGCCGGCCGGCGGCCGCTGATGTCCGCCTCCTGTTCCGCAGTGCTTTTTCGCCGCGAATTTTTCGTTCAATATGGGGCATTTGACGAAGATTTCTTCATGTACTACGAAGACGTTGATCTGTTCTTCCGGGCCTTTCTGGGTGGCGCTCAGGGATGTTTGCTACCGGAGTGGACGGTGTTCCACCACGAGGGGGGGAGCGTGGGGCGGTACGATGAGGAAATCCTTAAAAATAGGGAATATCGGATCAAAAATTTCTTGTTGATTCGCAACCGGGTGTTCTTTCTGGTCAAGAACTGCCCGGGAAGCTATCTCTGGTTGGCGTGGCCGCTTTTGGCGGCGGAGCTGGCGCGGAGCCTGGGGTACCATCTCGTGCACGGGCGCCTGGTCCTTTTCCTGAGGGCTCACTGGGAGGCAATCCGCTGGCTGCGGGCCATGTGGCGCAAGCGGCGGATCGTCCAGGGGAACCGGGTGGTCCCGTTCCGCCGACTGGTGGCTGCGCTGCGCGGGTGAGCCCCCGTCAGCGGCCCGTTCCCTCCGAGCGGCCGGACGCTCAGGTCCGGCTGAAATCCCGATGCGTGTTCACGAGGTCCTTGAGGATGGTGGCGGCGGTCTCCTTCAGCCCGGACGATCCGCCGATCATGGTCAGGCGTCCCATGGTGTCGGTGAACAGAGTGATGGCCTTGGTCGTCCCGTCGACGTGGAAGAACGGGTGCTCCGGGGTGATGATGGACGGCTTGACCCGGAGGCGCAGGCGGTCGTTTTCGAAGCCCGCCTTGCCCAGTAATTTCAGCGTGTTGCCCGCCTGGATCACCGGTTCGATGTCGGCGTAGGTGAGCGACTGGATGCCCTGGACCTGCACGTCGGGCAGCTCCACGTACGGATCGATGAACGCCTTGGCCAGGATGAGGGTCTTGAAAGCGGTGTCCCAGCCGTTGATGTCCAGCGACGGGTCCGGTTCGCAGATCTTGAGCTCCTGGGCGATCTCCAGCTCCGTGGCCAGGTCCGACTGGTTCTTAATCATCTCGGTGAGCAGGAAGTTGGTGGTGCCGTTCAGGATGGCCTCAAACCCGTACAGCTCGGCGCCGGCCAGGGCGGTGGCGATGGTGTCGGTGGTGGGGAGCGCAGCGCCGGTGGTCCCGCTGAACTTGAGGGCGACGTGCTGCTTCCGGGCGGCCGTGTAGAGCGTCTGGTAGCCGTAGACGAGCGGGGACTTGTTGACGGTCACCACGGGGACCTTGGCATTGAGGAAAGCGAGGATGTACGATTGCGCCGGCTCGCCCGTCTCCCGGGTGGGCGGCAGCGCCTCGAGGGCCACGTTGACGCCCATCTCGAGGAACGAGTTGACCACATACCCCACCTCCGACTGGTCCAGGGGACGGCCCCGCTTGTCCGAAGCGATCTTCTCCAGCTTGTAGGCGAGGAGCTCGCCGGGATCGAAACCGTCCGGATTGTGCATGTACTCGGTGCTGTCGCAGATGGCGACGATCTGCAGGTCCTGCTGGTAACGGCTCTTGATCCAGTCGCGTTTGTCGGGATACAGTTCCAGGAAGGCGCGGATGACCTTGCCGAACCCGATGATGCCGATCCGGACGCTCTTCATGTGGCTCTCCTGCGGTTGATGCCCCCAATGTATCCCGTTCGGCGGGTGAATTCAACACCCATTGCGGGGCGCCGCCCCCCGCGCCGCGGTCGGCTTGCAAATTGGCGCGGACCCTGTATAATGCAGCTGTCTTTCAGGGGGTAATCGTATGGCACGACATGCTGTGATCATGGCGGGCGGTTCGGGCACGCGCTTCTGGCCGTGGAGCCGCCGCCAGCTGCCCAAGCAGTTCCTGAAGCTGGGGGGCGACCGGTCGCTCTTCGAGCTGACGCTGGAGCGCATCCGCCCGCTGGTGCCGCCGGAGCGTACGCTGGTGATCTGCAACCGGGACCACGTGGACCTGGTAGGCCGGCTGGCCCCGGAGCTGCCCGCCGAGAACATCATCGGTGAACCGGTGGCCCGGAACACGGCGCCGTGCATCGCCCTGGCGGCCCTCATCGTCCAGCGCCGCGACCCGGAGGGCACGCTCTGCGTGCTGCCGGCCGACCACCACGTCAAGGAGCCGGCCCGCTTCCAGCAGCTCCTCGACAGCGTGCTCAAGGGCGCCGAGGCCAACGACCGGCTCGTCACCTTCGGCATCATCCCCACGCACCCCCACACCGGCTACGGCTACGTGCAGGCATCGGAGATCGTGGGCCACGCCGACGGGGTCGCCCTGCTCGGCGTGGACCAGTTCGTCGAGAAGCCCCACCGGTCGCTGGCCGAGGAGTACGTCACCCAGGGCAATTACTACTGGAACAGCGGCATGTTCGTGTGGAAAGCCCGGGTCGTCCTCGAGGAGCTGCGCCAGTACGCCCCGGACGTCCTCCGCCCCCTGACCGAGTTGGCGGAGACCGGCGACCACCTGCGCACCGGCGATGCCGAGCTGGAGCGCGTTTTCCAGGACCTGCCGTCCATCTCCATCGACTACAGCATCATGGAGAAATCGCGGCGCATCGTCCTGGCCCGGGGCGACTTCGGCTGGAGCGACCTGGGGAGCTGGGATTCCCTCGAGGACGTGCTGGCGATGGACAACTCCAACGTGACCATCGGCGCCCCCATGATCCTGGTGGACACCCGCCGCTGCGTGGTGTGCGCCCACGACCGCCTCGTGGCCTGCGTGGGCGTGGAGGACCTGGTGGTCGTGGCCACCGGCGACGCGGTGCTGGTGGCGCACAAGGACAAGGCGCAGGATGTCCGCCAGGTGGTCCAGAAGCTCGAGGCCGACGGCCGGGACGAGTACCTGTAAACACACGTCGCAACGCCCGCCCCGCGGCGGCGGGCGCCGCGATCCGTCACCGGCGGGCCAGCCGGAACTTCACCACCACATAGCCTTCCACCGGCACCGGCTGATCGTTGACCAGCGTCGGCTGGTACTCCCAGCGGCGGACGGCCGCCACGGCTGCCGGCGCCAGCAGCGGGCTGCCGCTCAGGACCGTGACCTCCGACACCCGGCCGTGCTCGTCCACGGCGACCTTCAACTCCACGTCTCCCTCGGTGCGGCTCGCCTGGGCCATGACCGGGTACGCGGGCGGCTCGCCGCGGAGCAGGCGGGCGGCCAGCACCCGCGGCGGCAGCGGCGCCCGGTGGAGCGCCGGCTGGCGCGGAGGCGGGGGCTCCGGCGGACGATAATCGCCCACCGTCGGCGACAGGCCGGGGAGGCCGTAGCCCGGGCTCACTGCGCCCGTGCCCGGAACCCCGCCGGGAATGGTGGGCCCCGGCGCGCCGGCGCCGGTTTGGAAGATGAGCGCGCCGATGTCGGTGTCGGGCGGGAGCGTCTCCGTGATCCGATTGGGCACGTACATGACCCCGGGCTTGAGCTCCGGTGGGACCGCGGGAGTGACCGGGGGCGGGGCGGGGCCCGGTTCGGCGGTCACGGGCGGCGCCGCGGGCGGGAACACCAGGTCACCCTGGGGCAGGATGATCAGGAGCTGGCTCAGACTGTCCGGCACGCGGTCGGGGAACAGCAGGGGGAAGGCCAGGAGCGCCGTCACGAGGACCGCGTGCACACCGGTCGCCACCACAAGGGTGAGAGGCAGCCGGTATGAGGCGGGATGAGTGTGCGCCGCTGCGAGCGTCTGGAACATGTCAACCTCCTCCCGACCGTCTCGGCCGCGGGCGGCGACCGGCGGTCGTCGCTGGGATTGTCGGAGCAGGCTGACCTCGACCAGGCCTGGCGGGTCGAACCGTTCTCCTTCTGTTAGACAGCGCCCGGCCGGGGGAGTTCCGAAATAGTTGCCACTGCCGCTTTACCCATTTGTCTCTTCAACGATTCTCCGTCCCAAATGCCCAATGACAGCGGAAATCGGACATCGGGTTTCGGACCTGGGACCCGGGTTCTGGGACCTGGTTCCCAGCCCTCCAGATCCCAGCTCCCAAATCCAGGTCCCAGCCCCCAGGTCCCGAATCCCCGAATCATCCAGCTCGCCTCCAAATAGCCAATAACGATTAAGCAATCACCAATAACCACTACTGTCCGGTTAAAGTTCTCGCTGATCGATAAAAAGTAATTTATATGTGTAAGTTGCACGGAAAATCCCCTGTCCACGATTTGAATCTCCGGCTACCATTTCTGGGCTATTCATCCCA
>Ga0116149_1000660_pt1 | contig 45057 bp, 47 predicted proteins | sample AD_UKC057_MetaG_FD_89787 | JGI IMG/M metagenome (GOLD analysis project Ga0116149, IMG submission 89787) | Active sludge microbial communities of municipal wastewater-treating anaerobic digesters from USA - AD_UKC057_MetaG | ecosystem: Engineered > Bioreactor > Anaerobic > Digestate | place: USA...
TACTTTAACAAATAATGAAGGACAAGTTATTTCATGGTCATCTTCCGGAAAAAATAATTTTAGAGGCTCTAAAAAGAACACACCTTATGCAGGTAAAATGGCAGCAGAAGATTGTGGAAAAGTTGCTTTTGATTTAGGATTACGCAAAGTTAAAGCTTTCGTAAAAGGACCAGGTGCAGGACGTGAATCTGCTATAAGAACTTTACACAATTTAGGAATTGAAGTTACCGAAATAGTTGACGTAACTCCTTTACCACACAATGGTTGCAGACCACCTAAAAGAAGAAGAGTTTAATAATAAATTAATAAGAATAAGGAAATGGCAAGATATACAGGACCGCGATCAAAAATTGCAAGAAAATTCGGAGAACCAATCTACGGACCAGATAAAGTTTTGGAAAAGAAAAACTATCCTCCAGGAATACATGGTCTTAACAAAAAAAGGAAAAAAACTTCTGAATATGGTATCCAGTTGAGAGAAAAGCAAAAAGTAAAATATACTTACGGGCTTTTAGAAAGACAATTCCGCAACACATTTAAAAAAGCTGATAGCAAAAAAGGTGTTACTGGTGTTGTATTATTACAACTTTTAGAATCTCGTTTGGATAATGTTGTTTTTCGTTTAGGACTTGCACCAACAAGAGCAGCTGCACGCCAATTAGTGTCACATCGTCATATCGTTGTTAATGACAAGGTTTGCAATATACCGTCTTATCAAATAAAACCAGGCGATATAGTTGGAGTTAGAGAAAGATCTAAATCTTTAGAAGTGGTTAACAACGCATTGAGCGGATTTAATCATAGCAAATATCCTTGGCTAGAATGGGACGCTGATGCAATGGCAGGTAAATTTATGTCTATCCCAGAAAGAGAAGACATACCAGAAAACATTAAAGAACAGTTAATAGTTGAATTGTATTCAAAATAAAAATTAAAGTAAATGGCAATTTTAGCATTTCAAAAACCCGATAAAGTAGTAATGCTAGAGGCAACAGACTTTCACGGAAAGTTTGAGTTTCGCCCTCTAGAACCAGGTTATGGAATTACAGTAGGCAACGCATTGAGAAGAATATTACTATCATCACTCGAAGGATTTGCTATTTCATCAGTAAAAATTGATGGAGTAGATCACGAATTCTCTACAATACCTGGAGTGATGGAAGACGTTACCGAAATTGTGTTGCAATTAAAACAAATACGTTTTAAACAACAAATAGAAGATATGAACCACGAGCTTGTTACAGTTGTAATTTCTGGACAAGAAGAATTTAGAGCAGGAGATATTGGCAAGTTTTTATCTGGTTTTAAAATTTTAAATCCCGATTTGCTAATTTGTAGAATGAACTCTAATGTAAATCTAAGATTGGAATTAAATATAGTTAAAGGACGTGGTTATGTATCTCCAGAAGATAATAAATCAATAGACGACCTTATTGGAGTTATTCCAATCGGTTCTGTGTTTACACCTATTAGAAATGTAAAATATTACATAGAAAATATGCGTGTAGAACAAAAAACAGACTACGAAAAATTATTGATAGAAATTGATACTGATGGCTCTATTCATCCTAAAGACGCATTAAAAGAAGCTGCAAAAATTTTAATACAGCACTTTATGTTATTCTCTGACGAGAAAATTACTTTAGATGATGACGATAGATTAGCTAACGACGAGTTTGATGAAGAAGTTCTAAGAATGCGTCAGTTACTAAAAACTAAATTAGTTGACCTCGACCTTTCAGTTAGAGCACTTAATTGCTTAAAAGCAGCAGAAATCGACAGTTTAGGAGATTTAGTACAATTTAATAGAACTGATTTGTTGAAGTTTAGAAACTTTGGTAAAAAATCACTTACCGAACTTGAAAATCTTTTAGAAATGAAAAATTTGAACTTTGGTATGGATATTTCAAAATATAAGTTGGACAAGGAATAATATTATAAGAAATGAGACATAATAAGAAATTTAATCATTTAGGTAGAACGAGTGCACACAGACAAGCAATGTTGTCTAATATGGCAGCTTCGCTAATTGTGCATAAACGTATTAGAACTACTGTTGCAAAAGCAAAAGCACTTAGAGTATATATAGAACCTCTTCTTACAAAATCAAAAGAAGATACTACACATAATAGAAGGGTTGTATTTAGCTATTTAGAAAATAAAGAAGCTGTAGCTGAATTGTTCCGCGATGTAGCTGTTAAAATAGCAGACCGCCCAGGTGGTTATACTAGAATATTGAGAACAGGAACTCGTTTAGGAGATAACGCTGATATGTGTATAATTGAGTTGGTTGACTACAACGAAGCTATGCTCGAAGCTAAAGAAACTAAAAAGAAAACAAGCCGTCGTTCAAGAGGTAGAAAGTCTGGTAAGGCTAAAACTGAAGAACAAGTACAAGAAGTTGAAGAAGTAGTTAGCAATACCGAAAATGCACTTGAAGAAACTGCTGTAGAAACAACAGAAGAACCTGTTGCAGAAGAACCTGTTGCTGAAGTAGAAGAAAGTGTTGAGGAAGAAAAAGACCAAGATGCTGAAGAAAAAAAGTAAGACTAATGATAAAAAAATAATATTTTAATAGGGGGGTATTGTATATCCCCTTTTTTATGTTATATTTGAAAAAAACTTAATTTTATTATGGGACAAATAGCAAATATTCATGCAAGACAAATTTTGGATTCAAGAGGAAATCCAACAGTAGAAGTAGAAGTTTATACAACACAAGGAGTTGTTGGTAGAGCAGCCGTTCCAAGTGGAGCGTCAACAGGAGCTTACGAGGCTGTAGAGTTAAGAGATAACGATAAAACAAAATATCTCGGTAAAGGAGTGCTTCAAGCTGTACATAACGTCAATTCTGTAATTGATGAAAACCTTAAAGGTTTTTATGTTGAAGACCAATTATCTATCGACTCAGCTTTGATAAAACTCGATGGAACTGCAAATAAATCAAACTTGGGAGCAAATGCAATGTTGGCAGTTTCAATGGCTTGTGCTCAAGCAGCATCAACAGAACACGGATTGTCATTGTATAACTATCTAGGTGGAGTTAATGCAAGAGTTTTACCAATTCCATTGATGAATATTCTAAATGGAGGTCAACATGCAGATAACCTAATTGATATTCAGGAGTTTATGATTATGCCAGTTTCTGCACCAACTTTTAGCGAAGCTCTAAGAATGGGAACAGAAATTTTTCATAATCTAAAAGCAGTTCTAAAAAGCGGAGGCTATGCAACTAACGTAGGTGATGAAGGTGGATTTGCTCCAAACCTTAAATCAAACGAAGAAGCAATAGAATACGTTCTAAAAGGAATTGAAAGAGCTGGATACAAACCAGGCGAAGATGTGTTTATCGCTCTTGATGCAGCAGCTTCAGAATTTTATCATAAAGATAAAAACATGTATATCTTCGAATCTAATGGCAGTAAAATGACATCAGAACAAATGGTTGAATATTGGGTAGAATGGACTAAAAAATATCCAGTAATCTCTATCGAAGACGGTCTAGACCAAGACGACTGGACAGGTTGGAAACAAATGACAGACAAATTAGGAGATAAAATTCAAATAGTTGGAGACGACCTGTTCGTTACTAATCCAGCTCGTTTAGCAAAAGGAATTAAAGAAAAAACAGCAAACTCTATTTTGATAAAATTAAATCAAATAGGTACAGTTAGCGAAACTATTGAAGCAGTAAATCTTGCTCACAATAACTCTTATACTGCTGTTATAAGCCATCGTTCTGGAGAAACAGAAGACGTATTTATTGCCGAATTAGCAGTTGCTTTAAATACAGGTTTAATAAAAACAGGTTCTGCATCTAGAAGCGATAGAATTGCAAAATATAACCAATTACTAAGAATTGAAGAAGTATTGGGAGCTAATGCAATGTACTTAGGTAAGAATTTTAAATTCTTAAAAAAATAGACAATTTGTCAGTTTAGAAAAACTAAAATCCGATTTGTCTGAATGTTTTGTCATGTTTTTACAAATGGCATAGTTTTGGCAAATCGGATTTTGTGTTTTAATATAATAATTGTTTAACTAAAATTAAAAAAAAGAGATATGACAAAAATTGGAAGACCAATGGCGGGAAAAGTACTTATTCAACCACTTGCCGCAGAACAAAAAACATCAAGTGGAATTATTATCCCAGATTCAGCACAAGAAAAACCTCTTAAAGGTAAAATTATTGCGGTAGGAAGCGCAAAAGAAGGTGAAAAAATGGAAGTTAAGGTTGGTGATATGGTTTTGTTTGGAAAATACAGCGGAACCGAAATTAAAGTCGATGATGTTGACTATCTAATAATGAACCAATCCGACATTTTATTAGTTATCGAATAATAATTATAAAATCTTAAAATTGTAAAAATATTATGGCAAAAGAAATTAAATTTGAAATAGAAGCTAGAGACCTACTTAAAAAAGGTGTTGACTCTTTGGCAGACGCAGTAAAAGTTACTTTAGGACCAAAAGGCAGAAATGTTGTTATTGAGAAAAAATTTGGCGCACCTCAAATTACAAAAGACGGTGTTACAGTTGCTAAAGAAATAGAACTTAAAAATCCATTTATGAATATGGGTGCTCAAATGGTAAAAGAAGTTGCATCAAAAACTAACGATGATGCAGGAGACGGAACTACTACAGCAACAGTTTTAGCTCAATCTATTGTTGGCGTTGGTCTTAAAAACGTTACCGCAGGTGCTAACCCAATGGACTTAAAACGTGGTATCGACAAAGCTGTTAGTGCAGTTGTAGATGAAATTAAGAAAATGAGCGAATCTATTGGAAACGACATTAGCAAAATAGAACAAATTGCAATGGTGTCGGCTAATAACGATTCTGCTATTGGTAAAGATATTGCAAAAGCAATGGAAAAAGTAAAGAAAGAAGGCGTTATTACAATCGAAGCAGCAAAAGGAACTGATACAGAAGTAAAAGTTGTTGAAGGTATGCAATTCGATAGAGGATATATTTCTCCTTATTTCATTACTGATGGCGAAAAAATGGAAGCTGTTTTAGAATCTCCATATATTCTAATTACCGATAAAAAAATATCTTCTATGAAAGATTTGCTACCAGTATTAGAACCAGTAGCACAAGAAGGAGGACAACTGTTAATTATTGCTGAAGACGTTGAAGGCGAGGCATTAGCAACTTTAGTTGTGAATCGTTTACGTGGTACATTAAAAATAGCAGCAGTTAAAGCTCCTGGCTTTGGCGATAGAAGAAAAGAAATGCTTCAAGATATTGCAATCCTTACAGGTGGTGAAGTAATTACCGAAGAAAGAGGACTGAAATTAGAAAATGCAAATATTTCTCAACTTGGAAAAGCTGAAAAAGTTGTGATTGATAAAGAAAACACTACAATAGTTGATGGCGTTGGAAATAAAGAACAAATTCAAGCTAGAGTAGCTCAAATTAAAAAGCAAATCGAAATCACAACTAGCGAATATGATAAAGAAAAACTTCAAGAAAGATTGGCAAAACTTGCTGGTGGAGTAGCTGTAATTTATGTAGGAGCAACTACAGAAGTTGAAATGAAAGAGAAAAAAGATAGATATGAAGACGCTTTATCAGCAACACGTGCAGCAGTTGAAGAAGGTATTATACCAGGTGGTGGAGTAGCATATATTAGAGCTATTTCTGCTTTAAATAAAATAAAAGTTGACAACGAAGACGAAAAACTTGGCGTTTCTATAGTATTGAGAGCATTAGAAGAACCACTTCGCAGAATTGTTGAAAATGCAGGAAAAGAAGGTTCGGTAATTGTTCAAAAAGTAAAAGAAGGTAAAGGCGATTACGGATATAACGCAAGAACTGATGTGTTCGAAAATCTATACGAATCAGGAGTGATTGACCCTGCTAAAGTTGCTAGAGTAGCACTAGAAAATGCTGCTAGTATTGCAGGAATGTTGCTAACAACTGAATGCGTAATAGCCGAAGAAAAAGAAGAACACCCAGAAATGCAAATGCCAAACCAAGGAATGGGAGGCATGGGCGGAATGATGTAATCATTGCTAAATAAAAATAGTAGGACCTTTTTGGTTTGGGTCCGAAGCAATAAACCAATATATAAACAAGAGACTGACTCAAGAAGAGGCAGTCTCTTTTTGTTTAAAAAATAAAATAATTAAAAAATATTTCCCAAATAAACTTGTTTGAATAAAAAATTATTGTATCTTTGCAGTCCAATTTTGGGAAGTAAATAATTTAATATTAGAAAATAAAGATATTATGGCACATCATCAGTCCGCAAAAAAACGAATTAGAAAAAGTGAAGCTAGAAGAGTACACAATAAATACTATGCTCGTACTACTCGTAATGCTGTTCGTGATTTAAGAGCTTCAACAAATAAAGCAGAAGCAGAAGAAATGTTACCAAAAGTAACTGCATTGCTTGATAAACTTGCTAAGAAAAATATTATTCATAGCAATAAAGCTGCAAACATAAAATCTTCTATCGCTAAGCACGTAAATTCATTAGCATAAAATAGATTTTTAAGTAATACACTATTAAAAACTGTTGCGAAATTTTCGTAGCAGTTTTTTTTATTTCTATATTATTTGTATTTTTACAAAAGATTACAAAATTTTATGAGAAATAAAAAGTCTATAAAGTATTGGGCAGATGATGATAAACCCCGCGAAAAAATCTTGCAGAAAGGAAGTCAAGCTCTAAGCGATGTTGAGCTTCTTGCAATTTTATTAGGTTCTGGTTCTGCCAATCAGTCAGCAATAGAATTGTCACGAAGCATTTTAAATGACGTTTCAAACAACTTAAACTTATTAGGCAAAATAACTGCTAAAGATTTAATGAAATATTCTGGTGTTGGCTTGGCTAAAGCAAGCACCATTCTTGCAGCTTTGGAGTTGGGAAGACGAAGAAAACAAGAAGAAGTTTTGCAACAAAAAATTATTAAATCAAGTCAAGATGTTTACGACTATTTTCAACCTATATTGGGAGATTTAAGCCACGAAGAATTTCATGTCTTATTTTTAAATAGAGCAAATGCAGTAATTAGCAGTAAACTAATAAGTTCTGGAGGTACTACAGGAACTTTTATAGATATAAAATTAGTAATGAAAAACGCCTTAGAAAATTTGGCTCAATCTGTAATTATTGCTCATAACCACCCTTCAGGAAACGCTGTGCCAAGCGGTAATGATATTGAAGTTACTAAAAAAATAAAAAATGCCTGTGAGTTTTTTGATATTAATTTTTTCGACCATATTATAATTGCTGACAAAAGTTTTTATAGCTTTGCAGATAAAGGTTTGATATAAATAAAATAAAAATTATGAAAAGAATAATTGTCCCTACCGTACTTACAATAGCCGTAAGTTTTATTTTGGTATATCTTTTGTTTTTTTACGAAAGTCCTAAGAAAGAATTTATAGTTGGAGAATATTCAGAACTTGTTAATCCTTTTATTGGAACAGATTATCATGGACACACTCACCCGTCTGCGATGCTGCCTTTTGGAATGGTGCAATTAGGTCCAGAAACAAGATTGGAAGGCTGGGACGGCTGTTCGGGATTTCATTATAGCGATTCGATAATTTATGGTTTTACTCACACTCACTTGAGCGGAACAGGAGTAGCTGATTATGGCGATATTTTACTAATGCCTTTTTCAAATTTCGATAATGATTTTAGTAAAGATAAAATTGCTTCAAAATTTAGATATGACAATACTGTTGCAAGTCCGGGATATTTTTCAACCTATTTAGAAGATAATGGAGTAAATGTTTATTTGACTGTTACTGAGAGAGTTGGCTTTCACAAATATGTTTATGACAATCCTCAAGAAAAATATATATTGCTTGATTTAGAACATAGAGATGAAGTTTTGGAATCTTATGTAAAACCAATTTCAAAAACAAGATTTGTAGGTTTAAGACGTTCAAAATCATGGGCAGAAAATCAAATTTTATATTTTGTTATGGATTTTTCTCAACCTGTAAGCATTGTTGATTTTGAATCTGATGTGATTGTGAACGATGAACTTATTGATAATAAGACTTTTAAGCTAAACTCTGCAAATCAAACTCCTTCAATTTATGTTGGTAAAAATAATAGCTTGGTTTTTAAAGTTGATTCTAATTCTGAAAATGAATTGCTTGTAAAAGTTGCTTTATCTGCAACAGGCGAGGAGGGAGCAATGAAAAATTTAGAAGCAGAAATTGCAGATTGGGATTTTGAAAAAGTAAAAACAAATGCTAAAAATATTTGGGATAAAGAGCTTAGCAAAATTCGTATTGAAGGTGGCAAAGAAGACGACAGAATTGCCTTTTATACAGCTTTATATCATGCTTATAGCGCCCCAAATATATATTGCGATGTTGACGGAAAATACAGAGCAAGAGATTTAGAAAACTATGAAAATCCACAGCACACAACATATACAGTATTTTCTTTGTGGGACACATATAGAGCCGCACATCCTTTATACACAATAGTTCAGGAGAAAAGAACTTTAGATTTTATAAAAACATTTTTAGACCAATATAAAAAAGGTGGTGCTTTGCCAATGTGGGAATTGTCGGCAAACGAAACAATGTGTATGATAGGCTATCACTCTGTGCCAGTTATCGTTGATGCGTATTTTAAGGGAATTAAAGATTTTGATTTAGAATTAGCTTTAGAAGCAATGATTTCTGTTGCAAAAACTGATGAATTGGGAAAAGCAGAATTTGCAAAATACGGATATATTCCACTTGATATGGAGCATGAATCTGTGTCGAAAGCTTTGGAATACGCATTTGATGATTGGTGTATTGCAATGTTCGCAAAAGACTTGGGAAAACAAGATGTTTACGAAGAATTTATAGAAAGAGCACAATTTTATAAAAATGTGTTTAATCCAAAAAATGGATTTATGCAATCAAAGCTAAATGCTGCATGGCAAGAGCCTTTCGACCCTAAGGAAGTGAATTTTAATTTTACCGAAGCAAATTCATGGCAATATAGTTTTTATGTTCCTCAAGATATTATGGGATTTATTGAATTGCATGGAGGAAATGAAAAATTTGCCAAAAAATTAGACGAAATGTTTTCTGAAGAAAGCCAAACTTCTGGAAATCATCAAGTTGATATTACAGGGCTTATTGGTCAGTATGCTCATGGAAACGAGCCAAGTCATCATATGGCTTATTTGTATAATTATTGTGGCAAGCCTTGGAAAACTCAAGCAATGGCAAGAAAAATTATGTCAGAGCTTTATTCTGCACAACCCGACGGACTTTGCGGTAACGAAGATTGCGGACAAATGTCGGCCTGGTATGTATTGTCGGCAATGGGATTTTATCCAGTAAATCCTGCAAATGGAGTTTATGATTTAGGAAGTCCACTTTTCGACAAAGCTACTATACAGCTTGAAAATGGTAAGCATTTTGAAATAATTGCACATGATAATTCCGAAAAAAATATTTATGTTAAAGAAGTAAAATTGAATGGCAGAAAATACAAAAAATCATATATCTGTCATGCTGACATTATGAAAGGTGGCAAATTGGAGTTTTTCATGGCTTCAGAACCTGAAACAAATAGAGCAACAGAGGCAAAGGACATTTACCAATCGCAAATAACAGAAAATATAATTACGCCAGTGCCTTTTACCAATGTTCCTTTTAGGTCGTTTAGAGATGAGGTAGAATTGACTTTGGACTGTGCTGACAAAAATGCAGAAATTTATTACAGCATAAACGATGAGGAAAATGCAAACCCACAGAAATATGAAAAACCTATAGTAATTAATTCTACTACAAAATTAAAAGCCTATGCAAAATCGGATTCTAAAAAGCAAAGCAAAACTATTGAAGCAGAATTAATTTTTATTCCCGACAATAGAACTATTAAGCTTATAAGTGAATATAGTCCTCAATATACAGCAGGTGGCGACAATGCTTTAATTGACTTTATTAAAGGCGAAGCCTGGTTTAGAAGTGGCTTGTGGCAAGGCTACAGGGGACAAGATTTTGAAGCCATAGTTGATTTGCAAGAAGTGAAAGAAATCAATCTTATTAATGCAAGATTTTTGCAAGATATTCGAGCTTGGATATTTTTCCCTAAGAAAGTAAGTTATTTTGCTTCTAATGATGGAGTTAACTTTACAAAAATCTATGAATCTGATTCGCAAATGCCTGATAATGACTATGAAGTAAAAATACAAGAATTTAAAAACGAGCGTGAAAATTTTAAAGCCAGATATATAAAAGTTGTAGCTAAAAGTTATGGAAAATTACCAGAATGGCATTTAAGTGCAGGTTATAATTCTTGGATTTTTATTGATGAAATTGAAATTTATTAATGAAAAGAATACTTTTTTTAGTTATTTGCATATCAGTTTTTTCGCTTATTTCTTGTGAAAATTACAAGGCAAAAAAGAAAATTAAAGCAGATTTAAGCGATGTGCAATTTGAGGATAAAGACCTTAATTACGACAGCATTTTTGCCTTAGTTCCCGACTATAACGAAATGTTAGGCATTTTGAAAGACGTTAGGGTAGGCTATAGTTCTAAAATTTTGTTAGACTCTAAATCAGCAGAAATGTTTTTAACTTCTAAAGAGGTGAGTTTTGCTTTAGGAATGTTTGTAGCTGATTTGGCTTATGTTAGATATTTTGAAAAAGTGCAATTATGTACTGAATATTTAGAAAGTTTAAAAATTTTGACAGAACAATTAGCAATTAGCAATAAAAATTTTGAAAGTCTTGTTAAAAAAGTGGAAACTAATATTCAGGATAGAGATGAATTGTTTTTAGTTGTTGATAGTTTGTTAGGCGAGGCAAATAAAATTTTCACAAAGTCAGAGCAGCACAGTTTATCTTGTTTGGCATTGTCGGGTTTTTGGTTAGAAATATCTTATTTAGGCTTAAATTCCATAAATGCAGAAAATATTGAAAATAATTCAGATTTTTTCCACTCTCATTTCGAAATCCTCAAGCTAATAAACCAACTTTACTCCTGCTTAGAAGACGAAAGCTTTATCAATCCCCTAAAACAAAATTTTCTTGAATTAGAAGCAAAAGGCTTGGAAAATTTGGAGTTGGAGGAGGATATTTTGAAGATTAGAAGTGATTATGTTAAGTGAGGGGATGTAGAAAATTTTTATATTTTTTGTTATTTATAATGCCAAGATTTAAGTTTTGTCATACGGATAAGGAGATAGATTTATTTTAACAATGTTTATGAGTTTTACTCTACCCTTTTATCTAATATCCATATTTTATCTATATTTTATCTATATGTTCTTTCACAAATTAGTATGAGTTTTAAGATTTAGTAATTTTTTACACACTTAAGCTGATTTTTTCTTGTTTTCTGTGCAAAAAACAACAATTTTTATTAAAGCTATCGATACTACCCTTATTTTGTGTGTCTGGGTATTATTAAAAATGTGTCTTGTAAAAATTTTATACCTATACTTATTTTGTTATCCTACGTACAAAAACTTTCAAGGTGTCTTAGAAGTGTTCAAATGCAAGGCATCTAAGATTGAAAACGAAGGAGCGTACTAAGTACGTGACTGAGTTTGAATATCGAAAGCAACGAAGCAGGTGGACGCTTATAAGACACCGACTTTTAAAAAATAGTTATTCTGCTGGTTTAGCAAATTTACTACCATCATACGCCCACTTAACATAAGTAGAACCCCAAGCAAATCCAGCACCGAAAGTAGCAATGATAATATTGTCGCCAGGTCTTAGTTCGTGTTCATATTCCCACAAGCACAATGGAATAGTTGCAGAGGTAGTATTACCATATTTTGTAATAGTAAGCATGGTTTTTTCTCTAGTAATACCCATTCTTTTAGCTGTTGCGTCAATTATTCTCATATTTGCTTGGTGTGGAACTAAATATTTTAATGTTTCAGGAGTAATATTATATCTTTCCATCATTCTAACTGAAACATCAGCCATATTAGAAACCGCTGCTTTAAATACAGGTTGTCCTTCTTGATAAATAAAATGTTGACGTCTTAAAATAGTTTCAAAAGTTGCAGGTCTTAGTGAGCCACCAGCTACTTGATGTAAATGCTGACGACCAGAACCATCAACGTGCATGATAGAATCAATTAAGCCATTGCCCTCAGTACAAGGTTCTAAAAGAACAGCACCAGCACCATCACCAAAAATAGGAGATGTGTTTCTATCCTTATAGTCAACTATTGAAGACATTTTGTCTGCTCCAACAACAATTACTTTTTTGTGAGAGCCACTTTCAACAAATTTAGCTGCTGTAACTAGTGTAAACAAGAAGCTCGAACAACCAGCATTTATATCATAGCCAAAAGCATTTTTTATTCCAACTTTATCGCAAATAATATTTGCTGTTGCAGGAAATTGCATGTCGGGTGTAACCACACCACAAAGAAGCATGTCAATTTCGTCGGGGTGTGTTCCTGTTTTTTCTAAAAGTTGAAGTATCGCTTCTGTTGCCATATCAGAAGTTGCTTTACCTTCTTCTAAAAGTATATGTCTTTCTTTTATGCCTATGCGTTCCATTATCCACTGGTCAGTGGTATCAACCATTTTTGCTAACTCGTCATTAGTTAACACATAAGGTGGAACATACGCACCTACGCCTGTGATTGCTGCTCTAATTTTTGTCATAGTTAAACGTTTTAATTGTTTTTTCGCAAAGTTTAGATTTAATGATTTTTCCAGTAAGTAAAATCATGTTTTTTATAGCTATATCGCTACTTTTTCCATGTCCTACAATAATGGTTTTCTTTGTCCCAAGAATTGGTGTGCCACCAAAATTTTCGTAATTAAAACCTTCGAAAAACGGATCTTTAATATTTCTATCAGCTAAAATATTGTAAAACGATTCCGCAAGTTTTAAAACTATATTTCCTGTAAAGCCATTGCAAACTATTACGTTAACTCTAGAGTTCTTGTATAAATCGCCGCCTTCAACATTACCAACAAAATTTATAGAACTTTCGTTTTTAAGTAATTGATATGCTTCTTTAACAACACTATTGCCTTTGTTTTCTTCTTCACCAATATTTAGCAGTGCAACTTTAGGATTGTCAATATGCATAATATGCTTGGCAAACAAACTGCCAAGTTGTGCAAATTGAACTAATTGTTCAGGTTTAGAGTCGGAGTTTATGCCAACATCTAAAATTAAATTATCTTGTCCTTCATCATTTGGATAATGTGAAGAAATGCATGGTCTTAAAACTCCATCAATTAAACCTATAACTTTTGTTGCCCCAACAAGCATAGCACCTGTACTTCCAGCAGAAGCAAAGCCATCGATTAAATCATTTTGTAAATAATAAAATCCTTTGGTAATACTAGAGTCGGTTTTGGCAATAAATGCTTTAACTGGGTCTTCGCTCATCTCAATGGTTTGAGAACAGTCAACTATTTGGTAGTCAGCCACATTCTCGCCATGTTCAATTAGCTTTTCAGAAATAATATTCTTAGGACCAAAAAGAACTAATTTGTCTTGGTCGTCTAATTCTTTTTTTGCTAGGATTGTTCCTTTTAATGTTTGAATGGGAGCAAAGTCCCCGCCCATTATGTCAATACCAATCTTCACTAAAATTAGCTTATAACTTCTTTACTGATTGCAAGTCTGCCTCTGTAGTATCCACATTCTGGACATACATGATGATATTCTACTGTAGCACCGCAATTTGAACATTTAGCAAGTGTTGGTAAACTTGCTTTATAATGAGTACGACGTTTGTTTTTTCTTTGTTTTGATGTTTTACGCTTTGGATGTGCCATCTCTTTAAAATTTTAATTATTTAACATTGAATTTTTTATATCACTAAGTTGACTTAACCATGGGTCAACATTTTCCTCGTATTTTCCTTCAACAAGGCTATATTTCTCTAAAATTTTTAGCATTTCAGGATTGCAAGTTGGCTTGCCATTTTCATCATTAGGGTGATAATGCACTAAAGGCAAACCAAAATGTGCAAATTCATAAATAAATTGAGCAACATTTATTGAATTTTCGCCTTGTTTTAATAAAACAAAATCTTCGTGAGCGTTAAAATCTGTTTTATCACCGTATTCAACAAAAATTGTGTCTTTAAAATCAATATTTTCTTTGTATTCATCTAAGCAACGGTCGCAAGTAAGAGTAACACTACCTAACACACTTATTTCTAATTCTAAAGAATCAGGTTTTTTTGTTAATGTTAGGTGTGCATTAAGACTTGCTTTTTTGATTTGACTGTTTTCAAAGTTTGTGAAAAAATCATCTGAAACAACAAAATCAAAGTCATAAGCCTTATTATCAAGCCCATTGAGTTGCACTATATATTCTTCTAAAGCCACCACTTTTTTCCTTGAAAAAATTTCGTGCAAATTTATAAAAACTATTTCAAATAACAATGAAAAAAATGATTATTACTATAAAGTTTGTTTAAATATTATTCTAAATGTAGTTTTTAGAGTATTATCGTAAAACTATTTTTTTAATACAATTCTAAAAGTAGTACCGATTCCAAGTTCTGAGCTTTTAACAAATATTTTTCCTTGATGATATTGTTCAACAATGCGTTTAACCAATGATAAGCCTAATCCCCAGCCTCTGGCTTTTGTTGTGTAACCAGGATTAAATATGGTTTTTTGCTCCGACTTAGCAATACCTTTTCCAGTATCTTTAATGTCGATATAAATATGTTTATGCGTTTCTTCGTAGCTTATAGAAATTTCGCCTTTTTCACCAATTGCATCAACAGCATTTTTGCATAAATTTTCTATTACCCATTCAAATAAATCTTCGTTAATTTTAACTTTTGTATCAGTATCTTTAAGTGGATTTACTAGACTTATTTTTATAGAACTAGGAATTCTAAGAGTCATGTAGTTGATAGTTGATAGCAAAGTTTGTCTTAAATTTTCTTCGGAAAGATTAGGCTTTGAACCAATTTTAGAAAATCTTGAAGCAATTTTTTCTAAACGTTTTGTGTCTTTTTCTAGTTCATTTATTATTTCAGGATCTTTAACTTGGTCTCTTAAAATTTCTATCCACGCCATTAGAGACGATATCGGAGTGCCAAGCTGATGAGCAGTTTCTTTCGACATTCCCAACCAAACTTGATCTTGCTCGGCACGTTTGCTTACCGAAAAAGCAAAATATGAAGCTAAAATGAAAAGAAATACCAAACCTAATTGAAAGTATGGATAATAATACAATAGAGTTAGTAAGTAAGAGTCCGAATAATAAATCTGGTTAAGAGCTTCGCCATCTTCGGTTTTTATTATGAAATTTTCGTTAGAGTTATTTTTAAACTCAGTTATTTTCTTTTTAACATATGCTGGGTTTTGCATTTTTACGGAATCAATATTCCTAAATGAAATAATATTGTCGTCCATATCAACTAATATCACTGGAATGGTTTCATTGTTTTTAAGAACTTCAAATAAAAAGCTAACATCTTGATCTGGCGATACATTTATTAACTGCTCAGTAGCTTCTGCCCATAATTGAATCCTTTTATGCTCTTCTTCCGATAGCTTTTTCATTAAATTGTTGGTAAAAAATATTGATAAGCCACCAATAAAAAGTGCAAATAATACCAATAATAACTTCCACTGCTTTCTTTTTCTGTATATCTTCAATTTATGTTTTTTTGTACTAAACGCCATTGTGATAAAATTATTTTAAAAAATAGATAAATAAAAATAAATCTGAAATAAATGAGAAACAATTAAACCTGCAAAAGCTATAAGTGATATAATCTTTAGTATTTTTGCTTTAGAGTTTACAAGAACTAATGTTAAAAGTAGCGAAATAGAAGGATAAAGAAAAACCACAGTTTCGTCTGGCATGAATGGAATTAAAAATACTATCAAAGAATATATGGAGTAAATTAAAATTATAGTTTGAAATTTTCTTGTATTAAGTTTTTGAGAAACGCTTAATGTAAATTTCGCAATTATGGCGTAAATACAAATGAAAATTAGAGGAACAAAAATAAATTTATTGTAGTAAGAAAATCTTATATATATAAAATCTTGAGTAAAACTTAGTTTAGTTTTCAAAATTATTGAATCAATATCACCAAAAAGCCAAAAATATGAGAAAAATAAAATTAGTGGAGTTAAAATTCCAAGAAAAAGACTAATGACTTCGCGGGCAACAGTTGGTTTTACAATAAACATACTTGCTATTAATATTGGCAAAAATACTATTGTTTTCGGATAAAAAATTGTTGCAATTGCAAAAATAAGACCAGCATTAAAAGCATTATCTAAAGCAATGTGTTTTTTTATAGAATAAAGTATTATTGCTATGGAAATAGAAACTAAAAGACAGGAAATCAAGACATTATTATACTTTTGTATGTTTATAAATGCTCCACTTAAAAATGCAAATACCATTCCTGGACTTTGATAGGTGTTTTCTACAATTTGCAGGTCTGAATTTGCTTTTACTAAAAGTAAAGCTAATAAAAAATAAATGACAAAACCAATAAAAGTATTTAGATATTGATAAATTAATCTATGTCCGAAATTTATTTGAAATAGCCCGTAAACTTCATAATTTTCTACTCCCGAAGGCATAAATACAAACTTAAATGCCCAAAAAACGAGCATTATTCCAAAAATTAATAAATAATTTAATGGCGAGTTTGATTTTAACAATTTTATCATTTTAAGTCTTGACCTATGTCTTTACGAAAGTTCATTTTATCGAAATGGATTTTATCAATTGATTTATAAGATTTTGCAACAGCATCTTGAATGGTTTTTGCTAAGCTGGTTACTGCAAGCACTCTACCTCCAGAACTTACAATATTATTCCCATTTAATTTTGTGCCAGCATGAAAAACTATGCTTTCACTAACAAGCTCAATACCTGTGATTAATTTGTCTTTTTCATAATCTTCGGGATAGCCGCCAGAAGCCACAACTATACTTACAGCAACTTGCTCCGAAATTTCTATTTTTGTCTTAGATAAATTTTTGTTGCCAGCATTCACAAGTAGCGTTAAAAAATCTGAATTTATTCTTGGCAGAACAGCTTCTGTTTCTGGATCGCCCATTCTAACATTATATTCAATTACATAAGGATTGCCGTCAACATTCATTAAGCCAAAGAAAATAAATCCGCAATAATCAAAATTTTCGTTTTTAATTCCATTTACAGTTGGAGTAATGATTTGATTTTTAACTTTTTGGGCAAATTCTTTTGTGTAAAATGGAACTGGCGAAACTGCACCCATACCACCAGTATTTAAACCTGTGTCGCCATCGCCAATTCTTTTATAATCCTTTGCTTCGGGTAAAATTACATAAGATTTACCATCGGTAAGCACAAAAACCGAACATTCTATTCCTTTCAAAAACTCTTCGATAACAACTTTTGAACTTGCTTGACCAAATTTTCCATTAAGCATATTTTCTAATTCAGAAATTGCTTCGCTTAGTTCATTAATTATCAAAACTCCTTTTCCAGCCGCCAAACCATCTGCTTTCAAAACATAAGGAGGTTTTAGAGTTTTTAGAAAGTTTATTGCTTGAGCTAAGTTTTCTTTGTTTGCCGAAAAATGTGCCGCCGTAGGAATATTATATTTTTGCATAAAAGCTTTTGCAAAATCTTTAGAGCCTTCAAGCATAGCAGCTTCTTTGCTAGGACCAATAATCAATAAGTTTTTGTGTTTGTCTAATGATTTTAAAAAATCTGTAATTCCAGCAACTAAAGGAGCTTCGGGACCAACAACAAGAAGTTCGACCTTATTGTTTTCTATGAAACTTGAAACTTCTTCAAAATTTAAAGGATTTAAATTAATGTTTTTTGCAATTTTGTTAGTACCAGCATTTCCAGGAGCTACAAATACTTTTTTTGCCAATTTGCTTTGCACAATTTTGTATGTTAAAGCATGTTCTCTACCACCAGAACCTAAAACAAGAATATTCATATTAATCTTAGCAATTTATTTTAGTTGGTAAAAATACTTATTTTTTGTTTAGAATAGAAATAATATTTTGTTTGACTAATCTTTTGTCTAAATTTATTAACTTTGGAAAATTAAAAAAATGTGTTTATGAACTTAGAAACTATTATAAATTCGGCTTGGGACGATAGAGCTTTATTAGCAAAGCCTGAAGTGGAATCGGCTATAAATGAGGTAATTAGCTTGTTGGATTCTGGAAAGTTGAGAGTTGCTCAGCCTGTTTCGGCTCACGAATGGAAAGTTAACGATTGGGTAAAAAAGGCAGTAATTATGTATTTCCAAATTAGAAAAATGGAAAAAACAGAACTCGGCATTTTTGAATATCATGATAAAATTCCATTGAAAAAAAATTACGACAAACTTGGAGTTCGTGTTGTACCACATGCTATTGCTCGCTATGGTTCTTATTTGGCAAAAGGAGTAATAATGATGCCTTCTTATGTAAATATTGGTGCTTATGTAGATGAGGGAACAATGGTTGACACTTGGGCAACTGTTGGTTCTTGTGCTCAAATTGGAAAAAATGTGCATATATCGGGCGGAGTAGGAATTGGCGGAGTTTTAGAACCCGTACAAGCTGCACCAGTTATTATTGGCGACAATTGCTTTATAGGCTCGCGTTGCATTGTGGTGGAAGGTGTAAGATTAGAAAATGAAGTAGTTTTAGGAGCAAATGTGGTAATAACAGGTTCAACAAAAATTTTAGATGTTTCAGGAAAAGATGTGGTAGAATACAAAGCTTTTGTTCCAGAAAGGTCTATAGTTATTCCAGGAAATATAACTAAAAAGTTCCCAGCAGGAGAGTTTAGTGTGCCTGTAGCTTTGATAATAGGAAAACGAAAAGAATCAACTGATAAAAAAACTTCGCTAAACGATGCATTAAGAGAACATGCTGTGTCGGTTTAGGAAAATAATAAGTGAATTATGAAAATAGCTTTTGACGCAAAACGAGCTTTTTCAAATAAAAGTGGTTTAGGAAATTATAGTCGCAATATTATTCGTGCCTTGCATGAGTATTATCCGCAAAATTCCTATTATTTATTTTCTCCAAATCCCGAAACCGATTTGTTAGAAGAAAAATATAGGACAAATACTATTAGTCCAAAAACTAAAAATTCAATTTTAAAATCTTATTGGCGAAGTTTTAAAATGGGAAACGATATTGCAGAAATAAATCCAGATATTTATCATGGATTAAGCAACGAACTTCCTAAAAATATTGCTAAAACAAAAGCTAAAAAAATTGTTACAATTCACGATTTAATTTTTTTGAAATTACCACATCTTTATAAATGTGTAGATAGAAAAATTTATTATAAAAAATTCAAATTTGCTTGTGATAATGCCGATAAAATCATTGCTACAAGTATTCAAACAAAAAATGATATAATTGAAGAATTTAAAATAAACCCCGAAAAATTAGAAGTAGTTTATCAATCTTGTAATTTAGATTTTTCGCAAAAATATTCTGAAAAAGATTTTGATAGAATACGAAAAAAATATAATTTGCCCGAAAAATATATTTTAACTGTAGGCACAATTGAAGAAAGAAAAAATGCCTTGCAAGTGTTAAAAGCTATTTTTTATTTTAACTTTGATTTAGATTATGTTTTAGTGGGACGGAAAACAAAATATTTGAATGAAATTATTGCTTGGGCAGAAGATCATAAAATTAAGCATAAACTTCATGTTTTGAATAATGTAAGCAATGAAGATTTACCAATAATTTATAAACTTAGCAAAGTATTTGCATATCCTTCAATTTACGAAGGTTTTGGAATTCCAATTATAGAAGCGTTTAGTTCAGAAGTTCCAGTAATTACAGCAGAGTTTGGAGCTTGTTCCGAAATTGCAGGACAAGCAGCTTTAAAAGTTGATGTTTTTAATCCCAAAAGCATTGGCTTAGCAATAAAAAATATCTTAGAAGACGAAAAGCTAAAATTAGAACTTATCGAAAAAGCAAAATTGCGAGTAAAGGATTTTAGCATTGAAAATATGATTAAAAATTTATATAGAGTTTATCAAAATTTATGAAAGAAGAAATAGTGGCAGAAGCAATAAAAGTGCTTAAAAATAGTGGAACAATATTATATCCTACAGACACAATTTGGGGTATTGGTTGCGATGCTTTAGATGAAGTGGCTGTTAGAAATATTTATACAATTAAATATAGAGATATAACAAAAAGCATGTTGATTTTGGTTGACTCTATAGAAATGTTGGCAAACTATGTTGAAGAAGTTCCAGCAATGGCTTTAAAACTAATAGATGCTTCAACTCGACCTTTAACAATAATTTATCCTAAACCGAAAAAAATTGCTAAAAATTTAATTGCTGCCGACAACACCATTGGTATTAGGGTTACAAGAGACGAGTTTTGCAAATCTCTAATTAAAGAATTTGGACGACCAATAGTCTCGACTTCGGCAAATCTTTCTGGACAAAATCCGCCTTTGGGTTATTTTGATGTGTCAAATGAAATAAAAATGGCAGTGGATTATATTGTGCCTTTGAGATTAGATGAATTAAGTAAAGCACGAAGCTCAGATGTTGTTAGAGTTTTAAAAAATGGTGAAATTGAAATAATAAGATAAAAAAACCTCCGACTTTCTTAGGGCTAAGAATTGACATCGGAGGAAATTCAGACATTTTCAAAAAAGTTACTATTTATAAATAACCAAATTTAGTGCCAAAAATTTTTTAGATTGAAAACTATAGAGCAATATAGCTTGGAAATACAGGATTTGCTTCCAAAATTTTATGATTTTGAAGAAAGAAAATCAATAGCAGAATTTTATATAAAAGAGATTTTAGATTTCAATAATACCGAATATTTATTAAAAAAGAGCGAAGTTTTAAGCAGTGAAGAATTTTTAAAGCTTGAAAATAAAAAAGACAGATTAATTAGTGGAGAGCCAGTTCAATATGTTTTAAACAAGGCTTATTTTTACGATTTAGAGTTTTTTGTTGACAAGCGAGTATTAATTCCACGTCAAGAAACAGAAATTTTAGTTGATAAAATTATTAAGTTTTATTCTACCAAAGAAAATTTAAAAATTCTTGATATTGGAACAGGTTCAGGAAATATTGCTATTAGTTTAAAAAAGAATTTAAAAAATGCAGAACTTAGCGTAGTTGATATTTCTGCATCAGCTTTAGATGTTTGCAGTAAAAATGCTGATTATCACAATGTGGATTTGTGTTTTTATTGTTGTGATATTTTATCGGAAGAAGATAAATTTTTCGAGCAAGTATTTTTTGATATTATAGTTTCAAATCCACCTTATGTAACAAATTCAGAAAAAAAACTAATGTCAAAAAATGTTGTTGATTATGAACCAGAAAAAGCACTTTATGTTTCAGACGATAATCCTTTGGTATATTATGAAGCAATTACAAAATTTGCAAAACAACATTTAAAATCAGGCGGAGTTTTATTTTTTGAAATAAATGAAATGTTCGGAAAAGAAGTTGCTGAAATTTGCGAGAATTATGGCTTTGATGAGGTTGAAATTATTCAAGATTTTAATGCTAAAGACAGGTTTGTAATAGCGACAGTTAAAAGTTTATAAAGTTTGTAAAGTTCATCAAGTTCGAACCGAGTTTACGAGCTCGCTGAAAGCAAAAGTTTTTAAAGTTTTACCAAACACTAAAAACTCAACACTAAAAACTCAACACTAAAAACTCAACATTAAAAACTCAACACTAAAAACTCAACACTAAAAAATCGAAATTACCCAATAAATAAACGGCAAGGTAAAAATTGAAAGCACAGAGCTAACCAAAATATTTTCAACTGCTTGTTTTGCGTTTAATCCTAAGTCTTCGGCTAATACGGAAATGATTATCATGCAAGGCATTGCTGATTGAAGTACTGCACAAATAAAAGCAGTGTCTGAAATATTTAACCCAAGACTTTTAACTAAAAATAAAATAAGGGCTAAAACTAAAGGAGCGAAAATTAATTTATTAAAACTTAAAATATAAGAACGCAAATTTTGAATTAATGGTTTTAATTTTGCTTGAGCTAAAACCGCTCCAACGTAAATCATTGATATATAAATAGTTGTATGTCCAACGCCAAGTAAAGGTTTTAAAATTAAATCTGGAAGTTTTATTTTAAAAATCATAAAAATTAAACCCACAGCAAAAGCAAGACTTATCGGATTTAGCAAGTGTTTTTTATTGTTTTTTTCAAGATTTTTATTTGAAGCTTTGCTCATTATTACAATTCCCCAAGTCCACATAAGCGAATCGTGAGCTAATTGAAAAATTGTTGCATAAATTAAACCTTCGCCACCAGGAAAAAGTGCATCTAAAAGCGGAAACCCAAGAAAAATTGTATTCCCAAACATTGTGTGAGTGTTGTGCAGGGCTTTGTTTTCTTTATCTAATTTTAAAATTTTAGCACTGATATTACTGAGAAAATATAGCAAAATCACGCTTATAAAAGCAGAAACAAAAACAATAGGAAAGTTTTGAATAATCTCTTTATCAAGATTTGTGTTAGCAAAAGTTGTGAAAATTAAAATTGGAAGAGTAATTTTTAAAATCACTTTTACTAAGCCAGCATTATGTTCTTTGGTTATGGCTTTTAGCTTAAAGGCAATTAAACCAATGATGGCAATTAGTGCTAAAACTAATATTTGCTCAATAATTATTTGCATTTGGCAAAATTATAAATTAATAAGAATATGAATTGAAATTTTTGTTTAATTTTGTATCTTGTGATTTTTGCTTATGAAATTTGAAGAAATATTAGGTCAAAGTGAAATAAAAGAGAAGCTTATTCAGAGTTATGTGAATAATAGAGTAAGCCATTCTTATTTGTTTTTTGGAACTGCAGGTTCGGGAAAACTTGGCTTGGCAATTGCTTTTGCTCAATATTTATCATGCACAAACAAACAAGAAAACGATAGTTGTGGGCAATGTCCTTCGTGTAAAAAATATGAAAAATTAATTCACCCCGATTTACATTTTGTATTTCCAGTAATTACGGAAGCGGGCAAAAAGAAAATTTCTGATGCTTTTATTTCCGAATGGAGAGAAATGATTTTAAGCGATGTTTATGTTTCATATAACGAATGGATGCAAAATTTAGGCTCTCAAAACAAGCAAGGTTTAATTTCGGTTGACGAATCTGCCGAAATTATTAGAAAACTTAGCTTAAAATCTTTTGAGTCGGAATATAAAATAATGATAATTTGGTTGCCAGAAAAAATGCACGTTTCTTGTGCCAATAAATTATTAAAAATATTAGAAGAGCCTCCTCACAATACAATATTTATATTGGTAAGCGACGAAAGGGAATCTGTACTTCCAACAATTTTGTCGAGAACTCAAGCGGTAAAAATTTTGGGAATTGACGATGATATAATGGAAAAGCATATTATCGACAAATATAATCTCTCGGCTCAAGAAGCAAAAGATATTGTGAGAATAAGCAATGGCAGTTATGTTGAAGCTAAGCAACAAATATTGGCAAATGAAGAAAATAAGTTTAACTTAAAGCAATTTATTCATTTTATGCGATTAACATATTCGCGAAATATTGCAGAAGCTTTGACATGGGCAGAAGACATGGCTAAAATAGGTAGAGAACCGCAAAAAAGTTTTTTGAAATACAGTAGTATTTTGATTAGAGAAAATTTTGTTTATAATTTTAATGATAATAATATTTATTACCTAACAAAAGAAGAAGAAGAGTTTGCAAGAAATTTCGCTAGGTTTTTAAACAGTGAAAATGTGAACAGTATTGCAAAAATTTTTGATGATGCTCATTATGGCATAGAAAGAAATGGAGCAGCAAAAATTATCTTTACAGATATAGCTTTTTTGGTAATGAGAGTAATTAGAAAATAGTAAAATGGCAGATAGAGAATATGAAAGAGGTTGCTTAGTTGATAAAGTTGATGAAACAACGTCTAACGTAAGCAGAGATTTTTGTTGTTACAAACTTAATGTTTTTGATTGGTTAGGAGATATTGACGATCCTCTAGCACAAAATAAATATATTGAAGTAAGATTTAAAAATACTAGAAAAGAAATATTTTTAAATGCTAGCGATTTACAGTTGAAAATTGGAGATATTGTTGCAGTAGAAGCTTCTCCGGGTCATGATATTGGAATAGTGTCGGCTATTGGAAATCTTGCAAATCAACATGTGAATAGACAAAAATTTGCAAAAGATCAGAGCTTTAAAAAAATATATAGAAAAGCTCGCGCTCATGATATTCAAAAATGGAAAGATGCGATTTCTCTTGAAATTCCAACAATGCTCAGAACGCGTGAACTTGCCGATAGCCTTGGTTTGGAAATGAAAATTGGCGATGTGGAGTTTCAAGGAGATAAGACAAAAGCCATATTTTATTACATTGCCGAAGATAGAGTTGACTTTAGAGAGCTTATCAAAAAAATGGCTGAAGAGTTTAAAATTAGAATTGAAATGAAGCAAATAGGAGCAAGACAAGAAGCAGGAAAAATTGGCGGAATTGGTCCTTGCGGAAGAGAACTTTGCTGCACTACTTGGATATATGATTTTGTTTCCGTTTCAACAAATTCGGCACGGTTGCAAGAGCTGTCTTTAAATCCTCAAAAACTTGCAGGACAATGCAGTAAACTTAAATGTTGTTTAAATTATGAACTTGAAGTTTATTTAGATGCAAGAAAAAATTTTCCAGACGACGATATAAATCTTAAATTAGCAGAGGGAGAAGCTATTCATATTAAAAACGATGTCTTTAAAAATTTAATGTATTATGAAATTAAGATAAACGACATCCCTGTTATTAGAGCTTTAGATGTTGATAAAGTAAAAGAAATAATAGGATTAAATAAAAAAGGAATTTTCCCTGAAAAGGTTTTTGATGAAAATAGTAAAGTTAGCCCTAAAATTAGTTTGAGTTTTAAAGAAGAATTAAATTCAGATAGTTTAACTAGGTTTGATACTCCTCAAAAACCAAAACAAAAAAATAGAAGAAACAAAAACAGACGTACTAAATACCGCAAGCCAAATGAAAAAAAGAATTAAAAAAGTTTTTATTTTACTAATTGTGTTTTCAAATGTTTTCTTTATTTCTTGTGATAGAAATAAGGTATATGAAGGCTTTGAAGAAATACCGGGTGATGTGTGGGACAATAAACAAAAAATAAATTTTGTGTTCGAGATAGATGACACTCTTGCTCTTCACAATGTTTATATACATATTAGACATGCTTCTAATTATCAGTATAAAAACATATGGCTTTTTGTAAAGTCTTCGGCACCAAATGGTTTAGTTCAAATAGATACTCTTGAGTGTAATTTAGCCGACGATTTAGGAAAATGGTATGGAAAAGGTGGCGATATTTTAAATTTGCAAATGCCTTGGAAAATGAATGTTAGGTTTGCTCATAAAGGAAAATATTCGGTTGAATATGAACAGGCTATGCGAATGGAGCAATTGCCGGGTATAGCGCAAATGGGTTTAAGAGTAGAAAAAGTTGATGCAAAATAAATTATAAATGTCAGCAAAAAGAAAGTTAGAAAAGTTTGCACAAAACAAAACGTTTGAGCATTTTTTTGAACCTCAATTCAATTTTCAAAATCCTAGTGATTATGAAATGAAAGCTAATTGGGCTAAGGATTTTTTTAAAAATGAAAATTCTTTAATTGTTGAATTAGGTTGTGGAAAAGGAGAATATACTGTTGGACAAGCAAAGCAATATCCACAAAATAATTATATAGGTGTGGATATAAAAGGAGCAAGAATGTGGAGGGGAGCTAGCGATGTCTTGAACTTGGGTTTAAAAAATGTTGCGTTTTTACGAACAAGAGTAGAATTTACTCCATTTTGCTTTGCTAAAAACGAAGTTAGCGAAATTTGGATTACTTTTCCAGACCCACAAAAAGGACCACGCAAAAGAATTAGAAAAAGATTGACTTCTTCGGAGTTTTTATCTAGATACCAAAAATTTTTAATTGATGATGGCTTTGTTAATTTAAAAACTGACGACGACACTTTGTATGAATATACAAAATCTGTTGTTTCCTTAAACAATTTGGAAGTAATAGTTGATACAGATAATTTGTATGAATCTAAATACTATACAGGAGCTTTAACAATAAAAACACATTATGAAAAAATGTGGAATCAAGAAAATAGAATTATAAAATATTTAAAATTCAAGTTACCTCAAAATTTAAAATTAATTGAGCCGCCATATGAGGAGTGAGGGAGGGAATGGGGAAAAGTCTTTCAGTGTAAGTCATTGATTATTAGCATATTGTGAGATGTGCAAATTTGTTTTATTTTTTCCATTTATTTTAGTGTTGTTCTAAATTATTTGATTATCTTTGCATCTTAATTTAATTAAAATTTTAGAATGAATATTTTTATTGGAAGCTTACCTTACTCAGTGAAGGACAGCGATTTACAATCATTCTTCGAAGAGTACGGAGAAGTTAGCGTAGCAAGAATTATTACTGACAAATTTACAGGAAAAAGCAAAGGCTATGGTTTTGTAGAAATGAAAGACGATGAGGCTGCTAAAAAAGCTATTGAAGAATTAAACGGTGCAGAACTTGAAGGACGCACAATTGTTGTTAGTCAAGCACACGAAAGAACAGAAAATCATAATGAGAGAAAAGGACATTATAACCCTAAACGTCGTGAACATACACAAAGACGTGGAGATTATAAACAAAATTATGAAAACAAAAAACATGATGATTTTGAAGAATAAGATAAAATTTTAAATCTACTTATTCTATTTCCTCTTTTTTTAAAACTCTAACACTAAAATACATACAAAGCGATTGAACTGAATGTTGAAGTCGGTAATTGGATATTTATAAGATGATAAAATATTTCCTGTTAGTTCGGAATATTAGGAACAAAAAAAGTTATCCTGAATTGGGATAACTTTTTTATCTTTTAAAAAATTCTGCTTTTTACATAAAGCCTTCAAAACTAATTTTTTCAAATCCCTCGCACTCGAATAATTTACCCATTGCTTCTTCAAAAGCGGTACCTAATTTTTCGTTTTCTTCAGTATCAAGATATTCTTCAAATTCTTTTTGAGCTTCTTCGTTATCTTTATATTTTTCGTCTACTTTTTTTACGAAATCAAAAAATTCTTTAAGCCCATCATTAATTTTTTTAGCTTCATCGTCAGCGATTGTTTTGTCTTCAGCAGCTTTGTTTATTGTCGCTGTAAGGTCTTGAGTTAATTTTAACATTTTTTTAGCGTCTGCAGTAGGACCACTTCCACCACAAGAAACAAGGCATAAAGCAAATGCCACAATTGCTACTAATAATCCAATTCTTTTCATAAATTTAAATTTAATTTTGTTAATAATAATTTAGGTGTAAAGGAAATACAATTAATAATAAAAACCAAATTCTTGTTATAAACTTTATTCTATATATGTATAAAAAAAGGCGGTGTCTCATAAGTGTCAAACTGCTTCGTTGCTTTCAATATTCGGACTCAGTCACGTACTTCTGGTACGCTCCTTCGTCCTCAATTTCAGCGCCTTGCATTTTAACACTTCTGAAACACCTTAAAAATTCATTGTTTCAAAATTTGTTTTGAGACAGCCTCTTTTATTTATACAGTTATGTGTTTTTTAATAAGAAAACAAAGGAAATGGTTTCATCATTTCGTTCACTTCTGCTCTTACTTTTTCTATTACTTTTTCGTTTGTATAGTCGGCAATAACTCTGTCGATTAAGTCAACTATAATTGGCATGTGATTTTCTTTTAACCCGCGTGTTGTAACAGCTGGCGTTCCAATTCTAATACCTGAGGTTTGGAAAGGAGAACGAGTGTCGAAAGGAACCATGTTTTTGTTAATTGTAATATCTGCTTGCACCAAAGCATTTTCAACTTGTCTTCCTGTAACATCAGGATATTTAGTTCTTAAATCAATTAACATAGAGTGGTTATCTGTTCCGCCACTTATAATTTTATAGCCAGCGTCTATAAATGCTTTTGCCATTGTAGCTGCATTTTTCTTAACTTGCTTTTGGTATTCTTTAAATTCTGGACTTAGAGCTTCTCCAAAAGCTACTGCTTTAGCTGCAATAACGTGTTCGAGTGGACCACCTTGCGTGCCTGGGAAAACTGCGGAATTGATAAGTTCTGACATCATTCTTATTTCACCTTTTGGTGATTTTATTCCCCAAGGATTTTCAAAATCTTTACCTATAATAATAATACCACCACGTGGACCTCTTAAAGTTTTGTGAGTTGTAGAAGTTACAATATGTGCATACTTTGCTGGATTGTTCAACAATCCAGCAGCAATTAAACCTGCTGGGTGAGCCATGTCAACCATAAAAATAGCACCTATTTTATCTGCAATTTCGCGCATGCGTTTATAATCCCACTCACGGCTATAAGCAGATGCTCCACCAATAATCATTTTTGGCTTTTGTTCTAAAGCAAGTTTTTCCATTTCGTCGTAATCAACAGTACCAGTTTCTTCTTTCACTTTGTACGAAATAGCATTATACAAAATTCCACTTAAATTTACTGGAGAACCATGTGATAAATGACCACCATGAGCCAAATCAAAGCCCATAAAAGTGTCGCCAGGTTTTAAACATGCTAAAAATACAGCAGCATTAGCTTGAGCACCAGAGTGTGGCTGAACATTTGCATATTCTGCATCAAACAATTCTTTTAATCTGTCAATTGCTAACTGTTCGGTTTGGTCAACAAATTGACAACCACCATAATATCTCTTGCCAGGATAACCTTCAGCATATTTGTTTGTCAATACTGAACCCATAGCTTCTAAAACTTGTTCACTTACAAAATTTTCTGAAGCGATTAATTCTATGCCATGCAATTGTCTGGCTCTTTCTTTTTCAATAATTTCAAATACTTTTTTGTCGCGTTTCATAATTATTATTTTTTTTTGTAAAAATAAGAAATTTAATTTCAATAAAAAAATAGATTAATCTGTTTTATAAAATGAGTTTAAAATTATAATTTTATTTTTTATATTTGTGAAAAATTACAAGATGTATTATTTGAATTTTGAAACTTTAGAAAAAATTTCTGTTCAAGCATTAGTCGCAGCAGGAGTGCCTGAAAATGACGCTAAAATTGTTGCTGATGTTTTGTTAGAAGCTGATAAATTGGGAATAGATTCTCATGGAATTAATAGGTTGAAACCAATTTATTTAGATAGAATTAAAGATGGAATTTTAAACCCTGTAACAAAAATTGATACTATTCGCGAAACTTTTACAACCGCTGTTTTAGATGCAAATAACGGAATGGGACATGTGGTTTCTAAAAAAGCAATGGAAATTTGCATAGAAAAAGCTAAAACCTATGGCATGGGAATGGTAGCAGTAAGAAATAGCTCTCATTACGGAATTGCCGGATATTATGGTCTTATGGCTGCAAAAGAGGGTATGATAGGGATAACAGGAACCAATGCACGACCATCTATTGCACCTACTTTTGGTGTGGAAAATATGTTGGGAACAAATCCACTTACTTTTGTGATGCCAAGCGACGAAGAATTTCCTTTCTTTTTAGATTGTGCAACCTCGGTAAGCCAAAGAGGTAAGTTTGAGTATTATGCAAAAATTGGAAAAGATTTACCAAAAGGCTGGGCTATTGACAAAAATGGAGAATCAAAAACAGATTCTAAGCAAGTTTTACAAGATTTGGTTGATGGAAATGCAGCACTTACACCTCTTGGAGGAATAGGAGAAGAAACAGCAGGATATAAAGGTTATGGCTATGCTACTGTTGTAGAAATTTTATCTGCTGCTTTGCAAGGAGGAGGCTTTATGAAAGCACTTCTTGGATTTGAAAATGGTAAAAAAGTGCCATACAGATTAGGACATTTCTTTATCGCAATAAATATCGAAGCTTTTATTGAACTAGATGAATTTAAAAAAGCAACAGGAAATATTTTAAGGGATTTAAGAAATTCTGAAAAAATGCCAGGGAAAGATAGAATTTATACTGCAGGCGAAAAAGAGTATGAAGCTTTTTTAGAAAGGTCGAAAACAGGAGTGCCGATAAATCAATCTTTGTGGGAAGAAATTAAAAATATAATTTTAGAATATAAACTTAAAGATTTTTATAAAATTTTTAAAATTAATGATTAAGTTTGTGATTATTTAGTGTGAAAAATGAAAGTAATTGAAAATTGGTTCAGAGCATCTGATGGAAAAGATATTTTTTATAATGAGTTTTTGCCTGATAATATAGACGATGTAAAATTTGTTGTTCAAATTTTTCATGGAATGGCAGAACACTCGGAAAGATATACTCATTTTGCAGAATTCTTAACTAGTAAAGGAGCAGCTGTTTATGCATCTGACCATAGAGGACATGGAAGAAATTGTTTAAGACCTGGAGAATATGGAGTATGGGCAAAAAAAGGAGCTTGGTTTACAATAGTTGACGATTTAAAAGTTCTTAACGATATTACAGCAAAAAACTTTCCAGATAAACCAAACTTTATATTAGGGCATAGCATGGGTTCTTTTTTAGCTCGTTCTTTTATAACAAAATATAGCAGAGGATTAAACGGGGTAATACTTTCGGGAACAGGAACAAACTCAAATTTAGTTTTAAATACTGCAAAAGCTATTGCTTGGAAGCAATGTAATTTTAGAAGCCCAGCAAAACCAGCAAAACTGTTAGATAAATTGTCGTTTTCAAGCTTTAATAAATCTTACGACAAACCATATCAATGGCTAACTCGAGATCAAAAAATTATTGACGAATACATTGACGATCCTTATTGTGGAGGAGTTTTTTCTTCTTCTTTTTATTATAATTTTTTCTCTGGCTTATTGCATGTAAACCAATTGAATAAGGCAAAAAAAATTGCGAAAGATTTACCTTTATTTTTTATTTCGGGAGATAAAGACCCAGTTGGAAATTATGGAAAAGGAGTGGAGCAAGCTGTAGAATTTTATAAAAAAGCAAAACTTACAAATATTGACGTAAAACTATATCACGAAGCTCGACACGAAATCCTTAACGAAATAAATAAAGATGAGGTTTATAATGATATTCTAAATTGGATAACAAAGCATTTATAAAAAATGTCAAAAAAATATATTTTAGCACTCGACCAAGGTACAACATCTTCAAGAGCGATTTTGTTTGATGATAATTTTGATATTGTAGGAATTGAACAATCTGAAACTAAACAAATTTTTCCTAAACCTGGCTGGGTAGAACAAAACGCAATAGAAATTTATGAAACTCAAGTTTATGTTGCCAGAAAATTACTTGCAAAATTATCTATAAACAATAATGATATTATTGGAATAGGAATAACTAATCAACGCGAGACGACAATTGTTTGGGACAAAAACACAGGCGTACCTGTTTATAATGCAATAGTGTGGCAAGATAAAAGAACTGCTGAATGTTGTGAAAAATTACGTAATTCTGAGTTTGGAAACTATGTTAATGATAAAACCGGACTTGTAGTCGATGCTTATTTTTCTGCTTCTAAAATTCAGTGGATATTAGATAATGTGGACAATGCTCGACAAAAAGCAGAAAATGGAGAACTTCTTTTTGGAACAGTTGACACTTGGTTGGTTTGGAATTTAAGCGGTAAAAAACTTCATGTTACAGATTATTCAAATGCTTCTCGAACTATGTTGTTTGATATTCACAACTTGGATTGGGATGAAAAAATTCTTGAATATTTTAATATTCCAAAACAAATTTTACCAAAAGTTTTAAATTCTTCTAAAATTTATGGGAAAACAGCAAAACAAATTTTTGGGAATAATCAAATTGATATAGCCGCAATTCTTGGCGACCAACAGGCATCAATGTTCGGACATAATTGCTTTAACCTTGGAGATGTAAAAAATACTTATGGTACAGGCTGTTTTATGTTGATGAATATTGGCGAAAAATTTGCAAAAAGTAAATCTGGACTTGTTACAACAATAGCTTGGGGAATTGAAAACAAAATTACTTATGCCTTAGAAGGAAGTGTGTTTGTTGCAGGAGCTGTAATCCAATGGCTTAGAGATAAACTTAAAATTATTGAAACCGCTCAAGAAACCGAAGAAATTGCTTTGTCTGTAAAATCAAGTGAAGGAGTTTATTTTGTGCCTGCTTTTGCTGGTTTGGGCGCGCCATATTGGGATATGAATGCTAAGGCTGCTATTCACGGAATTACAGGAGCAACAAACTATAAACATATTGTTAGAGCAGCTGTAGAATCCATGGCTTTGCAAACTAAAGATGTGCTAGAAGCAATGCAAAAAGACGCAAATGCAAAAATTAATGTTTTAAATGTAGATGGAGGTGCTGCTGCAAATAATTTTTTATTACAATTTCAAGCAGATATTTTAAATATTGAAGTTTTAAAGCCAAAAATCCTTGAGTCAACAGCTCTTGGTGTGGCTTTTATGGTTGCAATTTCAACAAAATTTAAAACTTTAGACGAAATCTTGAAAATTCGCAAAATAGAAAAGAAGTTTACACCCAAAATGAAGGAAACAGAAAGAAATTTTGTTTATTCTCAATGGCTTAAAGCAGTTGACCGAGTAAGATGAAATTAAATAATGCAAAAATTCTTATCAAAATATTCTTCAGAACATCAAGAAATTGCAAAATCTGTATTTGAAAATAAACGACTGAGTTTTGACCAAGCTCTTTTTCTTTATGAAAATGCAGACCCAATATTTTGTGGCTTACTTGCTGATTATAAAAGAACTCAGTTATATCAAAATAAAATATTTTTCAATAAAAATATTCATATAGAAATTACAAATATTTGCGTAAACAAATGTAGATTTTGCTCATTTTTCAGAGAAAAAGGTCAAGATGGATCTTGGGATTTGGAAGCTGAAGATGTTTTAGAAATTGTAAAAGAAAAAGTATCAACAAGAATTACAGAATTACATTTTACAGGCGGTTTACATTCTAAAAAAACAACAGATTTTTATTCAAATTTATTTAAAAAAATAAAAAAAACTTATCCTCATTTACATATTAAAGCATTTACATCTGTTGAGATAGAGCATTTTTCAAAAGTTGATGGAATAAATCTTTTTGAGCTTTTAAAACTGTTAAAAGAATCTGGTTTAAACTCGCTTGCAGGTGGAGGTGCAGAAATTTTAAATGATGATATTCGTAAAAAAATATGTCCCGAAAAAACAAATTCTGAAACTTGGTTGCAAATTCATAAATACGCTCACCAACTTGGCTTAAAAACCAATTGCACAATGCTTTACGGACATATTGAAACGAACAAAGACAGAGTAAAACATCTTGAACTTTTACGCAATTTGCAGGACGAAACAAATGGATTTAATAGTTTTATTCCTTTAAAGTACAAAATTCAAGGAAATAAACTTGCTTTAAAGCAAGAAGCCTCTTTGATTGATGAATTGAAAAATTATTCTATTTCTCGTTTGTTTTTAGATAATATACCACATTTAAAAGCATATTGGCCCATGTGTGGCAAGGAAACAGCTCTTTTGGCAATGTCGTTTGGAGCAGATGATTTTGATGGCACAATTTCAAATACTACAAAAATTTATTCTATGGCTGGTGCCGAACAAAAACCTGAACTCGGTTGTGATGAAATTAAAGAGCTCGCCGAAAATGCAGGATTTATTGCTGTAGAAAGAGATTCTGAATATAGGGAGTTGATTTTTTTCTAAAAAGTTGAGTTTTAGTTCTTTATTTCAAAAATTATAGGTTACTAATCAATATATTTTCCTCCCTTGGGCTGCAACCCTCCTGTTACAAGCAATATTATATCAATAATCCAACCAATTCCACACAATGCCCCTGTTAGTAAATATAATATTCCCATGCCTATATGTCCTAAATAAAATCTATGTATTCCTAAAAGTCCTAAGAAAAACCATAAAACTATAGCAACAACTAAACTTTTATCTTTTGGATTGTTACTTTTTGGTATTATAGAATCATTGTCATTACTGCGATTTGAGTTAGGTTGTGTGAATACTGTTGATGTGCCATTAGAAAAATTAATTTTGAATATTTCACTTTTATTTACTGTAAAAGTTGGTCCATAAATATTATCACACATCAGATATTTAATTTCATTTTGTCCAACCTCTAAAACTTTTGCTGCAATTTCATCTCCGTTTCTTAAAATAATTATATCACATTCAATATCTGAAGTGGTAACTAACTTTTTTGAATCATTTTTTGCTTTTGAAACTAGAGTTGAATTTTCTGATTCTTGTGGTATTATGTTTAAGTCATCATCTGAAGCATATAAAAGAGGCTCTTCGACAGTTTTGTTTGTTTCAGTAGCATTAGTAGCATTAAGTTGCTCTTGTACTTCAACAAAATCAGCTGTTTTATTAAAATTTTTGTTTTCACTTTTTGTTTCTGCTACAGGTCTGCTACCGATACGATCAATGTGATAACCAGGCATATAACGTCTCTTTTGAATTGTACAAGATGCAACAAGAATTACAATCAAAAGTATTGATAAAAACGCACTAATAGGAAATTTTTTCATAACTTTAATTTTACAGGTTATTATTTGCTTTTTTAAATCTTAATATTCATACAATCTAAAATTTTAACAAATATATGTAAAATTTTTGTAAAACAATTTGATTAATAGCAACTATATTTTTATGAGTAACAATTTTGTTTAAAATATTTAAGTTGCCTCATTGAACTTCTGATGCAATATCTGCTTCTTCCCAATTATCTATGTTTGACAAAAGTTCTTTTGAATTAATTTGCAAATTTCTAGCTTTTAGAATTGCTTCAGATTCATTTTCTGCAAGTATTTCGTAAGTACAAAAACCTGAATAGTGAATTTTGACTTCGTATTTTTTAGTTTTTTTGTTCATTATGTTAATGTTTTAATTGTATTAAGGGTTGAAAATAAATGGTATGTGTATTTTATTCTTCGTCAAATAATTCTGCTGGATTGATTTTGAATTGCAACATGTTTGCTGTATTTCTGCCTCCATCGCCACCTTTTCTTTGCATAGTGATTTTGCCTATTCTAAAACTTCCTCTATTAGTAATTATAATTTCTCCGTTTCCGAAATAATTCATGCAAAAATTCATTGGTTTAAGAACCCACCTTGCATTTTTATTGATCTTTTGAGCAACTAACATCCACTCTGCGGCAAATTTTCCTCGTCCTTATAATATATCTGAAACGATTAAAGATTGGTTTTTCTTCAACCATTTTAAAACAACTTTTTGTTCATCTTCAGAAAATTCATTTGCAAACATTCTTCTTTTGTCTTTTGTCTTTTTAATTGTAGGTTTTTCTTCACCTGTAAATCTTTTTAGAATTGAAACAACTTGCAAAGGGATATTCCACATTTCAGTATATTTATCAACCCATCGTTTATCAATTTGGTTAAATCCTTTGGGGTTACTTACTAATTTTACTTGTAAGTTTTCCACGTCTATTGCTTTTTTGAGTTTTATTGTTACTTGTACTTGTACATCAGTTTTTCCGCCTAGATTTGCAGATAATTTAACAGCTTCAACAAATTCGATTTCAGACAGTTTGTATTTCATTAAAATAAGCCAAGATTGAGCTATTTTATCTTTTTTCCAATTGTTAAATTTTTTACAATGTCATCTTCATTTTTAAAGCCTTCTTTTGCTGTTTGAGAACCTTTTTCTACTAAATTCATATTATATTGAAGTAAAGAGATTATTTATAGTGTATTCTTTTAATCTTTCTTCTGAAATTTTAACGTATTCTTCTGAAATTTCAGAGCCTATCCATCTTCGCTTTAATAGATGAGCAATTTTAGCAGTAGTACCACTTCCCATAAAAGGGTCATAAACTAAATCGTTTTCGTTAGTCCATGTTTTAATTTGGTCGGCAACAAGTTTTTCAGGAAAAATTGCAGGATGGTTATATGCTATTTTGTCTTTTGTTGAAATTCCTCCGCCGACAGAATAAAAAAACACATTACCAACTTTCTTTTCTTTTGTTCTTTCTACTTTTTCATAGTCAAGACTGCCATTTTGTCCTCTGTTTTTCATGTTGGCAAGTCCTTGATATTTAGTGGGTTCTGTTATTGGGTTAAATGTTTTAGGACTACCTTTTGAAAAAGCAAACATATATTCAAAATGTTGATGATATCTATTTCCTGTTTGTGGCATAGGATTATTTTTATAATATATCATTGTATCATGTAATCTGAAACCAATTTCTATAAAAAATAATGCTTGTTTAAACGATGTCCCTGTTTCACTTCCGTTAATTGTTGCATCTGCTACAACCCAAATAATTATTCCACCTTGTTTTGTAATGCGAAACAATTCTTTTGCTATTTTTTCAAATTCAAATTGGTAACCATTATAATTTCTAATATCATCATAAGGTGGTGATGTGATAACATAATCAACATAATTGTCGGGCATGTTCTGCATTGTAATTAAACAATTTTCATTATATGTTTTTTCAAGTTCCATGCTGCAAATTTAGTTAATTTCTGTCAACATTTCTAATAATGTTTCTTTGATTTATTCAAAACCCTAAATATTTAAAATTATCTTTTATTTCGCAAACCCTACAGTTTGTGCTAATAGAATTTCTTGATTTTCAGGTAATTGCAATATTTTGTGAAGTTCTTCTTTGTCGAAAGCTCCTCTTGCAACAGTTCCTAAGCCTTCTGAAGCACAGTACAGATAAATATTTTGAGAAATATATCCACAGTTTGTGTAAGAGTAATGTGAACTAGCTGCCTTTTCAGTGTCGGCAACAATGAGAATGTTAACTGCTGCATCGGCTACAAACTCTTGCAACCCTGCGTTTTTTCTATAATCGCCTTTTATTGTCAATGTAAGTTTGTGCTCCTTGGCATTGTAAAAATAAATACCATCTTTTAAAATTACATAAAGTTCTAATTCTTGACAATTTCTAGCTGTAGGTACTGTTCGTTTATCATCTCTGTTAAAACCATTAGCTGCCCATAGCAAATTTGACAACTGCTGATTTGATAATTCTTTATCAGTAAACGAACGAGTAGATTTTCTTTCATTTAAAGTTTCCATCAAAGTTTTTCCGCCCTTTTTGTCTGGTGCTGGTAATTTAATTTCTTGTGCATTCATATTCATACTAAATCCTAAATAGATTAAAAAAATAACTAAAACTTTTGTTCTCATAAATTTATGATTTTTTAAAATTCTTGCTCAAAGATAATAAAATATTTTGACATTTGGCTATTGTAACATTGCTTTTTTTAAAATAACGATAGAATTGATTTAATTGAGTAAAAACTTGTGTTATTAATAATTGTTTTTAAAATCATTAATTATCTGATTTGTATAATTTTCCATATCATTAAAATTATCTGTCTTAAGTGTTACGTCAATAAATTCAGGAATGGAATATGGTTTTATATTGATACTTTGCTCTTTGCTCTTGTGTTTAACTATTGAAAAATCGTAAAATTCTTTTGTGTCTTGGTGAATGATTGGAGCTACAAAAGAAAGGTATTTTGACAAATAATTATTAATTTTGTTATCTTCTAAAAAATGGCGTATGGCAGTAGTAGTTTCACTATTTAGTTGTTGAGTTTTATTCCGAATTAGAGTTACCTCAATTAGCCAATATATATTCTTTGAATAAACTTCAATATCCCCCTTATTCCCTTGTGCATGCGAAATTGGTAAGCCAATATAATCAGCTTTATAGTTAGGATTTATGGCAAACTTTTTTCCATATTTTAATGTTAAAATCAAACTTAAATAAAACTCTAGTTTTAAAGGATCTGGGATATACTTAAATGCTGGAATTATGTTCTTTGTAGTCCCGATGGCATTAATGCTTTCAACAATTATCTTTTCATTAAGATTGTACATTTTAATAATTTTCGATACTTTTTGAACGTATTCAATATCTTTCTTTTTAGCAATCTCTTCTCTGTGTTTGTTAATTATTTTAAGTAATTGTTTATTGTATGTTTCAAGTTTCGTAAAATGTAAATTTGGATTTTCTTTTTCAGTTTCAGTTAACTCTATATTTATTGCTAATAAATCATTTATGTAATTGTCGTTTGCAATATTTCTGTAAACAAAAACTTTTCCACTAAACTGAATGGAAACAAAACCTGTAATAATTAAAAGGCGAAGTATTACATCGGGGTAATCACGTAAAATAGTTTGTGTTTTTAGATTTGTTTCATATTTTGATCTTAAAAATGTTTCAACTTCTGACAAATCAGCAAAAGAGTTTTTATTTATAAGTTGTAAAAATTCACCAACATCTCCATTGGTACTGAAAGTTGAAATAATAAATTGTTCGTAAGAAATTCGCTCACGTTGTTTTAAAATTTCTAAAATAAACTTAAAATAATTGAAGTCGTTTAAAACATTGCGATATGGAGAACGCCTGTTGTATTTCATGGCTTGAGTTGAAAATGCTTCTTGTTCGTCAATTTCATTGTTTATGAGCTTTATGGCAATATTAGAAAATTTTAATGGTTGTTGATATTGGGCAAAAACAAATCCCATTTCAGACAAAGTTCTGACATAAGTCCAAAAACGCGACTGATAGCCTTCGGGGAAACCGCCGTCAGCTCTACGTGTACTGTTTACACTAATTACTGCGTCAGCAATATTCTCAATAGTTGAATTTTCATCAATTATTACATTTTTACTAGAAACAACACCTTTTAAATATAATGAAGAAACAACTTGCAAAAGCGTTTCATCATTGAGTACTTTGTTTATATATGGTAATATCGCAGTTAAGATTTCTTTATAGCGTTCTGGGTTTCGAACAGCTGTTTCAAAAGCCATTTGTTTGTAAGTCGCTTGTCTTTTATTTTTTTTGTTTGTCATTATTATGGTTTTTTATAGTGTCATGTTAGATTTGTAATTTGTAACTAAAACTTCATTAATTTTTTTGATCGTATTATCATGATAGCTAATATAGTTGCTTTTTATTTGATAAGTATTGTACTTGCTTGACCAATCAATAAATAAACTATTTTCTTTTTCTTTGTAGTGAGTAATGTTTGAAATAGCAAATTTAATATTTTCTTTATCTAAAATATCCAGTGTCTGCAATAGTTCGTTTTCTGTTTCTTCGTTCCAAAGTTTATTATATTCACTTAATGTGATTAAATAAGGTGGATCTAAATAGATAAAATCATTTTTTTGAAAATTTATTGATTTTAGGAAAGTTTTAAAATCTAAATTATACCAATAAGCTTGTTTAGTTTTGTTTAGTTTAAAGTAATCGGATAGCGCATTAAAAACATTTCTGTTAAAATCTATGTTTCCTACAGGTAAATTATAGTTACCTTGATTGTTAAAACGTAACATTCTATTAAAACCATAAATTAAAAGTACATATAAAACAGCAATATCTTTTTCTTTTGATTGATTATAATCTTTTTTTAGACGATTAAAATTTTCTTTATTAAAATGTGCATAGTATGTTTTTTTAAAACGTTTTTTTAATTCAAAAGGGACAATGTCTTTTTCATAAGATAAAGACAAATTGTATTTATGAATGATAGAAAAAATTAAATCATAAAACTCGTTTTCCTTTTCAACAAATGAGCATAAAAACTTATGAATATCAATAACATTTTTGTCAATATCGTTAAGTAAATATTTTTTTGCTTTAACGTTAAGATATACAGAGCCACCACCCACAAATGGCTCAATAAATTGATTAATTGAGGGGGGGAAATGTGTTTTTATCTCCTTTATAAGTTTGTATTTATCACCTACATAGAAGAGAGGTGAGCGATTTATTTTTTCTTTTTTCATCTACTTCGGTAATGAATAATAGTTCTTTATGGTTATCAAACTCTGTTTTCCCTGTATTGAAAAAACGATGTGAGCATTCGAAAATTTTTGTTTTTCCGCATTTATTTAAAATATATTCTATTTCCTCTAATTTTATTTTGTTTTCAGAAGAATGACTTTTAGAATTGTATGTATTGTTGTAAGATACTACTAAAAAATTGGTGTTTAAATGTAATACTAAATGTTTAAATGCGTTTTTTGCTTTTGTTGTACAATAAAGGCTGTTGTTTTCGGGAGCTGGCTTTAGGGCAACACCATAAAGTTTGGGTTTATCCCATTTTACAAGCGTTTCATATAAATGATAAAATCTATTGTACTGCCTTGAATTATATGGAGGATCAATGTAAACTAAATCAGAATTTATTTGTTGGGCAAGTTTATTTGCATCTTCACGATAGATTTTTACATTATCAAAATCTTGAGCATCTATTAATCGTAGTCGCAATGGTCGAGGTTTTATGGGTTTTTTAATATAAGCATCAAAGTGCCCAACGGTATTGGCTAATTTGTCAATATTGTAAATAAGTGTGGTTAAAAGTATATTGTACTCTTTATCAGTAAGTTCTGGTTTTAAATTTTCTATGTCTTGTCTAATATAACCGATTAATTTAGCTGTGTTATGTTCGTAAAATTTTCCGCCAAAATTTTCTGAAAAATAATTTTCATCAATTAAATCAGCATCTAATCTATTGTAGTTTGTAATTATATCGTTTAGTTTAGCTTTATCCCATTTGCCTTTTTTTAAAAAACCTTTATAAATCACATTGTTTGCATAAAGTATATCATTGATAATTACTTGATTATATTTTTGTATTGCTTGATTAGATACAGATGCAGTACCTGCAAAAATATCTACAAAAGTGTTGATGTTTTCAGTTTCTTTATCTATCAAATTCATAATCCACTCTGTGAGTTTTGCTTTACTGCCAATATATCGGCGACTTTCTATTGGTATTGGTTTTTGATAAATAGTATCTTGAAAAAGCTGAATGTATTGATTCCCGTATTTTATTTTATCTTCGGCAACTTTTAATGTTTCTGTAGCAAGTTCTGGATATTCTAAAGAATTAGCAATTTTATCGCTTTCTCTTTGAATAATTAAAAGTTTGTCATCGTAATTATAAAATTTAGACAATTTTTGTAACTGTTCAATTGTGGGCAGACGTTTACCATTTTCAATTTTACTTAGTAGTGTTAAATCTATGCCTAATTCTTGTTGCACTTCTTGCAAAGGGAGTCCTATTTCTTCTCGTATTTCTTTTAATAAATGTCCTATTGTGTACATGTTTTATTTTTTGACATCAAAAGGCAAAAATACAAAAATTTTTATTTTATAACAAAACACAAAATCATTTTTCTACTATGTCAATAAAAAATCTAAACCCAACAAAAGGCAAACTTGCTTCTTTATATTTATAATCAAAATCAGAAGGATTAATTCCATTTTCAAAATCACCACCTTTAGCATGACCTTTAGTGTTAGTCATTTCTTTAACATTTTCTAAAACATTGAAAAACTTACCAGTATTTTTGTATTTATCAACTGGGCGAACATTATTGTCTGTTTGTTTTTTGCTAGCTTTAGACTCGATTTTTGAAAGAAGCATATTCCATTCTTCACTTGATGGTAAGCGTATTTCAACTTTTTTATATTTTCTATCAGAATAATTGTTGTAACATTCGGTAAGCCATTTGCAAAATTCAACAGCAGCTTCGTAACTTATATTAACAACTGGGTAATTTGCAAGAGCAGGATGCAAATGATAATATTGAGCATAAGGCTCATTGCTATATTTTGGTAATCGCCAATTTGCAGAGTCAACTTTCAATAAATTAATATCGCTACCTGTTTGCTTTGATAAAAATAAATTGTAAAGCTCATTGCTTGTTTCATATTTATAGGCATAAAGATTGTCATTTACTTTTATAAAATTTTTTTCTATTTCTTTTAAGGATAATATAGAAGGCTGGCAAAAACTATAACAAGTAAGGAACACAGTAATTGTCAATAAGGCAAGTTGTTTTGTTTTCATAATAAGCAGTTTTAAAATTATACAAATATATGGTTATTCTACAAACTTTAAAAATAAATATTTATTGTATCAAGTTTTCAATTTATTTCTTATCTTAGCAGTTTTATATGGGCAAAGTTTTTGCCGAATTATTAATAATTAAAAAAAATCGTTATGAAAAAGACTTACAAGTTTATTGCAGTTTTGTCGTTTTTGTTTTTATTTAGTTTTGTAGCAAGTGCTCAAAAAGTTTATTCTTGTGAATATAAAAGCGATGCAGATGTGAAAGTTTATGTGGCAACTTATAAAAGCGATGCTGATTTAGTTGTGTATAAATGTAATTACCAAAGTGATGCTACCGACAATAAAGGTTTGTGGTATTTTTGTAATTATAAATCTGATGCAAAAAAGAAAATTTATTTTTGCGAATATAAATCCGATGCTGATTTGGTAATTTATTTTACTGAATATAAATCTGATGCAGGTTGGCAAAATAATAGCAAAAAACATTTGATGTATTAATTTGACTTAAAAAATAAAATTACAAGTGGCTCTTAAAGTAAGAAAAGGATATATCATAGCTTTAATAGTTATTGCAATTATTTTTACTGGTTTTTATTCTTTGAAATTCTTTTTTAAGAAGAGCCTTGAAGAAGAACTGAATAAGGTTTTTAATGCAGGTGAAAATTGGAAAAATTGATTTAAAGTTTTTTGCAGGACAAATACAAATTCGTGATATTCTAATAATAGGGCAAGGCGAATTTGAAAACGACACTTTAATAAGTTGTGAAAAATTAAGGCTTGATTTAGAGGATTTAGATAAAAAAACAAATTCTATTGTATTTGGCAATATTTTGTTGGATAACTTAACTATCAAAAATATAATTTCAGAAAATGAAAATTTGTGTTGGGATAATATTTTAAATAAAGAAATTATTGAAAAAGATAGTCTTTATAAAGATGATGAGGCTTTTCAAAAAATGTCGGTTAAGTTTAGGCAAATTGTTTTAACAGATGGAATAATAGAAAATATTGACAGAAAAAATAATAAAGAGCAAAAATTGTCAGATATACAATTTAAACTAGAACTTAATTCTGATGTGGAAGATTTAGAAGCAAATTTTAATCTTGAATGTCTTTATTCTACAGAAATGCAAAATGAGCTAAAATGTAGAGTCAATGGCGATTTTGTAAGTTTTAAAGATGATTTGTCGGCAAATGCTAAAATCTGCTTGAATGAATTTCCTCTTAGTTGCAAATTCTTTATGAATACAGATAGCCTTGCAAATTCTAAAATCACAATTAATGCAAATGCTGATTTGTCAAATATAAAATCAAAAACAAATAATTATAAAGGCGAAATTTTGTTAGATCTTGAGGCTTTAGCGTGTTTTGAAAATATGAGCGTTTCAAAAATGGATTATTGCTTACTGGCTGATAGCTTGGTAATTAAGAATAAAAACACATTAGATTCTATTTTTATAAATTTTGAATATGATGTTAAACTAAATAATTCCGAGAGTTTTGCAAATTCAAGCAGTCTTAAAAATCTAAATGTTTGTTCAGCTAAGGAAAATTTAACTGGTGATTTTTTTATGGAATTATCTGATACAAATTATTGTTTAAGTTCAAGTTTAAACGGAGAGTTTAGTTATAAAAACTTTGCTAAAATTTTAGAATTAGAAAACAAAAATTTTGATTTTAATCTTGAAGCCAAATCCGATTTAAAATATGAATATAATTTGCATAAAAATTCTAAGCAAGGCGATTTTTTAGTTAGTTCAAATTTTACAAGTCCTGTTTTTGAAATGACAAATGCAGAAATTGAATTTAAAAATAATGAATTTGTTCTTAATTCTGATTTTAGTTCAAAATACTCAAAGGGAGATTTTGTCATAAATTTCGGTGATTTTACAAACTATATAAAACAAAAACCAATTTTATTTGCTAGTGAGTGTAACTTTTCAAAACTAATTATTCCAAAGTTTGAAATAGATGAGAAAAAAGTATCAAGCAAAACTATTCCTTCTTTTTCTTCAGAGAATTTTAAACCATATATTAGCGATAAATTAAAACTAAGTACAACTTGTAAAATCGATACTTTAAATATTTTCGAAAAAGACATTTTTAATATTGAAACCAATTTTATAATGGATTCCGAGCATTTTGTTTTTAAATCAAATAAAATTATTCTTGAAGAAGGATATTTGCAATTTAATTTTGAAAAGCTGAAAAAAGGAGAAGACAATTTGTTTATAACGGAATTTGATTTGAATAATTTTGCTTTAAACTATTTTCTTGATGAAGACACAAGTATTTCGGGTTGGTTAACTGCTAATATTCAAAATACTATTTATTTAGACAAAGAAAAATCGGCAAAATCTTATGGTGAAAATAAAATTGGTTTAAAACAATTTCAACAGCAGTCAGATATTTTTGGAGAATACGGTATTGCTGATGAAAAGTATTTAAAAATATCTGATTTTGAAGCAAAGTTTATTTTGAAAAACGACAGTTTAAATCTTTTGCCATTTAGAATGAAACTTAATGATTTAAACGCAGATTTAGTCGGAGATATAGATTTGAAATTGAAAAAATTAAATTTTAATATTTTATTAGACATTCCAGAACATTATTATACTAATTTGGTTAAAGTTGCTTTATATGCTTTTTCTGAGAAAAGTGAAGTGAAATTACCGAAAAAGCCAAAAAGAATTTTTAGATTATTAAAAATACACGGCGATTTTGAAAAACCAAAATTTGTGATTTATGAATAAAAATAGTTTTTTTGTTTAAAATATAATTATGAGAAGATCTGAAACAATACGACTTGGCGACCTTGTGAGACAAGCTATAAAGGAAAATAACTTGCAAGACGGCTTAGATGCAGACAGAATAAAAACTATTTGGGCAGAAGAAACAGGCGAACATATTGCAAAATTGACAAAAGAAATAGTTTTTGATAAAGGAAAACTTTATGTTAGCATAAAATCATCATCTATTGTTAGAAATGAAATTTTACTTATACGTAACGAATTAGTGAAAAGAATTAACGCTAGGTTGGGACGTAAGTTTGTTAAAGAAATTATTGTGAGATAAATTATTTTATGATTATTGAAAAATTTAAAAATCAAATAGAAATTCTTGAAGACAAGATTAGTAAGAGTAAGAAAGTAAAGATTTTACCACATTATAATCCTGATGGCGATGCAATAGGTTCAGCACTTGCATTATTTATTATTCTTAAAAAAATGGGTAAAGATGTTGAAGTAATTAGTCCTTCGCAATTTCCTGGTTTTTTAAATTTTTTGCCTTTTGCAAATA
>Ga0116149_1000661_pt1 | contig 45051 bp, 34 predicted proteins | sample AD_UKC057_MetaG_FD_89787 | JGI IMG/M metagenome (GOLD analysis project Ga0116149, IMG submission 89787) | Active sludge microbial communities of municipal wastewater-treating anaerobic digesters from USA - AD_UKC057_MetaG | ecosystem: Engineered > Bioreactor > Anaerobic > Digestate | place: USA...
TCCAAGATAACACCAGTATGCATTCAGTATGTCACGGGCTTTTTGGGGAATCTTAAGTGCTTTTTCCACCTGGTCCACACTGTATGAGGCTGTTTTCAAAAAGTTGGCATACTTGCTTGTCAGTATCTTTTTATCTGGATTGCCTTTTGATGCTCCGAGATATCCTATCGCTTCAAGCACTTCCTGACAAAGATCAAAAAACTTTGTTATAAATTCTCTGCTTTTAGGAACATAGTGTTCCATCTTGTCGATGTATTCCTTTACACCGAAAGGCATGGTGACATCAAGTTTCTCATCCTTTCCTGTTATGACCATCCTGTATGCTTCGGGTACTGGAACCCATTCGATATCCAGGCCAAGGTCTTTAAAAAATGTCCCGCATCCGCCCCACTCACCTTCTTTACCGACATCACATAATTCATGTAGTGAAGGTTCGAATTCAAACCTGCCTCGTACAAAGCTGCTCGCAAACCCGCCAGGCAGACTGTGCTGCTCTATAAGCAGCGTCTTCATTCCTTTTTGCGCTGTAGTCGCTGCAGCTGCCAGACCGCCATTTCCTGCACCGATAACAACGACATCGTATGTTCGTTCACTCAAAATGTGTCAACCCCCTTCTTTTTATGGTATTTGTTTAACCAATAGTTATAGCGTCAACCATATTAATATTATGTATAGAATTTAACTGCTTACCTGTATTATATGTTCATATGACAATTATTTCAAGTTGAATCGGTATATAATACCTGGTTTGTATGCATAAAAAGTAAAATTTAGTGTTATGCAAAGCACTTTAAAATGCAAAGATTTATAGATTATATTACCCAACATAAAAATACAGTGTATAATCTTATACATGGATTACAGGACTAGATTTGATAAGACAATTAAACATATACAAACTGACAGGCCGCCACTGGATTTAAATGGCACTTCATTGACCTCATATCATGAAGAATTCCTAAAGAGCTTTGTAAAATACCATGGTATGGATGCAATGGATCTTTCCGATGCTGAAGAAAAGATAATGCAGTATTATGACATTGATTTTCGAAGAGCTGGAGCTTTATTCAAACCGACAACAAAGCTTACTGATAACTCAAAAAGATCTAAAGGAGTATATACAAACTGCTGGGGTATAAAATGGCAGTTATTCGGTATGTACTGGGAGATAGTGAATAACCCATTAAAGGATGCAACTTTTGAGGAAATTAAGGCATTTCCATGGCCGGATGCAAAAGATATAGATATGGCCCTACTTAAAGAACAGACCGAGAAAGCCAAAAGGCTGTATTATGATACGGACTATGTCGTTGTTGCTGAGCATCCTGTATACGGGTACTTCGAGTTAGGCTGCTGGATGTTCGGTTTTGATGATTTTCTATACAGAGTTGCTGCAGAACCGGAAACAGCTGAATGGTTCTTTTCCAATTATCATAAATATGTTACAGATATAAACGAACTGTATTATGGAAGTCTGGGTAAATATATACATCTTACAACCAGCGGGGATGATTTCGGGATGCAGAACGGCCCGTTCCTTTCACCTGATATGTTTGAAGAAATGATAGCTCCATGGTATAAAAAAAGAATAAGCCAGGTAAAATCAATATGTAACACCTTATTCTTCCATCATTCATGCGGTTCGGTTTACAAGCTTATGGATACTATTATCGACATGGGAGTAGATATATTGAATCCTATACAGCCAGGGACAAAAGATATGGAACCGGAAAAGCTTAAAGCTGAATATGGTGATAAAATTGTTTTCTGGGGAGGTATTGACGAGCAGAACCTCTTATCCAAAGCAACAAAAGAACAGGTTAAAGAGGAAGTACGCAGGGTATCCGGCATACTAAGCCACAATGGAGGCTATGTATTAGCAGCATCACATAATGTACAGCCGGATGTTCCTGTTGAGAATGTAGATGCCATGCTCAAAGCATAAATGCTTAATTCATTCAGATGATTGTATTTAACTTAATAAGGAAAAGAGTAGTAAATAAGCTGGATATCTCATTTTTACTATTAAAGGCAATATTATAATATACTACTTGATCTTCTCCATGTATTACAGGATAAGATAAAAAAGTATATTCTTCATTAAAATATATATTTTAATAGGATCTTCTATTTCTCTTATCTGACCATATTCTCTTATAGTTCTGTTCATTGCTTGAGAATACAAGTTCTTGCTGATAAATTCTTTCATGTTCCTGTTAACAACATAAGCCTGTGGGTTTCTGGCTCGAGGGTCTGCTACCAAAGGAAGATATTAATTCAGACTATGAATATTATGAATTGATTAAATTCGAACCATATATGCACGAGATTCTGGGGACTGATAGCAGCATTATCATTAAAGGACGCCCATTTGGTACAGTAGAAATAAAGGAATACAATATCGAGGACTGCAATATAAAAGCATACAAAGATGACGCATATATATCATATGCGAAACTGGATGGAACACTTGAGGATTTTCTTTCTTCTGAAAAAGGAGAGAAATGGGAAAGATTGATAGAGCAGTGCCAGATAACCCTGAGCTCCCTCAAGATGAACTTCACAGGGAACCTTGACAGCATCCTTTTATTCAACCAGGGCCTTGCATACATTACAGAAGGCCGAACATTCACGGAACAGGAATATTCCGATGGGGCTAAGGTATGCATCATCAGCGCAGAGACCGCAAGAGACAGCGGCATAAAGGTCGAAGATAAGATGAATTTTAGTTTCTGGTCCAACGGATATATTATGCTGAAGACAGATAGTGAACAAATATGGCGGCATGCCCCATATGGTGACGGATGCGGATTCATTGAAGAGAGTACTTTTGAGGTCATAGGCATATACAAGGCTGAGAACATATGGGACGAAAACGAGTTCTTCTTCACACCTAACAATGCATTCGCACCGCAAGGGTCTATAGAAGGATCCATAACGTTTGAGCTTCCAGAGTTCAGAATTAGTAGGAAAATCATTGAGGAGACAGGCGAGATTATACCTGCTGCTTCTGGCCAGTATCAAAGCATATCCAACACCCACTCGTACGTCATCAAGCCCGGCCATATTGAGGCTTTCGAAAAAGAGATGGAATCATTAGGATACGGCGGCATGTTCTATTACTATGACCAGGGGTATTCTTTGATATCACCCATACTGGACTCCCTTAAGGAGAGCACCAGCCTTTTGATGTATGTGTCTGTTGCCGTATGGGCGGTAGTGCTGTCAGCTTTCTTCATAATCATGGCTTCAAGGAGCAGGAAGACCGCGGGGATAATGATGTCTCTCGGGACAAAAAGAAGCCATATATTCGTACATATGCTTGTAATGCTTATGTGCGTGATAATCATATCCAGCCTTGCAGGCGGGATCGCCGGGTATTTCATGTATGATGGCATAGTGGGAAAGATATATGAGGAAGCCAGGGAGGATAATGTGAACCTGGAGTTCAGCAGCTTTAAGACAGACCAGTCCATATCCGGAAAATATGACTCCTCACTCATCGAGAGCTTTGATTTGAAGAAATCGCCTCAGTCCGTGCTTATGATAGGAGGTATACAGCTTATATTCCTGTCTTCCGCTTCAGCTGTAATGGCTAAGAGGTATTCCATGATGGAGCCGCTCGCCCTACTGAAGGGAGCAGGCAGGATAAAAGGGAGGAAAAAGAAATGAGAAAGTTTGTATTTGTCATAAGTTATGCATTAAAAAGAATGACAAGAGATGCTATAAAGAGCCTTATACTTATCCTTGTTGCTGCATCATTCACTATTCTTATCAGTGAGATATCATTCTCACTGGAAAAACAGTATACAAGGATGAATGAAGCATATGAAACAATTGATGTAGAAGGATTTCTGACTATGAAGGACGGCACTGAAGCAAAAGTCTATTCAAAGTATATAAAGATGTTTAGTGAAACTATTGGTGAATATAGCTCCTACATAAAAGATTTATGCCTGAAAAGATCGGTGTACTACCTCCCTAGTGAAAATTACACTCCACCCGATGGAGAGGCTTTACCTAATCTGATAGGTATAAGCAGGACAAAAGCAGATGTCAGCCTTCTTCCTGTCAACAAGGCAGAAATCACATACTATGAGAATTATGATGAATCAGCTTTTTTGAGCGATTCAGACATTTGTCTTGTATCTGCAAAATTAGCAGAGGGTAAATCAACAGGTACTCCAAGAATAGATAAAGACGGTTACATAACCCTGTATGCATATATCGAACTTGTAAGCAGGGAAATGGTAAAAGTACCGATAAAACTCAAAGTAATCGGTACATATACTAATGGTGATAAAGATATATACTGCCCATGGCCAGTCATTGTAGAAACCCTTAAAATAGGTTTTACAGGTGATTTATACAGTGAAGGCCTTAAATTTACGATAACTGACAACTTGAAGATTGATGAATTTAAGGAAAAAGCATCGAAAATATTTGTACCGACGGGCTATATGGGTAATGATAAGGATACTACGATAAATATGCTCTTACTTTAATGGATAATCAGCTTGTACAGACTATAACTCCGTTAAGAAAGAATATAAGCATGCTTGAAAAAGTAAAACCTATCATATTCATCCTGTCAGCAGTTATAGGCTTCATAGCCTGTATGCTTTTCATAAGGAACAGGAAGCCGGAGTTTGCCAATATGAGAAGCCTGGGCACCTCAAAGGGACTGGTCTTTACAGAAGCTTTCTTCGAACAGTCTCTGTTCGGGGTAATCGGCACACTGATAGGTATAGGCATATATTTCCTAATACACGGTACAGGAGCTCTTTTCATTGCCAAAGACATACTCATATTTATCGCATGCTATCTTGCAGGCGCGACAGTAGCGGTAATCAACATAACCAGAATTAACGTAATGAAAATAATGAAATCAAACGAATAGAAAGGAATATGAAAATGGAAACAGAACAGAGAATACTTGAACTTGATAACACAGTATACGAATACAGCAACAAGTACCAGACAGTAAAAGCGGTCAACGGGGTAAGTTATGAGTTCCAAAAAGGAAGGTTCTATGCCATAGTAGGCAAGTCTGGCTCAGGCAAGACTACCCTCCTTTCCCTGCTTGCCGGGCTGGATGTTCCTAAAGAAGGCAGCGTCTCATACATGGGCAAGTCCACTAAGGAGATGGACCGTGACAGGTATAGAAGAGAGGATGTATCAGTAATATACCAGGACTTCAACCTGTTCCCTCTACTTACAGTGATTGAGAACGTCATGTACCCTTTGCAGCTCAAGGGAATGAATGAGAAACAGGCATGGCAGACAGCTACTAAAAAGATAAATGCGGTAGGAATGGATGAAAAGTTCTATAAAAGATTCCCTTCCATGCTTTCCGGCGGAGAGCAGCAGAGGGTCGCAATAGCAAGAGCACTGGCGTCAGGAGCTCAGATAATACTGGCTGATGAGCCGACAGGGAACCTTGATACCGAGAACGGTAAGAACATCATAGGGATATTGAAGACCCTTGCACATGATGAGGGTTACTGTGTCATAGTGGTTACTCATGATCTCGGGATATCGGCTGATGCTGACGAGGTCTTAAGCATGAGGGACGGGAAACTGGTTATCGGATAAATATATCTTACATTATTATTGGTATACTATGGTATGAGCGTGTTTTCTTTATACTTTTTATTGCATATGCGCTTATCCTGTTATATAATTCGCACCAAGATAGGTATCCCTTATGGGAACTGAAGCGGAGGTAATTTAATATGAAGACACGTAAAATCGCGATAGCGGGCATAATGGGTGCATTATGCATAGTAATGGCTTTAACGCCGATAGGGTATATACCCATCGGACCGACAAAAGCAACAATCATACACATTCCTGTAATAGTAGCAGCAATTTTAGAAGGACCTTTGGTAGGAGCGATAGTAGGCTTGATTTTTGGTTTATCCAGTATTTTAAACGCGCTTTTATTCCCTACTGTTACATCATATGTATTCCTAAATCCTTTAGTATCAGTAGTGCCTAGAATACTTGTAGGCCTTGTAGCATATCTGGTTTTCGCATTATTCAAGAAGATGAAGAAACCCCTTTCAGTGACACTTCTCACTTTGATGCTTTTTGCAATAGCATATTATCTTCTGAACCAGTCGATATCCAATTTCCAGGCGGGAAATATCTTTTATGCTATATTCAATATCTTCCTATTGTTAGTAGTCTTTGGAGCAGAGGTCTATACGATTTTAAATTATGAATCCAAAAATTTCGCAGTAGCAATATCTGCAGCTGTAGCGACATTGACAAATACCGTCTTGGTGCTTACTATGATAGGAGTGTTTTATGGAAGCGAGTGGGTTGCCAAACTGGGTGTTGAGCCTTCAATGGCAAAAGACTTTTTAGTCGGAATAGGCGTAGCAAACGGAATACCTGAAACAGTAGCCGCCGTAATAATCGGCTCTGTGGTAGTGGAAGCACTTATGAAACTGGTTTACAAAAAGAACAAACCGGTTGAAGTACCAAAGGATAGTGAAGCTGAATAGCTTGGTCACCATACGATGAATCGTATGTTAACTATATAGACTGGCCGGGCGATTGTCCGGTCAGTCGCTTTTTAATGATTCAAGATTAGACAGAAAATCCATCCCCTCTTTTATATTCCCTTTATACTCATTTAGTTCGAGTACTGCATCAATCTTTTCCCATCCTACATTTACAAAATCCCTCATTATAATATTGGTATAAGAAAGCCATTCTTCCTTATCTTTTAAGTTTCTCACAAAGTTGTTCATATTATCCCTGTGTTCGATTTCTCTGTCTAAAGGCGAGCCTAATACCCATTTTGCCGTCAGCTGTCCCTGAAGGACGAAAAGACCTTTATCCTTTTTAATGTATCTTTCATAATAGTCGGGATATGCATTTGATATAAAATCAGCACTATCAAGTTTATGATAGGCTGAATCATAATATGATTCCATCACTGTGTCTTCTAATGTCCCGCTGTCATTGTTTCTTCTGAAAGCCCATGCCCTGTCAGCACATACATCACTACCCCAGCATATTAATATCTTTCCTCTTGCTGATTCTAAAGACATGCTATCTATAAAATCCAGATCTGTTAAATCAGTCTCATTATTTATCAGATACTCTGATAACCTTGTCTCGATAACAGCCGCCACATCATCCATTGATTCATTCTTAAAATGCTGGAAGTCCAGTATGACAAATTCTGTTGTATTATTATTCATGAATTCTAATATATCATCAACTACCCGAGTAAATGTCTGGCCTTTTGCAATGCTATGGTATATGACAAGCTCAGCATTTTTCTTCTTCTCCACTCTTATATCAAAATATCTTACACCATCTATAAGCTGTTTATATATAGGTAGACTCTGCGTTTTAGCTGCATATATCATCCCAATGGTCCCTGCATCATGACTTCCAGGAATAACAATTTCTTTTACTAAAATATCATCTTCTATATAGCTCATCCATTCCGAATAGAATGGGATATCTTGATTAATCAATACTCCTTGGCAGCTACTCATTGTTATAAGCATAATAACTATTAAAAATACTGTTAGCAGCTTTTTCAAAAATTCATCCCTCCCCTGGCACAATATCTGTTTCAATATTTACAGCATTATTATATACTTATATAAATATTTTTTATAGCAATATATATAATACAACACACAGAGAAAGAGACTGCTTTCGCAATCTCTTTAGGGGGAAATTAATCTCTAGGGGGTAGTGGTTAATGTATACATAATAACTGGGTATTGTGAACTCAATATTAATATTATGTGAAACGAATGTGAACTTAATTATTTTTTTGCTTATTTGTGTTTTTATTTAAAAAAAAGACTGTTTGGGGTAGATAAACAGTCTTTTGTCTAAAAAAGCGGGGGCCTTTTTAGGTTTGTGGTATGTCTATAGTAATCCCTGAATGTGATGAAAAGGTGAAAATGTTATGAACGGACTGAAAATTATAAAAGGATTGAATATTTTGATAAAAATATGTATCATATTAATATTGAAGTATGATTGGAGACACTTAATTGAGTACAGAAGATAGAATTATTGTCAGAGGCGGCAAAAGACTGGAAGGCAATGTAGTTGTAGGTGGTTCAAAGAACGCGGCTGTTGCAATAATATGCGCTTCAGCTATGATTAAAGGTAAAGTCACACTGGAAAATATACCAAAGATAACCGATATACAGGTTCTTCTTGATACGCTTTCACAAATTGGCGCAACTGTTAACTGGACTGCAGAAAAAACCGTGCAAATAGACACGACTGACATAAAGTCTTATGTTTGTGACAACATAGATTTGAGTACATTAAGAGGTTCCTATTATTTTGTAGGTTCACTTTTGGGAAGATTCAGGCAAGCAAAGGTTGTTTTCCCAGGCGGATGTAATTTTGCACCCAGACCGATTGACCAGCATATTTATGCATTTGAGACTCTTGGATGTACAGTAGAGACAACCGGCGGATATATTACAGCCAAAGCACGTAAGCTTGTAGGTAACAACATTTATTTCGATAATTATTCTGTTGGTGCTACTATAAATTCAATACTCGCAGCAACACTAGCTGAAGGCACTACGACAATTGAAAATGCTAATAGAGAGCCTCATGTTGTTGATGTAGCTAACTTTTTGAATATTATGGGTGCTGATATTAAAGGAGCAGGAACTAATACCATCCGTATAAAAGGGGTAAAAGAATTATTAGGCGGAAAATCTTATTCAGTTTGTCCAGATATGATTGAAGCAGGAACTTTAATGATAGCCGCTGCAGCAACTAGAGGCACTATCACTTTACATAATGTCACTCCTGAGCACATGGATTCACTTTCAACAAAGCTTACTGAAATGGGCGTAATTATTGAAACAATGGATGATTCCATTACAGTCAAAGCGAATATTAAAAGAGTAAAGAGCACAAATATAAAGACGATGCCCTATCCAGGATTCCCGACTGATCTGCATCCCCAGTTTGCGACTTTGTTATCTATAGCAGATGGAGAGAGCAGAATAACAGAGGGAGTATTTCCGACAAGATTCCAGTATGTTGAACAGCTTCATAAACTTGGGGCAAATATACAATTAAGTGGCGAGTCCGCAATAATTAAAGGAGTACCAAAACTAATTGGTGCCCCTGTTTCGCCTACAGATCTTCGTGCCGCAGCAGCAATGGTAATAGCAGGACTTATGGCAGAAGGTCAAACTACTATACACAATCTTGAATATCTTGACAGAGGTTACGAGGATTTTATAGAAAAACTCAAATCTTTAAAAGCTGTTATAGAAAGAGGTAAATAAAAATGAAATACATAGATATGATTAGAGACCTGACCAATGCCAATGGCATATCAGGTTTTGAAGATGAAGTAGTTGATGTAATAAAGAGTTATGCAAAATCTGAAGACATTACAGTTGACACAATGAACAATGTCTTCATGAATAAGAAACAAAACACAAAGAACAGACCAGTTATTATGATAGACGGGCACTCTGATGAAGTAGGCTTTATGGTACAGTTCATAACCGGCAACGGTTTGTTGAAATTTATACCAATCGGCGGATGGCAGGATGCCAATGTTGCAGCGCAAAAAGTAAGGATAAGAAATCGTGATGGAATCTATATTAAAGGCATTGTCGCTTCTGTTCCTCCTCACTTCCTGACTGCTGCACAAAAGGATGCTCCTCCAAAAATAGAAAACATGCTTATTGATGTAGGCGCGACCTCAAGAGAAGAAGTTATTAACGATTTCGGTATTGATGTGGCAGCTCCTATTGTTCCAGATGTTGATTTCACTATTAACAACAATAGAATAATGTGCGCAAAAGCATTTGATGACAGAATAGGTGCAGCCGCTGTAATAGCTACAATGGAAGATTTAGCAAATGAAGAGCTTAATGTAGACCTTATAGGTACCATATCTACACAGGAGGAAGTCGGACTCAGAGGAGCTGAAGTTACTGTAAAGACTGTTAATCCTGATATAGCTATAGTATATGAAGGCACACCTGCTGATGACACATTTACAAACCAGTATGAGACTCAGGCAGCCCTCAAGAAGGGACCTCAGTTACGTCACAGAGATGGAAGCATGATTACTAATCCAAGATTTCTGGCATTTGTAAGAAATATTGCTAAAGAGCATAATATCCAGTTCCAGGATGCTGTAAGAGCTGGAGGCGGAACCGATGGAGGCAAGATCCATCTTGTTGCAGGGGCAATACCTACAATAGTAATTGGTATCCCTGTAAGATATGCCCATACACATTACGGTTACTGTGCATATGAAGATTTCATTAATGCAGTCGAACTTGGAAAAGCTGTACTTCGCAAAATGCCTGCAGACCTTAAATATTAAGAAAGATGCCTGAGCTTCATGTGTGGTTTTAGGAAAATAAAAGTAGGGGAATTGATCAATGAAATACACGAAGGGGCATCTGTCTAGATAATACCAGCACAATCAATATCACACCACAGACAAATCAGTATATTTTGATACAATACTGATTTTTTTATTTAGCTAGTTATAAAACTAAGTAACAGGTATTGTGTATTAGAAAATGATTGATAAAACTTAGTGAAGTCACAATTTGTGATTTCACCAAAAATCTGTTGTTAATAATATGTTATTAGAATAACTTACTGATTTTTTTATACCTTTTTTTCGGGCAGATAATGGATATATGCTATACTATTTATATCTCTATTAAAGGAGCATATCGTGAAGATAACATACAATAAGCTTGTCCGAGACAATATTCCTGAAATTATAAAGAATAATAACAGTCAGTGTTCTACTAGAGTTTTAAATAATTCTGAATATTATGAAGAACTAAAAAAGAAACTAATAGAAGAAACAAATGAATTTTATGAGTCAGATGAAATTTCTGAACTTGGAGATATATTAGAGGTTTTCAACTCTATTTTAAAATGCAAAAACTTATCTTTTCGTGAAGTGGACGAAATAAGAGAAAATAAAGTGAAAAAGAACGGAGCATTTGAAAAAAAGCTGCTACTTGAGTGGGTAGAAGACGGAAAGTAAAATGATAAACACCTTGTTATCCAAAGGTTTCAAGTTCATAAAAAAACATTCCTATGATTACAATCATATTTCCCTAGTATTCGAATATAACGATATCTGTATCATTATTGACGATGATATATGTAACATAGATGGTACGGATAATATTTTTGATTATTCAAAATATTGCGATGTGCAGAATGACTTGATGCGTAAGTATAATAGACTCTATCGGTTTAATCATACTGATAGCATTAAAACACTGTTAGAAGATATTACCTTTTGGCTAAATATTGATCTCAGTTCAATAGAAATATCGGATTCGGGTGGAAATTTCGATAAACAACACATTGATAATACTCCTTTGGAAGCAAAATTTGAGGAAATATTTACTTCAGTCTATGGAAATGATGCTATCTCCTATCTTGCTAAAGAGTACTCAATTTCAGTTGCAGATAAAAAGAATATATTTGTCGATTATGTACTGGAAACCAAGACAGGCAGTTATGCCATTGAAGAAAATGGAGTAACATATCATCATCCATGTATACTTGGTAATTTGAAATATAGAAAGCAGCTATACAGACAGAATATATTAAGCTCCATGGACTTTAAAGTATTCAGATTTTCCACAAATAATATTGTGTTCAAAGACCAACTAGCTGATAGATTAAAAAATTATCTTGGTGAAAAATATGATTTTATACCAGGCTCTTTTATTAAGAACAATCGTAAATATGCTTTATATGACTTCCAAAAAAATATTCTTAAAAATTTCGATACCTTAAGAAGAGATAATATTAAATCCGCTCTTGTAGTTCTGCCAACAGCTAGCGGAAAATCACAAATTATTATTAGTGATTTAGAGCATTTAAGTATAAACAATAAAGTGAGAAATGTCTTGATTTTGGTACCTTCAATTAAGATTAAGGAAGATTGGCTTGAAAGAATAAAACCTTTAAGAAACATGGAGATTGATGTCCTAACATATAATGCAGCATTTCTTTTGAGAAATTCTGTTAGCAAAGAGAATTATGACTACATAGTATTTGATGAAGCTCATCATGCACAGGCTGCTAACTGTAAAAAGACAATCCAGTATTTTAATCCTAATTTCCTTGTCGGCTTGACTGCAACACCTGAAAGGCTGGATAATAAGAAACTTGAGGAAATATTCGGTGAATACGAAACCGGCTTATCCTTGAGGGAAGCTATAGAAAAAAAGATAGTCTCAAATATCCGAATGTTCAGATTAATATCTAATATTGATTTATCGAATGTAAGATATAACGGTAAGGACTATAACTACTCTGATCTCGAAAAAACTTTAATCATCGATTCACGTAATCAATTAATTGCACAGACTGTAAAAAAGTATTTCTCACCTCAACCAGGATTCTATAAGCAAGGTTTGATTTTTTGCGTCAATAAAGACCATGTTAAGAAACTAGAGAAATTACTGATTGATTGTGGGATATCCGCAAGAGGAGTCTACGGAGGAAATAGTCGGAACGATGAATATTTCAATTCATACAGAAATAAAGAGATACAGTTTTTAGTTAGCTGTCAGATTATTAGTGAAGGATGGGATAGTCCTCAAACAGAAGTTGTGGTTATGGCGCGACCTACTCTATCAAAAGTATTATATATGCAACAGCTAGGGAGAGGATTGCGTAGTAAACCTGGGAAGGAATGCTTGTTTGTTATCGATGTAGTAGACAGTTATACAGGAAAATTAACTCCTTGGAGTGTAAATGCATTATTTAAAATACCTATATACGGAGGCTTCATGGATGTTATTACAAAAACCACCAATCCTCTATGTATACCTGGATTGGTAGAAACTGAAATCGCTTTAAGGGAAATTGATATTTTAACTTTTGAAGATAAATATTCAGATTACTTATCACTTGAACAGGCAGCTCGCGAATTATATGTAGGAACAGCAACATTGGCTAGATGGGCAACTGATAATTCAAATTATGCCAGTCTGTATCTTACTGTAGGTAGAAGAAATGTCCCATATTTTTCGCCTGAGGATATTGAGAAGATTAGAATTGATAAGGATATAAGTATTCATAATGAATTGACAATTCTTGATGACTTTATAAAGTTTATTGATGACAATCAATTGACCTTTTCTTATAAACTGACATTCCTCTTAAATGCATTTGCCCTAGCTGACTTAGAGGGTGAGATAAAAATTGATAATTTAGTTGATAAATATAGAAGTTTCTATCTGAACAGAATAGAAAGGGATATTCCTGTTGACAGGAAAACCTGTCCTTATACAAAAGACTACCTTAACGACTATAAAAGAATAAAAAGAAATATGCTTGAAAACCCTTTCGAGAAATTTGAGCGTAAGCGGTTTATATATTATAGTAAAGATCTTAATCTAATAGCATTTAATCCTCTCCTTTGGGAAAAACTGACAGACGACATAAAAAATGATATTATAATTAAACTGAAGCAATTCCTTGAAACCTATTATGAGAAATTAGGAGGATTATGATGGATACGGTTCAGTATTATAAAGAAAATGCTTCTGAGTATATAAGAAAAACACAGAATATTGATATGACAAGTCATTATAAGCTCTTTTTAAAGTATCTTAAACCTGGAGATTCAATACTTGATATTGGATTTGGATCAGGAAGAGATTCAATATATTTCAGTAAAAACTATTCCGTAACTTCTATTGATGTAGTAAATGAATTTATCGAACATGCAAAAAGCATTGGACTTTTAAATGTTTATTTTCAAAGTGTTCAAGATATGATGTATAAAAATGATTTTGATGCTATTTGGGCATGTGCTTCTTTGCTACATATAAAAAAGCAGGAATTAAATACGGTTTTTAAAAAATGTTATAAAGCTTTGAAACAAAACGGATACATGTATTGCTCTTTTAAGTACGGTGACTTTACAGGTGAAATTGATGGTAAATACTATATTTTTCTTACTGAAAAAACTATAAAAGAGTTTATTATTAACACGGGATTTGATATGATTGAATATGTGATAACCGATGATTTATTTAATAGGGAAACCAAATGGTTAAACATTATTCTATGTAAATAATCTGTTTAAGGAGTTTGACATGAGAGCATCTGGAATACTACTACCAATTTTCAGCCTTCCTTCACCATATGGTATCGGAACCATTGGAAAAGCAGCATATGAGTTTGTAGATTTTTTAGTTTCTGCTAAACAGAGGTATTGGCAGATTCTTCCTTTAGGTCCTACTGGTTACGGGGATTCACCATATCAGTCCTTCTGCAGCTTCGCATGCAATAGCTACCTTATAGATTTGGATATATTGGAAGACAAAGGCCTGTTGTATAAAGAAGAATATCAAGATGAGATATGGTTTGAAAAAGAGGATAAAGTTGATTATGGTTTAATGTATCAAAAGAGGAATGCTATTTTAGAAAAAGCATTTAACAGGTTTGATGTAAATAATATAAAGTTCAAGGCCTATTGCCAAGAAAATGTATATTGGATAAATGATTATGCTATATTCATGGCTTTGAAAGAGCACTTCAATGGAGATAAATGGCAGTTATGGCCAGATGATATAAGGCTAATATATGATAAAGCACTGGTTGAATATGGAGCACTCTTGTCAAGAAGAATTATGTTTCATAAGTTCCTTCAGTATGAGTTCTTTACTCAATGGAGTGAACTGAAAAAATATGCAAATGGAAAAGGCATATTAATAATAGGAGATATACCGATATATGTTTCATCAGACAGTTCTGATGTGTGGTCTAGACATTATCTTTTTCAGACCGATGAAAACAGGAATCTCACATCAGTCGCAGGAGTCCCTCCTGATGCATTCTCTGCAACAGGACAGCTTTGGGGTAATCCTCTTTATGATTGGGAAGCTATGGAGAAGGATAATTTTTACTGGTGGAAACAGAGAATAGGTATGGCATCAAGTTTGTATAATTATGTGCGTATTGATCATTTTATTGGGGTGGAAAGATATTTTTCCATTCCTTCTGATGCTTCTACAGCAGCTTTAGGAACATATTTTCAGGGACCCGGTATGAAATTGATAGATGCTATTAACCAATCAAGGAATAGCATGGGTATAATAGCAGAGGATCTTGGCGTATTAACAGATAATGTAAGAAGACTTCTGGAAAAAACAGGTTATCCGGGCATGAAAGTACTGCAATTTGGTTTTTCTGGAGAACCTTCTAATGACAATCTGCCAATGCATTACAAGAAGAATCTTGTAGCTTATACTGCTACACATGATAATGACACAACAAAAGGATGGTTCGGAAAGTTAGATATTAAAAACAAGGAATTTGCGAAGAAATACTTAAACAGATCACGCATTAATGTACATGACTTAATTTTGGAAACTATGAAATCTGTTGCAGATACCGCTATTATACCTATTCAGGACTGGTTAAGTCAGGATTCACAAAGCCGTATAAACTTCCCTTCTATAGCATTCGGAAACTGGACTTATAGGATTACAAAAAATATGCTTACTGATAGTCTGACATGTAAGATATCAGACATGACAAATCTATGCGCTAGATAAAGTTATTTGCTTTCACATTTTAAAAGATATTCATTTATATCATTTGTAAATGTTTTCATTAAGTCATCCGCTTCTTTTTCAGAATGACCCATGGCGTTTATATATACCTTAAGTTTAGGCTCCGTACCTGAAGGCCTCAGCGCATACCAGGAGCCATCTTCAAACTCATACTTGAGGGCATCTTGTGCAGGAAGCTCATCGAGCCCGTTTATATAGTCCTTACATACTGAACAATTGATATTGCTTATTTTAACAAGAGGTTTCTTTCTCCATTTGGACATTACGGCTTTTTTAACTTTTTCACCTTTGATACCTGGATATTCTATGGATATTTGATTTTCCGACATATATCCATATTTTTCATATATATTATTTAGAGCCTTATAAAGGGTTATTCCTTGCTTTTTATAATATCCAGCCATCTCACACATCATCATAGCAGCACTTACCCCGTCTTTATCTCTGGTAAATGTTTCTAAACAGTAACCTATGCTTTCCTCATATCCGAATACATATCTATATTCATCAGTCTTTTCAAACTCATTTGCAAGACCGCATATATACTTGAATCCTGTTAAAGTCTCGAAGAAATTAGTACCATAATGTTTTGCTATTCTTGGAACAATCGACCCACTTACTATAGACTGTATAACTGCATCTTTATTTGAGTACATGTTTTTAACTTTACGCTGGGACAACATATATTCAGCAAGCAGGGCTCCTGTCTGATTACCAGTACAAAAGACATATTCCTGATTGTCATCCTTTATCATCATTGCTATCCTATCGCAATCCGGATCTGTTGCTATTATCATGTCCGCATCTGTTCTTTTTCCATACTCTTTAGGTATATCGAAAACTTTTACATTTTCCGGATTGGGATATGGTGTTGTAGGGAAAGTGCCATCAGGATTTTTCTGTTCTTCCACTATTGTAATATTATGAAAACCTCTTTCCTTTAAAATTCTGGTTACAGGAACAAGGCCTGTCCCATACAGTGGTGTATATACAATACTTATATCCTTATCTATATCGTCATTTAAGGTTAAGGATAATATTTCTTTAATGAACAAATCATCCATTTCCTTGCCAATCATTATTATATGTCCAGTTTTCAAAGCTTCATTAAAATCAATTGTTTTAACATCATTAAAAGGATCTATATTCGAAATGTTTTTAGCGATACTATCCGCTATATCATCAAGTATCTGGGATCCTTCCTGCCAGTAAACTTTATATCCATTGTACTGTTTAGGATTATGGCTTGCTGTCACATTTATACCTGTTGCCGCATTTAGTTTCCTTATTGAATAAGATAGCTGCGGAGTAGGTCTTAGGCTTTCATATATATATACCTTTATACCATTTGCAGCCAAAACTGATGCACACTGTTTTGCATACTCATCTGATTTTATCCTGCAGTCATATGCAATTACTGCGCCTCTTTTTTCCATGCCTTGTTCAATAACATACTGAGCAAGTGCTTGTGTTGCTTGTCCGATAACATATTTGTTCATCCGGTTGGTACCTGCGCCCATTACACCTCTTAAGCCTGCAGTTCCGAAATCCAGAGTCTTATAGAATCTGTCCTCTATTTCCTTTTCATTTCCTGTAAGAGCTTCCAGTTCCTTAGCAGTGTCTGTATCTGCTTTCACCAACCATTCATTATACTTATCAAGATATGTCATCTTTGCACCCTTCCCGAGCCGTCTCCCTTCATGAGTTTTTCGACTTCAGGTACTGTAAATCGGGAAAAATCGCCATATATGGTATGTTTTAAGCAGCTTGCAGCTACTGCAAACTCTAAAGCATCTTTATTCTCGCTATATGTATTAAGCCCATATATCATACCAGCAGCAAATGAATCTCCTCCGCCTACCCTGTCTACAATATCAGTAATCTCATATTTACGGCTTATATAAAATTCTTTTCTGTCGTTAATACAAGCTCCCCATCCGTTTATATCTGCATTCCTGCTCTCACGTAATGTGATTGCTATTAATTTTATATTCGGATATGTCTTTAAAACTTTGTCTGACAAATCTTTATACTTACTTTCGTCGAGTTCGCCTTTTGTAACATCAGCATCATTGTGTATATCCAAAGCTTTTTGCACGTCTTCTTCATTTGCTATACAAACATCAACATACTTTACTATACTCGGCATTATTTCTGCTGCTCTTTTGCCGTATTTCCACAAATTACCTCTATAGTTGAGATCTATGGATACTGTAAGTCCAGCCTGCTTTGCAGCAGTAACAGCTTCCAAAGTTACAAGAGCGCTATTTTGTGTGAGTGCAGGAGTAATACCAGTTATGTGAAACCATGAAGCTTTATCAAATACTCTTTTCCAGTCGATATCTCCAGGTTTTGTTAAGGATATAGCAGAGTATTCTCTGTCATAAATTACTTTTGATGGTCTCTGCACTGCTCCAGGTTCAAGAAAATATATGCCCATTCGACCATTTCTGAAATATATATCGTCTACACTGACTCCGAATCCCCTTAGTTGCCTTACGCATGCTTTTGCTATGTCATTATCTGGCAGTACTGTAACATATGAAGAGTCCATGCCGAAGTTTGCACATGAAACAGCTACATTAGCTTCACCTCCGCCAAAAGTCGCTTCTAACTTATCTGATTGCATCAATCTTTCTCCATATGGAGATTTCAACCTCAGCATTATTTCTCCAAAAGTGACTACCTTACCCATTCAATTCCTCCTTGGCTTCTCTTATGCTGTCTAATATCTGTTTAGCCGTTGCTGTTATTTTTTTATACTCACCTATCTTTGCATATTTGGTTATATTACCGCCTACTCCAACTCCGCAAGCTCCTGCTTTTATCCAATCTTTAGCATTATTCTCATCTACTCCACCGTTAACAACTAGGTTTAGATAAGGCATTGGCCCTTTTACTGCTTTAATGAATTGAGTTCCTAAGACTTCTCCAGGAAATATTTTTACTATATCCACTCCAGCTTCTGTAGCCATTGCAATCTCTCTTGGTGTCATGCATCCAGGCATAGCGACGACTCTGTAACGGTGGCACATTGTCACAGTTGGCAGATCAAGATGAGGTGCAATTATATACTGCGCTCCGGAAAGTATGGCTGTTCTTGCAGTTTGCTCATCCATTACTGTTCCCGCTCCAAGTATAAGGTCTTTTTCGTCATATTTCTTTGACAGCTCTTCTATTACATGATGAGCTCCTTTTACAGTGAATGTTATCTCAATCAGCTTGACTCCGCCTTCTAGACATGCATCAGTTATCCTGTATGCCTCTTCTGCACTTTGTGCTCTAACCACAACTATGAGCCCGCTTTTCATTACATTTTCAATTACCTGTTCTTTTCTCATAAAAATCATATCCTTTCATAAACGGTTTATACAAACCCGCTATCTATCTTGTCTATTATAACTTAATTTTCAAAAAATTCACATTCGAGCATAGCGCATAAACAGTGATATACTGGAAGATGAAGCTCTTGAACCTTGTATGTTTCAGATTCAGGCACTTTTATGCAGACATCCGCTAAAGAGTTAAGATACCCACCAAGCTCTCCTGTCATGCCTATGACTGGTATCCTACATGCTCTTGCTGTAATAGCGGCATTATTTACATTTCTTGCATTACCAGACGTGCTAAGACACAATATAGCTCCCGCAAGTTTTCTGTATGCATAAGCCTGCTGAGCATATATCATCTCATATGATGAATCATTTCCAATTGCAGTTATTAAAGAGGTGTGACTGGAAAGGCATATTGCAGGCAACCCTTCTGATAAATTTGCACTTATTGTTTCATCTAACATCGGATTGGATTCCACCCGTCTTTTCTTCTTAAAACTCTTCATAAGCTCCCCTACTATATGCTCAGCATCAGATGAAGAACCACCATTTCCACAGATAAGAAGAATTTTACCGTATTTATATGTCTCTTCCATTATTTCGTATGCTCTCATTATATCCGACTTGCACCTTAACAGTGATGGATGTGATTTTAGCATTTCTTCAAAGATTTCCAGTGATTCCCTTTTCATATTATGTGCCCCTTATCTTAATTATTTGCAATATATTCAGCTGCTACTGCCAGTGCCTCATAATCTCCTATTGAATCTCCTAAAGAAGAAGGCAGTATATCGCATGCCTGTGAAGAAATAGATAGGCTTTCTTTGCTTAAAATTCTTTTTGCATGAGGCCACAAAAGATTCCTGTCCTTAGTAAATATGCTTCCTATGGCTATTGCATCGGGATTTAATATGTCAATGAGTATAGCCAATGCTCTTCCAAGCATTTCACCTGACCTTGCATATATAGCTTTTGCAAGATTATCTCCTTTTCCTGCAGCTTTTGCAACAGACAGAGCATCCAAAAGTTCTATTTCTTGTTCTGTTACACAGAAAGATACCTTGTTACCTAACTGCATTTCTTCTCTTACCATGGATTTTGCAAGTTGCGCGATTCCTCCACCTGAGCAAAATCCTTCTACAGATCCCATTTTTCCATAACCTACAGGTCCGTAATCAGTAAGCCTTACATGACCTATCTCTCCTGCCATGTCGTTTGTTCCTGTATAGAGCCTGTTATTAAGTATGAGCCCCGCACCAAAACCTGTTCCGAATGTACAGAATATGAAATTTTTATATCCGAAACCAGCTCCCCAGAACCATTCTGCAAGAGCTCCAGCATTTGCATCATTCTGTAGCACAGATTTTACATTAAAGTGTTTTTCAAAAATTTCAGTAATAGGTATGTTGTCCCAGCCTATAAGGTTGGGGGGAGATAAGATTAACCCTTTTGCACTGTTTAAAGGACCACCACAGCTTATACCTATGCAGGATATATCGTTGCTTATTAAAAAGTTCTTTGCCAGTATATCCTCAAGACCGAGTATTAGCCTGTCAATTACAGCAGAAGGCCCATTACAAGACTGTGTCTTGAAAGAAATCTTGTCTACCACATCTATCTGGATAATATTGTTGTCCACACACTTTCCCAATACCGCAGCGCATTTTGTACCGCCTATATCTATACCAGCTATATACATGATGAACCTCCGTAATATGAATGTTCCATTTTTATTATATCATTTATATAGCCTATATGAATCAATATATATATTCATTATATATTTTTAATTCTATATATTTTTTTGATATAATATTAAATGAATGAAATTTTTGTAAAAAATTTGCAAATAGCAAGAAACATTTGTCATATACCATATTTCATTCAAGGAGGCTATTTTGAAAGACCCTGTACTGGGCCCCATAATCTTGCAGATACTGCTTATCTCCATAAATGCATTCTTCGCATCAACAGAAATGGCAGTGATATCACTTAACTCGAACAAACTTAGAAAGATGACGGAAGATGGCGATAAGGATGCTATAAGAATGATTAAACTTGTAGATGAGCCGGCCGGTTTTTTGTCCACCATCCAGATTGGCATTACCTTCGCTGGTTTTCTCGCTTCGGCATTTGCGGCAGATACATTTTCAGACCGGATAGTAAACTGGCTTGTATCGGACTTAAAGTTTACTGCAATATCTCCTAACGCACTGAACACTATTGCAGTCGTTATAATCACTCTTGTATTATCATATTTCACACTGGTATTTGGAGAGCTGGTACCGAAAAGAGTAGCTCAAAAAAAGGCGTTCGCTATTGCAAAGCGTAATACAAAGTTTCTTTTATTCTTCACGAAAGTTACGAAACCTCTTGTCTGGCTTCTTTCCGCTTCTACTAACGGTATATTAAAGTTAATAAAGCAAAGTGAAGAATCAGATGAAGATGAAGTTACTGAGGAAGAAATTAAATTCATGGTTGATGTAGGTGAGGAAAAAGGAGCTATAAACAATATGGAAAAAACCATGATTGAAAATATATTTGAGTTTAATAACATTTATGCTAAAGATATAATGACACATAGAGTAGATCTAGTAATGATTGATGTCAATGATACGCAGGAAATAGCTTTAAAGACCATAGAAGACGGATCATATTCCAGGATTCCTGTATATGACGGAAATATTGATAATGTCATAGGGATACTAAATGTTAAAGATTACCTTATAAGACTTAGAAAAGAAGGTTATGTGGAGATTCGTTCAATATTAAGACCTGCATACTTCGTACCAGAGACTATTTTGTGCGATGCACTTTTTCGTGATATGCAGGCAAGCAACTCTGCATTAGCTGTCGTTGTCGATGAATTCGGATCATTAAGCGGGATAGTAACCATGGAGGATCTTTTAGAATCCATAGTTGGAGATATATACGACGAATACGATATCTCTGAGGAACAAGAAATCACCCGGCTGGAAAACAACCTATGGCGTATTGCAGGTGGTACTGAAATTGATCTTATTGAGGAAAAACTGGAGATAGACATACCTGATGATGTGGAATTTGATACTCTAGGAGGATTGATTTTCAATGCTTTGAATACAATACCAAAGGATGGTTCAAAATTAACAGTTGAGGCATACGGACTTTCCATCAGAGTTGAGGAGATAGCTGACCATAGGGTGGCATGGGCTTATGTGAGAAAAATGGCAGGAGGTTCAGATGGAAGCTGACAAGAAAAAGAAATTCATAATAAATACTTTATTCATAGTTATTATCCTTGCTTTATTCTATGTGCTTCTTAAATATGCAGTGAATCTTCTGATGCCTTTTATAATCGCCCTTGTTATAAGTATAATATTGAAGCCAGTAGTCAGGTTTTTGCATGAAAAACTTAAGCTAAACCGAAAAATCGGTGCATTAATAATGGTAATACTTTTTTATGGCATAATCGGCACAGGTATAGTGATACTTATAATCCAGATAGGATATTCATTAAAGGATCTAATCCTTAAGCTTCCGCAGACATTTTATCGTGAAATAATTCCTGCACTAAACAGTGTATATGATAATATAAATGACTGGATATCGAAACTTGACCCTGATCTTCTAGATCCTGTACAGAATGCCTATAATAGTCTTGTATCTGATTTGGGTACTTTTCTTGCCACTTTCTCATCAAAAGCATTATCCGCTATTACATCTTATGCATCTTCATTGCCTCGTACCCTTCTTGATATCCTAATTACTGTTATAGCTACATATTTCATAACCGCTGATTTCGAAATTTTACAGAAATCTTTAGTAAGACAGTTGTCAGAAAAGAATTCTGTGCTGTATGAGAATATAAAGATACATCTTGGTGGTACGATAGGAAAATATATCAAAGCATATGCAATTATATTCGTGCTTTCTTATGCACAGCTTGCTTTAGGATTGTGGATAATAGGGATAGAAAAAGCTTTTCTTGTAGCTTTGCTTATAGCACTGTTTGATCTTCTTCCTGTCGTGGGGACTGGAATGATATTATTCCCGTGGACAATAATTTCTTTCCTTCAAGGTAACATCCAAAAAGGTTTAGGTCTGTTAGTACTGTATATTGTCATAATCGTAGTAAGAAATATAGTTGAACCCAAAATTATTGGCGATAGAGTCGGAATGCATCCTCTAGTCGCTCTCATATCTATGATAATAGGACTAAGGCTCTTTGGGCTTGTAGGATTATTTGCAGTTCCTATTACTGTTGCTCTTGTTATAAGCCTCAACAAGGCTGATGCTATCTGTATATTTAAGAATGATCCTTGTGATATAAGCAAAGAAAAAGATGGCAAGAAGAAACCAAAAAAACCGAAAAGACCTCTCTTTAAAAGGAAAGGTCCGGTCAGTCCAACTATAAAATGTGATAATAGTGATAATAGAGAAATCTAGAAAATATTAGAAGGTATATCTATTTTTATCTCTCTTCTTTCTTTTGCTGATCGTATCATGGCATCTATAATTGCCTGGTTATATATAATTTCCTTTGTAGGAATTGGAGCAGGCCTGTTTTCTTTTATTGCATCAACAAAATCCCTGATCTTGGCATCAAACTGGTTTACCTGTTCTCTTGGTAGTGAAATTTCAGTTGTAACAGGCTCGTTGCATACATCATGCATAAGATAAATATGCCCAAAGTTACCATCAATAATAGAACCCCATAGAGGAGGTTTGTCAGGCGTGGTTACCTTAAGCCCTGCGTCTGTACCCAAGATTATGAAATCAGAGCATTTGTCCATATGCATTGCCCATGCCATACGGTAATCCATTACTATGTCATTTTCAAATCTTATTAATGCTACGGAAAAATCATCAACACTGAATCTTTCGCTTTCAGGATAGTACTTAGGGTTTTTTCCAAAATAATCAGAAGTATATGCAGATACTGTAAGAGGTTTCGGGTGTCCTATTGAATTCATTGCCAAATCTATCGAATAACAACCAAGATCGCCTATAGCGCCAAAAGCAGCTTTGTCTTTATCAATAAAAGTGCTTCCTGGTATGCCTCTTCTTCTGGAACCTCCAGTCTGTACATAATAGACTTTCCCCAATGTTCCTGATGATACGATCTGTTTTATCTTTTTACAGTTGGGGTTATATCTTGGTTGAAATCCTATGGATAATATCTTCCCGCTCTTTTTCTCAGCTTTAATCATTTCATAGGCTTCATCCATGGTAACACACATAGGTTTTTCCAGAAGGACATGAAGTCCTGCATTTAATGCGTCTATTGCGCATACTGCATGCTGTGAATTATATGTACAAATTGAAACAGCATCAATTCCCTTCATATTGCACAAGTCTTGATGATTGTCAAAATCCTTCGCTTCCGTAAGTCCGAATTTGTCTAAAACTTTTCTAGCCTTACCAGGGATGATATCCGCGCCTGCAACTATTTCAACATCATTAAAGCTCTGATATGCCTTTATATGCACCTGAGATATTCCACCTGTACCGATAATGCCGATTCTTAATTTTTTATCCATGATATCCTCCGTTACTTTATCTTAAAATTAATATTGAAAGGCTTATTGTCTTTTCCTGCTAATATTGCTTTTTCATAAATTCCGTTTCTGTTGGCATATTCACCATTCATTTAAATATCACAGCTTTCAGCTTCAATAATATATTCATGACCCTTGTATCTGCATGTTATCATCTTATCCGTGAAACTTGTTTCAGACACAGCGTTGCCATCTGTCCTAATAACAGGAACCTCATAACCTAAAGTATATGATTCATCAGCATCGCATGTAAAACAGACATGAATACCCTCTTCATCCATAATATATCTCTCCTTAATATATGTGAAACCTGTGAAACTTCCGCTTCTGTATGTAACCTCGAATTCTACAATATCATCCTTCTGGTCCAATATATCCAGTTTCGATTTAATATTCTCATAAAAGTCACATAATCGTATACAGTCACCATTTTTTCCTATAATCATTGGTGTTATGGATAGAAATCCAGGATTTTCCTTCTCGTATACCCTTATTTCTTCCCTGTCGGGCATCTTTGTTATTAAAATATCCTGTGTAATGTATTTAGGGGATTTCGGAAATGGACAGGATAGAGCTGTTTCAGGAGCGATATCTCTTTTATGTATCCTTCCTAAACCTGTCGCATCATATCCTTTGTCTGCTTTTGTGTCTATCTGGATTGAATAATTGCATGCATTAGCGAATATCCTGTGAAAAGCATCACTTGTATTTACAGCATAACCTCCTTTTTGAGCAGGACATGTTCTTTCTTCAACCGTTTCATCACAGAAAATATATGCCAAATAGGCAAATGAACCCATTGTTATCATGTATTTATCATAGTATGCATACCACTCGCACCCGAATAATGAGTTCCAGCTATATCCATTCTTTACATGCTTGGCAGGTTTAGTAACAACCATCCTGAGTATAGCTTCATATGACAATCTGGCAGCCTGTTTAAACTGTCCGGCAAGTTCCAGATTTCCTTCTTTTTTGTACCTTGCAGCTTCATATTCAAAACATGCACACTGATATGCTTCATTGAATACCATCTGGTTCGACCTTCCGCCATATGGTATCTCAAAACAGGTTGACTGCATCATGAGGCTCATCTTTGCACCTTTTTTAAGGTTTTCATCCAATTGCTCTTTGTATTTACCGTTATAACCATAGAATAATAACAGACTAAACTGCACTCGTGTTGCAAGGTCATATAACATAGGACATCCCGGGTCCATATACATACCGTTGTTATCAAACATTTTTAACTGGCATTGTATCTGGATATTAAAGTAGTCTTCAGTATCACACATTCCATTAATCTGTCTTAAGTATTCCCCTGCCATATTGTATACAGCAATATTATGAGCCATATCATCAACAGACTTTGCATATACCCCATAGTTTTTTCTATAATCTATTTTCTTAATACTTGAAAGCCATTCATCAGTCTTTTCTTTAGGGACAATACCTTTTGTTTCAATAATGCAGGACATAATCTCCCTTACAGCAAAATCATTTCCATCTCTTATATTTGGAAGCTGGTTACAGCACATATCCATAAGCTTTATCCACAGACTGTAGTATTCCTGTTTCTTGCCTTTTGAAATGAGTATGCCAAGAACGGATGTTATTCTGGATATTCCGTGCTCTTTAATCCCGTTTTCCAGATTTTGCTTATACAGTTCTTCTAAATGCTCATAACTGTATGAGTCAATGGCTGTCTTCATTAACTCTAGATACTTTTGCTTCACTAATTAATTCTCCGCAATTTTCCTGAATCTTCTGTATAAATCTTTCCCTTCTTCTACTGTCATGGGACCTCTTAGCAAAAATATGACATTTCTTTTTTTGTAAGGCCAGGTTTTGGATGAAAGTATTTTTTTAGCCATATCTGATGACAAGGATAAAGACTGTAAAATAGTTAGATCATCAGGCACATTTTCCATAGTTTCCTCTATATCATGCAAAAGACTGTCATAATCAATACCTGTAATATGAGGTATTTTTGCCATCTCTTCTATTACATTCTTTGCTGTACCGCAGTAATGCATTCTGGCTCCGTTCATCTTTTCAATAAGTTTCATATCATATTTCATTACATGGTCAATATATAGGTCTCTTCCTATCATATGTAACGAACAGTTGGATATTCTGGCATTCCCTTTCCATAAGGCTGACCAGTCATACTGCCATCCTGCTTCTGTTTTAATCCACTCCCGCTGGGCTTTGGCATATTCAATCGTTGCATCCGTGACGACATCCATAAGTTTATAGAAAGCATCAATATCATCATACATATCGAAAAAGATATCTGTCCCTCTTACAAGATGCGCATTATTAAACGGTCCCTGAATATCCGCCATCATCATATGACAACCATCTGGCAAATTCTTAACGAAATATTCCGTCCACTCCCTTACCTTCCTATATGGTGCTGATTCAATATCAGGAACTTTCAATGAATATATCTGTTCTTTTGTTTTAACTACATGGTCTTTTGCACAGGGCAGATTATTTACAGGATAGAATACCTCACATCCGAATGCGTTAGCTACCACGCAGGTACCAAAATCCACCCTTGCACTCAAAACACAATCATCCTCTACTTCCAAATGAGCTAAGTTGCTATAAAGATGATGTTTAAGCATTATCTCCTTATCAGAAAGCATCTCTTCCCATGTGGGATTAAAAGTCCCTTTTACTGGCATAATGAATTTCGGTATACAGTTCTTAGGATCTGTATACATTTGCTTGTATTCATCATCCAGCTTTTCGTATCTCTTTAATTGTTTATTACTGAGCTTATATGAAGATATATCTATCATGATGACTCCTTTTGAATATTAAGAAGATTATATCATCTTATATGCCGATAGAGGATAACAACATGGTTAAGAAAGAAGAGATATATATAACGAAGAAAAGTAATTAATATTTAAAACTACGTATAATCCAACATGACATGTTGTATTATACGAAATAGTATGATAAAATGTTCATACAGCACAGGAGGTTTTCATGAACTGGATTAATAGAACGATAACAGATTATCTAAAAACAACAATAGATACCTTCCCTGCAGTTCTTATAACAGGTCCTAGACAAATAGGAAAATCTTCATTATTGCAAATGGTAGCAAAAGATTACGAGTATATAACCTTTGATAATCCTATTCATCTGGAGCAGGCGAAAAAGGATCCAGGGTTATTTCTTATGAATCATTCCTCAAAACTAATCTTGGATGAAATACAATACATTCCAGAACTGTTTTCTTATTTAAAAATCAAAATAGATGAAATGAGATTTTCTGCTCTACAGAATAACAAGTCACAGGAGTGTCTGTTTCTCTTGTCAGGTTCACAGGCATATGGTCTTATGCAGAATGTAAGCGAGTCTTTAGCTGGAAGATTAGCTATATTACCGCTTCAAGGCATATCTTATCGTGAACGTAGTAATATATCATACTCAAAACCTTTTATTCCTACTGAGGAATATCTTTACTCCCGTAATAAGGAAAGTGTTGAGTTAACAGATATTTGGTCAATAATGCATAGAGGGTATATGCCAAAGCTTGTTGCTTCGAATGATGACTGGGAAACCTTTTATTCCAGCTATGTCTTAACATATATTGAACGTGATGTTAACCAGATATCAAACATTGATGATAAGATGGATTTTGTCCGTTTCATGGCGTCCGTTGCTGCACGAAGTGGCGAGTTATTAAATTACGAAAGTATATCAAAGGATCTTGGTATTTCTTCAACTACAGTAAAAAGGTGGATTCAGATACTGGTAACTTCCGGCATCATATTCCTGTTATATCCATATTACAATAACCATCTGAAACGTATGATAAAGACACCGAAAGTATATTTTATGGATACAGGATTAATGGCTTGGCTGACCAGATGGGTTACACCGGATACTATAAAGCATGGCGCAAAAGCTGGCCAGTTTTTCGAAACATTTGTGATTTCAGAAGTTATAAAATCATATTTGAATGCTGGAAAATCATTACACAATTTATATTTCTACAGAGATGCAGATCAAAAGGAAATAGACCTTATTATTGAAGAAGGTAGAACCATTTATCCTGTAGAAATTAAAATGACTGCTAAACCTGAAAGAAGACTGGCTCAGACTTTCCGCGTTTTAGAAGCTATAAAAGCTGACGATATGCAGGTAGGTGATGGAGCAGTTATTAATCTTTATCAAGGACTCATGCTGATAGATAAAAATGTACGATCAATACCGGCAGGATACTTATAAATCAATTTATCCTCTGTTTTAATTGGGAATTAAAACCCTTATTATGAGTTTAAAGAGTTTTGAAAATAATTTATTAAGTAAAAAATAGAAATAATATAAGGACAAACAGCAGAATAAGGAATAATAGTGCTTAGATGCTCCCCTATCATTGATGCACTGCAATTTTTCCTGTTACATATACCTTCCAAAAAGGAAATTAATATTCTTGGTGCCTCCTTGCCAGTATGTATCCTTCACATTGAATATGTCGAACTTAGTGTAAAGAGATTTGGGAAAAATATTTGCTAATTCTGCTTGTCTTTGTGTTACAATATCCATGAGAGAAGTCCTTTCTGCTATTTAGTAGATAATCTGAACCTGGAGAGATTCAAATGAAATTACTCTTTTATTTTATCAATCCCCAAACAAGTTTACACTATCCAAGTACTCTATCATTTGACATTATTTTAATTGTATAATATAATTTTTTTATTAATATACTAAACAGGAGGTTTCATTATGAAAAAAAGGGAATGGTTTTCTGTTATACTTGTTTTTCTTATGCTATTTACAGTATTGTCAGTTTTTGCTGGCAGCAATTCTTTTAGCGCACCTTTGGGTTCTGGATATTGGGGCGGGTCAGTTAGCGTATCTTCAACAGAAGCAAATGCAAATACATATTTAGATCCGCTACCTCCAGTAACGAATGTATATGCCAGAGTGTCATTAGGCGTTTATGTTTTAGACCAATCAGGAATCTTGCACTATAGTTATATAGGTGCATATGAAGATTATATAACATATGTTGGAATAAATGGTTACGCGTCACAAGGGTATACATGTTATTCTTCGCATAGTAATCATAGAGGTTATATAAATGGAAATGAGGCATTTCAAGATTTAAATGCATATTAGTTTTAATAAGTATTTATTTTGTCTAAATTCAATTCAGTATTGCAATACTATTGATGAGTAATATGCGCATTAATAGATAATTTATTAATTAATTGAATTTTAATAATTATGAAAGACTACAGAGATGAAGAAATTATTTAAAATTATACTACTCTTATTAGTTTTATCTCTAATGAATTCTTGTTCCGGACCTGTTACAACCATAACACAAGAACCTATTACATCTGCATTGCCAGAAAGAACAATCACTCTTGATAATGATGGCAACTTAGATTATGAGGCTATGTGGCCGAATAAGAATGTACTTGTGTGGGCATATAGTGATGTTTATGAAATTAATCACTATATTGAACAACTGAAGTATAACGAAAATGACAGAAGGCCATATGAATATGCTATAAATAATAACCTTCTTGTAGCATATAATGATTATTTGGTTTCAAAAGGATCGGAGTATGTTATCAAACCATTGAATGAAATGTGTATCATCGACCGGATACTGGAAGACTATCAGTCTCTTGGGGATGATGAATTTGCGAAATCGGTTTTTAAGGCAAAAAATGTATGGACATATTTTTATGACTTAATCCGAGAAATGAAAGAAGAAGGCAAGCAAGTAGATATAATATCTACAGGTACTCAAACTAAATATACAGTTGTTAATTACAAAAATGGAGTAGAAGAAAAAACAAGTGGTGTCGCCTTAGATAATCCAAGCGATGAAGCCATTAGAGATGGTCTTTTATTAGATATTTCAGATTATATATTAAGCAAGGATGATACAAGATTGTATAATTCATTGCCTTGTGAATACTGGAAGCTCTTTTCCGAATATAATGGTATATACGGACTGTATAATAATGGTCTTGCATTATGCCAGACTTTTCACTTAAGAAATGATATTATTGAGAAATATAGCATTGATGTTTCGAATTTAAACACAATAAATAATATAGATATTCTTTGTGATAAGCTTTTTACGGATTACTCAGATGAAATATCCGAAACAGATTTAATGCTGATTCAAAACAGAATAACTCCAAATGGATATCATAATATTATAGGCATACATATTAATGAAAAGAATCAGTTTCTGGCTTACAGATATGACAACAACAATAATCCAATTGCAATTAACAGGTTTACTGATGCTGATTATATTAACCTGAATAATCTTTTAGCAAAATGGGTGGATAAAAATTATTTTAATGGCAGCGAATATAAAGAAGTGTTAAATTCTTTTTCATATTCGGTTTCATCTTCACCTAATAATGACAAGCCAAAACAATTCCTTTCATTCATTTCATATAATGATTTATCATCATCATGGAGTGATGCAGGATACATTCCTGTAGAAATAAGCAAATATGTTTTGAAAGATAGCAAAATAAACCTGATCGGAGTAGCTTCATGGTCAAAAAATGCTGGTTATGCATATGATTTTTTGTCACTCTTATACACTGATCCTGTTCTTACTAACCTGATGTACTATGGTGAGGATTATACATTAGTAGATAATAAGATAAACCGGCAAGGATTAGCTAACAGAATGTCATTGGTATGTAATTACTTAATATATCCAAATAAACCCGTTAGTTCAAGCAGACAGGACATATCTGAGATTGTTAATGATTTATACATTCCTCCAGATTATGCTTTTGAGCCGAATCTTGAAGGAATGGAATATGATTTTTTAAATATAGACAAATTATGCAAGGAAGCTGATGCGCTTTGGAGCAGTAACCCAGCAGATATTGACAAAAGGATGAGTGAAATAGTTCTGCAACTTGAGTCACTTGGATATGATAAGCTGATTGAGGAGATTGATGGGCAGTTGAAAGAACACTGTAAAGATGAATTTATAAAACCAGAATAAGGAAATGAAATGAGTGAATTTAAAAAAAAATTAATCATGTGTATTGTGTTTGCATTATCAGTCGGATTAATATCTGGATGTGACAACAGAATAATAAAATCTAATGACAGCTTATATGGTGGAGTAGATGTCGCTCTCGGCTACAACGGCCTCATATCATACAGGGATGATTTGCTTGTTTATTATGATTATACTTCAGGCGAAGCAACAGTTTTTTGCAGTCATCCAGAATGCGAGCATGAAAAATTCAATGCTGTAACTAATCCTGATCCGAAATGTCCGGCTGTATCTCCAAAAGGGTATAAAATATTAGCTGCATTTATGTCAGAAAACCACTTATATATGATTACAGAAGATAACTCGGCTAATAGTATGATAGTATATAGAGCTGATGCAAATGGAGAGAATAGAAAAATTATCGGTGTAATAAGTGCTGAAACAATACTAAATGGATATCTTATATATAATAACCTTCTTATTTTTACTGGGGTCGAAATGGCTTACAAAGAAACTGATGAAAATTTATTAGGTGTTGCATTTAGCAACATTTTATCCACATGGATTATTGATTTGGAAACACTTGATGTTGTATATAAAAATCCAATAAAAAAAATTGATTACAATATTATGTACCATGCAAACAATAACATACTTTATTATATCTACCATGATAATGAAACAGAAACACACGAGATTAAATGTGTTGATTTACAGACTTTCTCGCCGCTTGAAAGCATTTCTATACCGAAGTATGCAACTAATGAATATGCATATGTTGTTTTTTATAACGAATCTGGTTATTACCTGAACAAAAACCAGAATGAAGAGTCTGTTGATGTTGTTAAATTGAATCTTATTGATCACAAACATGAGATAGTGCTGTCAGAATTGCATATAAAAGGGAATGCTACATTATTTTCTGTTGTTGGAGATTATTACTTCATTAATTCGGTTTATGAAGATACCGCATCGGCAAACAATTGGCAGAATTATATATATAATTCAAAAGACAAACAGCTATATGGAGTTGATATGGCCTACAGCGGTGTCGAAACAAGATTCATGTCATATTTTATTAGTCCAGATGGCGAGCATATGATTTTTATTACTTTTCCAGGCATGCAAGCTGAGTATAGGTATATGAGAATTGATGATTTTATAGCGAAATCATCTAAATATGTTGATTTAAGAATCAGTTTGAAATAGGTAATTGTGATATGGAATTAAAAATCAATGGAATTAGCAAACAGTATGGTTCAATCAAAGCGCTTGACAATTTTTCTGCCACTCTAACGGATGGAGTATATGGGCTTTTAGGTCCAAATGGCTCAGGCAAGACCACTCTTATAAGAATAATAACAGATAGTATTAATAGCGATTCAGGCGAGATTCTGTTCAATGGAAAAGACATAAAGGAACTAGGAGTCTCATTCAGATCTTTTTTAGGATATATGCCGCAACATCATGGCATATATCCTTCATTTACTGCTACACAATATCTTTCATACATCGGCTCTCTGAAAGCACTGGGTAAAAATGAGATTCATCAGCAAGTATTATATGTTTTGAAAGCTGTTAATCTTCTTGATGTAGCGAACAGGCGTATTGGAGCATTATCGGGTGGCATGAAACAAAGGCTGATGCTTGCACAGGCATTGATAGGTAATCCGAAATTGATTATATTGGATGAACCAACCGCCGGACTGGACCCAAAAGAGAGGATTCGGATAAGAAATCTCATATCAGGTTTCGCACTTAACAGAATTGTAATAATAGCTACGCATGTTGTATCCGATGTTGAATATATTGCTAAAGAAATCATGCTTATCCAGAAAGGCAGACTTATATACCACGATACGCCAGACAGATTGTGTAAATCGCTTGAGAATAAAGTTTTTGAAATAGAGACTGACGAAGAGAATCTTGATAAAATATTATCGCAGTATGAAGTCTGCAATATCCATAAAAGTACAGACAGTATTATTGTACGTATTTTACTCAATGAAAATCAAAACGAACAAAGAGATATGTGTGGATATGATTACAAGAGAATAAGAGCATCTGTTGAGGATGTATACCTATCCGTATTTGATGAAGAAAGGGAAACGGAGTTTGTTAAGTGAATCTGATAAGTTATGAATTAAGAAAAACTTTTTTTAATAAGACTACAGTAATATTTCTGGTTTGTCTTGTAATCATAAATATGTTGACACTATATATTCAAGAAAGAATTAATTTCGAATTTGATGCGGATATTAGCAGTATAAGAAAAATTGATTATAAACTTATGAGCATGGACGAATTACAAGCGGTTACCTATCTCAATGAACATATCATAATTCATACCATTGCCTATATGAACCAACAAAGCAGTATTAATTCATTAGAAAAGCAATATCCTGATTACAACATTATAGAACTGCTGAGTAGATATAATCAAGGTAATTATGATAGTTATACAGGTATTATACATAAGGATTTAAGTATATTCAGACACAAACTCATGGAGGTTGAAAGCGTATATTCATATGATGAATACATGAAGTCTATAAACAACCGTGCTTCTCAGCTGAATCAGTCACCTTTATTCAGTGATACTCCTTTTACTATCAGAAATGCAACAAAAACTGCTGATGACTATAATAACCTTAATGTTTCAGATATCCGTTTTAACAGTTCAAATGGAGTTATATGTGCAACTGGCAACAGCATTACTCCCATGCTTTTGTGTGTTTCAAGCATATTTATTTGCATACAGATATTTGTAAGAGACAGAGATAACAACAATATTGAGCTTCTTAAGACAATGAAAAGAGGAAGAAAATTTCTTATGTCCTCTAAAATGATAAGTATGGTTTGCCTTGTGTCCGTATGTGTAATAGTAACTGTATTATCATCATATATCATAAGTCTGTTCATATATGGTTTTGGTGATATATCAATGCCAATCCAATCAGTTTACGGATTAAAATCATCTATTTTTGGAATCAGTGTTAGTCTATATTTAATATTGCATATGCTGCTTACGGTTCTTGCTATGATATTCATTGCATCTGTAATAATGTTGATTTTCGTTTCTGTTCATGATTCTCTTATTGGCATATCTGTTTTTTTGGGGTTTATGGGAATATCCTTTATATTAAATAGAGTAATTTCATCAATATCATTTTTCAATGTCTTTAAATATATAAACGCATACTATTTTTTAAATACAAGTAAGATAGTAAGTGATTATTTGAATATAAATCTGCTTAATTATCCGGTATCTTTATATCCTCTGTTTTATATCACTGTTTTATTTGGCACTGCATCAGTTTTTTATATATGCATAAATATTTTTGAAAAGCAAAAAGCAAAAATATATTCAAAATCTGGTGTCTTTCGCTTTAAAAAGGTAAAAATAATACCAAAAGCGGGAATCTTTAAGTATGAAGTATATAAAAGCCTGATAATTAATCCAGCATTAATTATACTTCTTATTTTTTTCATATTCCAGATTGTAACGGTAAGACCTCTTGAACCTATTGAGATGTTGACAAAAAAGGAATTTATACATATGAAGTATATAGATGTTCTTGAAGGTCCGATATCTAGTTCCAAATCCGAGTTTTTGGAAGAAAATCTTCTTGATGTCCGAAAAATGCAAAGAGAGGATATTTATGACTCATATGCTGACCAGATTGAAGTCATAATGTCCATAATTGCACACGATAAAAGGCTTCATAATATTTATGAATCAACAGATGATCTGAACATTAAGCAGAATATTTCTTTTATTTATGAAAAAGGATATAAGGAATTCTTCACCGACGGAAGCACCACAAGACTTACCGCATTATATGTATCAATTCTTATAGTGCTTTGTATGTCAGATATTTTTGCTAATGAGATAAAAAACAATACATATGATGTAATAACATATACTGTTTATGGCAGAAAAAGAACATTTTGGTATAAACAAATAATCACGCTTATTATTTCTTTAACTGTATTAGGAGCAGTATATATTCCTTATATTCACAAATTCATGAAAGAAAGCGGATTTAACTGTCTAAATGCTCCAATGGCATGCATAACGGATTTTGCAAATATACCATTGAATATATCTATTTTGGAGTATTTTATCTGTTTATTTCTATCTAAGTTTGTAGGGATGCTTATGATAGCAACATTTATCAATCTTATTTCTCATATGACAGGAGAGCCTGTAGTAACTGCATCTATATCATTGTTTATTTTTGTTGTTCCAGCATTCTTATCTTTTTCAGGGGTCAATATATTATCTGATTTATTTATGAATGTATTCTTATATGGCAATAAGCTGATATCATATGATGATGCATTATTAATGCAGGGATTAATTATTATTATTGTGTGTATACTAGTTTTTATAGTATTATATTTTAAGTTCAATAAAGAAAAACTTCGATTTTGCTTTAATAAGAAAACTTATTAGTTTATTGAATTTTTAATACTCTAGACTATAAGATATAATTAAATGGAAGATTCATCTTCTGAAGTAATATTTTTCTTATTACTAAGAGAATAAGTAATCAAGAGTTTTTTGATTTTTCGAGCTTGCATAACTAATTTCATGTAAGATTAATGGTATGTATGAGAAGGATAGGATATATGAAAGAAGGTAACTTATGAAAAAATCATCTGTTAAAACCACAGTATTTTTAGCAATTATTCTTATATTCATATTAATTTTCACAGCCTGCAATAATAAGGAGCTGCCAGAAGAAAGTAGTGTCGTAAGCACTCCTCCTGTTGATGATGTATCAGATTACATACTTATAGGGGAAATAGAGTCTTCCAATGAGTATTTGCAAACCGAATCGAATAATATCAAAGTATATGGGAAAAGCAAAGACAATCTCGACAACTATACTGAAATCAAGTTTGTGTATAAAGACAAGGAATGGATTTTTGATGAGGTAAGAATATTTGCCGATAAAGAAATGGAAAGAGAAGACTCAAGACTATTTAATCTGTCATTGTATGAAGATAGAGATATATTTTCCGTTACATATTATGAGAAGATAGCATCAGACGAAATCAAAGAGAATATGCTGTTCTTTGACCAGTATAGCTTTACACTGCTGAATCCTGAAGACCTTAATGTTTCCATCCAACATCAGTCATCAGAAGAGAATATGGTTATTGATGAGACATCATATAACTTACAGACAGTTATTAAATCCAAGATTGACCCTGATATATTTGATAAGAAAACAGTTATAAACAAAAGAGAAGGTATTGAAATATGTGCATTGAAAAAGGACAGCAACAATAATTACAGTGACATTTATATCAAAGTTTATGAACCCAACAAGATAATAAGGATACTAGATAGAAAGCACTTTGAATTTGGAGGACTGTATTTTAATGTATTGGATGTAAATGAGAATGGAAATGATGAAATTGTTTTGAACTTTTTGGAGAAAACCGCAGTAGATGAACTAACTCAAAGTGTGTGCTTTATTGATATCAAGAACGAAAAAGAGGTTACTCTTTCTGATTTAGGATTGGAGAACATAGTCGAAGTAACATACGGGACAGATAAATACACAATAGCTCAAGAGGGTAAGGAATATAAAGTGAATACCTGCCATTATACAAGGAAAGTGGAGCTTAACAAGGACAATTTCGATACTGTATCTGTAAAAGAGATAATCAGTATGTCAGAAGACAACAGTATTACTTTATCTCTTCTGCATGACCCAGTTTCATATATTACAGAAAACGGCGGACCGGATATATTCGCATTACAATATACCGATAAGATTGGTCTATACACTGATTGGACTATGCCTAACTACTTTGACGAGATAAATAAATATGAGCTAGGTATTGACATAAAGCTTATAGATGTCAATGATGATGGATTAAATGAAATTGTAATATCAATATTTATAGGCGGGGGGACAGGAGCAATTGATACAGATCTTCATATAATAAATAGCTCTAGCATGGAAGAAATGGTTACTCTTACGAACCGGGATGTAGGACAGCTCTTGCGAAGTTATGTTGATTCAAGAGTATATATCGAAGACAACAAAGCTAAACTTGACTTTTATATTAATGACGACATGAGTAACAAATACACTTATACTTTTGATTACAATGAAAATATAACATACTTTGATTTTTTGGGTTATGCTTCTCTTATTGCCTATGATCTTGATTCAGATATGAATCAAGTAATAGTACACGTGTCAGCTGCCATAGGAATTAATATGTCTGTTGGTTATTATGAAGATAAGTTAACTTGGGTTGACAATAATATTGTCTTTTCTGACATTCAATTTATTATTAACAATTGATAGTCAGATTGTCATCAGAAACATCTAGTCAATCTGCCGTTCTTTCTTGCAGCTTACAAGAAACTCTATTTCTGACAGAAACTTTGTTTCTGTTGATGTTTCACTGCCTATTACTCTTAAGACTGCTCTCCCACACCTTTTATCAGTTCTAACATATACGCCCGCACATCCGCCCTTTAGTGATATGTTATCCGGACCGATAACTTTAATCGGACCTTCTGTAACTATTCTTAAAGGTTCATTACAGTAGTTTAAAAGGTTCATATTCTGGTCTACTGCTCTTATCCTTACCGATGCTACATCATATGTCTCTTCTTCTTTTAATACTGCTGTGTCTGTTGAGAGGATCAATTTCATCTGTTTTAATGGCTCTTTTATCTGCGTTACAACTGTTTTTCCGTCTTTGACACCTTCAAACACATATCGTTTCACATTATCTCCCCAGCCTGCTACATGTGATGTGATTATTTGTGTCAGTTTATTGATTGTAAGCTTTTCTCTTAGTAGTACTGTCGCCATCATAAGCATGTATCTTATCGGTAGATGTTCCGGCCCGTTTACAAATATATATGATAAGAGCTTCTTAATAACTTTTGATGAATACTCACTGAATTTAAGATCCTTGGTTAATATATCACCTGTGAAATCATCTATTTCTATAGGAGGATGTGTTAAGTCTGTAAATCTCTTCCTGCCAGGATAGAAGTCTTTTATATGTCTTCCATTAATACTCATTTTGACATAATCACAGTTTGTAAATGCCCATATGCTTTTTGTCATAGCCATCGGATAATCACCTTTTGACAAGGAAGTCGCTACATGAAGCACTGGATATTTATCAGTCTGTGAAGAATAGACATATGCGGCATCCTTTGGATTTCTGAACATATCCATTACCCCGTGATAACATATCCTGTCTCCGCTTCCAAAATCTTTATGAGTATTGTAGTCGTTCATGCACCACCCGAAACATCCTGCAACACTATTATCCCCCATTACAGCATTTACAACTCTTGCATGACGAAGTGCATGCTCTGTCCTGTGTGACTCGTCATCAAACATCTTTGTTGAATACATATGCCCGTTATATTCTGTTATGAGGTATGGGACATCCTTATCCGTCACATCTTTCTTTTTAGCTATTACATGCTTTTTACCGTTATGGGTAAAATCATTGTATGTATAGACATCCTCCAAAAGGCTGCTTTTTTTGATGCATCTTACACCGCCGGTCTGTCTGTTCGGATCTTCTTCTTTTGCTGCCATATTTGTTTTGGTATAAAACTCATCATCATCTGCAGATTCATTTATCCTGACACCCCAGAGTATTATGCTTGGATGGTTTCTGTACTGCTTCACCATGTTTCTGGTGTTTTCAATAGCAACTTTTTTCCATTCCTCATTCCCTATATGCTGCCATCCTGGTATCTCGGTAAATACCAACAACCCTATTTCATCACACCTGTCTATAAAGTGCTTGCTCTGCGGATAATGTGATGTCCTGACCGCATTTACGTTCAGTTCGTTTTTTAATATATCCGCATCATTTATCTGTACTCTTTTAGGCATCGCATACCCTGTATATGGATAAGACTGGTGCCTGTTAAGCCCTATTATCTTAACTTTATTCCCATTAAGATAAAACCCGTCACTCTTAAACACTGCATTTCTAAATCCGAACCTGTCACTGTATTCATCTAAATAGTTCTCATCATGGTACAACTTTGCTGTAATTCGATAAAGGTTAGGATTATCGATATCCCAGTTTTCGGCTTTTATCTTTTCAGTTATTTTTATATGTTTTCCCTTAAACATATATGTCTCTTCGAATATCCTTGTATTGTCTTTAATAGAATAGATCGAAAAGTCGATTTCATATTCACTTTCAGGTATGTTCCCAACAATTTCAATCTCTGCTGTAAACTCAGATAAACCGTCATTTCCTTGTGCTTTTCCAATAATAAATACGTCATTAATGTGCGTCTTTTCCTTGACTTCAATATATACTTCCCTGTATATGCCACCATAGGTCATATAGTCTATAACATTACCGAAAGGAGGCTGGTTTAATGTCTCTTTTGCATCAGCAATAACTGTTATTCTGTTGTCCTTTTCAAATTCAAGATATTCGGATATGTCCAGTGTAAAAGCTGTATAACCGCAGTTATTGATATGTACAAGCCTGTCATTTATATATACCTTAGCCTGATGAGCTACAGCAAAAAAAGTAATCAATACTGTTTTGTCTTTCCATAAATCATCAGCATAAATACTCTTTTCATACTTTGATACCTTCTGATAAACTGATTCATCAAAACAATTAAAAGGCATAACAACATTACTGTGCGGCAGTCTGACTGTTTCATATTCTTTTGAATCCATTGATGAATAGAAACGCCAGTCGTCATTTAAATAAATTATCATATAAAGCCTCCTCTAGCAGATTACTTTTTCCTTTTCCGTGAATAAAATCATAAGCAAAGTTCCTAAAGCAGATATTACTGTAGCAATTAACAACATGGAAGGTACTGATAAAGCATCTATCAATGTTCCTCCTAACAGGCTACCCAAAACTCCGCCTAATGTAATAGTTGTGGTCATATATGCCTGCCCTTTTATCTTATCGTTATCGGGCATCAGGTTGTTTATATAGTAAACAGAAGCTGGTACAAATATGGCAAAAGATAATAGCTGGGTTATGTGTGCAGCATACACATGATAAATATTTCCTGATAAAAGTACACCTAATGTTTTTACTGTAAAGAATACAGAAGATAACTTTAGCAGGGTACTGCATTTTCTTTTCTTTACCAATATTATATATAGAGCCATACCGGGTACTTCCAAAAATCCCGCTATTGCCAAAGCTGTTCCCATTTCAGATGTCCCGTAACCTAATCTTTCCACTATATTTATCATGAAGTTTATAACCATATTGTAGCTGGTAAATATAAAGGTTGCGCCAAGCAAGAGTCCTGCAAACTTCTTATACTTCCACAAAAACCTAAAAGCGCCTGTAGGTGGTGTATATGCAGGCTTTTCCACATCAGCTAAAGTTCCAAACTTATCTGCTGGTTTAAATGATATTACGACAATCACAATGAGAATAAACATAACAAGATATGTTAGAGGAACCGCTTCAGGTCCGAATCTTGAAGCTATAAATCCTATACCTAAAGAAGAAAGAGCAGCACCTAAAGAACCTATTGCTCTTGATATTGTGAAATTTAACTGTATTCCCTTGTTTGCATATTCCATTGCAAAGGAATTAATAAAGGAATGAAGAGTAAGTATAAAGGATATTATGAGCATCAGGAATATCGCTGTAAGATACGGGTATCCTTTAACAGTCAGTATTAAGACAGTTAATAAAAGATTTGCTGAGGATAATATCCATATTATGCTTTTTAATTTTGATTTGGATGCTTTGTCAGCATATGCTGCTATAGGTGGCTGTAAAAGTGCTGCAAATATATTTGCAAATGCAAGTATAAGCCCTATATCCGAACTGTTAAATCCCTTGTCTGAAAGATAATACGCAGCATAATTGTATGTTGCTACAAAACCCATCCAGTAAAGAGCCTGCATCACTCCATACTTAATATTCAAACCTAATGATATCTTCCTATGTTCCATAAACCCACCTATACCGAAATTGTAACAGAAAATGAGGAATAGTTCACTAAGAGTTAATCAACAGGATTATCAGTTATAGTGATTTTTGTCGTTATAAGGTCTTTTAAAGAAGAAATATCATATATATTGTTATCATCAAGATACAGATATTTAAGATTATGCAAGACTGATAAAGGTGACACATCTTCAATTTCATTGTGCTTTAAACTTAAGAATTCAAGCTTGGTAAGATCTGATAAGAATACAAGATTCTTTATACCATTTCCTTCAAGTGAAAGAAATTCCAAATCCGTTAGTTGCTGAATAGGAGTAAAGTCCTTTATAGGGTTATTATCCAGACTCAATACTTTTAGCGCTTTTAACTGCGTAACTAAACCTATATCCGAAATTTTCGAATTATTTATAGAAAGCGTGCTTAGTAAGGGACATGACAAGATAAAACCAAGATCGCTTATGCCCGTATAAGAGCGTATCTCCAATGAAGTAAGATTATTGAAATATTTCAAATCATTTAGTGATTCAATCTTTGTCACTCCATCATTTTCAACATATGCAATGAAGTTATCGCTGTTTATTGCAACATTGTAGTAAGCATTTTTTATATCGTCAGATAAAGCAAAATAGGGATAGATAATTATACTTTCAACCTTTAACATATTCTCATATGTAAACTCCCAACCCAAAGCATTAAATCCTGTTCTCAATATTTTCTCAAACAGGCTGTCAGTAAAATCAGATGGGCGTATGTAATAACTATAGCTGTTATTCTTTGCATACTCTTTGGCATATGAATCCTCATAAACCATTAAGGCTATATCCGGATAATCATTAAACATTCCTTCATCTATATGAGTCACTGACTGGGGAATATATACATAACCTGGCCTTTCGATATATTTGAATCCTTCTTTTTCAATGCTTTTTATTCCTTCTTTAATATGAATCGTTGATAAATTTTTAATACTGCTGCAACCTTCAAATACATTCTCCCCTATACTTTTAATACTTCGCGGCAATACTATTGAACCTTTTAAGCCATATTGATAATCCATCTGTGCATTCTGGTATCCTTTTACATTAACTTCATCCAGTGAACTGCACTGACCGAAAGCATGATCAGATATCTTTACTATGCCATTATGTAGGACCACTCTGTTTAAGTTTACGCAGTTATAGAAAGCTTTTCTTGAGACCTCATTAACAGCTTCAGGTATAATAAATTCATATATATATGTCCCCTCAAAAGAACTTTCTCCAATAAATTCAATCTGTTCTGTTGTATAAACACCAGTTAATTTCGAGCAGTTATAGAAACAATAGTCAGGGATGACAGTTATACCTTTATGCAATTCTACTGTCAAAATATCTTCTCTTTCCTTAAAAGCGCATGTGGATATATTTCTAACTGATGTAGGTATTAATATACCTTTTTCCAATCCGTTATACTTTATTAATACTCCATCTCCGACAATTACATATTCATCATCAAGCTCGTCATACCATTTTGTCCCTTTAAAGGCATCATATCCTATATGAGTTACTGAATCAGGTATGATGATATTTACTACTTCAGTCCTTTCCTTAAAAACCTCATTATCTATTGCTTTTACAGGATAACCGTCAATATCTGAAGGTATTGATACTGTTTCATTATGGCCTGTGTATCCTGTTATGGTTATAGACGAATCTTCAATTACATATAAAAAATCACCATAAACACCTTTTTCTGAAGCAATAGGGGTATTTGAATTTTTATTAGAGCATCCACAAATCAACACTAAACATAGAATCATTAAAAGTAAGATAATTGACTTACCACGATGTGCATACCATGGTACGGACTTTTCTTGTATTTCCATATGCATCTGCTGTCCGAACAGTTTTTCTCTGATTATTTTCTTTGTATACAATTTGAGTTGATCCTCCTCCGCCAAGTGCTATTCCATAATATAAATTCGGTCCCCATAAATCTAAAATCATTGTTCTTAACTCAAATAAATTCAATCCATTAACATTTTGACACAAATCGTTATTGCCACTGAAAACTGTCAATAATAAAGTATCATTAGTCTCTCCACCTAAGTAAACGATTGCACTCCTATGAACTGATGATTTGGTTACATTATCATCTTCAGCATCAACATCTGTTTCTGAATAATAAGCTTCATCATTCTGATATGTTTTATTTAAGTATAGATTAATACCTCCAATTGCATATCTAACATTACTTCTTGTTATTGATTCACCAATGTACTGATAATTTGTAAAGTCAGTAAATGAATCAGAAAAAACAAATCTACCAGAAGGAAGCGTATTGATAAGTTTTACATAAGTACCACAATTCCCATAATTAGATGCTGTTTGTCTGTTAATTAATCCGTAATCCCTTTCAGATTGAGTATCATATATTGCGATCCTATAGACATCTCCGGTTGAGTATCCGTCATTTTGAGCTGCTTGAGGTGGTGTTCCCAAGTAAAAAAAAGTTCCATTAATTCCATATAAGCTACCACTTGCAGCTGTATAACAATCATCGTAATCTCCGATATCAGCTACAATGATATCATCATGATTTGTTAAAATCGCTTTATAATATATTGTTTTTGAATTAATTGTATAGGTGTTGCTAGTAAATGATGGCATAAGTTAACCCTCTCTTTCAATATAATAAAGTATGAAAAATTGTAAATTGATTTTATCATTAACGAATAACTATGTCAAATTGATCAGTATTTTGCTCTAGCCACACAAAAAGTACATAAAATATATTTATCTCTCTCTTAACTCACATATGCCTACGTTATACCCACCTATATGGAAATTACAACAGAAAAAGAGGAATAGTTCACTAAAGACCTTATTTTATATAGTAAAGATATACATCTTCAAGACCTAATGGACTTTTTATCTTCTTAAAATCAGCTGGTAAATCATCACTGACTAACCTTAAAACTATACCATCATGTCTTTGATAAATATTACATACTCCATATTCCTTTTGAATATCAGCAATCTCATTAATTGTGCAGTATTTCTCACCTACTTTGCCTTGTATGGATTTTATAAGGGTCTCCGGCGTATCTGATATGATAAGATGTCCCTTATTCAGAAGCAGAACCTGGTTTGCTATACACTCTATATCTGATATTGCATGCGTAGCTAACAGAACGATACTATCCTGTGCTATTTTTGATATGTAGTTTCTTATGGCTATCCTTTCCATAGGATCTACCCCTGACGTCGGCTCATCAAGGATTATAACCTTCGGCGAACCAAGCAGAGCCTGTATGAGCAACACCCTTTGCCGCATACCATGTGAGAAACCTTTAAGCTTTCTGTTAGCGTTTGATGTAAGATGCATAACATCTAAAAGGTCTTCTATCTGGGTTTTAGCATCTTTCTTAGGTATCTCCTTTAACATAGCAATATAATCAAGAAACTCTTTTGCGGTCATTGATTCGTACAATCCCTGTTCCTGAACCATATAACCTAACAGACGGCGATACTCTATCCCGCATTTTAATATATCGGTATTATTCCATAAGACTGAACCGGTCTGACGTTTCAATGAATCAGTGATAA
>Ga0116149_1000662_pt1 | contig 45024 bp, 42 predicted proteins | sample AD_UKC057_MetaG_FD_89787 | JGI IMG/M metagenome (GOLD analysis project Ga0116149, IMG submission 89787) | Active sludge microbial communities of municipal wastewater-treating anaerobic digesters from USA - AD_UKC057_MetaG | ecosystem: Engineered > Bioreactor > Anaerobic > Digestate | place: USA...
ATAACTCTTCTTGCTTAGTTTTAGAGGATCTTGCTTTAGGTACCTATACAGTAACAGAAGACCAAATTAACGGGTGGACGAAAACATACCCCGTAAACGACTATTCCCAAACGGTAACTTTAGATGCCAATAACCCCAATGCTACTGTGAACTTTCTCAATTATCAAAATCCTGAAGTCACTGTTATTGCAACAAAAATCGTCTGTGACTATGAAACCGATCTTCCCAACTGGGGTACGGGTGGGTCTGATGTCACGGCAAATACAGCTCAAGACTTTTTATCAGCTCACTCTAACTGTCATGCCGAATCAGGATGGAAATTCCAATGGGGAGATGATGGGGATGTGAACCCGGGAGATTCTGTTATCGGAGAAGCAGACGGTTGGAATACATTTGGACCCACAGATGCCAATGGAGTGGCAGCCGTTGATATTACCAACTACGGCTCCACCAGCCAAATTAAGGTAAGAGAAGTGTTAAAAGAGAATTATATTCCATTTACATACACAACTTCGGGCAACCAGAATTCCAATCCTGTTTCAGCCGAATTATACTGCGATACCGATGTCTTGAATTACGATAATGACGATAGATTTACTCCCGAATACGGTCAAACCTATTATTGTGTAGCTTGGAATGCTCTAAAGAGATCTGACATTTACGGATACAAGTGGAGTGATTTGAATGGAAATGGAAAAAGGGACTGTGTAAGTACTGGTTTAGCTCCAAAGGCAATGGAAGTTTCGGGCCAGAAAGAGTGTGATTTGGAGCCGCTCCTATCCGGTTGGAAAGTTTTCATCGACAAAAATGGAAATGGAACCTGGGATGAAGGTGAGGATTTCAGGATAACTTCAGCATCAGAACCTATCGGAAAATATAGTTTTGAACAGCTCCCTGTAGGTCAAACCTACAAAATTTGTGAGGTTCCGCAGACGGGGTGGACTGAAACCTATCCTACTTCTACTACTAACGCCTGTCATTCGGTAACAGTACCGGTTGATTGCTCTGGTGGTCAGTGTGAATTTAATTTCGGAAACTATGAAAAGCCGGCGCTATCCATCTCCAAATCCAACGACGCTTCGGGTCCAAAGAAAATCGGAGATACAGTTAAGTTCACCATCAAAGTAACAGCTCACAGTAATCCTGTTTCTAATGTTCATGTTTATGACTTGTTCTCGGAAGGATTTGAGTATGTTCCGGGAAGCTGGACAGCCAAGAAGGGGGATTCAAGTATAAGTATTACCGAACCTACTTATGCTTCTCCGGCAGATTGGAGTCTGGGAAGCATGCTTGTTGGAGAAACTATAACTTTAACCTATAGAGCTAAAGTAACGGAAGACATTGACCCCGGTATTTACAACGATATCGCATGGACTCAGGGAACAGATTATTACGGGGGTATTTTGGGCTATGCGGAGGAAGGCGAAAATTCAGGAAAGTTAGCGGAGAATTTTGTAGGAACTCAGGTAGAAGTAGAAAAAGAAACTCCTCTGGAAACCGATGTTGATGTAAAAGAAGAGAAAAAAGAAAAAGAAGGTGAAGTACTCGGCGCTTCGACATCAATGGGTCTTCCTGCTACGGGAGCTTCAACTATTTGGGTAAAACTTATTTCAGTTATTGCTTTTGTAGGAGCTTTGCTTCTGCTCATCGGAGGTCTTGAAAAAATGTTTAATAAGAAAAAAGCAACCGCAAAAAGCGGGAAAAATGTGTTAACGCGTCTTATCCTGATTGGTTTATTTGCCTTTGTAACTACAAAAGCTTACGCCGCATCAACGATGGTCAGATTAAGCCAGCCAAAATCTCCCGCAACCTCAACATTTGATTTGGTTTTTGTGGCAATGGACATCAATTCCTCTCCGAGAAATCTTCTTGCGGAATGTTTTGTCCAAAAACCCGGGGATTTGGATTTTTCTGCTACTCCCTTTCATACCGAGTCCATATCAAGCGGTAATGTGGGTGATTCAAAAATCTGTCCCGTTGATGCGTCTGTTCTTGACAGTGAGGGAACTTACGCATTCAAAGTTAAAGTCACTCCGGAAGGCGGATCTTCCGTAGATTCAAATGAAATTACCGTAGAATACGACAGCATAGGTCCTGACAAACCCGAATACATTAAAAAAGAAAAAGTGAACGACTGCGTAAATAAAATAAAAGTAAAAACGGCCGATGACGGAGAAACTGCTTCCGTTAAAGTTTATGCCGACGACGACAAAGAAGTGGATATAGACGATTCTCACAGAATAGAGACGGAAACAATCGGACCTAATGAAAAATTTGAATTTGAGCACATTGTAAGCGGAGATGACTGTGATAAAGATTGGTATTATGCCGTGGTTGCTTTTGACAGCTCGGGAAACGCTTCAAATCCTAGGGCCGAGACAATAACAACTTACACCGAAGGTGAAACAAAAACCGGAGAAAAAACTGAAGAAGAAACAGGTGCCATACCGGTTGAAGGGGGAGCAGGCCTTCCCGGTGAAGGCGCAGTTGCCGGAGAACAGACGGGCGGAGAAGAGGGAGCAGGACAGGGAGAAGGAAAAACCGAAGGAGCCGGAGAGGAAGGTTCTGTTCTCGGAGAGCAGACAAGCGAGGTTTCCGGTTCCAAAAGTATATTCAAATCTCCCTGGTTTTGGGTTGGTCTTGCAGGTTTGGGGATAATCATCTTCAGTGTCAGCAAAAAATCAAAAAAAGCGCAAAGATAAAAATATCGGTGAAAAATTCACAAGATTGGGGCTACTTTTAGTAGCCCTGTCTTTGTTTATCGCTCTCGTAGTGTTTTTTCCCGTCATAAAAAAAGAAATCTCCTACCTTTTTCACAAGCCAAACGAAAATGTATCTGTAGCAAGCTCGGAGCTTGATTCTATGGATTTTTCACCTGATAAAGACATAATTGTTGCCGCTGATCCTCTTTTTAGCATAGTAATCCCTAAAATAGGCGCAAATTCAAAGGTAATTGCGGATGTTGACCCTTACGACCCTAAAATTTATCAGGTTGAACTCACAAAAGGCGTGGCTCATGCCAAAGGAACCGCCTATCCCGGAGAAATCGGAAACTCCTTTTATTTTGCTCATTCTTCAGATAACTTTTACAACGCAAACAGATACAATTCGGTTTTTTATCTTTTGAACAAAATGGAAATCGGAGATGTTTTTTACCTTGTTTACAAAAATGAGATTTACAGGTACGGAGTGATTGAAAAATCTGTGGTTAAACCCGATGCTGTTGAGTACATAAAAAAGGAAAATGATGAAAAATTGGCAACTTTGATGACCTGCTGGCCTGCCGGTACGACAATAAATAGACTGGTGGTGGTGGGGAAGCTCATAGAGTAAAGTGTAGCGAAATGTCGAGCAAGCTGTTCAATGTACTCCATTGTACAAGGAAGCGCAGACATTTGAGTGTAGCGAAATGTCGAGCAAGCTGTTCAATGTACTCCATTGTACAAGGAAGCGCAGACATTTGAGTGTAGCGAAATGTCGAGCAAGCTTGTATAATTTCTTCATGCCTAAAATTACAAATATTCCTCCCGGCTTTGGTGATAACTTCCCCGCCGGCGATAATACCAATAGTATAGATAATTCCGATTTTGAAAAAAACATATTAAAACAGGAGCCCGGTAAAATTTATCCTTCAAAAAATTCAAAAAAATCAAACTATTACACTCCCGCTTCAAAGAATAAAAAAATGAAAACTCTCCTGATAATTTTGTTTTCTGTAGCCGCAGTACTTTTTTTGTTATGGTTGCTCTTTGTTAAATCGGGAAAAATAAACAGAACGGCTCTTAATCCGATGTCTTCTTCCGGTTCTTCTTCGGTTCAGACAAAAACTGTCATAAACGATCTTACCGGAGAAAAATTTACCGAGGAGGAAGCTAAATCCTGGGCAAATGAACGACCTTTGGGAGTTATGGTAAATAATCATGTTGACGCCCGACCTCAATCAGGTTTGGTTTACGCCGATCTAGTTTATGAAATAGTAGCAGAAGGTGGCATCACAAGATTTTTAGCTTTCTACCTGACAAATACGCCTCAAAAAATAGGTCCTGTCAGAAGCACCCGTGAGTATTATTTAGTTTTGGTGAAAGAACTCAGCGACGCAATGATAATGCACATCGGATATTCTCCTCAGGCTTTAGTTGCTATTGACACATGGCCGGTAAGAAGCTTATTTAGAGGCGGATGCGAATCTTATCCCGGTTGTACCTGGAGGGAAAATCCGAGAAATGTAGCTTACGAACATACAGCCTATGTTAACGGGGAAAAACTAAGAGAATTAGGATTGGACCTCGGATGGGAAGGAAAAGGAGATATAAGAGTCTATACATTTAAGGACGACGTAGCCAAATATGCGGATAGACCTTCTGCAAATAAGATTTCTATTGATTTTTGGGTAAAGGGAGATTATTCAAGCATTTTTGATTACAACGAGCAGAACAATACTTACCTTAAATCTACGGGATATGACGCAGAAGGAAATCCTATTCCTCACAAGGACCAGGAAACCGGACAGCAAGTTGAAGTTAAAAACCTGGTAGTTCAATTTGTGACCGAAAACTCCATAGCCGGGGACGAAAAAGGAAGACTGGACTATGAATTGGTGGGAAGCGGTAAAGCGCTTGTTTTCATTGATGGAAAAGTTGTTGATGCGACTTGGAGCAAGGCTTCGAGGGATGAGAGAACCATATTTTATGATACCAACGGCCAGGAGATTGAGTTTAACAGGGGAAAATTTTGGATAGCCATTGTTCCGGACAGAAATATTGACCAGGTAATCTATAACTAAAGCGCAAAGCGGGAAAACTAAATGTGAAAAATGTATAATGTTTCTGTAGTTTATTTGTTAATTAACTGCCCGTAAATCAATATGCTAAATAAATTATTCGTGTCCGATGTAAGAGTAAGTATTCTGAAGCTTCTTCTTTTAAATCCGAGGAGAGGTTTTCATGTCAGGGCAGTTGAAAGACAGGTTAAGGCGGAGATAAATGCCGTCAGGAGGGAGTTGGACAATCTTTTTGAAATAGGTTTGGTTACAAGAAGACAGAGTTCCAACAAGGTTTTTTATCAGATAAATATCGAACACCCTTTTTATCGGGACCTTTTGTCTTTAGTGGCAAAAGAAGAGGGAGTTGGCGCCGCTATTATCAAAAATGAACGAAAGATAGGAAATATTGAGTACGCCGTGCTGTCTCTCGCTTTTTTAAGGGGAAGAAAATCGACTGCCCTGGATGTCGATTTATTCATAGTCGGAGATGTAAATCTTGATATTCTTCAAAATATTGTGAAGGAAGAAGAATCCAAGACCGGCCGTGAGATAAATTATTCCGTTATGTCATCTCAGGAGTTTGTTAATAGGAAGAGAACAAATGATACTTTTATTTACAAAATCCTAACTCAGAGCAGGACCATGCTCATCGGCGACGAGGAAAAATTTTGCTCGATTGTTTAGAAAATTTTGGTATCAGGATATGCCGGGAAAAGAAACTTTTAAACTCGTTTTAGTCTCCATAATCTTTACAATTTCCGCGCTGATAGCGCTTCCGGAAATTCCTTTTGTTGTAAACTCCAAGCTTTGGATAATTGACTCTGCTATCGGGGGATACAAGATAAAAATACCCCGAAAAGATGGGGAAAAGGTAATAGATCTTAGTAATTTTAAAAAAGATTCGGAGATCGGAGAAAGTCAAAAGATTATTTATTCTCTCAAAGATGGGACATCTGATAATAAAGATCAATTTTTGAGCGAAGTTGAGAAAACTATTAAAAAAAGACTGAGCCTGATGGGAATAGCTGATTTTAGCGTCGGAAGAGAAGGAGATAATATTTTTGTAATAATACCGGAGTATGAGGATTTTGACAGGGTAAACCAAATGTTGCTTGGAAACGGAAAAATGATGTTCAAAACTCTTAAAGACCCGGGCGGATGGAGTTCTGATAAGGCTCAGGAAATATTTTTTGATACCGGAAAATGGCAGGACACAGGTATAACAGAACATGACATTCAGAACCTGATTTACACAATAGACCCGGCTTCGGGAGATTCTATGATGATTATATCTTTTACTTCCGAAGGAAGAAATAAATTTTATGACCTTGCGGAGAAAAATGTAAATCTTCCGATTGCTATTTATATGAACGATTCCGAATATCCTTTTTTAATGCCTTTAATCAGTGAAACCCTTCTCAAAAATGATAAAAACACCGATCCGTCCGTAACAATAAGATATCCCAAGCAGGTTGTGGAGGATTACAATCTACAGCTTAAAAATCCTCTTCCTGCTGATATTGTTTATGTTGATAAAACAATTGTTACTCCCCCGATCGGAGTTAATTTTATAAGCAAATATGTTATTTCTTTTGTCATCGCCCTGATTTTAATTTCCATTTTCTTCGTAATCAAATTTAACCTTACGGGTATTATTTTCACGTACGCGCTAATCTGCTCTATATCGGTGTTTGCGGCTTTGACGAAGCTTCTCTCTTTGTCTATAGGTCCCGTATTCCTATCGGCGTCAATTCTCGTAACGGGAATTATATCCTCTTTGGGCTATTTGATTTTTAACGATATGAAAAGTGGGTTAAATGAAGGAAAACCTTTTGATATTATCTATTACCAGGTATTCGGGAAAGCAAAAGAAAGGTTATCGGCTCCATCTATTTTTATGTTTTCTGCGTCTCTACTGTTTATGCTTATCACCACAGGAAGGGTGAGAGTTTTTATGTCCGTTTTAACGGTAGGAATGTTATCTGTTATTTTGTTTTATTCTTTTTTATTGCCGACTCTTTTATTTGCCTTAGGGAGGGATGAGAAATGATTTCCTTTCTTCCGTCATTAAGCCCGATTTTTAACTACCTGATAATTACTGCTATTTTTGTTTTCGTTATAGTAATATTCTTCTCAGTGGTTTTTGATGATGTTCGTGGAAAAGTTTCGTCCGAAATTAAACTGTCTTTTATTTTTACTTTTTGTATAAATCTGCTTTTTTACCTTCTTATCTTTTATTTGATTAAAATCTCAACCGAACCGGATATTTATGATAATGAAGCTCTACCTTTTCTCTATCTGATGTTTTTATCTTTCTTTACCGGAGCAATTCCCGTAATGGAAATTAAAGGAAATTTATTGAAAACAAAAGGAAGAAGTGCCGTGGAAGCTTACGATAATGTTTCAAAAAAGGTTTCTTCCGTTGTTAGAGAAATCTCGTTATTGTTTGCTCTTCTTTTGATTCCGATGTATTTTTTCGGCAATGGAAGCATGAACATGCTTTTAATTTTATTTCTGCTTTCAACAATTATTTCCTGCGCCGGTTGGACTGTCGTTTTCCCCAGGATTTTAAAGTTCAGACAAAGCGGAAAAAAATCCTGATTTACGGCTCAGTAAAAATACTGTTAACATATGCCTATGTATAAATGGAATGTTCTCGGAGAATATAACCCAAAAAAAGATGTTGTTTCGCTAATTCTTGAAAGTAGGGGAATAAAAGATGTAAGAACTTTTCTTAAGACCCCATCTTTAAACGAATCATTCAACGGCTTTTCAGCCGATTTTAAAAATTCTTTGGTAAAGGCTAAAGAATTAATATTTGAGGCTATGGAAAATGAAATTCCTATTCTTATATTCGGGGATTATGATTCCGATGGCATTAACGCCGCCGCTATTTTGTACAATTTTTTTAGGCGTGAAAAAAAATATGAAAAGATTTACCGCTTTATTCCCAACAGGTTTGAACACAGTTACGGGCTTTCTAAAAAAGCGATTGATGAAAGTCTTGAGGAGATAAAAAAACAGGAAGCCGGAAACGATGGGAAGGGAAATAAGAAAGATAGAAAAGAGAAAAGTGAAAAGAGTGAGAAGAGTGATAAAGTTCTTTTCATTACCGTTGATGTCGGAATAACCGCCGATAAAGAAGTTGCGTACATTAAAAAACTCGGGCATTCGGTAATTTTAACCGACCATCATCAAAAGCCCGACAAAGTTCCCGATGCCGATGTTATTGTCTGGAATGATGACGTTTGTGGTTCGGAGATTTCATGGATTTTGTCAAAAGTTTTGGGTTCTAAGAGCAGAGAAGGTGTCGCATACGCCGCTGTTGCTACAGTCACGGATCTTTTACCTCTGCTCGGGTTTAATAGGGTAGTTGTGAAAAGGGGTTTAGAAGTTTTAAATTCCAATCCTCCTCTCGGATACAAAAAACTGCTTGAAGCCGCGGGAATAAAAGATATTGAAATTACCACTTATGAGTTGGGCTGGGTTATCGGTCCCCGCCTTAATGCCAGCGGGAGACTTCAAAGTTCCGAGGATTCTTTTAGACTTTTGACCGAAACGGACGAAAAGGTGCTGGAAGAGCTGGCTCAGAATCTTAATTCAAAAAATATTGAAAGGCAGGAAAAAACTCTTGAAATGTATGATATGGCTTCGGAAATTGACGAAAATAATCTGCCGAAGATAATTTTTTCCTCCGACGAGAAATATCATGAGGGAATTATAGGTTTGGTTTCCGCGAAGCTTACTCAGAGATATTACCGTCCGTCGGTGGTGATTTCTTTAAGCGGTGATTATGGAAAGGGTTCGGTCAGGTCGATTCCGGGAATTAACATAATAGAAGTTTTGAGAAAATTTGAGGATCTTTTTGTTGATTTGGGAGGTCATCCGATGGCTGGTGGTTTTACAATTGAAAAAAAGAAAATTCCGGAAATGAAAAAGAAAGTATCGGATTATGTTGAAAAGAATTTCGGTGATGAAGTTTTTAATCCGGTTTTAAATATTGATTTGGAAATTCCTTCCGAAGTTATAAGTGTTGATCTTCTTAATGAAATTGAAAAAATGAAGCCTTTCGGGATGGGAAATGAACAGCCGGTTTTTCTATCCCGTGGTTTGGGTGTTGTAAGCTGTGATGTTATAGGGAAGGACGGGAATCATCTTAGGTTGAAACTTTATGACGGGGAGAAATATCAACGGGCGGTGTTTTTCGGAGGAAAGCGATTTGAAAAAGATTTTGAAATCGGGGGAAGATTGGACTTGGTTTATTCTTTAAATAAAAATGAATACAACGGTAATACTTATGTTGATATGGTGGTAAAAGATTATAGGAAAGTTTAATTTTTAATGGATATTTCAATCACGAGAAAAGTAGCGTTATACCTCTTGGAATTTGTAGTGAAAGTATTTTGGGCTGTTGATAAAATTCTTAGTTTTGAATGGAAATATATCTCAGGGATTTTTTTTAAATGTGTTGTTTTTCTACTGTCTTTTTCATTTTTAGGTTTTCTTACATACGGAATTTTTAGCGGGTACATACATGATCTTATTGTTGCTTATACTACTCCCGAATATTTCCCCTCCCTTCAGACGGTAAACGTGTCTTATCCATTACTGGTCGGAACGGAGCCGGAACCGGAGATAACAGCTTTATCGGCTATTGTTGTGGATAGAAAAACCGGGGAGGTTTTGTTTGAAAAAAATCCTTCTGAGCCATTGCCTCCGGCATCTACAGTAAAATTAATGACTGCGCTCGTAGCCTTGGACATTTATGATTTGGATGAGGAATTGATTGTCACGGAAAAGTGCACGGAAGTTGAAGGTTCAAGAGTAGGTTTGCCGCCAGGGGAAAAGTTTAAAGCTGGGGATTTAATTATGGGTATGTTAATAGGATCCGCCGGAGATTCTGCATGCGTCTTGGCTGTGTCAAAAATAGGGGAGGATGAATTTGTGAAAAAAATGAATGAAAAAGCTCTGGCTATCGGAATGTCTTCCACGCATTTTTCAAACCCGATAGGTTTGGATAACATAAACGGAGGTCATTATACAACCGCTTCGGATTTGTATAGGCTGGCAGTCCGCGCAGTTTCGGTTCCGAAAATTAAAGAAGCGGTCGGAGAAAAAACTTTTATTTTGGAATCTTTGGATGGAAGCTTCAGATCATCGGTAGTGAACACAAATAAATTTTTATGGGATGTTCCGAATACCGTTGGCGTAAAAACCGGTACTACGCAGGGGGCGGGGGAGGTTTTAATTTATGAATATCTTGAAGAGCCTAAGGATACTTTTATCGTGGTGATGGGGAGTAGAGATAGATTTAAAGATACGAAAATTCTACTTGACTGGGTGAACAGAAATTATCATTGGAAATAATTCTTAGATAATTTAGAAAATAACTTTTGTAATGCAGTTATAAAATAGTTTTGCTCGTTGGTGCAAAAAGTTCCGATCTTTGTCTTTTTGTCGGAATTTTGTCGGAAGATTATTTTACCGGAGTCGGGATTTGGGGCTGAGATGACTTGCTCCACTCTCCGGTAATTGCGGGGAAATATAGGGTTATGCTCCCTCCTTCCGTTCCTCTGGTAGTGTATTTTCCTGAAAAAACATAAATCGGCTGAAGATAGGTTTGAAATTTAGGTGTTTCGTAGTAAGCCAGATAAATGTTATCTATTAATATTTTTTCCACGGTAACCGGAGTATAAGTACCAAAAGGATTCGCATTTTTAGGTGTGACCTGAACTATTACCGCCTTATTATCTGTAACCATTTTCCACGCTTCCTTTACGTCTATTATTGGGTAAACCGCTTTTGTTGCAGTATTTATTTCCCAATAATTTGCCTCCACTATCGGGTTAACTAAAGGATCCGATTTTCCTGATCTGTTGCTTACAATCATTCTCATCAGCCCTTCGGAAGGATTGGGACCCAATATCGGATATTTATCTATTGATCTATAAAAGTCAATCAGGGCAACCTGTGCCTCTGCCGGGCTGTCCGTTTCGTACAATTTATTCCCCGAGTAGCGCCCGAGTTTTACTGTTTGATTTCCCTGGGGATACAACTCATCATTGAACCTGTATATAGCCGCAAGTTTTTCCTTTGCTTTCTTTAAGGCATTCTCTTTGTTTATTGAACCCGGCTGAAAGAATAGGCTTTTGCCATCCATGTTGGTTGTCAGATTAAGAACTCTGGTATTTATATCTATGGTTAAATAGCTTGCCGTCTGAGAATTTCTCCACTTATAAACTGTTCCGCTTAAATCCGATATCAGATCAGCATCTGTAAATCCCAGAACTGCAGCGTCAGCCGCGGCATTTTTACCTGCGAGATAGGAATATTGCGGCGGTTTGAATTTGTAGACCTTCATAGTAGCGGGAAGATTTGCAGGAAGTCTGGCATTTGTAGTATTAAGAACGTACTGAGGATTATCATTTTCAATTTTTCTTCTTACAAATTCAAGCTGGTCTAATTGACCGTAAATTGTGTTCGGGGGAGTTTCTTTAGCGAATAGAGATTTAAATAAAGCAACAGAGCCGGGAAATATTACAGCTGTCAGGAGATAATAAGACGCGGCAAATATTACGAGATACCTGAAGGATTTTTTTATCAACTCGGCAGTTTTTGTTAAGTTCATCCATATAATTTTAGCAGAAAGCACAAATTATTCCGATACCGCTGTTTTTAGTGATTTTCCTGTGGTTTTATGCCTTGATTTCGTGCTAAAATCCAAATTATGAAAATGAGAACGAGAATGGCCCCGAGTCCTACGGGAGAGTTTCACATAGGAAGTCTTAGAACGGCTCTTTATGATTACGCTTTGGCCAAAGGTTCGGGCGGAGAGTTTGTACTTAGAGTGGAAGACACCGACAGAAGCAGGTACGTTGAAGGATCTGTTGAAAGGATGCTGAAAACTTTGAAAGATTATGGTTTATCCTGGGATGAAGGTCCTAATATCGGTGGTCCCTATAATCCGTACTTTCAGTCTCAAAGATTGGATATATACAAAAAATATGCTCTGGAGCTGGTTGAAAAGGGTGACGCTTATTATTGTTTTTGCAGTGAAGACAGATTAAAAAAGTTGAGAGAAGAACAGACGAAAAAAGGCGTTGTTACAAAGTATGACAGGTGTTGTCTTAATCTTAGTAAAGAAGAAGTGAGAAAAAATCTGGAAGAGGGGAAACCTTACGTTATTAGGTTGAAAGTTCCTCAGAATGAAAATATTGAATTTGAGGATATGGTTCTCGGAAAATTATCTTTTCCCTCGGACGATATTGATGACCAGGTGCTGATAAAGTCCGACGGTTTTCCGACTTATCATCTGGCTGTAGTGGTTGATGACTATTTGATGAGAATAACCCATGTGCTCCGCGGAAGAGAATGGCTTCCTTCCACTCCGAAGCATGTTCTTTTATACAGATTCTTCGGGTGGGAGATGCCGAAATTTGTTCATCTTCCTTTGCTTCGTGAAACCGACAGCACAAAAAAACTTTCTAAGAGAACAGGTTCTGTTAATGCCGCAGAATTTTTAAAAAACGGATATTTGCCCGAAGCTGTTTTGAATTTTGTTATGTTTCTTGGATGGAATCCCGGAACCGAAAAAGAAATCTATTCACTGGAAGAATTCGTAAAGGATTTTTCGGTTGAAAAAATACAGAAATCCGAGATGGCCGCCTTTGATAGGCAAAAACTTTTATGGCTGAACGGATTTTATATAAGAAACTTATCTTTAGAGGAGCTTTGGGGTAAAGTGGAAAAGTGGAACAGAGAATATTCGGAAGAAGCGGGGACAGAATTTTTGGCCGGCAAATCTGACATTGAATTTAATATGAAAGTTTTAAACTTGGTAAGAGAGAGAATGAAAAGACTTGATGAGTTTAACGACCTTGTTTCCTACTTCTACAAAAAACCTGAAATAGATAAAAAGTTTGCGGAAAAATTTTCAGGAGATTCAAAAAAAGCTCGGGAGATAATTGCTAATTTTACAGAAGCATACGAAGAAATATCTAATGAAGATTGGACTGTTGAAAACCTGGATAAAATATCCCATTCAAAATTGGAGGAATTTTCTTACAGCCCGAAAGAGGCCTTTATGACAATAAGGTATGTTGTGACCGGGCAGGAATCTACTCCCCCTCTTTTTGATGTTCTGGCTTTGCTGGGAAAAAAGGAAACAATTGATAGACTTATTCATGCCTTGTCCATGATGTCGTAAAATCTATCACTTTTATTTTCCTCTCTCTATTTTTAGTAGAATATTCAGATTGATAAAAATGCGGATGCTGATAAAATATACCTATAAAGTTCAAATATAGGAGGCAGCAAAATGGCAGCAAAAGCATCTTCCAAACCAAAAGAAGTAAAAGAAAAATCTCCTGCTCAACAAGGAAAAGAATTGGCCCTAAGGACAGCTATAGACCAAATAGAAAAAAATTTCGGAAAGGGATCGATTATGAAACTTGGTGAAAGCGCCGGAGATAGATCAATTCCTGTTATTCCTACCGGTTCAATAGCGCTTGATATAGCCTTAGGTGTCGGGGGAATCCCAAGAGGAAGAATTATTGAGATATTCGGTCCTGAATCTTCAGGAAAAACGACATTGGTTCAACACATAATTGCCGAGACCCAAAAACTCGGGGGAACTGCCGCCTTGATAGATGCTGAGAACGCATTTGACCCTTCTTACGCCGAAAAAACGGGAGTTGATGTTGAGAATCTTCTGGTTTCTCAGCCGGATACAGGTGAACAGGCTTTAGAGATTGCGGAAACTCTTATCAGATCAAACGCCGTAGATTTGGTAGCGATAGATTCGGTGGCGGCACTAGTGCCTCGGGCGGAAATAGAAGGTGAGATAGGAGATAGCCACGTGGCTATGCAGGCCAGACTTATGAGTCAGGCCTTGAGAAGATTGAGTGGGGCTATAAGCAGATCAAAATGCACCGTTGTTTTTACCAATCAGCTTAGGTCAATGATAGGTGTTATGTTCGGGAATCCCGAAACCACAGCCGGAGGGAAGGCTTTAAAATATTATGCCACCGTCAGAATTGATATGAGAAAAATCGGAACGCTTAAAAGAGGGGATGAATTTTACGGTATAAGAGTAAAAACCAAGGTTGTAAAAAACAAGGTAGCTCCTCCCTTTAGATCGGCCGAGTTTGATATTCTATTCAACGAAGGGATCAGCAAAGAAGGAAATTTGATAGACGTGGGGGTTGACCTCGGGGTAATAAAAAAAAGCGGGGCGTGGTTGGAATTTAACGGTGAAAAAATCGGCCAGGGGAAAGATGCGGCAAGGCAGTTTCTGAAAGAAAACAGTAAAGTTGCCGCAGAAATTGAAAAAGCGATAAGAGCCGCTGTTAAAGAGAAAAGTGATATTCCTCTTAATATCGGCACCGAAAAATCGGAAAAAATACAGACTGAAGATTCCGCGGAAGAGTAGAATTAATATAAATGAAGTTGGATGAAAAAGAAGAAGTTTTTTCACAGATTTATCTTAAGCTGTTAAATTTTTTGTCTTTCAGCAAAAGAAGCCGGAAAGAGCTGTTGGATAAGGTTGAGAAATATGTTTCAAAATCCTCTATTTCCCCAAAAGATAAAAGTGAGATAAAAGAGAGAATAATTCTGGCTTTGGAAAAAGACGGGTACTTAAGAGATGCTACCGATGTGGATTTTGCAAAATCGTATATAGAGAGTTTGGAAAATTCGGGAAAATCATTTAACAGTCTTAGAATAAACCGCTTTCTTCAGAAAAAAGGAGTTTCCCGGGATATAATTAACGACATTTTAAAAAACCTGGATAAAGATCTTATTTATGAAAGCGTTTTGCGAGATGCTCAGAAAAAACTTCGCACTCTCGGGGGAGAAGATAAATATACTAAGAAAAGAAAGCTTTTAAAATATCTCTATGGAAAAGGGTATCCTTTTGATATTTCCTCTTCTGTGGTTGACACTCTCCTGTAGTTGCAATAGAATCATGCTGTAAGGTTTTGCTATGGATAAAGATTTTTCATTTTTAACTTTGAATAATTTTTACTGTTTTAACGACAAAAGTCGGGTGTAGCTGTCTTTTTCCGGCAAAACCTCCGAATAAATTAAAACCTAAGTAGGTTGGATGCGTGATTTTTTTAAATATGGAGGTTATAAAAAATGGAAATAGCGGAAATCATTCTCATACTATTGGCCGTATCGGGTATTTCGGTTGGTTATGTACTCCGTTTCGGGAAGAAGAAAAATGTTCCTTCTGGGACCGAAGAAAGAAAAGAAGAAACTGCTAAACAGGAACCTCGGGCATCGGTATCCGTAAAAGATGTAAAAGAAGTTTTATCAACGAAAAATGTCGATATTGAAAACGAACCGATAGTCCTGGAAGCTAAGGCCAGAGCTAAAGATATTATTGTTGAGGCAAAAACCGAAGCTTTGAACATCCAGTCAAGGGCCCAGGAACAGGCAAGGCGCATAAAGGAGGAAGCTTTAGAATCGGAAAGAAAGTCTGCTCTTTTAAAGGCTCAGGTTGACGCCCGTGCTAAGGAATTAGAAGCAAAAGCTAAAAGTTTGGCCGCCATTAAGGAAAGTTTGGAGAAAAAGCAGGAAGAACTGGAGAATTTTCACAGAAAACAGCAGGAGGAAATTGAAAAAGTTGCCTCTATGACAAAAGAAGAGGCAAGAGAGCTTCTTCTAAAGGAAGTGGATAAAAGTTTGGTAGATGAAAAAGGGAAAAGAATAAGGGAAAAAGAAGAAGAGATAAGGAGGGAGTCCCAAGAAATGTCAAAACAAATCCTGATGGAGGCACTGGAGTTCGGGTCTACGGATATTGTGGTTGAGCAGTCAACTTCAAAGTTAAAACTTCCCGATGAGGATTTGAAAGGAAGAATAATCGGAAAAGAAGGAAGAAATATAAGAACATTTGAAGAATTAACCGGAGTGGATTTGGATCTTGATTCTTCGCCCGGAGAAATAATTGTTTCCTGTTTTGACTCGGTAAGAAGAGCGGTAGCAGTTACCGCCTTGGACAGATTAATTGCCGACGGAAGAATTCAACCCGCCAGAATAGAAGAAATAGTTGAACAGACGAAAAAGGAAATGGACAACATTATGTATAAGGCGGGAGATGGTTTGTGCCACAAGCTCGGTTTGTATAACATTCCCAGAGAACTGATTCAGATATTGGGTAGATTTAAATACAGATTTTCTTACGGTCAGAATATGCTTGAGCATACAATGGAAACAGCCAGGATAGGAATGTATATTGCGGAAGAAATAGGAGCAAATGTAGAAACTGTGAAGCTGGGGTGCGTTTTCCACGATATAGGAAAAGTGCTCACCGATCAGGATGGATCGCATGTTGAACTTGGGGTTGAACTTTTAAGGCAGTATAAAATCCCCGAGGAAGCAATAAAATGTGTTGCTGAGCACCATAACGATAAACAGACTACAATAGAATCTGCAATAGTGACTTTAGCCGACCATGTAAGTGGTGCGCGTCCCGGATCAAGAGGTGAGGATTATGAATCTTATATAAAGAGATTAAAAGATCTTGAAGATGCGGCTATGTCCTTTGACGGTGTTGATAAGGTTTATGCTGTTTCTGCCGGAAGGGAAATCAGAGTTTTTGTGAAACCGGAAAAGGTTGATGACTACTCTGCGGCTCTACTGGCAAAAGAAATTGCTAGAAAAATAGAACTTGAACAGAACTACCCGGGTGTAGTAAAAGTAATGGTAATAAGAGAAACAAGAGTTTCCGAGACTGCTAAGTAATTGTTTTTAAAAAGGAGCAGGATATATATGTACTATGTATTGGTTGCTATATTAGCCTTGTTGATATTTGTGCTTTTTATGAAAGCCTTGGGTTCTGTTTTGAAAGGTATTATTACTACTGTTTTTGTTCTGATTGTAATTGCCTTTGTAGTATTAATGTCAAAATCCATAAGCGGACCCGTAGATGTCTTGGGAATGTACAGAATAGACAATATGCGCATTACCAAATTTGAAAGGTAGCCATAAATTATGAAAGTGTTATTTGTCGGAGAAATTGTAGCAAAGCCGGGGAGAGAAATTGTTCAAAAGTTTTTGCCTGAAATAATAAAAGAAAACAAACCCGATGCTGTTTTTGCAAATTGTGAAAATCTTTCGGGCGGAAGAGGAATAACCGAAGAAAAGATAGAACAGATGAGAATGGCCGGAGTCGACTACTTTACCAGCGGTGAGCATGTATTTCAGGAAAAGGACACCATAGACTTTATTGATAAAGTACCTGTTTTAAGACCTGCTAACTATCCGAAGGGAACTCCCGGAGACGGTTACAAAATTATAGACCTCGGAAAAAACGGAAAAGTGCTATTAATAAATTTAATGGGCGTAACTTCCTTTGGAGGAAAAAATGCTTTTTTGGATAATCCTTTTTTGAAAGCAGATGAGATTCTTGAAGAAACCAAAAATGAAAAAATTGATGCAAGAATTGTAGATTTTCATGCAGAAGCTACCAGCGAGAAGTACTCTATGGGCTTTTATTTAGATGGTAGGGTAGATGCCGTTATAGGTACTCATACCCATGTTCCTACATGCGATAACACGGTATTACCCAAAGGAACATTGTACATTACTGATGTAGGGATGTGTGGAGCCATAGACTCATCACTGGGTGTTAAGGCCGATATAACAATAAAAATGTTTTTGAGTGCGATGAACCAACGTTTTGAATGGGAAAGTGCTGGAAGAAAGGCTTTTCGCAGTGTATTATTAGATCTACAGGCAAAAACAATTGTTAGGATTGATAAAATAATATAAGTTAGTTGCCTGACCAGGCGGCAAATTTCTTTGAGAGGGGGTGTTAATAATGACAAAAATAGATTTGATTGCAAAAGTTGCGGATGTAGCAGGAATGACAAAAGTTGATGCAACAAAAGCTGTCGATGCAATTTCTTCCGCTATAGAAAAATCTCTTTCTAAAGGTGAGAAAGTAACTTGGACAGGTTTTGGGACATTCGAGGTAAGATCAAGAGCAGCAAGAATGGGAAGAAATCCTCAGACAGGAGCACCTCTGCACATCCCCGCAAGCAAAACTCCCGCTTTCAAAGCAGGAAAGAGCTTGAAAGATGCTGTTAAATAAGTGATTTAGTTTGTACGTACGTTCGTACGAAAGTCGTACAAAAGAGGCTCCCGCCGAAGGCGGGAGCCTCCCCTTTTTCCCCCTAATTTTCTCAATTTTCATTTTCATCTTTCATTTTCATTTATTCCCATCGTGTGCGTTTCACCAAAATTTTTTATTCCTTTGTTTTCTCTTGATTTTTCGGATGAGGTGATAGAATATACATTCGTATGGCAGTGGCTAAAGACTATTACGAAATATTGGGAGTCCCGAAAAACGCGACTCTCGATGAAATAAAAAAAGCTTACAGAAAGCTCGCAAGGGAGCATCATCCGGATATGGTAAAAGAAAGCGATAAAGCCGCGGCCGAGAAAAGATTTAAAGAGATAAATGAAGCTTATCAGGTTTTAAGCGACCCTCAAAAAAGAAAAATGTACGATCAGTTTGGGAGTGCCGGTTCAGAGTATGGGCCGGAAGGATTTTCAGGTTATTCACAGGGCGGGCAATGGGGACCCTTCGGCTATCAGTATTCAAGTTCGGGAGCAAATCCGTTTGGATTTGAGAATGAAGATTTTGATCCCTTTGATATTTTTGAGGATTTTTTTGGGTTCAGAGGATTTGGTTCGAGAAGACCCAGAAAAGGAAAAAATCTTTATTATGAAATAAGGTTAGATTTTAGGGATGTTATATTCGGGACAGAGAGAGAAATAGAAGTTGAAAGCGGGAAAGTAAAAGTTAAGATTCCGGCAGGTGTGAAAGACGGGATGGAAATTAAATTTGCAGGAAAAGGGATGCCCGGCCCCAACGGAGCTCCAAACGGAGATTTGTATTTGACGATCAGAATCAGAAATGTTCCTGATTTTGTAATTATGGGGGATGATATTTTAGTGAATAAGGAAATAAGCATGGTAGATGCGGCCCTGGGAACTGTGATTGAAGTTCCGGTTGTTGATCTCCAGAGTGAGACCGGATTAGGGAAAACCAAACTAAAAATACCCGGTGGAACCCAATATGGCTCCCGATTTTTGGTAAAAGGAAAAGGTATGCCTAAACTTCATGGTAGAGGCCAAGGAAATGTGATAGTACAGATCTTAGTAAAAATACCTGAAAGATTGAGTAAAAAACAGAGGGAGATTTTGGAGGGTTTCTCAGAGGCGTAATTAAAGACCAAAACCAATGGGAACAGACCATTTCGGATTCAATAAAGTGGCAGAAGAAAGGAGGTAGTGATAGATATAAGATTAATGTAGTTGACCTAAGTGGCCTTCTAGTATAAAATCTTCGTGCATTAGATATTGTTGAATATTGATTGTTTTAAGTGGGCCTAACCCACTTTTTTTAATAAAGTATTAAGTTTGGAGATTTGAGAGAAAGCGTATCTGTTGCAGATTTAATGCGCTGTCTTTCAAATGAAGAATTATGTCAATATCGGAGTTTAGTGCGGCAATAAGCCAGGTTGCAACGGAAAAAGGAATAACAGTTGAAAGTGTAATTGAATCGGTGAAATCCGCTCTAGCAACCGCTTACAAAAAAGACAGAAAAGAAGCAGGTGAAAATGTTGAACTTGAAGATATAATTGTTGATTTAAATCCCGAAACGGGAGAGGTGAGGATATTGAAAGATGGTATGGACGTTACTCCCGCAGGTTTTGGAAGAATTGCGGCTCAGACTGCTCGACAGGTTTTGGTTCAGAAAATCAGGGAAACGGAGAAAGACGTCGTTACTACGGAATTCAGAGGAAAGATAGGACAGATAGCTTTAGGAACGATTTTTAGGATCGACAAAGGTATTGTAACTTTGGATATGGGAAAAAACAGAAGCCAGGGGATAATGCCCAAAAGCGAACAGGTTCCGACGGAAAATTACAGAATAAATCAAAGGTTAAAGGTATTGGTGAAGGATATACAAGAAACACCTCGGGGTACAGAGATAATCGTTAGCAGAGCCGACCCGGAATTTGTAATCCGGCTTTTTGAACAGGAAGTTCCGGAGATTGCAGCTGGGACTGTAGTTATAGAAGCAATTGCGAGAGAAGCAGGTTCCAGAACAAAAATGGCGGTTTCTTCAAAGGATGAGAAAGTTGATCCTGTTGGAAGTTGTGTAGGTCAGAAGGGAGTTAGGGTTCAATCTATAATATCCGAGCTTTTTGGGGAAAAAATAGACATTGTTCCTTACTCCGACAATTTGGAGAAGTTTATAGCTGCGAGTTTATCTCCGGCCAAAGTTACCGAGGTTGAGTTAAAACACAAAGAAAAGAGAGCCATCGTTACCGTTCCTGAAGATCAGCAAAGTCTTGCCATAGGAAAAGAAGGTCAGAACGCCAGGTTGGCAAATAAATTGACAAAATGGAAGATTGATATCAAAGGTGTTTCGGGAGTTTTTTCAAGTGAAGACGCGGAAGAGGGTGCTTCCAGGCAAAAGTCGGATGAAAAGGTAGTTGGAGTTTGGGATGCGGAGATAAAGAAGTTCAATGAAGAGGAAAAGGCTAAGAAGAAAGAGGACAAATCGGAGGAGGATATTGAAAAAGAAAACTCTGATGAAAAAATTGAGAAAACCGAAGAAAATTTGGATGATGATTTAAGTACGGAAAGAACGGGAGAAGTTTCCACAGAAGAAGGAGACTCTTCCGATCAGGGCGAGTAAGATAATTTTGTACGATGAAATCTGAGTTATTTTACGAAATGCCGGTTAAAAGTAAATTAGTACTAGAAAGTTTATTGGAAATATGGCTGAAAATAATAAAAAAGAAAATGAAAAAAAGACCAGAGCACCCATCGTTACCTTTATGGGTCATGTTGACCATGGTAAAACCAGCATTTTGGACCGCATAAGAAAAACCAATGTGCAGGAGAGTGAGTACGGAGGAATTACTCAGCACATAGGAGCTTATCAAATATCCTACAAGGGAAACAAAATAACTTTTATAGATACTCCCGGCCACGAAGCTTTCGCGCAAATGAGAGCCCGTGGAGGAAGAGCTGCCGATATTGTTGTATTGGTAATAGCAGCTGAAGAAGGAGTAAAACCGCAGACAAAAGAAGCTATTTCACATATACGGGCCGCAAAGGCCCATTTTATAGTGGCAATAAATAAAATTGACAAGCCCGGAGCTGATCCAAGAAAAGTAAAACAGCAGTTGGCTCAGGAAAACATTTTAGTGGAGGATTGGGGAGGAAATGAATTGTGTGTCGAGCTATCGGCTAAAACGGGTGAAGGAATAGATAAGTTGCTTGATGCAATACTTTTAATGGCAGAGATACTGGAGCTTAAAACGGATCCGGATGGGGAATTGGAAGCTATGATAATAGAATCAAGATTGGATAGGAAAAGGGGAGTGGTGGTTTCCTGTATAGTCAGAAACGGTACTTTAAGAGTGGGTGATAGTGTCATCGCTTCCGGTATAAGTGCAAAAGTAAAACACATGAACGATTACAACGGAAACACTATTACTGAGGCGTATCCCTCCGACCCGGTGGAAATTTTAGGTTTTAGCTCGGTTCCGCATGTCGGTGATTTAATACTCGCAAAAGGAAGTGAGCTTGCGGAATTGGCTGTTGATGAGAATAAGATAGAGATAGTCGGGAAAGATGCAAAGAGAGCTATAGCCCTTATCTTGAAAGCGGATACGGAGGGCACTTTGGAAGCCGTGAAAGGAAGTTTATCCAATCTTGTAACTTCATCCGCGGAGACTACGTATGCTCTAAAATTTCTGCATACCGGAACCGGTGATATAAATGAGTCCGATGTTTTACTGGCTCAAAGTGGTAGGGGTGTTGTGGTGGGTTTTAATGTCAGAGTTCCACCTGCTGTTGAGGATTTGGCCGAATCTTCGGGCGTTTTGGTGAGGTCTTACAAAACCATTTATGATCTAATAGATGACGTTTCCAAGCTTTTAGAAGGAACCGCGGTAAGCGAAACATCAAAAATAAAAGGCCGGGCTAAAGTTATTAAAATTTTTAAACTTGATTCGGGAGATATTGTAGCCGGGTGCAAGGTCTTAGCCGGAGCTTTAAAGGTTAAATCCAAAGTTGCTATTTACAATAAAAATCCCGTGGATTTAACAAAGTCGGATGAGCCTCTTTTTTACTCTTCAGTTAAAAAATTAAAAAAGGGTAAAGATGACATTGATGTCGCGGGAAAAGATAACGAATGTGGTGTGCTTTTAAAACCTCAGTTTGAAGGTATTTCCGCCGACATGTATTTGGAAGTATTATAAACGGGTTTTGCGCATTTGACACTATAGGGCTAAAGTTGTACAATTTCCAAAGTTTTGGTACACTGCTTAATCCTCAACTATAAATAGACTCTGCCCGGAATATTTCTGATATGAATTCTGAAGTAGATAAAACAAATCGAATATTTGAGTTGTTAAAAGAAGCTAAAGAGATAGCTATATTGCCGTCCCAAGTTTCAAGCATTGATGCTTTTTCCGCCGCAGTGGGGATGTATCATGCCTTGAAAGAAGAGGGGAAGAATGTTTGTATTATTTATCCCGGTTCTATACCGGAAGAGTTTGGGAGTGTGGAAGGAATTGACATTAAACCCGGTTCATCTCAGAGAGAACTTGTTGTTTCGGTTGATTATTCAAACACCAACGCGTCAAAAGTGAGTTATTCTACCGAAGATGATATTTTGCGCTTCTCTATAAGTCCCATAGATAAAGATTTTGATTTATCGAGGGTAAGAGCAGAAATCAAAGGTCTAAATTTTGATCTTATAATTACCATAGGAGCTCAGTCACGGGAAGATCTTGGAAAATCCCTTGAAGAAATCGGAGGGGTCTTCGGTGGTGCTGATGTTTTAAATATTGATAACTCCGAGAGGAATCAAAGATTCGGTAGCATAAACGTAGTAGAACCGGAATTTGAAAGTATAAGTTTATTGGTAATGAATATGCTAATAAGGTGGGGTTTAACTGTTTCCTCAAAAACTGCGGAAGCTCTGCTTAAGGGTATTTCTAAAAGAAAGGGTATTTAGTGGTTGATTTTTAATATTTGTTTTGTTATACTTTCATCGCTGATTATGGCTTTATCTAAAGAAAAAAAGGCACAAATAATAAAGGGAAGCAGAATTCACGAGGCTGATACAGGTTCCCCGGAGGTTCAGATAGCAATCCTGACGGAGAGCATTGCCAAGCTTTCCGAGCATCTTAAAACCCATAAGAATGATAATCATTCAAGGAGGGGTTTGCTTCAGATGGTGAATAAAAGAAGGAGGCTTATTGCTTACCTCAAGAAAAAGGACGAGGATAGGTATAATCAGTTGATTGAAAAGTTGGAACTGTCTAAGTAAGGACAGCAGAGTAAATATTTTGGATAGCGGGTATTATCTCTTGGATTAGGAGGCAGGTTATTGTGCATCCGGTGCATAATATTTTGAATCTTAATCCTCCTGATATTGCAACCCCTATAAAGAAAAAAAATGAATAAAATTGTCAGAAAAGAAACCAATTTTGCCGGTAAAAAACTTGTGTTTGAAACCGGAGAATTAGCCTTAAGAGCCGATATGGCCGTTAAGGCTACTTATGGAGACACTGTACTCTTAGTTACCGTAGTTTCCGGGGAACCTTCCACGGAAGCCGATTTTTTGGGCTTGCGTGTACAATACGAGGAAAAGCTTTACGCCAGTGGGAGTATTAAAAGTTCCCGATTTGTTAAAAGAGATGGGAAGGCAACAGATGACGCTGTTATAGCGAGAAGATCAATTGATCATGCTATAAGACCATTATTTCCTAAAGATTATATGGATGAGGTTCAGATTGTTGTAACCGTTCTTTCCCTTGACGAGGACGCTGATCCGGAATTTCTCAGTATGATAGCAACTTCAGCTTGTTTACAGGCAAGCAATATTCCTTTTTACGGACCTGTAGCTTCTTTAAGAATAGGGATGGTAGATGATCAATTTGTTTTGTCTCCATCACTAAAAGATCTGGATGAGAGGAGCGACCTGGATATGATGGTTTCCTTTGTTGGAGAAGATAAAAGATTTTTGGCTGCCGAAGTTGAGGCGAATATTCTGCCCGAAGAAAAAATATTGGATGCCATCAACTTTGCTAGAGATAATTCAGCGGTTTTATACGATTTCATAGCAGATTTTGTAGAGGAAATAAACCCCAAGGGTGAAAAATATGAATATGTTTCACGATTCCCGTCAGAGGAAATTGTGAAAGCTGTTTCGGACATGACAAAAGAAGAGATTGAATCAATACTGAAAGGAAAAGGTTTGTCAGAAGGAAAACAAGATGTAACGGATAAACTTAATGATCTTCAGGAAGAAGTTTTTAAGAAATTCGAGGGAACTTACAAAAAAACCGATATGCAGATTGCCTTTGAGTTGGTTAAGAAGGATGTTATGAGAAAAATAGTTTTGGATGGTGGGAAGAGAATTGATGGGAGAAAAATGGATGAAGTCAGGCCTTTGACTATAAAGGTCGGAATATTACCAAGAACTCATGGAAGTGCCTTATTCACAAGAGGGGAGACACAGGCATTGACGGTATGCACACTGGGCTCCCCTTCCGATGAACTTCTGATCCAGGACATGTACGGGGAAAGAAGAAAAAGATATCTTCACTATTATAATTTTCCTCCTTACAGCGTAGGGGAGGTCGGGAAGTTCGGAGCTCCCACTCCGAGAGAAATCGGACACGGAATGATAGCTGAAAAAGCTCTCAGACCTGTTGTTCCGAGCCAGGAGGAATTTCCTTACACAATCATGCTGGTATCGGAAATTATTTCCAGCAACGGTTCTTCATCCATGGCGTCGACATGCGGTTCGACTTTGGCTCTGATGGATGCCGGAGTACCGATTAAAGAGATGGTTAGCGGTATTGCAATGGGCCTGATTGTTGAAGATGACTCCTTTTCAAGGTATCAGGTTTTAACTGATCTCTCAGGTGAGGAAGACGCAAACGGATATATGGATTTCAAAATGACCGGAACGGAAAAAGGAGTTACGGCTATTCAGCTTGATATTAAGGTAAAAGGTATTCCTATGGATGTGGTTCCGAAGATACTTGAACAGTCAAAACAGGGGAGATTGTTTGTTCTTAACGAAATGAAAAAAGTAATTGATAAGCCGCGTTCTCAGGTATCCAAGTATGCTCCCAAGACCGTTACCATAAATATAGACCCTGATAAAATTGGAATGGTTATAGGTAGCGGAGGAAAGATAATAAAGGAGCTTCAGGAGAAAACTCAATCGGAAATCTCAATTGAGGAGGATGGGAAAGTTGTAATATCTTCTATTGATAAAGAGAAAGCCGAAGAGGCCCTTAAGATAATTGACGGAATGACGAAAAATCTGGAAACCGGAGATGTTTATGAGGGAACGGTAAAAGAGCTTTTGGATTTTGGAGCACTGGTTGAGATATTGCCCGGAAAAACCGGACTTCTTCATATCAGTGAGATAACCAACGATTATGTTAAGGATATAAGAGATTGGCTCAAAGTTGGTGATAAGGTTATTGTGAAAATAATCAGTGTTGGAGATGAGGGGAAGTTCAGTCTTTCCAAGAGAGCTGTTGATGATCCTAACTATGTTCCCACAGAAAGGAATAATCACAGAAGCAACGGGTTTAGAAACTCCGAGGGAGGTAGAAATTCCTTTGGCGGCAATAGAAGGGGCGGAGATAGGAGAAACAGAAGATAAGGAATAAGCAAAAGCAAGTGGATTTAAGTTTTTAACTTTTTAACCCTTTGTTTCTTTTGTGATTTTGTAGTTCTGGAATAGCCGACAATACTGCTCTATAATAATTGAGATGAAAAGAATCTGCCCATTTTGTAAATACGGTCTTACATCAGAAAGTGTTTATTTTTGTGAGAATTGCGGTTCCGTTTTACCGGAAGATATGCGTACTATCGGGAAAGACTCGGTTGTTGAGGATAGAGATAGAACTGCTTTTAGTAAAAATGGAGGGCATGTTATAAAAACTAAGAAGATTTCCGGCAAAAATTTCAGAAAAAAAAGAAGGGAACGTTCTGATCTTCCGGTTCTTTTGTTCGGTTTTGTATTGATAGTGATAATGGTGATTTTTCTTGTGAATCAGAGAACAGACTTTATCGGGAATTTTTTTGAAAAAGGTGGTAAAAGGGAGTCGGTTTCAAAAGATATTACCTTTGAGTTGCAGAAAAATAATCAGAGAGATAAAACAGAGGAAAATTCCGTGAATTTGGGTCTGAATCTAAATTCAGGCGCCTTCGGACAGAATAATGTTCGTGATTATGTACCTTATGATATTTATTTTTATACTGAGTTTAATGATTCCTCAACTTTGAACCCGTACTTCAGCTTTTTGGGAGGGGAGTTTTTCACTTTGACAGAAAATCTTAAAGAGGACATTCAATCTTTTTATTCCGCTTTTTACACGAAAAAAGGAACAAAAGAGGGTTGGGTAATACTGGTTTTTCCCAAAGATACTTCTTTGCAAATGAGAACGTACCAAAGTATTTCTACTGATTTAATAGATGATGTTTTGGTAATATCTTCGGAGCCGGATTTAGTAGAAGGGGTAAAAATGGCAAAATTCGGAATTTCAAAAAGCCTCTCCCTCCATCCCCTGCTTATATCTGCGAAGCCTTTTCTTCCCGAGGAAGGACAGGTATTTATGTTGAAAATTAACGCAGATGCAGATATTGTTATTGATAATCTTATAAAAGATACTCTTTCAGATGAATTCAGGTCAGTAGTTAAAAATTTTAGAGATTCGGGAAAATCTTATTTGGTTGTTAAATAAGGCGTATGGAAAAAACAAATTTTTTATTTAAAGAACTTAATTCGCTTAGCAAGAAAATAGAGGAAACCAAGGGTATGCCGGAGGAGCTAAAAGAACGTTTGAATCAAATGGTAGATAGGTTGAACATAATGGCTAATTTGGGTCACTATGCTACGGAGTTCGATACACTTTCGCGATATATCCAGACGGTTACGTCAATACCGTGGGTTTCGGAAACAACCGATATCCTGGATTTGGAAAAGGCGAAAGAAAGTTTGGATAAAAATCACTACGGTATGCAATATGTGAAGGATAGAATCCTGGAGTATCTTTCCACCTTAATTCTTCTTTCTCAGAGAGATAAGGATGCCATATCCAAATCTCCTATTATTCTTCTCGTAGGTTTACAGGGAGTCGGTAAGACCACATTAGCTTATTCTATTGCGGAAACTTTGGGGAGGAAATTTGAAAGAATTTCAATGGGAGCTTTAGGATCATCTACTGAATTAAGAGGGAGGGCTAAGTCCTTTCCCGAAGCAGAGCCGGGACGGATTGTAAAGGCTCTCGTAAGAACGGGTGTTAGAAATCCGGTCATTCTTTTAGACGAGATTGATAAAGTAAGCGGGGAGCAGGGTTTAAGAATGGATATTATGTCAATACTTCTTGAGATATTGGATCCGAAGCAAAATGTAGCTTTTAGAGATTACTACGTTGATTATCCTATTGATTTGTCGAATGTTTTGTTTGTTTGTTCTGCAAATACAACCGGGACTTTATCGGCGGCGCTTATGGATAGAATGGAGATAATAAAAATGCCTTCTTATACCGACCAGGAGAAGATAGTTATAGCAAGAGATTATCTTATGCCTCAGATAATAGCCAAATCCGGTCTGCGTCAGGACGAGTTAGAGATAGACCCCGATCTTTGGCCGGGTATAGTAAGACCTTTTGGATATGATTCCGGAATAAGAAGTTTGGGCAGAACTCTTGAAGCTATATGCAGAAAAGTTGCCCGTGAAATTGTTGAAGGTAAAAGTAAAAAAGTTGTGTTAACAGCCGATAATCTTAAGTATTATCTTCCTCAATAAATCGATAAGCTATAAAGAATGGAAAAAGAAAAATTAATGAATGAGATAGATGCGAATATTAAATCCTGTACCAAGTGCAGGTTGTTCAGAGGTTGCAAAAATTCTGTTCCCGGTGAAGGAAATATAAATTCCGAAATAGTTTTTGTTGGGGAGGCTCCCGGTTTTTATGAAGATGTTTTGGGAAGACCTTTTGTAGGCAGAGCCGGAAAATTACTTGATGCATCCATTGAAAGTATAGGTTACAAAAGAGAGGATGTGTGGATCGGAAATATTATAAAGCACCGTCCTCCTGAGAATAGGGAGCCTCTACCCGACGAAATATCTGCCTGTGCCCCTTTCCTTGACCTGCAGTTAAAAATTATTGCTCCGGTAATGATAGTTACGCTCGGAAGATATTCTATGAATTATTTTTATCCGGATGGAAAAATATCCCGTGACAGGGGAAATTTAATCAGGGTAAAAGATTTTTTTATCTATCCTGTTTACCATCCGGCGGCAGCTTTGAGAAGCTCGGACGTTTTGCTGGAATTTAAAAAGGATTTTGAAAGAATTCCCGATATGTTGAAAAAAGCTAAGGAATTGTTGAAAACCGGGGCTATTGAGGAAAGTAAGGGTTTTGCCGATAAAAATCCCGATGGACAATTGGATTTAGGTTTGTGAGAATATACCGATGAATTTTAGTGAAAATAATATAACTAGTGATACCAATCTACTTAATAACACTGCCAGTGTAACCGGAAATGGTACCTTAGATAGAAGTTCTCCGATGTATTCCAGAGAATTAAGAAAACATTTCGGCAACACACCGTTGAAAATTATTATGATAGGAGGTACTGAAAGTGTTAACAAAAATCTTACCGTTTATGAGTACGGGGATGAAATCATAATTGTTGATTGCGGAATAGGTTTTCCTGACATATTTGATATGCCCGGTGTTTCTACCTTGATACCGGATTTTGAATATTTGATTAAGAATTCCTACAAAATTAAGGGGTTATTTATTACACACGGTCATGAAGATCATGTAGGTGCCGTTCCGAATTTGCTTATGGAACTGCCGAACACCCCAATATATGCCAGTAAGCTGGTAGGGGAATTTTTGAAAGTAAAGTTGTCGGAAAAAGGTTTTAGCGAGGTAGGGAAAAATTTTAGTTACCATCTTTTTACCCCTGAATCAGGAACCGCTGATTTAGGAAATTTTAAAGTATCGGCTTTTAGGATCAATCACTCCATTCCGGAATCAATGGGATTTGCCATCAGAACTCCTGAAGGGCTTTTTTTACATATAGCGGATTACAAATTTGATGAGAAACCGGTTTTGGATAAACCCGCCGATGTTGATACCATGGAGAGACTTGGGAAAGAGGGCGTTATGTGTCTGGTGTCTGATTGCTTGGGGGTAACATCCGAAGGACATACAAAATCGGAAAGTACGTTGACCAATACTTTTCACGAACTTTTCTCCAAAGCTTCGGGAAGACAGGTTTTTGTTACCACTATGTCTTCAAACATATCCAGAATATATCAGATAATGAATGCAGCCCGTGTCATTGGCAGAAAAATGGTAATAAGCGGTAGATCTATTGAACAGATGGTTGATGTCGCAAGAAGACTTGGATATCTGCCATTTTCAGATGATTTCTTCATAGATGAAGAGGAAGCAAAAAATTATCCTCAAGACAGTTTGATATATCTTATAGCCGGTTGCTATGGTCAGCCGGGGTCTTCTCTTGACAGGTTGAGCAGAGGAGAGCACGAGTGTATAGAATTAAAAGGTGAGCCAATGGTGATTTTTTCAGCCGATCCTAATCCTCCTGGAGCGGATATTATGGTTGAGAAGGTAATGGATAACCTGATATTGAGGAATTGCGAAGTTATTTATAGTGAAATTCAGAATAATCTTCATGTGTCAGGACATGCTGTCAGAGGGGATATAGAAAGAATGGTTAAGCTGATAAATCCAAAATATTTTATTCCTATCGGCGGAAACATAACAAAAATGAGAGCTTACACCAATATGCTTAGGGATCTTGGAATAGCTAAAGACAGGGTTTTTGAATGTCTCGAAGGAGATTCAGTTGAGTTTTTAAATGGACGCGCCAAGAAAGGTCGTCATTATGATACAAAACAGGTTTACATCAGCAGCAATAAAGTTGATGAATTAAATCCACTTGTTGTTAGAGACAGAAGCTTGTTGTGCAATGACGGGGTTTTTGTAGTTGCTATTCCGGTTTCAAAAGACGGGGAAATACACGCAGATAAATTGGAAATAATTACAAGAGGGTTCATATACGTGAAAGACTCAAAAGATTTAATGGATAGGTCTAAAAAATTTATATCGAAGAGAATTAAGAGTTCGAAAAACGATAAGAGGGATCATAATGAGTTCAAAAGGAAACTGGAGAGTGATATAAACAGATTTTTGAAAAAAGAAACCTCAATGACCCCAATGGTAATTGTCCATTTTATTACAATGTAAATTGTATCTATCTTTTTAATATTCGGTATCTTTGTGATATTATAAGGATAATGTCCCGCGGAAGAAGAAAAAAATTCAAACTAAGATTTGGTGTAAAACCGGATACCATAAGGTCCATCATATCTTTAGTGTTTTTGGCGCTGTGTGTTATTACTCTCGTCTCATTTTTTGCCCCTTCTTATGATCTAAACTCAAAAATTCAGCATTTTCTGAGATTATATTTCGGACAGTCGTCTGTGCTGATCCCCCTGATATTGGGGAGCTTCGGTATTTTGTTTTTTGATCATATAAACATTAAATATAAGGAAGCAAGGGTGTTTGTAGGGTTACTTCTGCTTTTGTTTTCTCTTTCCGGGGTGCTCCACATTTTTAGAAATGCCAATGAAGCTTATGAAATAGCTTTGGAAGGAAAAGGAGGGGGTCTGGTCGGATACAAAATAGCAGGATTTCTCTCTTCGGGGATAAGCAAATTCGGAGCTGCTACTGTTTTGATTTTAGCAATAATAGGCTCATTGTTTTTGATATTTAACGTCTCTTTTAATAATTTGATTGAATTCTTTTCCGAAAATGAGTTTCTTAAAAGTTTCTTTGAAAGTGCGAAAAATATTTTCAGAAAAAAGATTTCCGAGGATACCGGCGAGATTGAGATAGATTCCTCTTCAGGAAATTTGCTTTTGGAAGAGGATTCGGGAGATGACATTGTTCCTTCCTATTCTGATATGAAAAAAGAACCTGCACAGACATCCATTTTTGAAGTGATTCAGTCCGAAGCGGAACCTCTGCCTGATTTGAGAGCCGGTTCCGTTGATACACTTGCTCCCCCAGCATCTATAAAAATGTCTCCGATTGTACCGTCAGACAGAATATGGAACTATCCTTCGGAAGATCTATTAGCAGAGCCCCCGGTAAGAGTAGTTGATACTTCGGATTTGGATAAAAAAATTAAGATAATAAAAGAAACTTTGAAATCGTTCGGTATTGATGTTGATGTAGATATGGAAAACGTAAAAGTAGGTTCCTCTGTAACTCAATATGCCTTAAGGCCGAAGTCCGTTACGAATGTAGCAAAAATTGTTACCCTCCAAAGTAACCTGGCTTTAGCTCTTGCTTCTCCCACCGGAACTGTGAGAATAGAAGCTCCTATCCCCGGAAAGTCATTGATAGGGATTGAAGTTCCTAATACCAAAAGAACCATGGTTTATTTTAAGTCCTTAATAACCTCTCCGCAGATGAAAAATTTGGAATCAAAGTTAGGAGTTGCTTTAGGCGAGGATGTAGGCGGGAGAGTTGTAACTTACGATATAGGTAAAATGCCTCATCTTCTTATAGCCGGAACGACAGGTTCAGGAAAGTCTGTCTTTATCCATAATCTTTTGTTTTCAATGCTTTTTAGAGCTACTCCTCAGGAAGTGAAATTTATATTAATTGACCCTAAGAGGGTTGAGCTTATATTGTACGAAGGGATTCCTCATTTACTCACCCCGGTTGTTACCGACATGGAGAAAGCTCCTTCTGTTTTCAGATGGGCTGTTGAAGAGATGGAAAGGAGATACAGGCTTTTTGAACAGGCTAGGGTTAAAAATATTGATACATACAATGAAAAATCAGGAATTCAGGTAATGCCATATATAGTTATAGTGGTTGATGAATTAGGTGACATCATGCTCCAGGATCCGGCAGGAGTTGAAAAGAATGTAATAAGGCTGGCTCAAATGGGTAGAGCAACGGGGGTCCATCTTGTATTAGCGGTTCAGAGGCCGTCCATCGAAGTAATTACTGGACTTATAAAAGCTAATATTCCTTGTAGAGTAGCCTTTCAGGTCTTAAATCAGATTGATTCCAGAGTAATAATAGATCAGCCGGGGGCGGAAAAACTGCTTGGAAAAGGTGATATGCTTTTTGTTCCTCCCGATACTATGAAGCCATTAAGATTGCAAGGGGCCTTTATTTCAGAGAAGGAAACTGCCGATTTAGTTAATTTCCTAAAGAGTCAGGGTGTTCCTCCCGATTATAGAGAAGAGGTTTTAAACACCCCGGTTACTTCAACAAAAGGAGGGGTGGTTAAGTCCAGCTGGGGAGAAGACGTTAACGACGAGCTGTTTGATAAAGCTGTGGCTATAGTTGTTTCGGCTGGGAAAGCCTCTGCGTCGCTTTTGCAGAGAAAGCTTAGTATAGGTTTTGCAAGGGCCGCTAAACTTATAGATATGATGGAAGAGAGGGGTATAGTCGGGGGGGAGGTGAGTGGGAGCAGGGGAAGAGAGGTGCTAATTGATGATATACCTGGAGATGATAACTTAGATATGGATAAAGACCCGGGTTTTGATGCTGAGGATTTCGCCGGTGAGAACTTTCCTAGAAATAGGGAAGAGTAAAAATTCACTTGATTACTTAATTTCTCATTTTTATTTGCTCTTTAATTTCAATTCGGCTTCCACCAACTCATCCAAATTTCCGTCCAAAACGGATTCGGGGTCAGTTATTTCAAGATCGGTACGTAGGTCTTTGACCAGTCTGTAGGGGTGGAGTATATAATTCCTTATCTGGTTTCCCCAGCCCGGAGTTTTATAGTCTCCCTTTAGCTTTTTTTCTTCCATTAAAGATTTTTCCTCTTCAATCTGATACAGCTTGGATTTTAATATTTTAAGCGCTTTCTCCCTGTTTTTTCCCTGGTATCTTTCTTCCTGGCACTCAACTATTATTCCCGAAGGTTTGTGTTTTAACCTTACCGCAGTAGAAACTTTATTTACATTCTGCCCTCCTTTTCCGCCCGACCTAAAAAATTCCCACTCAATATCTTCGTCTTTAATTTCTATAGTGTTGTCGTTTTCTATCATTGGTATAACCTCTACCAAAGAAAAAGAGGTTTGCCTTAAATTATCGGCGTTGAATGGAGATTGCCTGACCAAGCGATGCACTCCTGCTTCCTTTTTCAAAAATCCGTATGCGTAATCCCCAATTATTTCTACCGTAGCGGTTTTTATACCTGCTTCTTCTCCTTGTATTTCATTTATTACGTTTGTTTTCCAATTTTTTCTTTCGGCATATCTCAAGTACATTCTTAATAGCATGGCCGTCCAATCCATTGCTTCGGTTCCTCCCTGTCCTGCGTGCACCGATAATATAGCGTCGTTTTTATCATGCTTGCCTGAAAGATATGTTTTAAATTCAAGTTCTTTTATTTTCTCCTCAATTGTTTTTTCGTCTCCTTCTTCAATATACAGATTTAACATGTCAAATTCTTCCAGTTCCTTTTCTAAATCCGATAATTCTTTGGATAATCTGTTTCCTTCCTCCCAATTTTTCCATACGTCTTCGTTCTTGATTTTATTTTTAATCTCTTCAGTCTGCTTCCTTTTTTCATCTATACTAAGGGATTGTTTAAGCTGTCCTATTCTTCTTTTAAATTCTTGCATGGGAGGATTATATATCAAAAACCTCTGTTCCTAATAGCACTCTGTCGCCGGGGTTTATTTCTTTTCTTAGGATTTTTACCGCCAGATAAGATTCAACGGAATCTTCAATTACCCTTGCCAATGGTCTGGCTCCCCACTCAAGGCTATACCCTCTTCTGATAAGTTCTTCTATTAGATCAGGTTTGAAATTTACCTCAATTCCTTTTTCCTCGGCTGTATTTTTCACCCTTTCCAGCATAAGTTTTGTTATCTCTCTTAAATTTTCCTTAGAAAGAGGATTGAAAACTATAATATCTGTAAATCTGTTTAAAAGCTCGGGTGCAAATTTATTTCTTATATCAATCATAGCGGCTTTTTGCATTTCTTCGTACCCTTTACCGGCCTCAGAAATTGTCTGAATAGATTTTGTTCCGACATTGCTGGTTGCTATTATTATTGTGTTTGTAAATTCCGCCACATTTCCGGCTGTGTCGGTCAAACGACCCTCATCCAAAATTTGTAAAAAGGTCATAAGTATGTTGGGGTGAGCTTTCTCTATCTCATCTATCAGGACCAGACTGAAGGGTTTATTTCTTACTTTTTCAGTTAAAGAGCCCGTGGTGGTTCCGTCCGGGGAGCCTATTATTCTGTTCATGCTGTCTATCTGTTGGTATTCGCTCATGTCTAGTCTAATCATGTTTTCCTCCGCTCCGAAGTAGCTTCTTGCCAAAGCCTTTGCAGTTTCCGTCTTTCCGACTCCCGTCATTCCCACGAAGAGAAAACCTGCTATCGGTTTTTTCTCATCTCTTATTCCGGTTCTTGCCCTTTGTAATGCCACCTCTATTTTTTTAATTGCGTGGTCCTGCCCGATAACTCTTTTTCTCATTTCATTTCCGATGTTCAGTAATTTTTCCGCTTCGTTCCCGCCTATTGCCGATATAGGTATACTTGTCATTTCGGAAATTTCTTTAGATATTTCATCATAGGAAAGGTATCTTGTTGAGTTTTTTACTGATGCGGAAGTCCTTTCAAGGACATCTATCGCTTTGTCGGGAAGTACCCTGTCCCCGATTGCTTTTTCCGATAGCTCAACGCACGCCAAAAGAGCGGGGTAGGTAATCATAATTCCGTGCTGTCTTTCCATTTTTTCTGCCTTTCTTTTTAATATTTTTATCGTATCCTCTTTTGAGCACTCTTCTATGTTTACTATCTGAAAAAGCCTTGTTATAGCTTCATTGGGCTCAATGTATTTTCTGAAATTTTCCGATGAAACAGCTCCTATTAATCTTATTCGTCTTTTGGCGATATGATTTTCGAGTATTGACAATGCGGTGGAATCATAACCCCCTTTTTCTCCCATTCCCGTTACGAGATTCTGCATTTCATCAATGAAAAGTATTATATCGCCGGAAGCATCCACTTCTTCCAGAATTTTAGAGAGTTTTTCAGCTGTGTTCCCGGTATCCTTGCTTTCGGAAACTAATGATCCCACGTCTATACTAATAAGTCTCTTATTTCTCAAGGTTTTGTACTCGGTACCTGCCATTATTTTATAAGCTATCCCTCTTATTATGGAGGTTTTTCCGACTCCCGATTCTCCTATAAGCAGTACGTCGTTTTTATCCCCATCTAAAATTTCCGAGATTTTCTTGATTTCTTTTTCTCTTCCTATAATGTCGTCAATATTTCCCATTTTCACTTGTTTGGTCATGTCAACGGAAACTTTATCAAGTTCGGGCGTTACTCTTCCGAGCAGTCCTTTTCCGATTCCTCCCGGAGGAGGAGACACATAATCATCCTGCCAGAAATATATTCCCGAAAGGTTTTCTCTTTTTTCAACCATCCAGAAAGCAGTTTCTTTAATGGTATTAAAATTTGAGTTAAATACGGAGAGGACAGTATCTATGTTCGGAATGTGTTCCACTACTGCAATAAAAACATGTTCTAATTCGGTGTATCGTGATTTGTTTTCCTGAGCATAAGAAAAACTTTTTTGCACTATATTATCTAATTCCACCTCTTTTGTATCGGATGCCCTTATAAGTTTTTCAATTACTTCCTTTTCTCCTAATTCGGACTTTTTCATCAAATATAAAATATCCTTTTCCATCAGAAGTTTTTCCATCAAAAGTCTGAAGGAAGATTTTCCGGTTTCTAAAATATATCGGGCCTTGGGTCTAAAAGTTTTTATCTTATCATTTTGCGTTTTTGTCTCAGATATTCTTTTGTACGGGGTATTTAAGTTCTGAAAGATAAATAAAACATAAAGAGTGAAAAAATATAGCATTGTATAGGGAATGGAGTATTTTTGTGTTATTAACACCGGTATATAGAGCCATGTTATTGGTGCCGCTATGCACAGCAGTGACGCCAAAAGCATTGGTATAGAGCCAAGGAAAATCATAAAAACGCGGGTGAAAAAGCTTACTATCCTTCCGTTAAAACTGGATAATCCAAATAACGGAACAAAAAGAAGTTTTATATTGTAAGTAAAAGATATTAGATTATTGAGAGTTTTGAGAATGTCAGTACACATTCTGTATATTCTTGAGGGGATTTTGACTAACCACCAATGGACGAACTTATCGGGCAGTTTGATGTTGTATTGCATACATAAATAGAATACCAGAAAAAAAGGCAGATGGTAATTTTAATTATTTTACGAAATTCTTAGTTTTAGACATTTTTTATTTTCGTATTTCTCAACTCTTCCAGCTTTTTTCTCATTAATTTTCCGAGGAAAATACCACCTATAATTGCGGTGGGGTAGAGAATGAGTTTACGGTCAAAAATTATGTAAAGAATATTTCCCACATACGGAAATGTGCCGATAACTTTGCCGATAATTTCTTTTTCGGACACAGGGTAAGGATCTTCGTTAGCGTTATTATCTCCTTTAAATGTGAAGAAATACATCTCATGTTCCTTAAATATATTGATTATTCTGTGAGTTACGACGATGTCTCCTCCAGTTATTTTATAAGTTGCGATGTCTCCTACCTTGTATTCCTGCCTTTTTGTTGTCAAGACAATTGAACCTTTTCTGATAGTTGGTTCCATAGATCCGGATATTACTTCGAAAATTTTAAGACTGGAAGCTTTTGAATTTACCGTAGTGATAGTGACAACGAGAGTTATTAGCAGTAAGAAGAATATAAAAGATTTTTTCATTTGATTTTTAGGTAGGTTTATTTAGGGCCGCCTTTCAGGCGGCCCGCAGAATTTTGTTTGCACTAAAACTAAGACTGCACGGAGTTGAATTCAAAATCAAATACGGCGGTTGCGCCCTGTTTGCTTTCACTTAAAGACGGGGTAGAGAATCTTAATATTAATCCCATGGTTTGTCCATAAAGAAGGTCTCCTAAAGCGAATCCTTCCGTTTTCCATTTTATTATTGTTTTTTTCCCGATTGTGGAAGTTTCCTCTCCGCTGTCTACTATTCCATTTTGGTTCGCATCACTCCATCTAATTATCTCCACAAATATATCCGATCTTAAATCCTTTGGATCATCTGCTGTTTGATAATTTGCATTTGTACTTACTGTTATTTTAGATGAAGTTGCATTTACTAATTTTACTAGATAATCCTGTGTCCATCCTGGACCTATATTGTTGAATACCGGACCAGGGAGCTCATCCTTATAGTTTTGAGGATCGGTTTCCAAAGTAAGATTTTCCAGAAACATTATATTTGCGCTCCCGACCTTAAAAGTAGATCCCAAAACCTTAGCCTTATCGGTAAAAGCGGCATACGTTATTCCGACTGCTGTGGATATTGTTAATAATGCTACCCCGATGATATAAAGAGTTTTATTTTTCTTCATAAATCACCTCCTTTCTTTTAAAATTTTTAACCTTTAAACAAACTTTGTGCTTTCATACTGGTAAAATCGTTATCCGTAACTATCAGGTGGTCTATCAGAGGAATTCCTATGTCAATCCCTGCTTTATATATTCTTCTGGTAACTTTTATATCTTCATCGCTGGGGTTGCATTTATTTGACGGATGGTTGTGAATCAATATTATGCCGCAGGCATTTTTGGAGATAGCTTTTCTGAATATTTCACGGGGATGTATTAGCGTTTCATTTACGGTTCCTTTAGATATTACATCTTTGGATATCAGTTTATTTCTGCTGTCTATACTTAGGAGGTAAAGATATTCCTGGTTCTTATTTATTATATCTTTTCTTATAATTTCGTATGCGTCCTTCGGACTTTTTATATATGTTTCCGGTTTTTTAATGGGTTCAAGGTATCTTTTTGATATTTCCTCCAGGGCTTTTATAGATGTGGCTTTTGCTGTGCCTATACCTTTAAAATTTTTGAGCCCCTCAATATCCGCCGAAAGGAGACCCTTAATTCCGCCAAAGGTATTTAATAGGTCTCTAGCCAGCTCGGTAGCGGAATAATTTCTTTCTCCCGATCTTAAAATTATTGCTAGGAGCTCAACGTCAGTTAGATTTTCAGCTTCCTTTTCAATTAATTTCTCGCGGGGTTTTTCTTCTTTTTGTAAATCTTTAATTTTCATATCATCTTGGTTTGATTTAATTTATATCAGTATGTAAGTTGTATCAATTTATGTTGTTCTATTTGGAGTAGAAAATGGGAGAAGATACCGACTTAGCGAAACAATTGAAAGTTATAAGGATTAGCAGAAATCTGTCACAGGAGAGATTCGGTAAGAAAATAGGGAAGTCAGGGAAAACGATATCGGCCTATGAGAGTGGAAGAATCAGCCCTACATTAAAGGTTCTTGACTCTATTTCCCAGGTTTATGATGTGACTTTTTTGCATGTTAAGAAAGTGAAAAAGGAGCAATTGAGAGAAAAGTTGGAATATCTAAAGAAGACAATTGAGGAAATTGAGTCCGCATTTTTGCATGGGGAGAGAAACGAAAACGAAGATTTCTGACTATTTCTTTTTCCCGTTGAATTTTATCTCTTTGAGTATTGGGGCTTCTTTCTTGCTTTATGGAAAAAGGGTTTCTTTCTTTCAACCATTCTTGGATCTCTTGTTAGTAACCCTTGTTTTCTGAGTGTCTTTTCAAATTCGCTATCTATTTTTGATAGAGCTCTGGCGATTCCTAATACCACAGCGTCCATCTGAGAAGGTTTTCCTGACCCTGTAACTTTTATCGTTGCAGAGTATTTAGCTTCCGGGTGAGATATTCCTATTGCGTGAAAAGGTTTTTCCCATTTCGATTTTTCTATGTTCGGGGAAAAATAATCTTCTATCTTTTGCCCGTTGACAGTAAACTCCCCCCTGGTTTCATATAAAAATACTCTCGCTGTAGCTGTTTTTCTTCTGCCTGTTCCGGCAAAAAAATTTTCTTTTGTTTTTTTCTTTTCTTCAGTCATTTTGTTTTCCTAGTTGCGCTTCATGGGGATGTTCCTCTCCCGCGTAAATGTATAAATTTGCTAACCTCTGCTTTCTCAGTTTATTTTTAGGAAGCATTCCCGAAACCGCTTTTCTCAGAGCTTCCGCCGGTTTTCTGGACATCAGAGATTCTAAACTTTCCATTCTTAATCCCTGTGGGAAGCCGGTATAGTGTATATATGTTTTATCTTTCATCTTTTTTCCGGTTACCTTGATCTTTTCAGCGTTAGTAACGACAACTTTTCCTCCCCAATTTTGATTTGTGGTAAACTCGGCCTTGTTTTTTCCCATGAGTAAGATGGCTATTTTCTCAGCAACCTTTCCTAGTGTCTGGTCTTTAGCGTTAATCAGATACCACTCCTCTTTTTTATCTTCAATATTTAAAAATGTAGTTTTATTTGGTTTTGTTTTCATCTTTTTTTACGGTTTTTCTTTTTAATTTTTCTTTTGTTTCTTCAAGATTTGAAACTATTTCTATTCTTGCGGTTAAAGCATTATCCCCATCTCTGTTTCCGGTTTTTATTATTTTTGTGTATCCTCCGCGCTTTCCGGAGAATTTGGGAGCAACTTCCCCCAATAATTTTTTAATAGCCGATTCCGATCTTATATCTTTTCTAAGTTCTTTAACCGTATTAAATTTGAATATTTTATCTTCGGATTCATGGGCTTTAACGGCCTTAGTAATTAGTTTTTCAATCTTTGGTTTGACATATTTTGCCTTTGCTAAAGTTGTATTAATTTTTCCTTTTTCAATAAGTTGCGCCGAAAGATTTGACGCCAACGCCTCTCTATGGTCTTTATCCCTATTCAGTTTCTTCTTTGCAACTCTGTGTCTCATTGTTGTTTTCCTTTATCTCCTATACCCTTCTTTATCCAGAAGATCTTTTATCTCCTGTAAAGATTTTTCTCCTATATTTTTTATATCTTCCAGCTCCTCATTAGTCTTTTTAGCTAGTTCCTGAAGGGTGTTTATCTTGCTCTTTTTTAGGGCGTTTATGGTTCTGGTCTGCAAGGGGAGGTCTTCTACAGAAAAGTCCTCATTTGTTTTGATTCCGGTTCTGGTTTTTTCCTGAATTTTTTCTTCCGAAGAGTCTTGTTTCCACTCTTCAACTTTCTCGTAATATTCTTTTAATATTTTGGCAGACTCTCTTATTGCTTCCTTCGGAGAAATACTACCATCGGTTTCTACTGTCAGCGTTATTTTATCTAAATCTGTTCTCCCCCCAAATCTGGTAGGTTCTATTTCATAATTGGCACTAACTATAGGGGAGAAAAGAGCATCCAAAATTACAACTCCTACTTTTGAGGTTTGCCTATCTTCCATCGGAGAATATCCTATTCCTTGTTCTACAACTATTTCCATTTCCAGCTTTGATTTAGCATCTGCCAGTGTAGCTATGTGCTGATCTTTATTCATAACTTCAACATCTGATGTAAGTTCTATATCCTTAGCGGTAACTTTCCCCGGACCTTTTTTACTTAATGTAACAACAACAGGCTCGCTTGAGTGACTCTTGAATCGGATCTTTTTTAAATTCAGGGTAATTTCCACTATATCTTCCTTTACCCCCTGTAGTGTGGTGAACTGATGAGCAGCGCCGTTTATTTTTACTTGCGTAGCGGCCGCACCTCTGATGGAAGTTAGGAGAACTCTTCTAAAGGCGTTTGCCAGTGTATACCCGAAACCTGTTGGCAGTGGTTCAAATGAGTAAACGCCCGTATTTCCATCTTCCTTGATAGTATTTATTTTTAAATTTTCTTTTGTGGCTTCCATTTTTTCCTCCTCAAAAACTTCGCGTTTTTGCAAAGTTTTCAAAATTATCTTGAATAAAACTCTATGATTGACTGAATGTCAATTTTTTCCTGAAGATCTTCCTCTGTGGGCAGTCTTAGATATTTAACATATTTTTCCTTAACGTTCGCTTCCAGCCAATCGGGCATAATAAAGCCCTCTCTTAAACTGATTTTTTCAAAATCAACGGGTTTTATTATATCCCCAATTTTAATTTGCATTGATGGAATATTTACCTTTTTTCCGTTTACCATGAACAAGCCCCTTCTTATGTTTTGTCTAGCCTGTGCTCTTGATACTGCAAACCCGCTTCTGTAAACAAGATTATCAAATCTTGATTCCAACCTTTGCATTAAAATGTCTCCGGAAACACCTTTCGCTCTCAACGCATCGTTTATATAATTTCTGAATTGTTTTTCCATAACGCCGTAAAGTCTTTTTGCCTTTTGTTTTTCTCTTAGCTGCTTTCCGTATTCGGACAAAGCTTTTCTTGAGGTTCCATGCTGCCCCGGAGCCTGACTTTTATTATTTAAGGGGCATTTGTCGCTCTCGCATCTTTTACCTTTTAAGTAGAGTTTAACTCCCTCTCTCCTGCACATTCTGCATTTTGGTCCTACATATCTTGCCATCTATACTCTCCTCCTGTTCTTAGGCCTGCACCCGTTATGCGGTATAGGTGTTTGGTCCGAAATTGAAGTGATATTTAACCCTGCTGTTTTCAAAGCTTTTATTGAAGAAATTCTCCCCATCCCGGGTCCTTTTACAAAAACGGATACGTCTCTTATCCCGGCGTTAAAAGCAGACGCTCCGGCTTCTTCTGCTGCTCTTGTGGCTGCGTACGGAGTAGATTTACGTGACCCTTTAAAACCGGATTTTCCGGCACTTCCGGAGAAAAGGGTATTTCCCATTTCATCCGTAATAGTAATTATTGTATTGTTCATACCGGCGACAATATAAGCTCTTCCGGTAGATGGTATTTGTTTTTCTTTCTTTTTCTTCGGCATATTTGTTATCCTTTTATACCCTTATTTCTTAGTTAATTTTCTCTTTTGACCCCCGACCGTTTTCTTCTTTCCTTTTCTTGTTCTGGCGTTTGTTCTGGTTCTTTGGCCCCTGACAGGAAGACCAAGCTGGTGTCTTAGACCCCTGTAACTTTTTATCTCTTTTAATCTTCTTATATTTGAAGCAGTTATTCTTCTAAGCTCCCCTTCTATGGGTATGCCCATAGAAGATATCGCATTATTTATTTCAGCTATTTCCGTGTCAGTTAAATCCTTAGCTCTTTTATCAGGATTGATGTTAGCCATTTTCAAAACTTTTCTGGAAGTGGTTAAACCGATTCCCTCAATGTAAGTTAACGATATTTCTATACTTTTTTCATTAGGTATATCAACACCTTTAATACGGGGCATATTTAACCTTGTCTTTGTTTGTGCTTGGGGTTTCTTTTACAAATAACCCTGACAACACCTTTTCTTCTAATTACTTTGCAATCTTTGCAAATAGGTTTTACTGATGAACGAACTTTCATTTTATTTTATTTTAAACGAAAAGTAATTCTTCCTCTTGTTAGATCGTGAGGGGAAAACTCCACTTTTACCCTGTCTCCGATTAAAACTCTAATGTGTTGTTTTCTCATCTTCCCCGATATCACGGCCAGCGCTTCCGTCTCATCGTCAAATCGTACTTTGAACATGCCGCTCATTTGAGCTTCAACTACTTTTCCTTCTTTTGTAATTACTTCCTTTGTAGTCATCCTTTAAACGACGCGCTTGATTGTATCAGAACAACTTTTTCAGGTCAATAACCCAAATATTTCTGAATTTGGGCCCTTATTTTTTGTATTTCTATAACTTATCAACGCGATTTATTCGCGATATTAATGATTAATATTATCATCACTTATTGAAAAAGCAATGAAAAAAAGGTTTAATGTAACGGATGTTGGATATTAATTTTATAAAGAAAAACAGCACACGGGTTAAAGAAGTAATTGAACAGAGAGGCATAAAAGGTGTAAATGTCGATGAGCTTCTGAAAATTTATGATGAGTATCTCGAAGTTCTGAAAAATGTTGAGAAGCTTAGAAATTTAAGAAATGAGATATCTTCAAAAATACCCGCGCTGTCAGATAGTGCTGAGAAGAAAGATTTAATATTCAAGGCGTCGTCGCTAAAAGAGGAGCTTTCACTATCTGAGAAGGAGATGAATGAGCTGAAAAAAAAGATTGATGAGTTTTTGCCTTTTATACCTAATATCGTATCAGAGGAAATGCCTATCGGTAAGGACGAGCATGATAATGTAATAGTGAAAGTTTGGAATCCGGGAGAGGGCTATGTAAATATTGATAAGCCGGTTAAATATGATGGTATTTCCTACGCCCCGAAAACTGATTTTCCTTATAAGGATCATGTGGACCTCGGAGAAAAGTTGGATATTATTGATGTCAGGCAGAGCGGGAAGGTGTCGGGGAGCAGGTTTTGTTACCTTAAAAATGAAGCAGTAATAATCCAGGATGCTATATCCTCACTTTTGAAGGAAGAGCTATTAAAAAGAGGATTCACTCCGATGATTCCTCCTCTTCTTGTAAAAGAAAGATCTTTATTCGGAACATCACATTTTCCCGAAGGAAGGTCGCAGGTTTATGAAATAAAAAATGAAAATGTAGAAGAAGGTGAGGCGCTGTTTTTGGTAGGTTCTTCAGAACCGTCAAATTTTTCATATTTTATGGATAAGGTTTTGAAGGAAGAAGAGTTGCCGGTAAAAATATATGCACAAACAACATGTTTTAGAAGTGAGGTTGGTTCGTGGGGAAAAGATGTCAGGGGAATAAAGCGCGTGCATCAGTTTGATAAACTGGAAATGAATGCTGTATGTACGGGAAATCAGGAAAGAAAGATATTTGATGAGTTTCTGGAGATAAATGAATGGCTTTTTCAATTGTTGGAAATTCCTTACAGGATAGTGAATAAGTGTACGGGAGATTGTGGATACAGTGCTACATATTTTCAGCACGATGTTGAAGTTTGGCGTCCTGCGGATAGGGAATATATGGAAGCAGGAACGGATACTATGACTACGGACTATCAGGCAAGAAGACTGAATATAAAATACAAGAGCGAAGATGGTTTGAAATTTGCAAGGACGGTCAACGATACTGGTGTTGCTTTTGGGAGAGCAATTATTGCTCTTTTGGAGAATCACCAGGAGGAAAACGGATCGGTAATAATTCCGCAGGCTTTACAAAAATATACGGGTTTTGAGAAAATTCTTCCGAAAAAATAATTTGTGTTACGATTTTACTAATGAGTATTTTTAAGGGGCTTGAAATGCCTCGGGTCATTTACGAAACAGAGTCCGAATTAAACGGCAGGATAAGAGTTGTGGATGTCGGAAAAACCAGGAGAATATTTGTAGAAAATGCTGTGCAGTCTATCAACCCAGATTCTCCCGCCTGTCCAAATCTTTATTGGGGGCAATTGGTGAATTCATTAAAAGAACGACTTCCGGAAATAAGTAAGGTTCTTATACTCGGGATGGGGGGAGGAACAATTGCGCACTTAATATCCAGAAATTATCCGAATGCAGAAATAATCAGTGTTGAATATGATGAAGCAATGATTGATATAGCAAAAAAGTTTTTTGATATAGATTCGGTTCCCAATCATAAGATAATAAATGACGATGCCTTAAGAGTTGTTATTGAACCGGAAAATTATGGTATAGACTTAGGAAGTCTTGACGTTTTGATAGTGGATATTTTAAATGGGGAGAAATTTCCGGATTTGGGAAAAACGGGGAACTTTATAACTGCAACTAAGAGGCTGGTAAAACCGGGAGGATTTTTGGTTTTTAATAGAGTTTACACAGAAGAGTATCAGGAAGAAGTAAATATTTTTATCGATAATCTTGAGAAGTATATAGAAAGTGTTGAATCTGAGGTTGTGGCTGGGTATACAAATTCTGATAACATTACAATTTTTGGAAAGGTTTAAGGATATATTCGTGTCTATTTTACAAGCAATTTTATTAGGAATAGTTCAGGGGATCACAGAATTTCTTCCTGTTTCATCTTCCGCACATTTAATAATCTTTCCGAAGCTTTTCGGATGGAAAGAACAGGAATTAGTCTTTGACACTACGCTTCATCTGGCTACCGCATTGGCACTCATTGTTTGTTTTTGGAGCGAGATTGTTTCCATTATTAAATCTTTGGCGAAAGATATATCTAAATACAAAGGAAAAATTGTTCATTATTCTGCCAATTCAATGATGGGTCTAAAGGTAATAGTTGGATCCATTCCTGTAGGAATATTGGGTTTTTTTCTGGGAGATTTTATAGAG
>Ga0116149_1000671_pt1 | contig 44459 bp, 36 predicted proteins | sample AD_UKC057_MetaG_FD_89787 | JGI IMG/M metagenome (GOLD analysis project Ga0116149, IMG submission 89787) | Active sludge microbial communities of municipal wastewater-treating anaerobic digesters from USA - AD_UKC057_MetaG | ecosystem: Engineered > Bioreactor > Anaerobic > Digestate | place: USA...
GAAGTGGAAATTGTTGATTATCATTAAGGAGGATTTATCATGACCCTTAAAAACAAAATGCGCCCGGTTCACCCCGGCGAAGTATTAAGGGAAGAATTTCTTGTTCCGTTGGGAATGAGCACCAACGCGCTGGCCATGGAACTTAAAGTTCCGGCCCCGCGCATTAGCGACATTGTCCGCGAACACCGGGCAGTTTCACCCGACACAGCCTTAAGACTGGCGCGGTATTTCGGAACAACCGCTCAGTTCTGACTCAACCTGCAAACCAGTTATGATTTGAAAATCACGGAAGAAACCACAGGCACCAAAATCAACAGCGAAGTCCATGCCCGGATGGTTGCTAAAAAAAATTCATGGGTGCATTCTTTAATAAAACAGAAGGTTAATCATACTCTTCCAGATACCGTTCGATATAATCCCGCACCTTGCTTTTCGGCTCGTAAATACCGAAGTGGCCTTCACAGAGAATGTCGGCCTCCAGATCAAGAAGCTTTTGCATAGATTTTTTCCACGCCGAAATATCCGAACCGAAAGCTTTATGAAATGGTCCGTGAATATCCTGTCCAAACAAGATTCTCTTTCCTGCGCGATCCAGATAAACAACAATGGAGCCGGGCGTGTGTCCGGGGGTGTGCAGGCAGTGAAGTTCCTCGTTCCCGAAGGTCAGAATTTCATGCTCTTCTTTTAAAATCCGGTCCGGCTTTGTCGGCGGAAACGTTGTTCCATACCAATTAGCGGCAGTCCGGGAAGAATCGCCCGTCTCCAGCGCTTTTGCATCCTTTTCATGGATAATGATTTTCGCGCCATATTGTTTTCGGAAATACGGCGCGGAGCCGATATGGTCAATGTGGCAGTGCGTTAAAAACACATGGGAAACCAATGCCGGATTCAGCCCCAGCATTTCGATATTGCGGACAAGCTGGGAGGAGCTTCTGCCCGCGCCCGCATCCACCAGGACCAGATTTTCCCGAAAGTCGATCAGATAGACCGCTGCATCTTCCCCGTTTGTCAGGTTCGACCCGCCGATCTGATAAACGCCTTGAACGATTTCTTCGCTTCCCCTGCGCATAATGATCCTATTTCTTCAGCACCGCCAGCACATCCCCTGGATTCCCTATAATCACTGGCTGCTGCTCAACCCCTTTGAGCCGCCTGGCCATATAGGGAACATGCTCGCGCAGATACTCCGAAAGCTCGCCCACGGTAATTTTCCCGTCGCCGCTTTGATCCGCCGCTCCCTGCAAACCTTTGAGAAAAAAATAGGTGAACAACGAATGGCGCTTTTCCGGATACCAGGCCGACACCTGATCCGTCGAGGCGCTGGTCATCAGCACAGCGCCTTTCGGTCCCCGGTATTCCTTTTTCACCTTGACGATTGCCGGGCTGATCCCTTTGAAAAGCATCCCCTTGTCCGAATTTCCGGAAAAACAGGCATCCAGCACCACGGTAATCTTTTTGGCCGGAAGCTTTGCCAGATTGTCGTAAAACGTTTGCAAACGGTAGCCGCTGGCACGGATATAGTCGGGATTGCCGTCCACCGGCACAAAAAAAGCATCGCCGGATTCCAGATCAGGAGCGCCGTGCCCGCCGTAATAGACAAACACGCGGGATACATTCCTCTTCACCATATTAAACAATCTGCCCTTTGGCGCCTGCTCCGTGCCAAAGATTTCATTGAGTTTGGAAAGAGTGGCATCTTCCGCATAGATCACATTGCCTTCCTCAAATCCCATCGTCTGGAGGACATATTCCTTCATGATACGCGCGTCGCGGTCGGCATAGGCCACCTGTGGAATACCTTCCGCGTAAGACTTGTTGCCGATCACCACGGCAATGTCGTATTTACCCGCTTTGATCCCTTGAGGGATATTGGCGTCCACATCCACCGAAAGACCGCCCGCGACGGCAATGTCCGCCGTTTTTGGCGCATCCTTGCCCGCAACAAACACCTCTTCTGTTTTCCGCTGCGGCGCGTTTATGGTCAGCACCAGCTCTTTTTTCGTGTTAAAACGAGGCCTTGCTTCGGAAAGCGTCACCGTCAGCGGGATTTTTTCGCCGTTGGCAATGCGGGTATTGGTGTAAAACATGAATTTGAAATCCTTAAACTTGCCCGAAGGCAGCGGTCCCAGTTCAAAATGCGTTTGCGCATCGCCGCCGATAAACACATTGTTTCCCGCCACGACATCCGCCGCCACGCCGCGCGCGTCACCCTGGCCCACATTCTGCACACGCACGGTCAGCTCCACCATTTCCATCGGCTCGACCCGTGAATTTCCACCGGCATCGTGAATGCCCATATCCGCCACAATCAGTTTCGGCTCGGCAAAAGCCTGCGTGCGGAAAACCAGCTTGACGGGCGCGGGTTCAAACCCATTGGCCTCTTTCAGCGCAATCGTCAGAGCCGCGACATCCGTCGGAAGTTCTTCATCCGCCGTCAGAGATATTTCCATCACCCGCGTATCGCCCGCGGAAATCGTCCCCAGCGCCACCTCACGCTCAAAGCTAAGCCCTCGAATTTGTTTGGCTACGGCAATTTGCGCCCGGCAGTCAACAGCATCTCCCTGGCCGCTGTTTTTCACCATCAGCACCAGCTTGCCCGTTTCTTCCGCATTCAGAATATTATTTCCGGATGGCTCGACAAACTTGATCGTCATCGAAAGCGCGGGCGGCACGGGCAAGACGCCGATATTCACCCTGCCCTTCCCCGCCTGGGCGCCGGCGGCAAAAATGATTAAAATCGCCATAATCAAAATGGGGAATCGCTTTTTCATTTTCATCCTCCTATCTGTAGTAGGTCGCTTTCCCTTTTCCGACCTTTTCAATGAATCCCAAATCAATAAGCTTTCTGAAATCCAGATTTCTGGTTGGCTTGGCGCGATCGGTCAACTCAGCATAATCGCGGTCGGTAATAAATCCTTTTTCATTGATAAAATCGATGATTTTCTGATGGTAACTTTTCAATACCGTATCGGGAGTAGCGGTTTCTTTTTCCAGCGTTTTTTTGACTCTCAACAATTCATCAATAATGCCGTCGGTAAAATATTCAAGCCAGGAAGTAAAATCCAGGCTTTCTTTCAGTTCATAATAATTTCCCGCAAGCCCTACTTTTTGAAAATAGCGAGTTACATTTTGATTGTAATAATTTTCAAAGCTGAAAAGGTTAAACGTATTGAGGCCCATACGAGCCAGAAGAACTTTGGTTGCCAATCGCGCCGTACGTCCATTGCCGTCAATGAAAGGATGAATCACTACAAATTGTTTATGAAAAATTCCCGCCAGAATCAGGGGATCAATGGATTGAGCGTTTCCTTCCAAAAAAGAAAACAATTCTTTCAGCATCGGAATGACTTCTTCATGGTCGGGCGGCCAATAAATGGTTTTTCCGGTTCTTGGGTCATTGACAAACACCGGTTCTTTTCGTATGCGCCCCCAGCGATACTTTTCAATCAACCCTTCGGTAACTGTTTTCTGAATTTTACCCAACCACTTCATATCAAGAACAATTTTTTCTGTTTTCATACAATCGTCTAATTCCAGCAAGGCCTTGTTATAATTCAATACTTCCTTTTCAGAATCTCGAATATTTTCGGGCTTGTTTTTTAGAATTCGTTTAACATCGGTAAGCGGCAAGGGATTGCCTTCTATGCTGGTTGAAGAATAGGCGGATACTTCGCGCGCCCGCAGTTCCATTTCATGAAGCGCCACTTTAGAAAAACAGCGGCTGTTCAGGTCAGTAACAATTTCGGCTATCCGTTTAATGTTGCCTAAAAGTTTATGGGATATGATGTATTTTGGATCAAACATAAAACCTGCTTTGTATCATTGATGATATTTAGACACATATTAGACGATATTTAGACGATTATCAATCGTGAACAGCAACTCCATACGGAATTTCCCCTGTCGGGATCTGTCGTTCAAATCAGGTATCTAACCGTCAAATTCTTTTAAACAAGTTCTTTAATGTCTGCATTATCAAAGGTATCAAACAATCTGCCTGTTCCTCTTAAGCAAAGCAAGCATCAAGATATATTCATCTAAATTTTCCTTTACACTGGTTTACGTTTGCAGGTTGAGCCCAAATATTCCGGAGCAATCATCATGATTATTACGGCAAAAAGCGACGGATTTGAAAATCCACGCTACCTTTATTTGACTACTCCCTCCTTTCTAAAGGAGGTCTGGGGAGGATTTTTCTCAATTTGAAATCCCCCTGAATCCCACTTTACAAAGGGGGAAAGGACTTTCCTGCTTGCTCTTCGCGCCTGATGCGACTACTCCGTTCGCGCATCGCCCGTTTTTTTGCTCACTGTCTGCCCGGCAAATAATCATTGAGCAGAAACAGCCAGACGAAAGCCCAAATCACTACCACGGAGGATAGAGAGGCTTCTGCAACGGTATGACGCACGCGCGTAATCGGCGATGAAGCTCCAACCGCCGCCACGATTAACGCGGCTGGTACCGGAAGACGGGCCCTGTGGATTATCACGGGGACTGCTTTTGTAATAATCGCTTTTATACCAGTCCGAGCACCATTCCCAGACATTGCCGCTCATGTCATACAGCCCTAGTCCATTTGGCATTTTCTGGCCGATAGGATGAGTCTTACTGCCGGAATTACCATTATACCAAGCATAATCACCAAAGGATGATTCATTACTGGTGCCAGCCCATTTCTCGCTTTTCCCGCCGCTTGTTGCCGCATACTCCCACTCAGCCTCCGTCGGTAATCGGTAATCCTTACCGCTTTGGCTTTTAAGCTTTCGAATGAAGTCCTGAACAGCATTCCATGACACCTTCTCCACCGGGCAGTTGTCGCCACAATCTTTGAAATAGGACGGATTATTCCCCATCACTGCTTTCCACTGTCCCTGCGTGACTTCGTATTTTCCGATGTAAAAATCCCCCACACAAACTTCATGCACTGGCTTTTCGTCAGAGCTACCTCCAAGAACAGGATATCTGCCCATCTGAAAACAGCCGCCTTGGACAAAGACCATCTGGATGCCGGTAGTGGCTTCGGTAAATTCGTTGCCCGCCGTGGTCAGCTCCCAGTCCACATCTCCGCGCAGACCGCGCGGAAAATCCTTCAAGATGTTCCAGCTTATCTTCTTTCCCCGGCCGGGTTTCACTTTTCCGACATCGCCTTCCACATGAAGAGCTGAAGCCTTGTAGGTTTTGCCGTCCACGGTCAGCGTTAAAGTGACATCCGCTTCCTTTTCCTTCCCCGCCAGATCATAGGTGATCACCAACCGGTTCCCCTCCTGACGGGCAACTTCATTTTTCAATTCCGCGGCGTCCACACACATGGAAAACGACAGGAAAACGACCCACAGCAAAATCAATTGTCTTTTCATTGAATACCTCATGATTTGTTCACTTTCCTGTTCAATATCATGAAAGTATTAAGTTTTCCATGATTTTGTCCGGTACGCGCCCCCATGGAGAATTAAGCGAAATTCCCCGTATCGGTCGCCTGTCCGGTCACGGTGGATTCCCACGCGGAAAATCAGCAGGATGTGACCAGTTCATTTTTGCCTTTATCTTGCAAACTTCCAGGGAAACGGATATACGCCGCTTAAACTCTGAGGGGATGCGTCGTCCAAAAACAGGCAAAACCGAAAAAAGAGCCAGGCTGAAAAATGATCAAATTATTAAAATTACTATTGATTTGTATAATTCCCCTCCTGTTGGCGGCCTGCAATAACACGCAGGCAATTCTTCCGGTGGATGGAAGCGCCGATTGGAAAGATCAAAACATGCATCCGTCCGTTTTACATTTTCCCGATCAATGGAATGGATATGAATTCTGGATGGCTTATTCTCCCTATCCAAACTCCAACGCTTATTATGAGAACCCCTGTGTGGCCGCATCCCATGATGGAATCAACTGGATCACACCGGCCGGACTTGTCAATCCCCTGGAAAAAGTATCTGACCAGGATTTCAAAGACGGCTATCATTATAGCGATCCGGAACTGGTCATGGTCAATGGTATTTTGGAATGCTGGTTTCGGTTCAATAAAAACGGAGATCAGGAATGGCTGTTCAGAAAAACCAGCAGTAACGGCATCAACTGGTCGAATACGGAATTGGTCATGGATCTTTCGGGGACAGGCAATTGGGCGCTTTCTCCTTCCGTGATTTACGAGGATGGAAAATACAAATTATGGTTTTGCGGATTGAACAATTCGATTTATTACACCGAATCTCCAACCGGCCATCCGGACACCTGGAGTCCTCCCGTGGAAACGCCTCTATCGTTTCGAGATGCCCAATGGGCCGCATGGCATCTGGATGTGTTGAAAGATCATGACAAATACATCCTGATCATGAATACGATGCCGGATGAAAACGGCCGCAGGTTTCTTACAGCGGGAGAATCACTCGATGGATTCAGTTTCTCCGACATTCATCTGATCTTGTCACCCGGCGTTGGCGCCACAGAATGGGACAATAAAATGCTTTACCGAGCCTCAACGGTTCGGATTGGCGATTTGTACTCGATGCTTTATTCCGCCAAATCGGTTGAGGGAAAATGGCATATCGGCGTAGCCCAAGGAAATAGTTTGGATTCTTTGAGCAAAATCGGAGGAACCTGGTGCAAGTTCCGATAAAATGGAGTTTTCATTCCTGATCCTTGATCGCCACTTTCAGGCTTTTGAGTTTCTTGTGCAGGTTGCTTCGCTCCAGGCCAATGGCCTCGGCGGTTTTGGAGATATTGCCGTCGTTTTCTTCAAGTTTCTTGATAATGAACTGCCTTTCAAAATCCATCCGGGCATCCCGCAAGGAATCGCCGGCGGCGGACCATTGCGGCAAGTCGGCGCTTCTTTCCGTTTTAATGCTCAGTTCCGGAATATCCTCCGCGTCAATGATGTTGGAAGGGGTCAGAATAATTAACCTTTCAATGATATTTTTCAGTTCGCGGACATTTCCCGGCCATTGATGCACCATCAGTTTGTCCAGGGCATCTTCCGTCAGTGTTTTCTGCGGACCGCCCTCTTTCGCGGCAAAATCGCGTAAAAAGCGCTCTGTCAGAAAAGGGATGTCTTCTTTTCTTTCTCTCAAAGGGGGCACACGCAAGGGAATCACATGAAGACGGTAGTAAAGATCCTGACGGAAACGGCCCGCTTCCATCTCCTGTTCCAGGTCTTTGTTGGTTGCAGCCAAAACCCGCACGTCCATATCAATCACTTTGTTGCCGCCGACTCTTTCAAATTTTTTCTCCTGTAAAATCCGCAGGATTTTGGCCTGGGCTTTGAGGCTCATGTCCGCGACTTCATCCAGGAAGATGGTGCCTTCATGGGCCAGATCAAATTTGCCGCGCTTTTTTTCCGTCGCGCCGGTAAACGCGCCTTTCTCGTGCCCGAACAGTTCGCTTTCAATCAGTTCTTCGGGAATGGCAGCGCAGTTGACCTCCACAATCGGTTTATGCGACCGGCGGCTCAGGTGGTGAATGGAACGAGCCACCAGTTCCTTGCCTGTGCCATTTTCCCCCATAATTAAAATCCACGCGTTGGTCGGCGCGACAATGCTGATCATTTCTTTGAGTTCGCTGATTCCAGCGCTGGTCCCGGTCAGTTCGAACTGATGAGACACTTTCTGCTTTAAACGGATATTTTCTTCTTCCAGACGAACAACATTGAGCGCGTTGGCGACCAAAATCATCACCTTGTCCAGCGACAAAGGTTTTTCAATAAAGTCAAAAGCGCCCAGTTTGGTAGCCTTCACTGCCGTTTCGATGGTGCCGTGGCCCGACATCATGATGATCAGAATGTTGGGATGGGCTGCATGAATGACTTTTAACGTCTCCAGGCCGTCCATACCGGGCAGCCAGATATCCAGCAAAACCAGCTGTGGCAGTTCTTCCCCCACAACCTTGATGGCCTCTTCGCCGCTTCCCGCCAGAAGAACCTGATACCCTTCATCTTCCAGAATGGCTTTCAGTGAGTGACAGATGCTGACTTCATCATCGACAACAAGAATGGTTTCATTCATAAGACTCTCTCAACTTCGCTTTTTCTATAGATTAAACCTCGGCAACGGGCAACTGAAAAGATACAATGGTTCCCGAAGGAGCATTGTCGCTGATGATGACCTTGCCTTTATGGTCGGAAATAATCGAGCTGACAATCGCCAGGCCAAGCCCCGTTCCCGCTTTTTTAGTGGAAAAATACGGCTCAAACACTTTTTGCTTGTAGCTGGCCGGAACGCCTGCGCCGTCGTCGGCAACGGCGACGGTAACTTTTTTGTTGGCCTCGGAATAACGCACAATCACGCCAATATGCCCCGCCTGCTTGTTCAAGGAAGCCACGGCGTTATCCAGCAGATTGATCATCACGCGATTGATCTGTTCGGCATCCATATTCATTCTGGGCAATCCTTCCGCCGGACTGTATTCAAACAGAATGTCTTTGTGCGCGTCGGAAAAAAGCGTTACGGCCTCGGCCACGACGGCGTTGAGGTCATTGGGAGACAAAGTCGTCACCGGCATGCGCGCATAACGGGAAAACTCGTTGACCAGATTTTTCAGCACCTCCACCTGAGCGATAATCGTCTGAGTGCATTCCCGAAAAACCGATCCTTCCTCTCCAAGTTTGTCGCCGTATTTACGCTGAAGTCTCTGCGCGGACAGCTGCACCGGCGTGAGCGGGTTTTTGATCTCATGCGCCATGCGCCTTGCCACTTCGCGCCAGGCCGCGGCCCGTTCCGCCTTCTGCAACTCCGTCAAATCTTCAAACACAACCACAATGCCGCTGTCGTGGCCTTCATCATCCTTGATCATCGTTGCGGTCAGCAAAAGCGTCATCGCTTTGTCCCGAAGGGTCAGTTCCAGTTGTTTCCGCAACATCCTTTCATTGCTTTGCCTCATTTCCGCCATGAGAGAATCCACCAGGACCAGATGCTCGTCCAGCAAAAGCTCCCGGTAGTTGCGGAAAAGGAAGGGAAGGGCATCAATGTCCAGCATGGTTTCCGCGGCCCGATTGATGGTGGTGATGATGCCGTTGCCATCCACGGAGATAATTCCGGCGGATACATTGCGCAGGACGGCAGCGATATATTTTTGTCGCTCCTCCAGAGAAATATTGGCCTCAATCAGACCCGCCTTGCTTTTCTGCAAGTCGTCCGTCATGGAATTGAAAGACTTGACTAAAAGCCCAACTTCATCATCCGCGTCGATATGGATGCGGCTGTCCAGATCCCCCTGGGTAATTCGGTTGGTCGCCGTCACAAGATCCTGAATGGGATCAGTGATGCTTTTCGCCAAAGACAGCCCAAACCAGGTCGCCAGAAAAATGATGATCAGCGTGACCACCGACAACGTGACAACATAATTGAATTTTATGGGATTTTTCAGAAGTTTGACCTGTCCGTAATGTTCGGAGGCATCCGCGATGCTGCGCAGTTTATCGGCAAACCCCCGCGGAACCATGTAGATGACGGATACCCGGCCGATGACTTCCGTCGCCACGGCGGCTGAAAAAACCGGCGCCACGCCGACAATCAATTCTCCCTCCGGAGTAGCCGCCACTGTGGAGATTTCCTTTCCCGAATAGATGTCTTCCCTCATTTTGGGAGACAGTTCCACCGGCGGAAAAGAGCTTTTCTCCGGATCGGTAAAATCAATACTTTCGCCTCGAAAATCGAAATAGGCCTCCACACGGTCCACCTTGTAACTTTTTTGCCTCTGTGCCAGCAGAGTATTTAAGTAATTGATTTTATCCGTGTCATACAGACTGTTGCGCGTAATGTCGGCGCTGATTTGACGCGCATGGAACTTGGCCATCTCTCCGGCTTGCGCGTAATAAATCTGGGCAACTTCCAGCGAACGGTTAAGAGCTTCGCCGATTTTGATACTAAACCAGAACTCAATCGAGTAGGACAGAAAATTGATGGCAAACAGAAAAAGCAAAATGTTCGGAACCAGCGACAAGCCGACAAACGCGGCAACCAGTTTTGTGCGCAGTTTGGAGCCGAGAATTCCCTTGCGACGCTCGGCAAACAGTTTGAAAATATTGCGGACGATCAGGAAAAGCAATAGTAAAATCAGGATAATATTGATGCTCGTCAGGCCGTAAACCAGGATATTGGAGGAAAGCGGCAGTTCTTTCCGGGCGGAAAGCTGACTGGCCAAAATGGTGAGCACCACCGCCAGACAACCGACCACCAGCATCAAAATGCGCTCGCGCTTTCGCTTTCTCAACTCGCGCTCATCAATACGGGCTTTTTCTGGATTTTCCGTCATTTTTTTAAATTGAAAGAATTTCTCTTTTTCGAAGAATACGGCCTTAGGGCCTCAATAGGAAAACCTGATCTTGTACAACGGCGTTTCAAAATCCCATAAAGAAACAAAAAACAGGACATATTCCATCTTGAACGGCAGCCGGACCTTATCCATTTTCACCCTGACGTTGGCGTAATATTCATACCCCTTGGACAAGCTGACCAGAGACGCAACCGGAATACCGTTTAAATCCGCCATGGCTTTTTGCGCGCTTAAAAAATCCGGAAAAACAGACTGCTGATCGTCGCCGCTGGTGGTAATGGAAAATGTTTTTTTCAGGTTGTCATATTTAATCGTGCGGAAAATCTCTTTGCCCAGGATTTTGCTGTCCCACAAAAATGGTCTTTTCTGATAAACATCCATTTGAATCGTAAAAACGGCGGGAACACCGGCCATAATGGCTTTTTCCATTTCCGGCGTAAAGCAATTCACCAGTCTGGCGTATAACAGCACTTTTTCCGTATTGCCGGTGATTAAAAGATCAACCATCCGGGGATCGTCATTCGCTCGCGCCACCTTTGAAACAGCAAGGAAAACAATCAATAAAACGGTTAAACCTATCCCTGTCGTCAGACAGAAACGGCCTGCATTCTTCGTTACATCCACCATCGCCATTTTCCAGAAACATCCTTTGTATTTTGCCGCAAGAAATCTTTCCGGCGCATACTAGGAAACCGGCGGATAAAAATCAAGATGAATTTCAATGGAGTAAGAATGTAAAGAATTTGAGAGATTCCGTTAGATTTGCGCCGTATCCAGAATGGTAAAGGGCGGAATTCGGCAGGACCGGTTCTCGGGTGTCCTCTGCCTGTCGTAATCGGTAAGAATATGCCAACTGCTTTCCTGGCGCATCAGCTCTCTCAACAACAGGTTATTCAGCCGGTGCCCCGATTTATAAGCAACAAAGTGGCCGATAATCGGCATGCCCAGTAAAAATAGATCGCCGATGGCATCCAGAATTTTATGCTTGACAAATTCATCCGGCATCCGCAGACCGTTTTTATTGATCACTCTTTCCTCGTCCAGTACAATCGCATTGTCCAGTGACCCGCCCAGGCCCAGCCCTCTGGCCTGAAGATACTCCACTTCCTTCAAAAAACCGAAAGTTCTCGCAAAACAAATGGCGTCTTCATAATTTTTGTCACTGAAGACAAAACTGTAGGACTGCCTGCCGATGACCCGGTTGGCGAATTCAATTTCATACGAAATCTTGAACTCCGGCGAGGGAAGAAACATGGCGCTTGACTCCCCTTCCTTCACGGATACGGGTTTCGTAATGATCAGCATCTTTTTGGACTTTCCCTGCGAACAGGTACCCACCGTTTTGAGCATGTTGACAAATGGCAGTGCACTTCCATCCATGATGGGAACTTCAAAAGAATCCAGCTCGACTACGGCATTGTCGAGTCCCATGCCACAAAATGCCGACAAGATATGCTCCACCGTGGAAACCGTAGCCTCTCCGTTGCCGATGGTGGTTGCCAGAGAAGTGTCGCAAACCATTTTAAAATCGGCCGGAATGGGCCTGGCTTCCGGCAAATCCCTGCGCACGAAAAGAATTCCGGTATCCACAGGGGCCGGCTTAATGGTCATATTCACCTTGCGCCCGGTGTGCAAACCGATGCTGGAGCAAAGGATTTCTTTTTTCAGGGTTCGCTGCAAATTCATTGTCAACCTCAAATTTAGCGCTTACTACATTAAGCAATATACATACCAAAAAAACGGCCCTTGTTACCCATGCTTTAAGGCAATGTCCTGATTCACTTTTTAAAGACAATCCCTGATCGCACCCGGCGTTTTCCAAGAAAAGGTGTGTTTAAAACAACACATAAGACAGGGCCTCGACGTTCATGCTGAAAAATGGTTTGTTAAAACAGATCTTTTTGAACATTTACGGCTTTTCGCCCAAAATGTTCATAAGCTTTGGCGCAGGCCATGCGGCCTCGCGCCGTTCTTTGCAGATAGCCTTCCTGAATCAGATAAGGTTCATAGACATCCTCAATCGTCACTCTCTCCTCACCGATGGCGGCAGCCAAACTTTCCACGCCCACCGGACCGCCGTTGAACTTTTCAATCAAAGCCAAAAGAAGTTTTCGGTCCATTTGATCAAAGCCTTTCTGGTCCACTTCAAAAGCCTCCAGAGCATCGCGGGCGATTTTCCCGTCGATGGTCCCGTCACTTCGGACTTCTGCATAATCCCGGACACGCTTGAGCAAACGGTTGGCAATCCGCGGCGTTCCACGCGCCCGTCCGGCCAGTTCCTCCGCGCCGTCAGCAGTCAGTTTCACGCCCAGAATGGACGCAGACCGGGAAATAATGACAGCCAGTTCCTGCGGCGAATAGAATTCCAGACGGAAGTGCATACCGAAGCGGTCGCGAAGCGGAGAGGTCAAAGACCCGGCCCGCGTCGTTGCGCCCACCAGGGTAAATTTGGGAATGTCAAGTTTCATGGAACGTGCGGAAGGCCCCTGACCAATTAAAATATCAATGTGGAAATCTTCCATGGCCGGATAAAGGATTTCTTCCACCACATGAGACAAGCGGTGAATTTCATCAATAAACAACACCTCATGTTCGTGCATGTTTGTCAGAATCGCCGCTAGGTCGCCCGGCCGTTCAATCACCGGACCGGAAGTCACCTTAATATCCACGTCCAGCTCTCTGGCGATAATATAGGCCAGGGTGGTTTTCCCCAGGCCCGGTGGACCATATAAAAGAACATGGTCAAGCGGCTCACGCCTCTTTCTGGCCGCTTCAATAAAAATCGACAAATTGCTTTTGACCTTGTCCTGTCCGATATAATCCAGCAATTTGGGAGGGCGCAAACAATTTTCCAAACCGCCTTCATCATTTGCACAAACCGGACTGATTAAAGGATTTTTCAGATGTGCTTCCATGATTTTCCCCGAATTGGACTGACGATCAGCCGGAAAGTATCTTTAGCGCCTTCTTTAACAGGGTTTCCATGTCCGGTTCTCCTTCCATGCCGCTTGCGGCCTTGTCCAAAGCGTCTTTGGCTGTGCCGGCTTTATACCCCAGGTTGACCAGCGCAGACAGAACATCCTCTCGAATCATCTCGTTTTGCTTCTGACGATGATCCATGGCGGGCAACTGGTCAGCCGCCATTTTCTTTGCCGCTTTGTCTTTCAGCTCCAGAATCAGGCGCTCCGCCATCTTTTTCCCGATGCCGGGAATGGCGACCAGCTTCTGGAGATGGCCTCCGGAGATAGCTTCCAGAAGTTCAGCAGCCGAAATTCCCGAAAGGATATTCATGGCCGCTTTCGGCCCGATACCGCTTACGGAGAGCATCAGTTGAAAAAGCTCTCTCTCCTGAAGCGTGTAAAAACCAAACAGGTGAATTGCATCCTCTTTGACCGAGGTGTGAATGTGCAGTGTAACGCTTTCTCCAGCATCGGGAAGTTCGTAAAACGTGGTCAGCGGGATAAAAACACGATAGCCGACCCCTTGCGTATCCAGAACAATGTGAGAAATTCCCTTGTGGGCGATTTTACCCGAAAGCAAAGCAATCATGTCAAATCGGCCGCTCCTTTGAAAAATTCGCCTGACAAATGGCGGCAGCCAGAGCATCGGCTGCATCCGCGGGTGGTAGAGTATCCAGTTTCAAAATGGCTTTCACCATCATCTGAACCTGTCGTTTTTCTGCCCGCCCGTAACCGACCACTGCTTTTTTCACCTCAAGCGGTGAGTATTCAAATACAGGAATGCCCCTGTTCGCACAGGTAAAAATGACCACGCCGCGCACCTGGGCCTGCCGGATCAGACTGCGAACATTTTTGCCATAGAAAACATTTTCCAGTCCAATCGCCTGCGGGCCTGTTTCATCGATAACTTCGCCAAGCCTTTGGGAAATATGCATTAAAACATCAGACAGCAGATGATCTTTTGGAGGCTTGATTTCACCATGGAGAACATGACGAAGATAATTACCGCTTTTATCAATAACTCCATAGCCCGTCACACGGCTTCCCGGATCAATGCCTAAAATTCGCAAAATATCAGCTTTCGGTTGAGACGATCCTGTTTTTTCAACTTAACTTTTCCATGACATCTTCATCAATGTCAAAATTGGAATAAACATTCTGCACGTCATCATTGTCTTCCAGCTTTTCCATGAGCTTCAGCATGGATTCGGCCTTGTTTGCTTCCAGTTTGACCGTGTTGGAGGGAATCAGCGTAATGGAGGCAGACAAGTGCTTGATACCTTTGTCGTCCATGGCTTTCTTAACGGTTTCAAAAGCCGGCGGTTCCGTGACCACTTCATATTCACTGCCTTCCGTTTTCACATCTTCCGCCCCGGCCTCCAGCGCCAGTTCCAGCAGATCATCTTCAGCAATCTGCTTTTTATCGACAACAATGCTCCCTTTTTTTGCAAACATCCAGGCAACACAACCGTTTTCACCCAAATTGCCGCCATGCTTGGAAAAGATATGACGGATCTCCGCAACGGTCCGGTTTTTGTTGTCTGTCATGATATCGACAATCACCGCCGCACCGCCCGGCCCGTAACCTTCATAGGTCAGTTCTTCATAATTGGCGGCACCGTCACCGCCACCCGTCCCTTTCTTAATGGCCCGGTCAATGTTGTCTTTGGGCATGTTTTCTTCTTTGGCCGCCAGCACCGCCTGCCGGAGACGTGAATTGCCCTCGATGTCTCCTCCACCCAGACGCGCCGCCAGTGTAATTTCCTTAATAATTTTCGTAAATATTTTACCGCGTTTGGCGTCGTTCGCCCCTTTTTTTCTTTTGATGGTGCTCCACTTATTATGGCCCGACATAGAGTTTTCTCCTGAAATAAAAAATCCCGCATATTTTGGCCGCCTTCTAGCACAAGGCGATACACTTGTAAAGTTCATTACCGGTTTATCCGGCGTTTTTCTACAGTTGCCGCAACAGACATTGATGACCGTTTTCAAAATCTTCCGTTGAGAGATTTTTAGAAATATGCGATAGAAGCTTCAAAATGCGAGGTACGCCGTGCAGGATTTCAATTTATCGGATTTTCTTAAAATATCCGCCGTCTTGAACTACCAGTTAAGCGCCAGACAAAGAAACTGGCACAGCGTCGCTTCCATTGTGCTGGACGGTAAGCCCTTTTCCAATCACGATTGCGAGGCGCTGCTCCATACCTTCGATTACCTTGAATACCTCTACGGAAATTCCACAAGAAACCTTGGTCCCTTTTCCGTTCTGCATCCGCTCAGGGCCACCGCGCTTTTGTCTCACGCTTCGAAAAAAGCCGATCTTCTGGATTTGATGACCTGTCTTCTTCACGACAGTTTCGAGGACTTTCAGCCGGTCATTTTCAAGAATTCCAAATCGTTGAAACCAAATGAGTCTTTCCAATCCTTCCTGTCCCGGATCCCGCGAGACCATCACCCCCCCCTGATCGAGCATGTGCGCTGGCTGACCAAAGAACCGGAAGAACCCTATTATCATTACATCGGCCGATTTCTTGATCAGGCCGGAAAATCACCGGAAGTGATCTCCGTGAAACTTGCCGACCGCCTCGACAATACCTTCGACATGCGCATTGACCTTCAGGATCCCCTTCAGGGAATTGATTTTTTCAAGGTCGTTTACCAGGTCCTGTTCACGGATGACTATAAAGGGTATAAACCGGAAAAATCTCATCAGCCAACTGTAATTTTAAACGGTGCGGAACGTCTTTACCAGCTTTTCAAAAACATTGTCCTTTTGTCTCTCATCCGTCAAAAGAAAACCGCTCTGGGCGATTCCGTCAGCCGGAAGCTTTTTCAGGCGCTCGCTGAAGCCAGCATGCAGGAAGCGCAACGCATTGCCTTGCACATCTTTGGATACCACGCCAAATCCGTGGCCAAATTCAAAAAATGTTTGCTGGAATTAATGAATTATGCGCGAGAGGGAGGATTCCATTGTGTAAGACATCCGAATTCAGGGTATCGTCTCGATGGAATTCTCATATCCATCTTCGATCAGACCGACAGGAATGCCAGAAAAAAACAGCTATCCCTTCTTTACGAGGACAAGTCCCTCATGATCGAAGTCGCCATCGCTTTCGTGTCGGTCTTTTTGAATTTCCTAAATGATTCCGGGTATTACCTTCACGGCATCGGCACCAAGGGCATCCATCCGGAAGCGCCTTGACCTGAAAAAAGATGAACCGGCAGCCAGGCCGTTCCTACCTTGATGAACGGCTGGGAATAATCATCACCTGCGGATTGGGAATGTGTTTGATCAGTTCCGTTTCCAGCCTGCCCAGCAATTCGTAGACGGCCGACATCTTCATTTCCGGGTGAAACTCCATAAACAGTTCGATAAACGTCTGGCTTCCGGAACGTCGGGTCCGAAACCCGTGAATTTGCTCATAGGCGTCATAATTGGCAATCAGTTCCCGCAGGATGATCAGCAGGTGATACTCATCCAGGCTGCGATCCAGCAGATCAGAAAAAGATCCGGAAAAAACCTCGTAAATGGATTTAATAATGCTGAGCATGAGTAGAGAGGTTGCACCGACATCCAGATAGCGCGTCCAGTCATCCCCATGAAAAATCAGAGAAATGCCGACAGCCAGAATAATCAGCAAATCTTCCAGCGCACCCATTCTGGCCATTTTCCATATAGAGCTAAAAATGGGGGAATGTTCCGTTTTGCTCAAACGGTAATTGCGGATCCAGAGCCACAAAGAGGCGAAAAAAGAGACAAAGGTCAGCAGCATGGCCATTCCACCGCCATGCTGCGGGGCAGGATGCAACACTTTCATGACCGTTTCATAACCGACAAACAAAGCGGCAAACAGCATGGTCATCCCGACAACAATGCTGGAAATGGTTTCCATTCTGCCCAACCCGTAGGTATTGAGCAAATCCGCCCTCTTGGTCATCCTCTTCACGGTATAAAGCGAAAGGCCCGAAGCGAGGGCGCCAGTAAAAGCAATGACAAAATTCGCAACAAACACAATGGAATTGGATGTGGCGATCCCGACGGCGGAAACCCCCAGCGTGTAAATCTCCATTCCCATCATCAAGGCCAGCAAGCGGATTTTGGTCTCGTTGGAAACCGCCGCCGAAAATTCACTCATCTTTTCCCTTGCTCCTTTTAAAGCGAACCCATCGCGATCAGCTCTTTGATGTTGACATGCCGGGATTCATCCACGGAAAGTCCCTTGCGAATTAAATCCAACACTTGAGGCTTTTCTTCCGGAAATTTATAGCCTTCGTAGCTCTGGGAAAACAGAAGACCGCCCTTTTCGTCCGCCCAGGCGTTCATATTGTGGTCAAAGCATACCCTTGAGGTAACGTGCAGATTTTCAATCATCACCTGAAGTTCTTCCAGCCGTTCATGCGGTGAAGAAATATGCAGTCGTCCCTGTTCGTAATCCGCAAAGATTTGCGTGCCCCGCCTGGGAACGAGAGGACGGGAACGAATATAGTGCGGATTGATCTCGTTTAGCACACGCGCCGTGTTTTCCGCATGCTGCCGCCAGCGTTCGCGCCCGCCCAGATCCGGCATCCAGTATTCAGAAAGCTGAAAACCGGCCGCCATCGCTTTTTGTCCGCCCGCAATCTGCTCGGCGCTGGTCACACCCTTGCGAATAATTTGGAGAATCTCATCGTCTCCCGTTTCCAGGCCGACATGAATCCGGTCCAGCCCCGCCTCGCGGATCTGAACCAACTGCTCCGGCTTTCTTTGCGCAAGGGTCTTGGAGCGGGTGTAGGAGGTCACTCTGGTCAGGCTGTCCAGTTCTTTTCGCAAATACCGGAGAACTTCCGCCAATTCATCCGGCCGCATAATCATGCTGTCGGCATCCTGTAAAAAAGCGGTTTTACCGCCGGAATAAAGCCAGGAAAAAACCAAGGAAAAACAATAATTTTCACGAAGATAGGAATTAGCGGAAAACAGCGCGCGCAGCACATCCCGATGGATTCGTCCTTCGTGCCCGATTTTTCGGGAAATTTCGCGAATTTCTTCCACCATGGACTTCACCGTGTCAATATCGGATTGAATGTCCGCAACGTTTCGATAAACAAAAGCATGCCCCTTGTACATTTCGCAAAACGAGCATTTATTCCAGGGACAATTCTCCGTAATTCTCAATAAAAGCGATGAACTGCCCCCTTCACTGGGCGGGCGGTAGACCCCGACGGCAAATGACAGACAACTGATTTTCTCCACATTTTCCGCGTAAGATATGGTTTTTGCGCCAGACGCCATCCTCAAACTCCCCCTGCCGAAATGGCGGGCAATACTATAAATGCTTTTTAAACATTTGACAACAACACTGTGCGTCATTTCATAAATTAATTGACAGTAAACCACAGGTATAGTAATGACGCGCATCCTTTAAAAGGAGATCGCTTCCTGCCGAAATGGAAATGCAGAAACGGTCAACAAATACATTTTAGCCTTCAAAGAAGGCAAGGAGGAAAGTAAAGTATGGCAAACGAGAATTTAGAAAGTAAAAGGTGGTTGATCGCCGGGGCGGCCGTCGTCATGCAGCTTTGCCTGGGCACGGTGTATGCGTGGTCCGTATTCAAAAAGCCGCTGATGGGCATGCACCATTGGGGCGAAACAGAGACCCAATTAACATTCATGATTCTGATGGGCGTCCTGGGATGCGCCGCTGCTTTCGGCGGTACGCTGGTGGATAAAAAAGGTCCCAAATTTGTCGCTACAATCGGTGGTATTCTTTTCGGAATTGGCACCCTGATCGCCGGTTATGCCGACCAGATTGGGAATATTTATTTGCTTTATCTCGGCTTTGGCGTCATCGCGGCATTGGGAAACGGTTTTGGTTATGTCACTCCCATTGCAACCCTGATTCGCTGGTTCCCGGATAAGCGTGGTCTGGTAACAGGCTTGGCGGTTATGGGTTTTGGTCTTGGCGCTTTCTTTATGGGCCAGATCGCTCCTCCGATGATTGCCGGTTTTAAAACCGTCGATGCCGCCGGAACCGTAACCTCATCCGGCGTGGCCAATACTTTCTACATCTGGGGCATTATTTTCCTTGTCCTCGTAACGGGCGCCGCCCAGTTGTTTAAAAATCCCCCTGCCGGTTGGCTGCCCGCCGGTTTCAAACCGGCTGCCTCTTCCGTTTCCGCGGCGGATTCGCTGAATTTCGGCCAGGCTGTCAAAACTCCCCAGTGGTGGATGCTTTGGGCCATGCTGTTCCTTAATGTGTCCGCAGGTCTGGGTCTTATTTCCCAGCTGTCTCCCCTTGCTCAGGATTTATACAAACCTATGGTTGATCCTTCTCTCGCCGGCGATGCCGTTGTGAAAAAACTGGCTTGGGCAGGTGGTCTGGCTGTCGCCATCACCGCCATCTTCAACGGTTTGGGACGTCTCTTCTGGGCAAAAATTTCCGATAACATCGGGCGCAAGGCTGTCTTCGCCACGATGTTCTTAACGCAAGCCATCCTCTATGTCCTGATTGGCATGGGGATTGTAAGCAATTTCTGGTTGTTCGTCATCATCGGTTGCTATCTGCTGGCCTGCTACGGCGGCGGATTTGCCACCATGCCGGCTTTTGCAGCGGATAATTTCGGCCCCGGCTACATCGGCAAGGTATACGGATTCATGCTCACCGCCTGGGCGTGCGCGGGTATTGCCGGACCGCTGGTTTTCGCCAAGTTTAAGAGCGAGGCACTCTTCATCGCTGCCGCTCTTCTGGCAGTCGGCCTGGTCATCTCGATTGTCTTCACAGGCACAAAAGGCAAGAAAGCGTAATCCCTCTCATCCATAGCGTCATCCCCCTTCGCTTACAAAAGCGAAGGGGGATGACGCTGAAATCCCCGTCGTTTCACCTGCATCTTATTCCAACCAACCCCTCTTCTTCTGAAGAGGGATCACGGGTCACTATCCTCTCGAAGATTGTATTGACATCTGTGTCGGCTTTTCTTATATTGCGCCGCGAATCAAATCATTTTGATCGCCGACTTGAGATGGTTTTGTCATACACGGGTCATAAAAGAAGGGAGTGTTTCAAGTGGCGTTTTGTCCCGAAAATATTGCCGCCTGTCCGGATTGTGATCTGCTTCAGCGCATTCCTGCGCTTCCCGACGGAGAAATGGCGTATTGTCCAAGGTGCGGACGCACTCTTGCTGAATCAAAAATCGATTCTCTACGTCGAACCCTTGCGTTCACCATCGCGGCGGCCATTGTGCTGATCATCGCCAACTCCACGCCTCTTTTAGGTCTCTCGGCTGTCGGGCGCCGGGCCGATACCACTATTCTGGGCGGCGTGCTGCTCATGTGGCAGCACGGACAGGAAATTACCGCCTTGCTGGTGGCCTTTTGCACAGTAATCGCACCTTCTGTCTATATCGTCGTCATGCTGACCGTTTTGATGGCCATCAACAGAACTCCTGTTCCTTCCTGGATCAGACCGCTGCTTGGGTTATCGGAATTCAGCAAGTCCTGGTCCATGGTGGAAGTCATGATGCTTGGAATTCTGGTGGCCCTGGTAAAAATTGCCGATCTCGCGACCGTACTTCCGGGGATCGGCATGTTCGCCGTCTTTGCGCTGATTCTCCTTCTGGCGTCCATCTCGGTCAGCTTCGACCCCCGGGAAGTCTGGATACGGATTCCTTGGGCAGACGCAAATGCAAAGCCTGCTTTGCCTGGGTTTGCTTTCGAAAACCCAACGACTGTCGGCGATGACTTCGCCAAAGCCGCCACGGGAGGCCAACTGGGACTGGTCGCCTGTCGAACCTGCTCTTTGCTGATCGCGCCTCCAGATGTTCAGAAACCGGGCAGATGCCCGCGCTGCGGCGCAAAGCTTGCCCTTCGCCACGCGAAGATGTTTCAGCGCTCTTGGGCGCTTCTTCTGGCGGCGGCCATCTGTTACATTCCGGCAAACCTGCTTCCGGTCATGAACACCACAACGCCCGGATACGAGGAAAAAGATACCATTATAAGCGGCGTGATTCTGCTTTATGAAACCGGATCCTGGCCGCTTGCCCTGATCGTGCTGATTGCCAGTGTCATGATTCCGCTTGCAAAAATTATCGCTCTCGCCTATCTGCTTCTGACCATCCAGTTTCGTAGAAACCGGGGACGACAGGAACGAATCCGACTGTACCGTCTGGTTGAGGTTGTCGGACGATGGTCCATGCTGGACGTTTTTGTTGTGACTTTTGTCGTTGCTCTGGTTCAGCTTCAGCCGCTGATGTCGGTAGAACCAGGCGCGGGTGTGCTGTTTTTTGCCGCAGTTGTCGTACTGACCATGTTGGCCGCGGAAAATTTTGATCCCCGTTCCCTGTGGGATCCCGACACGGCCAAGGAGAATAACTCATGAATAAAAACGAAGATTTCCCAAACCTGCCCTCCTCTGAAACCCGCTCCAAAAGAAAAATGCGGATTTCCGCGGTGTGGATTATTCCCTTGGTCGCCCTGATCGTTGCCCTGGGCATCGCCGTCCAAAAAATCCTGCACGAAGGCCCCACCATTACCATCATTTTTAAGAAGGCCGAAGGCATCGAAGCCGGAAAAACGTTTGTGAAATACAAGGATGTCAACATCGGCCAGGTGGAATCCGTCAGGCTTTCCGATGACTTCACCAAAGTCGTCGTAACGGCAAAAATCGAGAAAAGCGCCGAGGGACTGATTGTGGACGACGCCCAATTCTGGATTGAATCGCCGCGTGTTACGCTGAGTGGAATTTCCGGTTTCGGCACGCTGCTATCCGGAAATCATATCGGCCTGGAAATCGGCAAGTCCTCAAAAGCACGAAGGATATTTACCGGGCTGGAATTGCCTCCCTCCATAACCATCGATCAACCAGGCCGGCAGTTCATTCTCCGCGCGGACACTCTCGGATCGATCGGTATCGGTTCTCCCATCTATTACCGGCAACTCAACGTCGGCCGGGTTATCGGCTACGACCTTGCCACAAGCGGCAGATCCATTGACATCCGGATTTTCATCAATGCCCCCTATGACAAACAGGTAACCACGCAGACGCACTTCTGGCATGCCAGCGGAATCGACGTCAACATGAACGCCAAAGGCCTGACCGTGCAAACCCAATCGGTCCTGTCGCTTCTGATCGGCGGCATTGCTTTTGAAGAAACGGTTTCTATTCTTTCAGAATCAAAACCGGCCGCGGAAGGTTTTGTTTTTAACCTTTTCAGCGACCGTACCAGCGCAACAAAAAAACATGAGGATATCGTTTCCAACGCGATTCTGTATTTCAACGAATCCTTGCGCGGCCTCTCCGTAGGCGCGCCCGTAACGTACGCCGGTTTGCCGGTAGGCGAAGTCACCGGGGTAGGCCTCGAATACAATGCCAAAACCCAAAGCATCCGGCCGCGCGTGGACATCGCTCTTTATCCAGCTCATTTTATCGCCCACATCAAAAACATTGGGCAGAAAGAACCTCAGGCAAAAGACAAAGAATGGCGCGGCGCTTTCATGCAGCGCATGATTGACCGGGGACTGCGCGCTCAACTGCGCAGCGGCAGCCTCGTCACCGGACAGCTCTATGTCGCTCTGGACTATTTTCCAAACGCACCCAAAGCCGGAAAAATCGATTTCAACAGCCCGGTATATGAATTTCCCATCATGCCCAGCAGTATGCAGGATATGGAACACAAAATCAGCGGCATCATCGCTAAAATGGAAAAAATTCCCTTTGACACTCTTGGTCTTGACGCCCAAAAAACCATCGCATCTCTGAATAAAATGCTGCAGGATGCCGACACCATATTAAAGCATGTGGACGGAGAAATGCTTCCGGAAATCAAGACCACCGTTCAAGATTTACGAAAAGCCATCTCAACGGCGGAACGAACGCTTGCCAGCGCGGATAAAACCCTCGTCGGAAAAGACTCGCCGACACAGCAGGAATTGCGTCTGGCGCTTCAGGAAGTCGCCCGTGCGGCAAGGTCTCTCAATGCATTGATGGAGTATCTCGAACGCAATCCCAATGCCCTGATTCGTGGAAAAATACAGGAGGCGCCATAATGAAAAAATTCTTCACTTTCCTCATTCTATGCGCGGTCGCCGCTCTGACGGCGGGTTGTGCTTCTTCCAGAATCTCACAATTTTATACGTTAAGCCCGTCGGCCATTTCACCGGCAACCCAAAAGGCAGGATATGGACTTTCCGTGGGGCCGGTTTCCATTCCTGCCGTCGTGGACCGGCCACAGATCGTGCTGCAGAAGGGTCCAAATCAGGTGTATATTTCTGAATTTGATCGATGGGCTGCCCCTCTCACGCAGGAAATTGCCAGAATCATGGCAGAAAACCTGGCAGGGAAGCTCGGGGTTTCACAGGTTACCCTGTTTCCGCAAATGGCGGCGGAAGATTCATCCTATCGGGTCGTCATCGACATTCTGCGCTTTGACTCAACGTTAAACCACTCGGCCATTCTGGACGCCCGCTGGACGGTGACCTCTCCCGAAGGGAATAAAACACAAAACGGCCGGGTAAAAATTACCGAAACGGTTCAGGGAGGTGGCATGACGGATCTTGTCGCTGCGCACAGCCTGGCCCTGGAAAAGTTAAGCCAAACGATCGCACAAGGAATTCAAACGATAGAATCAGGCAGTCATTGAGTTTTCTTATGGACCCATCAGGGTTCAGCATGCTTTGTCGTAGGTGTAACCCAATGCGTATTTTATTGACAGGTAAAAACATTCCTAATATAATTATCCTATGCTAAATAAAATTCTCTTGAATTTGTCCATCATCCCCGGGGATGATCTTCAGCAAGCGTTGCGTATCCGGCGTTTTTTACTGGCAGCCTCCGCCTATTTCATTTGCGCGGTCCTTTGTTTTGTCGCCTACCTGAATGGTTTTGTGCAGTCGCATGCCTTTATCGTCGGAGTCTCTTTCGTCATCCTCATCAACATCGGCACGTATATCTTCCTGCGCAGCGGTCTCAATTTGAAAATGGCCGATCCCAGCCTGACGGTTTTTCAGATATGCTCGGCGATCATGATGGTTATGTATCTCATGCTCTATGCCAACGATTCACGCGGTGTATGGCTTTTGATTTACGTCATCATCCTTCTGTTCGGCATCTTCCGTTTCAACACCCGCCAGTTTATATACGTCAGTATCTTTACGCTCCTGACTTACGGAGGCGTCATCGCCTACCTTCATTTGTACCGGCCTGAAAACGTCAATTTTCACATGGAATATCTGCAATGGGTAGCTCTGGCCGGAATTCTCGCAGTTTTTTCCGTCATTGGCGGTCATATCTCCAATCTTCGTGCCAATTTAAGCAAGAGCCGCTCCACGATCAAACAAATGACGGACAACATGCATGACGTTATTTTCGTTCTGGACACTCATCTGCATTATGTCTATGTCAGTCCCTCGGTAAAAGCGATGAGAGGGTATGAACCGGAAGAAGTCATGCGGCAAAGGCCTTTAGACATGCTGGCGTCAGCTTCCCTGGATCAGGCCCAAAAAGAGCTGACGGAAATGGCCGAAATGGCCGGAACAGACTTTCAGGCAGACATCTCCCGGACCCTGCAACTGGAAATTACGCGAAAAAACGGAACGGCCATATGGACAGAGACGAAGTTTACCTTCATCCGGGATAAAAAAAACGGTCACCCCTCCCAAATTCTCGGCGTCATGCGCGACATCTCCGAGCGTAAAGAAGCGGAAGAAAAGATCCGTCAGGGCGAAGAAAAGTATCGCAACATTCTGGAAAGCATCCAGGAAGGATACTTTGAAGTGGATCTCGATGGCAATTATACCTTTGTCAACGAATCGATGTGCGTTTTAACCGGATACTCCAGGGAAGAGCTGACCAGGATGAATTATAAAGCTCTGACCAATGAAGAGACCGCAAAAGAAGTTTTTCTCACCTTCAACAATGTTTATCTAACGGGAGACCCCTCCAAAGCAATCGACTGGCCCATTATCAAAAAGGACGGAGTTGAAGGAATCATCGAAACCTCCATCACGCTGCGCAAAGACAAGACAGGCATACCGATCGGCTTCAAGGGTATGATCCGCGACATTACCGAACGAAAAAAGATTGAAAAACAGTTGAACTACATCGCCACGCATGACGCTCTGACCGGACTGCCCAACCGTTTCATGTTCAACCAGATGCTGAACCAAGCGATCCGGTCGGCGCAACGCCACAAGCGCCAGCTGGCTGTGTTGTTCATCGACCTCGATCGTTTCAAGGCCATCAACGACACGCTGGGCCACGAGGCGGGAGACACTCTCCTGAAGGAAATCGCCGAACGGTTCCGAAGCACACTACGTTCGGTGGATGTCGTCAGCCGCCTGGGAGGTGATGAATTCGTCGTTCTGATTGAGGAAGTGGAGGAAACGCGTCAGGTCGCCGTCGTCGCCCAGAAAATCCTTGCCGGCGCCATCAAACCGGTCGTTTTGATGGGGGAAGAATGCCGCGTCACCGCCAGCATTGGGATCAGTCTGTATCCCAAGGATGCTCATGATGAACAAACGCTGATGAAAAATGCGGATATCGCCATGTATTATGCCAAGGAAGAAGGCAAAAACAACTTCCAGTTTTATTCAAAAGACATTCAGGGGCAATCCACAGAAAGGATGAGTCTTGAATCCAATTTGCGCCTGGCACTGGAACGCAACGAATTTTCTCTGCAATATCAAGCCAAAACCGATTTCAAAACCGGACAAATTACCGGCGTGGAAGCCTTGCTGCGCTGGAACAATCCAACCCTGGGTTCTGTCACCCCCACGCAATTTATTCCTGTGGCCGATCAAACAGGACTCATCGTGCCCATCGGCAGGTGGGTTTTGAAAACGGCATGCACACAAAATGCAGCCTGGCAGCGTCAGGGCCTGCCCCCCATTTGCATGTCGGTCAATTTATCGCTTCGCCAGCTGATGGATGATAAACTCATTGAGGATATTGAAAAAGCTCTTGAAGATTCCGGAATGGCGCCGGATCTTCTGGAACTGGAAATCACCGAAGGCATGCTGATGCATAATCCAGAGCGTCTGATTGCCGTATTGGACCGGATCAAGGAACTGGGGGTAAGGCTGGCCATTGATGATTTCGGCACAGGCTACTCGTCACTCGCTCATCTGAAAAACTTCCCGATTGACACCATTAAAGTGGATCGATCCTTTATTCGCAACCTCCCCCAGCATTCCGAAGACAAAAACATTACCGAAGCCATCATCAACATGGGCCGGGCGCTATGCCTGACCGTCGTTGCCGAGGGCGTGGAAACCAAAGCCCAGCAGGATTTTTTACGCGATCATGTCTGCGACGAAATGCAGGGCTTTTACTTCAGCCAGCCGGTTTCCCCCGAGAAGTTCGGCACCCTGTTGGGCAGACACAATTCCCCTGCGCCATAAGAAATTAAAAAAGGAGACTCTTCATGGAAAAAGAAACCGCATCCCCGTTTCATTCTCAGGCAATCCCCTTCCCGTCCGGTCAAACGGCTGATTACTGGATTGACGCCGTTCAGCGGACCATTCTGTTCTGGGACGTGATTCGCCAGCGGAGCAATCAGTATTTTGAACATAAAGCAAAGGTTGTGCCTAACGTTCTGCACTTTGAAGCCGAACTGATTCAAAGCGGGCAGGACCTTGAACGACCGGCAAATTATGGAATTGTAAGAATCACCCCCCCAAAGGGCGTCACGGTAAACGAAAAAAAGCGTCCTTTTGTGATTGTCGATCCACGAGCCGGGCACGGCCCGGGAATTGGCGGATTCAAGCCCGACAGCGAAATCGGCATGGCCCTGCGCGAGGGACATCCCTGCTATTTCATCGGCTTTACCCCCCATCCGATGCCGGAACAGACCATCGAAGACATTATGCGCGCTGAGGCGGCTTTTCTGGAAAAAGTCCTGGAACTGCACCCGGACGCTGAAGGCAAGCCCTGTGTCATCGGCAACTGCCAGGCCGGTTGGGCGATTCTGATGCTGGCGGCTACCCGTCCGGAACTGTTTGGCCCGATCATTGCCGCCGGTTCCCCCATGTCCTACTGGGCCGGCATTGAAGGAAAAAATCCCATGCGTTACAGCGGCGGTTTGTTGGGAGGAAGCTGGCTTACCACGCTGACCAGCGACCTGGGAAACGGCAAGTTTGACGGCGCCTGGCTGGTGGCCAACTTCGAAAATCTGAACCCCGCCAACACCTTATGGACCAAAAATTACAATGTTTGGGCAAAGGTGGACACGGAAGCCCAGCGCTTTCTCGATTTTGAAACCTATTGGGGCGGACATGTCAATCTCAACGCTGCAGAAATCCAGTGGATTGTCGATCAACTTTTTGTCGGCAACCGCCTGGCAACAGCCGAAATCATCACCGGAGACGGAGTCCGCATCGATCTGCGTAACATCCATTCTCCCATCCTCTGCTTCTGTTCCGAAGGCGATAACATCACTCCCCCTCAGCAGGCTCTGGGCTGGATTCCCGATATCTACAGCCATGACAATGATATTATTGCCTGCGGCCAGACCATTGTTTATGCAATCCATGAATCCATCGGCCATCTGGGCATCTTTGTCTCCGGCAGCGTCGCGAAAAAAGAACACGAAGAATTTACGTCCAACATCGATTTGATTGATGTCTTGCCTTTTGGCATCTATGAAATGATCCTCACGCCCAAAACCGCCGACAGTGCCTCGGCCGACCTGGTGGAGGGAAACTGGATTGCCCGTTTCGAGCGACGAACACTGGACGATGTGCGGGCCATCGTACAACCCAAAGACGAAAACGAACTTCGCTTTGCCACCGTCAGGCGGATTTCTGAAATCAATCTTAGCCTCTATCGTCTGTTCGGGCAGCCGGTCGTACGGGCGCTAACCAATGAACAATTGGCCTCATGGCTGCAAAAAATCAATCCATCCTCCCTGCCGTTTGAGCTCTTTGCGGATCACAATCCGTGGATGATGCCTGTTGCAAAAATGGCCGAAATCATCCGCGAAAATCGTCATCCGTCGTCACCCGACAATCCCCTCTTATCGATTCAGTCCATGATTTCTGAAAACATCATCGCCTCGCTGGATGCATGGCGCGATCTTCGGGATTTGACTGTGGAACATCTGTTCCATAACATTTACGGATCTCCTTTCCTACAGGCGCTGGTCGGCCTGCGGGCCTCGGATGATAGCCCAAGACGGCGTCCCGGTGTTGAACCGGAACGAATCGCGTTTGTCAAACAGCGCATTGCCGAACTGAAATCCCACATGGGAGACGGTGGTCTGGTGGAAGCCTTCATTCGCAGCCTGGTTTATATCGGTTTGTTCGGCCGGGGGATTGACGAGCGCGATTTCAAGGTGCTGCGCCGCATTCGGGACAGGCACGCAACAAATACTCTTCAAGAATTCAAAGAAACACTCCGCCAGCAATTCTGCATGCTGCTTCTGGATCAGGAGGCGGCGCTGGCGGCAATTCCCAACATGCTGCCCGGCGACAGGGAAACACGGGCAAAAGCCTTTGGATATATTAAGGAAATCGCCCAGGCTGACGGAATCGTTTCGGACGAAGAAGCAGCGCGTTTGACAGTCATTGAAAAGCTTTTCGGATTGGAGCAACTCCATCATCAAGCAGATCACGAGAAACCGGCAAAGCAAAATGACAAAGCTGTAAAAAAGAAATCCACGGGTTCTTTGCGCAAAGGCAGCAACCCATGACACGCTAAAAAACCGCATGATAAAGATCTTTTTTATCCGGCAGGAATATTCGTTATGGTCGTTTGGGCGAAACACACCTGCGCACAGGAGGCAATTTTATGACACAAATCAATCCCCCCGATGACAGGCCAATCATCAACAGTGATCGAGAAAACGATGATGCGCCGGAAATCCTGGCAGTTTCATCCCCTGCCTCAGGAAAAGCCGTAACCAGACGAGAGTTTATTCGTGCGGGCCTTGTTGTATCGGCAGCGACAATTCTGGCAGGGACCTGGACGGATCTCTCCCACGCTCAAGGAAGCATTGGTGCATGCACAGGAGATCGTTGTGGAGCTGACAAAAGCGGCGCATGCCGAAGCGACACGAATCGCCAGCAAAGTCCTGGCAGGCAGAAGAACAACGGCATGAAGGGTCAGACCAGCGGACAGAAGGCCCCTTGCATGAATGACCGATGTGGAGTCGATGCCAGCGGAAGTTGCAGTTCGCAAGGTCCTTGCCTCAGTGATGCCTGTAGAAACGACAGAAGCGGTGCTTGCTTGAGCGATGCCTGTCGAACCGATAAAAGCGGCGCATGCATGGGCGACATAGATGGCCGCCGGAAGCCTAATTTTCAGAAGAATTCGGGTGGGAAGGGTCAGACCGGCAGACAGAAGGCCCCTTGCATGAATGACCGATGTGGAGTCGATGCCAGCGGAAGTTGCAGAGGCGATAGATGTATTACTGATTCAACCATAGGTGCCTGCACCCGTGATCAATGCAGAAGCGATACAAGCGGAAGTTGCAGAGGCGATGGATGTTTTACAGATTCAACCGGGGGCGCCTGCAGTGACCGATGTGTAGCCGATGCCAGCGGAAATTGCAGAAGTGACGGCTGTTTTACAGACAACAGCGGCGCCTGCAGAAGCGATCGGTAAACAGTCGAAAAAAACCGGTAGTTGTTCCATGAATGAAAGGCTCATGGGCAAAATCGGAAATCAAGCGCGAAACGAATGAAAACTGAACGCCATCAGTCCGTAGAAAAAACAGCTCCCTACTTTTTAAAAAGCGAATGCTTTGTTTTCGAGCACAAGGGCATAAAGACTGCGTATTTCCCCGACAGGTCTCTTGCCTTTGCCGTCAATGAAAACGCAGCAAACCTTCTGGGAAAGCTCAAGATGGGCGCCGCCCCCCGGACCTTCTCTTCGACAGAGAGGAAATTCGTTCAAAACCTACGCAGGTTGAATCTACTTAGCAGAAGTTCATCTTCAGAAAACAAACAAAAAGCAAGACAACCAAAACCATTGCCCTTTGCTCCAACAGCTCTTACGCTCCTTCTCACAACAGACTGCAACCTCCGTTGCGTCTATTGCTATTCCGAAGGTGGTGATCGGGAAAACCGAACCATACCGAGAGAAGCAATCCAAAAAGCAATCGACATCATTGTGGAAAATGCATTCAAAACCAAAACAGATACCGTTTATCTTACCATTCACGGAGGCGGCGAGCCTACCTGTGCCTGGGACGCCTTGGTTGCCGCCGTCAATGATTTTCAAAATAAAGCCCAGGCAGCGGGGCTTCGCCATGCAACGGATATTTCTACAAACGGCGTTTTATCAAATATGCAGCGCGAATGGATCGTTAAAAACATGCAGAGCATCCAGGTTTCGCTCGACGGCATCGAGGAGATTCAAAACAAGCAAAGGCCAAAAGCAGATGGCTCTGGAAGTTATGCCGATGTCATGAAAACCCTCCGCTATTTCGAAGAACAGAAAGCCCGATTTTGCATAAGATCCACCGTTGATGACATCAGTCCTTCCGCCATCGAATCCTTTGTCACAGAGTTATCCCGCTTCTCCTGTTGCACCAGTATCCATTTGGAACCTCTTTTTTTCTGCGGAAGGTGCAAAACAAGCGGCTTTGCCCCCCCCTTGGCCGAATCCTTTATCAAACTTTACCGTGCCGCCGTGCAAAAGGCTGACGAAATGAGATTTCGCGTATGGTATTCGGGCGTTAACGCCGAACGATACAAAACAAGATACTGCGGTGTATGTGACCCCAATTTCTGTCTCACTCCTGAAGGCCATGTAACTGCCTGCTATGAAGTGAGTTCCCTCGACGATCCCCGGGCGGCATACTTCATTTACGGACGATACGACCCCAATTATCATCATTTTATATTGAATGAAGCCATGATCAGGGAATTACAAAAACGTGATGTGAAAAATATCCCCTTTTGTTCAAACTGTTTCTGCAAGTATCATTGTGCTGCGGATTGCGCCGCAAAAGCGTCATCGCCGGAGGAAATCAACAATGACCGGTGCAAAATAAACCGTGAGTTAACGATGGACCAAATCGTCGCCCCTCTTATGAAAGCCCTCTCGGAAACATCTGATGAAACTTTTTGAGTTTTGTTGACATACAAAAATGCTTCAGATATAATTTTCAACATAAATAGCATTTACTCGTTCATCAGTCATTTCTGGGGAGGAATCATCATGAAAATTTACCCTTTTAAAATCAGATATATAAAATTCATCATTCTTCTGGTGGCGCTTTTTCCCGCTTTGATCAGTTTTACCGGTTGCGCAACCACGGCAATGGAGAGCCACCAAAAAGGCGTGGAATCCATCGCAGAAAAAGAGTACTTTATTCCGAAAAAGCCTATTGATCGTCATTATATCGGTTGCGCCTGGTCAAAACAGTTTGGTCCTCTTGAAGATCCCGCCATGGCGGATATCCGCATCAAAAAAGAAAAATCCTTTAACAATGTCCAACAGAATTTTGCCTATAATATGGGGATCGGTCTTGGCGCGCAAAGCATTGCCGGACCGGGCGGACAGGTGGGCATGCAGACGGCCGGCTCAAAAAAAGCTGCGCTGGAAGGTGTTGAAATTATTACACCATTTTCTTTGGCCGACATCCCTTTTGAACCGAAAACCCCTTACATCACAGAAGCCTTACGATTGGCCAATTTTAAAATCCAACAGAAAAAAGACCGTCAGGGCGGCATTTCTGCCGGAGTCGGCTCCGCTCCCCTGGGGACAGCCGCCGCTCTGGCCGAAGCAGGAATTCATGACAAAAGCGGCACGGAAGGCGACGGTCTGGTTGTCGCTTACAAACTCCATATGATCGATTCAAAAACCTATGAAAGCCGGGAATCAGGAAACTTGGCCCTCCCTCTGAATCAGTCCGTCGACCTCGGCAAAGCAAAGATGTTTGTTAAAGCCAGACTTCAAATCATCGAACCGGGGTCCGGCAAGTCATTGCCGCGAAACCTCTTATGGTCCTGTGACCGAGCCAACGCGCTCAGCAAGGATATGGTGGCCACCTGGATTGTAGATTTAAAATCGACAGACCCGAAGAAAAAATCTCTCTCCATCGCCTTTCCCGCTCATCCCAAAGTGGAAGACTGCCAGAATTTCAGCGATGTCGTTTACTCAAGAATTGATCCCGTCACGGATAGAATCATTCGTCAGAAAATCAATATCCTGATTCTGGATGCAGACCTGACCGATAATCTGCAGGTTAAGACGTGGGAAACAAAGATTGCCCTTACGGACGAATCATTCAAGATCAAACAGATCATGCCGGATGATCTGGATTAAAAAAGCACATCTTCAAGCAAAGGAGCCGGATCATGAAATCAACATTTTGGGGAATTCTTGTTTTGTCTGCCTTCTTCATGCTGATGGATCCCTGCATGTCACAGGCGGCCAGAAAACCTGTCGTCATTAGCCATGATGCAACCTATGTGAACAAAACCGTCCGTTTTCACATTGTCTGGCAAGCGGAAAATCCTGTCACCACGGTGAAAATTTTTGCAGGGCGGGAACATAAGGAGATTAAAATCGATGAATACGACAATAAGAGAACCAGGGATGGTTATTCAGGCGAGGTAAGCGCCCTTGTGGAAATTGACCCCTCCTTTACAGAAACCTCTTTGGCGTATGTTATTCAATTAGAAGACGACGTCCGACTGAAAAGCGATCCCGTGAACAGTAAAATCCAGATCGTAAAATCCCAACTACAAAATCCTTATTCCGGGCAGCAGCAGGGCGGCATGATACCGCAGCAAGGTTTGCCGATGCCTCCATCCGGGGGCGGGGGATTCATGCCGAATACCGGCGCTGTCATGCAGCAATATGACGCCCAGGGCCAGCCGGCAGGACAACAACCACCAGCCGCAAGAGGCGCCGCCACGGACCTCATCCATGCCGTCGCCGGTGTCATCGCCGCTGTTGATCTTCAGCCCAGCGTCAGCCCGATCACGGTTCAGAAAACAGGAGTGGACGGAGTCGCCTTTGCGATGCAGGTCAATGACGATAAAGGATTGGCCTCCATCACGATAAAAATTTTTGATAATCTGGGCAATCTGGTTCAACAGGATATGCTGACGCCAACAGGAAAGAACTGGCAGGGATCATCAAAAGTCTTTAACTTAACCAATGGTAACTACAAAGTTGTGATTCAGGCCATCGACAGCGCCGGGAATTATTCACTGGAAAAGACGGAATTCTTTTCCATAACCGGAGCTCCTGCGATGCCTGCGCAAGAAGCTCCCTACTCGTCCATGCCCGCTCCCCTGCCACAACCGGTAACACCCGATATGAATGCGCCTGTTGAACAGCCCGCTTTTCCGACAACGCAAACCCCTTACGGAAATCCAAATCCATGACGGTGAACAAATTTCAGGGCAAAAAAAGGGCAAACCAATGTTTTTATTTATAGATGCCGACCGGAAAAGATTGCATCTCAGGAGGCAAAGCATGAGTCGCAGAAAGATCGTCGCCACGGTCATCATGATCATCGCATTAGCGTTTAGCGTTTCTCAACTTCTTTTCGCTCAGGAAAACAAATCCGGTGAAATCAACTGGGTTCAAGGCTATATCAGCGCTGTCGGAAACGGAACAGCAGACCCCAGTGACAACAGGGTGAAAGACCGGCTCAACGCCCTGCGCTCGGCGGAACTGGTTGCCCAAAGAAACCTGCTGGAAACGCTCAAAGGCGTCCAGATCGATTCCCGAACAACCGTTGAAAATCTCATGCTGAAAGAAGATGTCATCAACAGCCGTGTTGATGGCGTTGTTAAAGGCGCTCAAATTGTCAAACAGGATGTAACCTGGGAAAAAAACATTCCCCTAGCAACAGTTGAAATTCGGGTCTGTTTGAGCAACCAGGTGGGAGGATGCAACATGACCTCTTCGCTGATAACTGTTTTGAAAATCAATCCTCAAAGCGAACCGCCTTACGCCCCGGCCGATCGAGTAAAACCTCTGACGGCTCCCCCATCATCACCTCCGCAAAAACATATTAAATCAATTGTTTACGATACAAACAAGCCGGTAACCGGAGCCATCTTTCTTCTGGACGGGCAGCCTTTTGAGCGGCAGCTGCTTCCTGTGATTATTACAAAATCAGATAAAAACAAGCCACTGACGGTCTATTCGGTAAAGAACGTCAAACCAAAAGTCATCCGCAACTACGGCGTCGTTCGTTATGCCAATAATGAGCAACAGGCAAAGAGCAACCCCTACATCGGGGAGAATGCGCTGGTTATCCCCGTGGAAGATATCACCGAGGACAACATGATCGTGATCAGCGCCGACGCGGTTCGCATTATAAGGGAAACCACCATGCACGGAAACGACTATCTTTCTGACGCAAAAGTGGTTATTTGCTCAAATTAAATCATTTTTCTGATTGTCTCAGGAAGTCCTGAAGCACACCCCATCCAGACAACCCTTTACTGCGGTTGCAAAGTGATTTGCAGCGAACGAATATCCGTTGGAATGAACAGCTGCTGATTTAAAATCGGGTCGGCAGCCGGTCTTGTCCATTGCGCGGGAGCAGGATTGGCATCCGGTTGCAAGGTGATGGCCAAAGATCGGATATTGGTCGGAAGCTGAAGCTGCTGATTGAGAATCGGATCGGCAGCCGGTCTTGTCCATGACGCGGGAGCGGGATTGGCGTCCGGCTGCAAGGTAATGGCCAAAGACCGGATATTGGTCGGAAGCTGAAGCTGCAACAGGGCAATTTCCGCCTCGGACGGCAAAACATTCACATTCAATGTTTTCACTTGCGCACTGGGAGGAGCGGTATTCTTGAATGTTTTGCCTGTAGGATCCACATATCCCTGGAGCACCTGCGTTCCGGCAGAAGGAAGCCAGTTCGCAGTCGCCTCAAAACTTTCCCCAGGCGCAAGGTTGGTCTTTTCTCCCTGTTTCAACGTCTTGTTCCCGGTATAATGATGAATAGCCCAGGGAATCCGTGCAACCACGCCGGTTCCTGTATTCCGGATGGTCAGTTTAACCGTGGTCGCTTGTCCGGATCTGGGCAGTGAAGGTGAAGCGCTCAAAGCGACTGCCTCTACCTTGATCGGGGGCGCCTGATCGCGACCGGCCACAGATGTCTGAACCTGCTGCTTGATGGGCTGCTTTTGCGTAACACCGGCGGGAAAAGCCTTTGCTCCCGAAGGTTCCGCCGCTTGCGCCGGCATCAAGCTGAAGATCGTCACCGCGGCCATCGTAAAGAACATCGCATAGCAAATCGTATGGAATAATCTAAAATTTTTCATTGTATATTCCGGCTGACACCTGTGTAGGTTTCGTAAACTCTGATGACCGACTCCATCAGCCGCTCCGCATCCTGGCTGGTAACAACACAAGTTTCAGCAAATGCACCGCTTGGTATGACAACCTGCTGGCCGTTTCGCAACTGCTGACGCATCTGTTCATTTAATGTACAGCCGTTATGGCCTCCTACACCAAAAAAAGGCGAGGCGCTATCCGGAAAATATCCGAAACCTCTGCCCAGTCTTGTTCTTAAACTGCCACGTGGCTGGTTCAGTTCATTGCGCATGATGAAAATTAGAGTTTCTCGGGTGCCTGATTCCAGGCGGGCCTTCAGCTTTTCCCGCAAGCCAGACCAGTTACATCCTAATAGTCCATAATATTGTGCCCTTGAACCATCTGTGTATTCGTTTCCACTGCCCGGCAGCATCCTGTCCACCACCGTCAAATCGCGCGGCACCGTAACCGTTCGTGGTCCTCTTTCAAAGCTTGTTTGAACTTCTATTCTCACCTGCGGCCCGGCGGCATTTTCACTTCGTGTAATGTCGAGGTCGGCAGCCTGGCAAATTCCGGCATAGATCAAAATCATGGCGATACCGAAAAGTTTGAAACCTGAAATTATTCTTCTGTTTGCGTTCATCGTTTTTTCTCCGTTTTTCATAAAATTTCTAAAGAGGGCAGTAACAATATTCCTTCAGGCCAACCTCCCGCCGAAAACCTAAATTTCCTTGAATTCTTTGTTCACAAGATAAAGGCTTCAAAAACAGAAATCAAGAAAATTTTTTGGCCGTCAAGCCATTTCGAAAATCCTGAAAAACGCAAGCCTTGAACATCAATCAACAATCCGGGTTTTTCCACCTATTCGTCCGGCCATTACTTTTTTTTGGCAAATTCTTCGCTAATATGTCATAGTCCTTCAAAATGTTACTTCCGGTTTCAAGGAGCTCAACGATGAACAAATCTTATATTTTGTCTCTTGATCAGGGCACAACCAGTTCACGCGCCATTCTCTACAATCAGGAAGGCGCCGTCGTCAAAATTGCGCAAAATGAGTTCTCCCAAATCTATCCGCAGGCCGGGTGGGTTGAGCATGACCCGATGGAAATCTGGGGAACACAGAGGGGCGTGGTCAGCGAAATTCTGGCAACCACCGGCATCGCGCCCGAAGAAATCGCAGCCATCGGCATCACCAATCAGCGGGAGACCACGATCGTCTGGGATAGAAACACCGGCAGACCGGTTTATAACGCCATCGTCTGGCAATGCCGCAGAACCTCTGCGATTTGCGATGAGCTCAAAGCAGCCGGCTTGGAAGAATATATCCGTAAAAACACAGGCTTAGTGTTGGACGCCTATTTTTCCGCCACCAAAGTAAAATGGATTCTCGATCATGTGGAAGGAGCCCGAAACCGGGCAAAAAACGGAGACCTGCTTTTCGGCAATGTAGATACCTGGCTGATCTGGAACCTGACTCGCGGCAAAGTTCACGTGACGGATTATTCAAACGCCTCCCGGACGATGCTGTTCAATATCCAGACCTTGCAGTGGGACGATTATATTCTGGAAAAACTCGATATTCCCGCCTGCATGTTACCCGAAGTCCGGCCTTCCTCAGCTGTTTACGGTATGAGCGACGCCCGGGTTCTAGGCGCGGAAATTCCCATCGCCGGCGATGCCGGCGACCAGCAGGCAGCTCTCTTCGGCCAGGCCTGCTTTTCTCCCGGAATGGTCAAAAACACTTACGGCACCGGCTGTTTTATGCTGATGCTCACCGGAGACAAGCTTGCGCATTCGCAAAACGGCCTTTTAAGCACCATTGCCTGGGGAATCAACGGCAAAGTGCAATACGCCCTCGAAGGCAGCATTTTCGTGGCCGGAGCTGCGATTCAATGGCTGCGTGACAGCCTGCGAGTGATTTACGATGCGCGCGACAGCGAATATTTCGCCACAAAAGTCCCCGATTCCCAGGGAATCTATGTGGTTCCCGCATTTACCGGACTGGGCGCGCCCTATTGGGATATGTATGCGCGCGGGGCAATTCTGGGCCTTACACGCGGCGCCAATCGCAGCCATATTATCCGCGCCACCCTGGAATCTATCGCTTACCAGACCCGCGATGTGCTGGAATTGATGCGCAATGAATGTGGTATTGACTTATGCGAACTGCGCGTGGATGGCGGCGCCTGCGCCAACAATTTTCTGATGCAGTTCCAGGCGGACATTCTGTCCGTACCAGTGGAACGTCCTGAAATCATTGAGACAACTGCGTTAGGCGCCGCGTATCTGGCGGGACTGGCTGTTGGTTTCTGGAAGGATCAGGAAACCATAGCCGAAAAACGCAAGGTGGACCGCAGATTTCAGCCGGCCATGGACGAAGAAAAAAGCCGGAAACTCTATGCGAAATGGAAAAAGGCGGTCGAACGGGCAAGGATGTGGGAAGAAGATTAAGCTCATAACTCATAGGAAATTGGATGATCAAGACGGATGTAGTCATTATCGGCGGAGGCGCCACGGGCTGCGGCATTGCCAGAGACCTGGCACTTCGCGGCATCCCGCACTGCCTGATTGAAAAGGGCGATTACGCAGCCGGCGCAACCGGCGCATGTCACGGATTGCTGCACAGCGGTGGCCGATATGCGGTTTCCGACCCCATTGCCGCCAAAGAATGCTACGATGAAAATTTGATTCTGCGACGCATCGGAAAAAAATGTGTGGAACCGACCGGAGGATTGTTCGTTCGCCTGCCCGGAGATTCTAAAATGTTCCGGGAACGGTTTTTAAGAAGTTGCGACGATGTCGGCATTCCCACAGAAATTATTTCCTCCACCCGCGCCCTGGAACTGGCGCCAAACCTTAACCCGGAACTTGAAGAAGCGGTCAGAGTTCCTGACTGCTCGATTGACCCTTTCCGTTTATGCATGCTGAACATGAGAACCTCTGAACTGAAGGGGGGATTGAGTTTTACCCGTCACCGGGTCATGGAAATTATCAAGTCTCACGGCCGCTGCATCGGCGTGAAAGCCGTGGATATGGTGACCGGGGAATCCAAGGAAATTCACGCCAATCTCATCATCAACGCGTCGGGGGCATGGACCAATCTGGTTGCCGGATTGGCCGGTTGCGAAGTTCCCATGACGCTTTCCAAAGGCTCCCTGGTCATTACCAATCACCGTCTGACCGATATGGTCATCAACCGTCTGCGTCCGCCCTCCGACGGGGATATTATTGTTCCTAACGAAGCCGTCTGCCTGGCCGGCACGACCTCTCTGACGGTGGAAGATCCAGACAAGCTTTTCATACAAGCCGATGAAGTGGATGTCATCATCAGCGAGGCGGGCAGAATGGTTCCCCATTTCAATCAGACGCGCATTATCCGGGCGTTTTCCGGAGTCCGTCCGCTGCTCAAATCGCAAAAGCAGGATAGCCGGGAAATCTCACGCGGCTTTCAGATTATTGACCATCAAAACGGCATGTTCAGCATCGTAGGCGGAAAACTGACGACATTCCGGCTTATGGCGGAAAAAATGGTGGATACCGTGATGAACACGTTCAACCTGAAACGCGCCTGCGAAACCGCCGAAAAACCTCTTGATGGTCAGGAGGAACTCAGCGGGTATCCCCTTTCCAAGCGGCTGGCAGACATGAAAAACATTGTTTGCGAATGTGAACTGGTGACACGCAAAACGGTAGAACAGATTATCACGAAAACAGGAACAAGGCATGTCGGGGATATTTCGCATCGAACGCGCCTTGGCATGGGTCCGTGCCAGGGAGGATTCTGCACGTTTCGTGCACTGGGCATCATGCACGACAAAAGTATTCTGACGGCGGATCAATCCGTGCAGTCCCTGAGGGAATTCCTCCAGCGTCGATTTCGCGGCATTCGCAGCGCGCTATGGGGAGATCAGTTGCGTGAAGAACAACTGGTGGAATACATTTATCTGGGCATTCTGGCCATGGAGAAAAACCCGTGAGCGTCATTGAATACGATGTCATTGTCATTGGCGCGGGAGTCGCCGGTCTGACGGCGGGCGCCTTCCTTGCAGGGAAGGGCTTGAAAGTGGCGCTGGTCACTTCAGGAGAGCCTACCGCCTGCCTGTCCACCGGTTGCATCGATGTATGTGCGCAAGCGAAAAATCCCTTGCAGGGCATTGAAAATCTGCCCGATGAACATCCCTATCACTTCGTCCCCCCCCCGATGATCCATCAGGCTCTTTCGGATTTTCAGCAAATCATGACCAACAGAATGCTGCCCTACACAGGCTTGCTTCAAGAAAACTCTCTGGTTCTTTCCGCCATCGGCGCTTTTAAAACCACCTGTCTTCTGCCGGTCACCATGCAGGCCTCGCCAAAATCGGATGACGAGAAAATTCACATTGTCACCTTCGCCGGTCTGAAAGACTTTTATCCCGGCTATATTATTTCCCGACTCAAGAAATCATCTTTTTCAACGTATGACGCGGGTGTTTCCACAACCATGGGCATTGCCGCTAATTTTGAAAAGGAAAGTTTTCTGGAAGCGTTTCTTTTGTGGATGGAAAAGCTGGGAATCCGCGAGGATAAAATAGCCGTTCCCGCCGTTCTCGGACTGGAATCCGCTCCGGTAATTCTTCAAAAAATTGAAAATCGCCTGGAGCGGCCCGTTTTTGAAATTCCCACCATTCCCCCCTCAATGCCCGGACGCAGGCTTTTCAATGCTTTGAAAGACCACTTCCGCCACCAGGGAGGCGATATTTACTGGAACTGGCCGGTCAGCGGTGTGGAAAAAACAGGCCGCCTGATCGAAGCGGTCATCACCGAATCCCCGGGAGCGCCCAATAGCATCAATGCCCGCGCCTTTCTTCTGGCCTCCGGATCTTTCGTCGGCGGGGGCCTGCTCGCCCTGCGCCGGACAATTGTCGAAAAGATTTTCGACTTGCCGGTTTTTGTACCGGGCCAACGTGAAACCTGGTTTAATCAGGATTATTTTTCAGCAGACCACGGCATCGGACGGGCGGGCATCGCAGTGGATTCCTCTTTCCGGCCCGCAGATTGCCGGTGGGACAACATCTTTGTCTGCGGCGCCATCCTCGCCCATACCGAAGCTCTAAAAAATGGTTGCGGTCACGGCTTCGCGATGGCGACAGGTCAGGCGGCAGCTCTGTCCTGTTTGGAGTATCTGCAATGAAATCAGAACATTGCATTCGATGCACCATCTGCGTGGAAAACTGTCCCGTGTTTCGGGTCAACCCCGATTATCCCGGTCCCAAACAGGCGGGTCCCGACGCCCAGCGCTTCCGCAGCAGCCGGGAAAAATCGGTTGATGAATGGGTGCTTTTGTGCAGCCAGTGTAAGCGTTGCGAAATGGCATGCCCCTCCGGTGTGAATCCTGCGGAAATGATCTTGCGGGCACAGCAAAAATACAGTCTGGAACATCCCCGCAAGGCAGCGCATTTGCTTTTCGCCAACAATTACTACATCTCCAGACTTGGATCTCTGACGGCGCCGCTGGCCAATTCATTTGCGGCGACCAAGATCGGGAAAAGAATTTTTCAGCGCATGGGAATCTCCACCAAGATCCCCTTTCCCAAATTCAGCTTTAAAACTCTGCGGGAGCAAAAAAGAGCCCACGGTGGAAAAAATCGAAAAGTCGCCCTTTTTTGCGGCTGCTTTATCAATTTTTACCGTCCGGACATCGGCAAAAAAATCATTCAGATTCTGCAATCGTTCCGGATGGATGTGGTTCTTCCCCCTCAGGTTTGCTGCGGACTTCCGGCGCTGGGCAACGGGAATCTGGCGCTCGCAAAATCCTTTGCCGCAAAAAACGTTTCCTCTTTGTCCAACTATATCGACGCGGGATACGACATTGTTTACAGTTGCACCTCCTGCGGTTTGTGCCTGCTGCATGATTATTCGGGCGTTATGGGAATTCCCGGCGCAAAAAAACTTGCGGAAAACTGTTATGATTTGCACGAATATCTTCTCAAAATGATCACCGAACAGGAAATGAAACCTGAATTCAAGGAAGTGAAACAATCCTTGGCCTACCATATCCCCTGCCACTTGCGGGCGTTAAAAATCGGTTATCCCGCCGCCAGTCTTATGAAACTCATTCCCGGCCTGACCACCCGGATTCTGGATGACGCCTGCTGCGGATTGAGCGGCAGTTACGGATTCAAGAAAACCAACGAAACCACCGCTCAGCAATTGGGAGAGAGAGCCGTCTCCCTGATACGACAAACGAACGCCGAAGCCATTGTGGCGGATTGCGGCTCCTGCCGCATGCAGCTTGGCGGTCTTTCCGGAATGGAAACCCTCGATCCCGTTGAAATTCTTTGGAAATCCCTGCAAATACAAAACCGTAAATAATGCCGGTTAATTTTCTTGAGAAAAGACCTTAATGCTGGTATGAAACGCCAGCTTGTAGAAAATTTCTTTTAAGGATGGTTATCTATGCAAAACCCAAATTTCAGTTCCGGTCCTTGCAGCAAGAGGCCAGCGTGGAGTATCGACGCGCTGAAGAGCGCGCCGGTCGGCCGCTCACACCGTTCCGCGTTGGGTAAAGAACGAATCGTGAAGGCAATGAATGAGACTCGCAAAGTCTTAAATATTCCGTCAGATTACCTTGTAGGCATTTTGCCTGCTTCCGATACGGGCGCGTTTGAATGCGCCATGTGGTCCCTTCTGGGTCCCAAACCGGTGACCGTCTTGGTATGGGAAAGCTTCTCCGAAGGCTGGGCCACCGATATCAACAAACAGCTCAAACTCAATCCGACGATTATCAAAGCCGACTACGGCAAAATTCCCGATCTTTCCAAGGTGGACTGGAAAGGCGATGTGGTTTTTGTCTCCAACGGCACCACCAGCGGCGTGCGCATTCCCAACTGGGACTGGATTCCCTCTGATCGTGAAGGCCTGTCTCTGTGCGACGCCACGAGCTACGCCTTTGCCAATGAAATTGACTGGAGCAAAATTGATGTTCTGACTTTCTCTTGGCAGAAGTGCCTGGGCGGCGAAGCCGCTCACGGAATGATGATTATGAGCCCGAAAGCGGTCGCCCGTTTGGAATCCTACACACCGCCCTGGCCCATGCCGAAAATCTTTCGTCTGAAAAAAGGCGATAAAATCAATAAGGCCATTTTTGAAGGCGATGTCATCAACACCCCTTCCATGCTGTGTGTGGAAGACTATCTCGACGCCCTCGATTGGGCCGGGAAATTCGGCATCGACGGTTTGGTCAAAAAGAGCAAAGCCAATCTGAAAGTCGTTGAAGACTGGGTAGCCAAAACCGACTGGATTGAATTTCTGGCCACAGATCCCCAAACACGCTCGAACACCTCCGTGTGCCTGTCCGTCACTCATCCCAAGGTAACGGCTCTCGATGCAGACGCGAAAAGCAAATTTTTAAAGAGCATTGCTTCGGATTTGAGTAAGAAAAATATCGCTCACGACATCAACTCATACAAGGACGCGCCTGCCGGCTACCGGTTCTGGTGCGGACCCACCATTGAAGAAGCAGACCTCCGAGCGGCTCTTGCCGAGCTGGAAAAAGTTTTCAATGAAAAAGTCCAGAGCCTTTAATACGGGAAAGTGATCATCATGGCCAATGTTGCGGTTGTAGGCACTCAGTGGGGTGACGAAGGAAAAGGAAAGATCGTTGATCTTTACACGCAAAATGCGGATGTTGTTGCACGTTTTCAGGGTGGCAACAATGCAGGACATACCTTGGTTGTCGAAGGCAGGACCACCATCCTGCATTTGATTCCTTCCGGAATTTTGCATGACCGGAAAATCTGTATCATCGGCAACGGTGTTGTTTTTGACCCCCTCGTTTTTCTGACAGAAATTGAAGAACTCACCCGGGCCGGCATTTTGCCTTCCTCCACAAAACTCTATGTGAGCGAAAAAGCACATGTCATTATGCCCTATCATCGCAGCATGGATCTGGCGCGAGAAGCCCGCAAATCGGGCAACAAAATCGGCACGACCGGTCGCGGCATTGGCCCGGCGTATGAAGATAAGGTCGCCCGCACGGGCATCCGCGTGGGCGACCTGTATGAACCGGATCTCTTCCGGGAAAAAATACTCAACAGTCTGGATGAAAAAAATTTCCTGCTGAAAAATTATTTTGGTGTTGAACCACTGGACGCGCAGGCAATTGCCGATGAGTATCTTGCTTTTGCCGAAAAGATCCAACCCTACGTCGCTGACACCTCGCTCATTCTGGATCGCGAAATCAAAAACGGCAAAAAAGTTCTCTTTGAAGGCGCGCAAGGCTCTCATCTCGACGTCGATCATGGAACCTATCCCTACGTCACTTCCTCCAATACGGTTTCCGGAAACGCGTCTTGCGGCAGCGGTATCGGACCCAGCGCCGTCACCAATGTTATTGGCATCTGCAAGGCGTACACGACAAGAGTCGGAGAAGGCCCCTTTCCAACGGAATTGAAAGACGATATTGGAAATTATTTGCAGAAAACCGGCCAGGAGTTCGGTGCAACCACCGGCCGTAAAAGACGGTGCGGATGGCTGGATATGGTTCTGGTACGTCAGGCTATTCGCGTTTCGGGTATTTCAGCGCTTGCCATCACCAAACTGGATGTTTTGACCGGTCTGGAAAAGCTGAAAATTTGCGTTGGCTACAGGACAGAAACGGGCAGTTTCACCGAATCCGTACCGGCCAGCCTGAAGGAGTTTTCGTCCTGCGTTCCGGTTTATGAAGAATTTGACGGTTGGAAAGAAAACATCGCCCGCGCAAAGACTCTCGGCGACCTCCCCGTCAACGCCCGGAATTATCTTCATCGTTTAGGAGAGTTATCCGGCATAAAACTGGCTCTGGTCTCCGTTGGCGCCGGACGGGAAGAGACGATTCAAATGGAAAATCCATTTAACAACCAAAATAATACAGTTTCTTCTTGACACACTCTTTTCTAGCTGTTAGGAAGCCACGTTCTTTAAAATTTATTCAACAGTGGGCCGTTAGCTCAGCGGTAGAGCAGCGGACTTTTAATCCGTTGGCCGCGGGTTCAATCCCCGCACGGCCCACCA
>Ga0116149_1000676_pt1 | contig 44256 bp, 29 predicted proteins | sample AD_UKC057_MetaG_FD_89787 | JGI IMG/M metagenome (GOLD analysis project Ga0116149, IMG submission 89787) | Active sludge microbial communities of municipal wastewater-treating anaerobic digesters from USA - AD_UKC057_MetaG | ecosystem: Engineered > Bioreactor > Anaerobic > Digestate | place: USA...
AAGAACCTCTCCTACTCCTACCAGGTGCAGAAGCAGATCGACAGCTCCAAGCGCATGTACTCCATCTGGCTGGGGTCCAATCCGTCGCTGGTCTACCTGGCCGATCGAAACCCCATCGCCGGCCTCGACGGGTGGAGCCCCGCCGACGGCGCCGGCTCGGCCAGCGTCACCGACGACGCGGGCAACCTCAAGAAGAGCGGCAAGGACGAGTACATCCGCAACTCCTTCAACCACCGCCAGGACGGGCAGAACATCGTCTCGGTCGACTCCTCGATCCGCTGGACCGAAACGCCCATCTGCGGCGTGACCTACAACTTCCTCGACGGCACCAACAGCGTTACCAAGACCGACAACATCTGGACCCCCAACTTCAAGCGCGGCACCGACAGCCTGCCCTCCTTCAACGCCGCCTCCGCCGTCCCCGAAGACGAGTGGGGCGAGGGCATCGATTCCTTCCTCTGGCCGTAAGTTGACGCGGACCAGGCAATAGGGACCAGAGAATAGGGACGATGGCACGACAAGTGCCTGTCTCCTAGCTCCTATTCCCTGATCCCTGGCCCCTTGGCCCTTCCTCAGGTCGCCCTCCCATCCTGCCGATGATTCTCTCGGAGAGCGGGGAGGAGCCCTGCGCGGGCGCCCGCGCGCCCGGCTGGGCCGCCCCACCGTCTCCGCCTGCGCCCGCGGGGACCGCCCCCGCGAGCGAGATTGGAGAGGACGTCATGAAAGTCAGAGCCGTCGTCCAGGCCCGCATGCTCAGCAGCCGCCTGCGGGGCAAGAGCCTGCTCAGCGTGGCCGGACAGCCCCTGCTGGGGCGGGTGCTCCACCGCATCCAGGCCATGTCCTTCGTCCACGAGACCGTCGTCGCCACCACGCTGGACGCCGCCGACGAGCCTATCGTCGCGCTGGTCACCAGCCGGGGAATCCGCTGCGTCCGCGGCGAGCGAAGCGACCTGCTCGCCCGCTTCCTCCAGGCCGCCTGCGACCTCGACGACAACGACGTCCTGGTCCGCTTCACCGCGGACAACCCGCTCTACGACCCCACCCGATCGGCCGCCGCCTGGCGGGCACACAGCTCGGGCGAGTGGGACTACACCCACGTCGACGGACTGTCGCACATGGTCCCGGAGTTCATCCGCGTCGGCGCCCTGCGGAAGATCGACGCCCTCACCGCCGACCCCTTCGACCGAGAGCACGTCACCCCCTGCCTTCGCAAGCAGGCCCAGCTCTTCCGCGTCCAGGTCCTGCCCGCCGATTTCGCCTCCCTGCGGGCCGACCTCGACAAGCACCTCACCATCGACTCCCAGGCGGACCTCGAACGGTTCGAGCGGATGTTCTACGAGGTCGAGCGGCCGGGCCAGTTCCTCACCCTCGACGACTGCTACCTCTGGCTGGACCGCCAGAAGACCGGACTGCTTGGGCCCGTCGAGACCGGCCCCAGGCAGCTTCGCATGACGTTGGCCGGGCACGAGGTCGGCGACGGCTGCCCCTGCTTCATCATCGCGGAGATCGGGCAGAACCACAACGGTCAGATCGGCATGGCCAAGCGCCTGATCGAGATGGCCCGGCGCTGCGGCGTGGACGCGGTCAAGTTCCAGAAGCGCGACATCCGCTGGGAACTCACCGAGGACGCCTACAATCGCCCCTACGACCACCCCAACTCCTTCGCGCCCACGTATGGGCAGCACCGCGAGTTTCTCGAACTGAGCGAGGCCCAGCACAAGGAGCTTCGCGAATACGCCCTGGCCTGCGGGCTGGTCTGCTTCTGCACCGCCTGCGACGAGCCCTCCGTCGAACTCATGCAGCGCGTGGGCAACCCCATCTACAAGGTGGCCAGCCGCGACATCACCAACATTCCCCTGCTGCGGGCCATCGCCCAGACGGGCAAGCCCGTCATCCTCTCCACCGGCATGGCCGGGCTGGACGAGATCCGCGAGGCCCTGGACGCCCTGGCCGAGGCGTCCGCAGACAAGCCGCAGGTCATGCTCATGCAGTGCGTCTCGCAGTACCCCGCCGAGGAGGAGAGGCTCAACCTGCGGGCGATGGAGACCATGCGCAAGGAGTTCGGCCTGCTGGTGGGCCTGTCGGACCACACGCCGGGCGTGATCGGCGCGGTGGCCGGCGCGGTGCTCGGCGCCCCGGTGATCGAGAAGCACATCACCCTCTCGCGGGCCATGCAGGGCACCGACCACGCGGCCGCCCTCGAAGAGGAAGACCTCCGCAAGCTCGTCCAGCACGTTCGCGCCTGCGGCAGGGCCATGGGCGACGGGCGGAAGGTCTTCGACCCCGCCGTCGAATCGGCCCGCCAGAAACTCTCGCGCAGCTTGACCAGCCGGCTGGTCATCCCGGCGGGCACAACGCTGACCGAGGCCATGCTCGTGCTCAAGAGCCCCGGCACGGGTCTGAGCTGGCGCGAGAGGAGCAAGATCGTCGGCAAGCGGGCTACCCGGGACATCGCCGCCGATCGCACCCTCAACGAGACGGACTTCGCGTAGACAGCCGGGACGCAGAGGCACAGCCCGAAGGGCCCCTTCGGGGAGGCGCAGAGAAGACATAGAGAGAAGAGAAGAAAGAGATGCCGGCAAGGAACAAGACCACCTCTGGCTGCGAAGCTCAATCTCCCTCTTCCTCTCTGCGCCTCTGTGCCTCTGCGTCCTCCGCAATCGCGGGCGTCATCTTCGACATGGGCGACATCTTCTTCGACGCCACGCCGTGGCGCCGCTGGCTGACCGCCCGACTCAACGCCGGCGGCGTGGACGTGACGTACGAGCAACTGGTCCAGAAGTGGGAGGCCCTGCTGGTGGACGTGTACCGCGGGCTCGCCTCCTACTGGCCGCGCCTGGGCGAGCTGCTGGGCTCGCTGGGACTGGAGGGCCAGGCCCGCGACGAGCTGATCGAGGCCGCTCGCGAGCAGGGACGGCGCCTGAGGGCCCAGCGGAGACTGTTCGACGGCGTCGAGGCCACGCTGGGGCGACTCAGGCAGGCCGGGCTCAAGCTGGCCGTCCTCAGCGACACCGAGTCGAGCGAGCCCAAGGTGCGGGCCATGCTGGCCGAGCTGGGCATCGAGGGCTTTTTCGACGCCGTGATCACCAGCCTGGACATCGGCGCCGCCAAGCCCGAGCCGGCATCCTATCAGGCCGCCGCCGACGCCCTGGGCCTGGACCTCCCTCGATGTGCGTTCGTCGGGCACGACGTGGACGAACTGGAAGGCGCCCAGGCCGCCGGCCTGCTGACCGTCGCCTTCAACTACGCGCCAGGCGCCCCTGCCGACCGGTACGTCGAACGATTCGAGCAATTGCTCGAAGCGGTAGCTGGTGGTTCGTCTTTGTGATCTCTGTTTCTGTTTCTTGTGCTCTTGGTGATTCGGGCCTGACATGAGCTGGACGTTGATCTGCGGCTATGGGTCGATCGGACGGAGGCATTACCAGAACCTCCGGCGGTTGGGCTGCGCGGATGTCCGCCTGCTGCGCAGCGGCCCGCCCCGCGACGGTCGCTTCGACACGCCCGACGGCGCCGTCACCTACGCCGACCTGGACGCCGCCCTGGCCGACCGCCCCGCCGTCGTCATCGTCGCCAACCCGACGTCCCTGCACGCCCAGACCGCCCGCGCCGCCCTGGCTGGCGGCGCGTCGGTGCTGCTGGAGAAACCCGTCGCCGCCGACCTCGACTCCGCCCGCTCGCTCCAGGCCGCCGCCATCGCCGCCCCCGGCGCGTGCAGCGTGGCCTACTGCTTCCGCTACCATCCGCTCTATCGCGCCCTCAAGGACGCGGTGGCAGCCGGGCGGCTGGGTCGCGTGTTCCACGCCCGCTCCTGGCAGGCCGGCTACCTGCCCGCCTGGCACCCGTGGGAGGACTACCGCACCTCCTACGCCGCCCGAGCGGACCTCGGCGGCGGGGTCGTGCGAACCCTCGACCACGACCTGGACATGCTCCGCTGGATCCTCGGCCCGCCCCGACGCGTGCAGGCCCTGGCCTCCAACCGAGGCCTGGGCCTGGGCGTCGAGGACACCGCCGACATCCTGCTGGACTTCGAGGCCGCCCAGGCCCACGTTCACGTCAGCTTCGCCCGGCGCGACTACAGCCGCGGGATGTCGCTGGTGGGCGACCAGGGCAGCGCGGACCTCGACTGGAACGCCGCCTCGCTCACCATCCGCTGCGCCGGCCAGGCCGACGAGATCACCCGCCTGCCGACGGATTTCGACCTCAACACGATCTACGCGGACATGGTGCGGGACGCGATGGCGGGCTTCGCGGAGAGCCCGCCACGGGCGGCGATCGCACTGGAGGACGGAATCGCTGCTTTGAAAATAGCGCTGGCAGCACTGGGCTGCGGCACGACTCTCAACACCCCGACGTCCGACCGAAAGCCCACGGAAGGCCTTCCGTGGGCTTTGGCGTCCGAGCCAAAAGAACCGGATACCGGATATCAACATGAACCGAATTAGCGAACTCCACAGACTGGACAACAAGGTCGCCGTCGTCAGCGGCGGGGCCGGGCTCATCGGCGCCAAGCTCTGCGAGATCCTCGCCCAGGCCGGCGCGGACATCGTCATGGTGGACAACAACCCCGACCTCGCCCGCAGCGAGGCCCAGCGCGTCGCCCAGCTTACCGGGCGCCGCGTCCTCGACCGTTGCGTCGACATCACCCAGGAGGCGGCCGTCCGGGAACTCGCCGGCTCTGTCCACGCCGAGATGGGCCGCTGCGACATCCTCGTCAACTCCGCCCACTACAAGGGCGGGGCGTTCTTCGCCCCGCTGGGCGAGTACCCGCTGGAGGCGTGGAACCAGGTGCTGGCCGTCAATCTCACCGGCGCGTTCCTCATGTGCCGCGAGTTCGGCAAGCGGATGTTCGCAGGCGACGGCGGGGTCATCGTCAACGTCAGCTCGACCTACGGGCTGGTCAGCGCCGACCCGCGGATCTACGGCGAAAGCGGGATCAACTCCCCCATCGCCTACGCGGCCACCAAGAGCGGGCTGCTGAACATGACCCGCTATATCGCCGTTCACTGGCGGCCGAAGGTCCGGGCCAACGTGCTGGCCCCGGGCGGGGTGGAGAACAAGCAGGACCCGCAGTTCATCGAGAACTACTGCTACCGCACGCCGCTGGGGCGGATGGCCCGGCGCGACGACTACCAGGGCGCCATCCTGTTCATGTGCAGCGACGCGTCGGCCTACATGACCGGCGCGGTCGTCACCGTCGACGGAGGCTGGACCGCATGGTGAAGCCCCACTGGAAATATCGTCTCCGCCTGGCGGGCGTGCCGCTGCTGGCCCGCCTGGGGCGGTGCGCCGGCCTCTCGTGGGACCGCCTGGGCCGGAAGCTCGGGCGCGAGGTCCTGCTCGCCCAGGTGCCGCGGATCGACCGCAACCACGTGCCCGCCGAGCGACGCACCGACAAGCCGCTGGACGTCGTCTGCATGACCATGATGGGCGGCAACCACAGGCTCGCCGGCGTCGAGGTCGTGCTGGGCCTGGCCCTGCGGGCCCGCGGGCATCGCGTCCGCTACGTCCTGTGCGACCGCCAGCTCGACTGCTGCGAGGTCAAGTGGCAGGGCCAGGAGCCCGCCTGGCCGGCTGCCTGCGCCAAGTGCCACGCTTTCGGCCAGCGACTGCTCGGCGCCACCGGCTGCGAGGTCCTCAACGTCAGCGACCTCATCGCCGGCCGCCCGCTCGAGGGCGAGCACGAAGAGTACGTCGAGTCGGCCCTGCTCAAGCACTACCACGTCGGCGTGCTGGAAGAAGACCCCTCCGTCCGCGCCCGCCGCGAACGGTTCCTCCAGGCCGCCCGCGTGTCCGCCGCCGTCGGGCAGGCCCTGGCCGAGCTTCGCCCCGACCGCGTCATCATGAGCCACGGCATCTACTGCACGTGGGGCCCGGCTCGCGAGGCGTTACTCGCCGCCAACGTCCCCGTCGTCACCTACGGCGAGGGCAAGAAGCGCGACACCGAGAAGTTCAACTGGAATACCTCCGCCGACTGGTGGGACGTGTCGGCCGAGTGGGACAAGGTCCGCGACACGCCCCTGACGCCCGCCCAGCAGAAGATTATCGACGACTACCTCGCCAGCCGGCGCAGTCACAGCCAGGACGCCCGCGTGTACAACTTCGGGCAGGAAGAGAGCCTCGCCCAGACCCGCCGGCGCCTGCGACTGGAGGACAAGCCCACCTTCGTCCTGTTCACCAACGTCCTGTGGGACGCCGCCTCCGCCCAGCGCGAGATCGCCTTCTCCAACCCCGTGCAGTGGGTGCTCGACACCATCGCCTGGTTCGACACCCACCGCGACCGCCAGCTCGTCGTGAAGATCCACCCCGCCGAGGTGGTCATCGGGACCAATCAACCGTTCGCCTCGCTGATCGCCAGGCACTTCCCGACCCTGCCGCCCAACGTCCGCGTGATCGAGCCGGCCGAGAAGGTCAATAGCTGGTCCATCCTCCGCGTCGCCGACCTGGGCATCGTGCACACCAGCACGGTCGGCATGGAGCTGCCCCTGGAGGGCGTGCCCTGCATGGTGGTCTCGCGGACGCACTTCCGCGGGCGCGGATTCACCGTCGATGTCGAGAGCCGCGACGAGTACTTCCGCACGCTCGAGACATGGGACCCCTTTAGCGTCGACCGCAAGCGCCTGGTCGAGCTGGCCACGCGCTACGCGTACCTGCTCTTCGAGCGCTACCAGCTCCCCTTCCCGTTCCTGCGCGAGATTACCGTCAACGACGTCCGCAGCCTGGCCGGCTGCGATGCATCTGAGCTTCTGGACCATCCGACGATCGGGGTCTTCCTGCGCGGCATCGAGCAGCGCGGCGAGTTCCTGCTGGAGGCGACGTGAGCACCGGCCGATCCATCGGCATCCTGACGATCCTCAACCTCGCCGGCGCCGTGCTGGCCGTGGTGAACTCCGTCATCATCGCCTGGTTCTTCGGCACCAGCCGAGCACTGGAAGTCTTCTTCGCCGCCTCCACGCTGGAACTGCTGATCAGCGGACTGACGCAGTCGGGACAACTGGCGGAGATCCTGGTCCCGATCTACCACCAGGTGCGGTTTCGTCACGGCCTGGAGAAGGCCCAGGCGGTCTTCGCGATGGTCGTCAACTGGACGATGTTCCTGGTGGCGGCCATGTCGGCGGCATTGTGGTTCCTGGCCCCGCTGATGGTCTGGATGCTGGTGCCTGGTTTTTCGCCCGCCGACCGGGCGCTGGGAACCAGCATGTTTCGCTGGCTGATCCCCCTGCTGGGGGCGCAGGTGTTGTTCGCCCTGTTCCGCCGGCTGGGTTTCGCGGAACGTCAGTTCGGCGCCCCGGAGGCGACCGGCGTAGCCGGACGCCTGGCGGTGCTGGGCGGCACCATCGCCCTGGCGCCCTGGTTGGGTATTTGGGCGCTGGTGGTGGCCCTGTGGGCGGGACAGATTGTCCAACTGGGCGGCTGCCTCTGGGTGCTGCGGCGAATGGATTACCGCCACCATTTCATTCTCCGCGATTCCACCCTCCGAATGCGGGACCTGTGGAAGCAGTTGTCGTACAGTTTCGTCTACGTGGGCACGACCCAGGTCTACGCGTACGTCCTCAACGCGGCCGTGTCCCTCCTGCCGCAGGGAACCTACGCCGCCTTCAAGTGCGTGCAGCAGCTCTACTCCAAGACGGGCAACATCCTGCTGAGCCCCATCAGCGTGGTCTACTTCACCCACGCCTCGCAGGCGGCTGCGGAAGGGGCCTCCTCGGCCCGGGCGCTGGCGCGAACGGCCCTGGCCAGGGGGCTGGGGATTTCCGCGCTGGCCGTCGCCGCCATCTCGCTGACGGCGCACCCGCTGTTGGCCGGGCTCTGGGGCGCCAATCGCTTTGGCGGCGAACACCTGTACTTCGCCGCCACCCTGCTGGTGGTGAGCTTTGCCCTTCTCCCGGCCGATTCGCTTGGCCTGATCGCCCGCAAGACCGCCATGTCGCTGGGCCTGGTCAAGCATCAGTACCTGGCAGCCGCCCTGGTCCAACTGGTCTGTGCCCTCGGCGCCTGGCAGCTCATCGCCTTGTGGGACCGGGCGGGCCTGATGGCGGTCGTGGCGCTCAACTCCGTGGGCCTGGCAACGGCCTCCATGGCGGTACTGTGGATCTGGCGAAGAGAGCTGGCGGTGTTCTTCCCCTTGGACACCCTGTGGCGATGGGGGTTGTCCGCCCTGTGCGGCTTGGCGCTGGCGGCAGGCCTGCGACTGGTCCTGGGCGCGTGGTTCCCCCTGCACGGGCGGCTATTGCAGTTGGCGTGGGCGGCCCTGCTGGGCGGCGCCAGCCTGGCCGGCTGCCTGCTGGCGGCCTGGAGCTTGCGGGTCCCGGACGTGCAGGAAGCGCAGCGACGCCTCTTCGTGAAGCTGGGCGTGGGCCAGGGTCGGAAAGTCAAGAGGGAGGAGTCGGTGCTCTGAACCACCCGGAGCCTGGTCAGAGCGGAGAGCAACATGTTCGCGTTTGCCGCAATATCCAGAGAAGTGGCGTCGGCGAGCGAGTGCCGGTCGCGCTTCGACCTTTGGCTGGACGTGGTGGATCCCGGGCACCGCTTCTTCCAGCCGCTCTTTCGCAGCCCGACAGCCTGGGGCTGGCTGGGCGTCGCGGGCGGAGGCGCCCCGCTCGCGCAGGCCCTCGAGAGCCGAACCCCTGGCGATACCCGGCTGTGGGTCCATGGACTGGTCCTGAACGCCGAGTTGAACGCCGCCCTGGAACGCGGGCAAGACCTGGTTTCGCTCCTGTCGCGGCTGAGAACCGCCAATGGGCAGTTCCTCTACGTCCTGCTTGGTGGCGGGCAGGCGCCGGCATTCGAGTGCGGCACGGACTGCCTGGGCATGAGGCCGCTCTACGCCAACGACCTCCGCTCGCCGTCGGTTGTCTCCAACTACTCCTCGCTGGCGGGGGTGCTTTCGGGGCGCCTGGACCTGGAAGCGGCCCACGTTCTGGATTTCGCCCTCAAGGACTCGGTCCTTCCCAACGCGTCGATGATCCAGGGGATCTGCCGCCTGAACCGCGGCGACGCCGTGCGTCTGGAGGAGGCGACCCTAAGGGTGGCGTCCTGCGAGCATCGGAACTTGACGCGCCCGGACGTGAGCGAGGACCAGGCCGTCGAGGACATCCTCGACAGCCTTCAGGCCCTGCCGCGACTGGGGCGCCGGCTTCTGCTCGGGCTCACCGGGGGCAAGGATTCCCGCCTGATGATGGCGATGTTGATGGCCGCGAAAGTGGACTTCGAGTGCGCCACGCATAACCATCCCTGCAAAGACAGTCTGCTGGCCGGGCAACTCGCCCGCCGGGCCGGCGCGAGGTACTGGCCCGTTCCCCGCGGGCATTCGTCCCCCGGGCGCCTCCTGCCGCGATACCTGTCCCTGCTGCCCTTCTCCGAGGGCGTCCAGCCGCTGTCCGACCTGGACCCCGCGGACACGGTGCACGAACTGGCAGCCGTGCGCGGAATGGTCCATGTCGGCGGGCTGGGCGGCGAGGTCCTGCGAGGCTACTGGGACCCCTTCGAGGCGGACCTTCACGACCCCGGGCAGTCTCTGGACATCAAGTTCTTTCAGCCGAAATTCGACTTCCTGTACCCGCCCGGAGCGATGGAGCGTTCGCGCCAGGCCTGGCACGCCCTCGTCGACGACCGCTCCGGGGTGGACGAGTTCGTCTGCGTCCACGTCGCCTACCTGGACGCCCGGCTGCGCGGGACCATCGCGACCCGGACCAACGCCGCCTGGTACGACTACGCCTGGCCCCTGGCCAACCGCCTTCTCTACGCCCACGCGTTGGGCAAGCCCAGGAAGCAACGTCAGGACGGCGACATCTTCGAGTCGCTGATCCGCCGGCTGGCGCCTTCCTTGCTGGAGGTCCCCTGGGCAGGCGGGGCGGCCGGGTACTTCGGAGGCCGAGGGCTCCGCAATCGCCTGCGGAACCTGCGGATTCGGCTGGGAAGGGTGCCCGCCCTCCAGATGCTCCGAGGGCGCCTGGGGCGTCTCCGCGGCATGGTACAGCCCCGAACGCCCTCCGCCGCGCAGCGGATCCTCTCGGCGTTTCTGGAGGAACGGGATGTTCAGCACTGGCTGGCCGAAATCGTCTCGCCCGCCGCGGTCAGGTACCTCCTGTCCGGCAGTGCGACGTTTCAGCCAGCGCTGACCGCGTTCTTCGCCCTGTACCATTTCGGCCTGTTCCTGAATCGCCTCAAGGCCAGCAGCGGCGCCGCCGGTGGCGATTGGCGGGCAGAGGCGGCAGGGCGAATCCTGGATGCACTGGAGGCGCGCGGACCATGACCGGCCATCGGATGCACAAACTCCGCCGCGACCTGTGGAACGTCGCGATCGGCCACGTGCCCTCGCGACGCGTCCGCCGCGCGTGGCTGAAACGGATGCTGGGCGAGCTGGCCGACGGCGCGTTCTGCTGCATGCACGTGCAGGTGTTCGACCCGCACAATATCTTCCTGGGCGAGCGAAGCGTCATCAACGCCTCCTGCATCCTCGACGGGCGCGGCGGGCCGCTGCGCATCGCCCACGACGTGGACATCGGCACGTGCTCGCACATCTGGACGCTCGAGCACGACCCCAACGACGCTACCCACGCCACCCGCGGCGCGGGCGTCACCATCGAAGATCACGTCTGGATCGCCTCGCGCGTCACCGTCCTGCCGGGCGTCACGATCGGTCGAGGCGCCGTCGTCGCCGCCGGGGCCGTCGTGACGCGCGACGTCGAGCCGCTGGCGATCGTCGCGGGCGCGCCCGCCCGGCCCGTCGGACGCCGCGACAACCCGCTGACCTATCGCCTGAACTTCCGACCGAGGTTTCGCTGATGACCATTCGCGCCGGCTACTTTCCGTTCCGTCCGGGCTTCAACCCCTACCAGAACCTCTTCGCGTCGGCCCTGGAGCGGGCGGGCGTGAGCGTCGAGCGGATCGCTCCGCACAAGTTCTTCCCGCTCCACGCCGCCAAACGCCGCCCCATCGACCTGCTCCACATGGACTGGCCCGATTCGCTCTTCGTCGGGCGCAGCGCCCTGGCCACCTGGGCCAAGCGGCAGATGTACCTGGCGGGCCTGCGAAAGCTGAGGAACTTCCCGCTGGTGTGGACGGCTCACAACCTGATCGGCCACGACGCTGCCAACGCCGACTACCGCCGCACGATGGTCCAACTCCTGGTCGACCGCTGCAACGCGGTCGTGGTGATGTCTCATGCAGCCGAGCGGCTCTTGCGGGAGTCCTACCGCATCGGCGACTCGACTCAGGTGGCGGTGATCCCGCACGGGCATTACATCGACACGTACGCCAACGTCGTCGGCCGCCCGCAGGCCCGCGCAGCCTTTTCGGTGGGCGAGACGGCCCGGGTGGTGCTGTTCCTGGGAAGGCTCCAGCCCTACAAGGGCCTGGAGGACCTCATCGACGCCTTCGCCCGCATCGCCCGCGAGGGTGATATGCTCGTGCTGGCCGGGCCGGGCAGCGGGGCGGAGTACTGCGAGCAGATCCGCCTACGGGCCTCGGCTGCCCGCCCGCAAGGCTGCGAGATCCGCGTCATCCCCGGCCTGATCCCCGACGACCTGCTCCAGCTCTACTTCAACGCCGCCGACGTCGTCGCCCTGCCCTTCAAGGCGATCCTGAACAGCGGCTCGGCCCTGCTGGCCCAAAGCTTCGGCCGCTGCGTGATCGCCCCGGCCCTGGGCTCGCTGCCGGAGGTGCTGTGCGACGACGGGTTCTTCGGCTACGACCCGGCCGAGCCGGACGCCCTGGTCCGCACGCTGGGCGCCGCGCTGGAGCGTAGCGATCTGGTCGACCGCGGCCTGATCGCCCGCGACTACCTCCGCACGCATTACGACTGGACGGACATCGGACGCAAGGTGCGCGAACTGTACGAAACGATACTGAAATAGCGGCCAGCCATCCGCTATCAGCATTCAACTTGAACATGGAATCCGCAATCCAGGTGGTTTTCGCCACGACGGTCTTCGACGAGGTCGCGACCGGGCCGGGGATCTTTGCGCAATACCTGTGGCGGGCGTTCGCGGAAGACGGCGAGATTGAGTTCCACCTGGTGTGCCCGGCCGCGAGGCAGTCGCACCCGCGGCTGCACGTCGCCGCCGGCGCGGGCAACGTGTACGACCGGGTCGCCGGCACAGCCCTGCAAGTGGCGAACGAACTGCGCGAGACAGGCAGCCCGAGCGAACGGGCCTGGCCCGTCCTGCACGTCAACGCCGCCCACGCCGCCGGGCCCATGAGCCAGTACCCCGGGTCGCTGATCGTCCAGGTCAACGACTACGAGGTAGCCGAGATGTGGTCGTACGCAGCCGGCGCGCTGCTGCGCCAGGGCCCGCGGAAACTGGCCAGCCTGATTTGGCGCCGCCTCCGCGAGCGCCGGGCTGTGCGCGCGGCCACGCGAACGGTGTGCAACAGCGACTACACCAGGCGGGCCGTCCTGCGGGCGTATAACCCGCCGCCGGAGCGAGTGGTGACGATCCATAAAGCGGTGGAGGTAGGGCCGCAAAAAGGGGACAGACACCGTTTTCCCCTGGCGTCGTGTCCGGCCGAGGACGCCGCCGCCTGCGAAGATGCAGCCTGTACCCATGCAAACACGCCTGAGCCGGGGAAGACGGAATCAGTCCCCTTTTTGCTGGCGTTCGTCGGGACCAACTGGCGGATCAAGGGCCTGGACGTGCTGCTGCGGGCGATGGCGCGATTGGCCGGCCGGGATGTCAGGCTCACCGTGGCCGGGTCGAGCGAGCTGGCGGGCAATCGTCCGTTCGTCCGACTGGCTGGGCGGCTGGGGCTAGCGGACCGCGTCACCTTCGCCGGCCGGCTGGACCGGCCCGCGCTGGCCGAGTTGTTGGCGCGGAGCGACGCGCTGGTCCTGCCCAGCCGGCAGGAGGCGCTGGGCGTGTCGGTTCTGGAGGCCCTGGCTGCCGGCGTGCCGGTCATCGCGACCGACGTCGGAGGCATCCCGGAAATCATCCGGCAAGAAGGGGACAGACACCGTTTCGCCCGTGCTTCGTGTCCGTCCGAAAACGCTGCCGCTTGCGACAACACGACTCGCCTTCAGACAACCCTGCCAAGGACGGGCGAAACGGAGTCAGTCCCCTTCTTCGGCCTGCTCGTGCCGCCGAACAACCCGCCCGCCCTGGCGGACGCGATCGTCCGACTGGCCGACGACGCCGATCTTCGCCGGCGCCTGGCGGCGGCCGGGCCCGCGCGGGCGGCGGAGTTCTCCGTCGAACGAATGATCGACAAGTACCGGGGGCTCTACCGCGAAGTGCAGTGACTCAACGATGTGCCTCGCTCTTCTTCTTCGAAAAGCATGACACAATGCCAGCCGGCAGGATCGCGTTCATCCTTGTACGAGGTGAATTATGCGCTCCAGGCTCCCCTTGACGGTTCTCGCGTTCGTGTCGGCCCTTTCGTCCGCCTGCCCCTCCCCCGCCGCCGACGCCTTGCCCCCCGTGCCCGCTTCGAGCGAGCATCTGGCGGACGCCCTCGCGCCGGCGGACGAGGCCGCCGCCCGTTCCGCGTGGCGCGGCATGAACGAGTTCGACCAGCCCGGCGTGGCCCGCGCGGGCGAGCGGAACGTCCTGCGTCTGCCCTGCCGCTTCGCCGGCACGACCACCGAGCGGGCCTCGTACGACTACGCCCGCAAGCTCGACATAAACGGCTGTCGCGGGATCGAGTTCCAGTTCCACTCCCGCGACTGCTCGAGCATCTCCTCGTTCAGCGTCTACTTCCGCAGCGGGCAGGGGTGGTATCACGGGCACTTCTTCCCCGACCGCCAGAACGCCTGGTCCACCGTCCGCATCGACAAGCACGCCACGCGGACCGAGGGCACGCCAAGCGGCTGGGGCAACGTCGACCTCATCCGCGTCTCCGCCTGGCGCGGGCGCGACGCGGACACGGAGTTCTGCCTGGCCGACCTGCGCCTGGTCGGCGCCGACGCCCCCATCGCGATCATCCGCGGCGAGGCCCTGGCCGAGCGCGACCCGGGCGAGGCCAAGGCAGCCGCCCACTTCGCCGAGATCATGGACCGCCAGGTCACCCGCCTGGGCCTGGACTGCATCTCGCTGAGCGACACGGCCCTGGACGCCGCCGCCCTGGCCAACCGCAAGCTCGTCATCCTGCCGCTCAACGGGCACCTCCCCGACGCGTCGGCGGCCGCCCTGCGAAGCTACCTGGCCGGCGGGGGCAAGATGCTCGCGTTCTACAACCTCTCGGGCGAGCTGGCCCGGGCGGCGGGCATCGAGGGCGGGCCGCACGTCCGCCAGAAGGCGCCCGGCGACTTCGCGTCCATCCGCCCCAGTGACACGCCCCTGCCCGGCCTGCCGGCGCAGACCGCACAGGCCTCGTGGAACATCCACGCCGCCAAGCCCGTCGAGGGCAAGAGCCGCATCGCGGCCTACTGGTACAACGCCGCCGGCCAATCCACCGGCCACGCCGCCCTGATCGCCTCCGACAACTGCGTGTTCATGACGCACGTGCTGCTGGACGACGGCCCGCCCAACAAGCAGCAGATGCTGCTGGCGATGATCGCCTCGCTCCGCCCGGACCTGCCGGCTGGGGCCATCGAACGCCAGATCGCCCAGGCCGGCCAGATCGCCGGGGCCAAGGACCTGGACGACCTGGCCCGCACGCTGCGGGAGCAAAAGGCGAGTGACGCCGCCCAGGTGGAGCTGAAGCGGGCCGGCGAGCAGGTGCAGGCTGCGCGTCAACATCTGAAGTCCAAACAGTGGGCCCAGGCGATGGACGCGGTGGCCGCCGCCCGCGGCCACGCCCTGCGGGCCTGGTGCATGGCCCAGCAGCCGCAGGCCAACGAGCACCGCGCCTTCTGGTGCCACTCCGCCTTCGGCGTGAAGGACATGACCTGGGAGGAGGTCGCCCGCAAGCTGGCCGACAACGGCTTTACCGCGGTCATCCCGAACATGCTCTGGGGCGGGTCGGCCTACTACAAGAGCGACGTGCTGCCCGTCCGCCCGGAAGTCGCCGAACGCGGCGACCAGGTGGCCCTGGCGGCGGCAGCCTGCCGCAAGGCCGGCATCGCCTGCCACGTGTGGAAGGTGAACTTCAATTGCGGGCACAAGGCGCCGCCTGAGTTCCTCAGCAAGCTGCGGGCCGAGGGACGGGTCCAGATCGACCAGGCGGGCAAGGAGATCGAGGGCCCGTGGCTGTGCCCGTCGGACCCAGCCAACCGCAAGCTGGAGATCGACGCGATGGTCGAGCTGGCCCGCAAGTACGACATCGACGGCGTGCACTTCGACTACATCCGCTACCCCGGCCGCCAGGGCTGCTACTGCGAGGGCTGTCGCAAACGCTTCGAGCAGGCCGCCGGCCCGGCGGTGAAGAACTGGCCCGGCGACCTGCGACGCGACAAGGAACTGGAGCAGAAGTGGCTCCAGTGGCGGCGCGACAACATCACGGCCGTGGTGGCGGGCACAGCCGAGATCCTCCGCAAGGAAAAGCCGAAGGTGAAGATCTCGGCGGCCGTCTTCTCCAACTACGCGGTGGACCGCGACACGGTGGGCCAGGACTGGAAGCTCTGGTGTGAGCGAGGCTGGGTGGACTTCGTCTGCCCCATGGACTACACCGCGAACGACGGACACTTCGAGACTCTGGTGGGCCAGCAGAAACAGTGGGCGGGCAAGGTGCCCTGCTATCCGGGCATCGGGCTGAGCTGCTGGGGCGAGAAGGACGTCTGCAACGTCGCGTCCAAGATCGCCATCGCCCGCCGCCTGAAGACGGGCGGGTTCACGATCTTCAACCTCGGTCCGATGGAGGCGAATGAGATCCTGCCGCTGCTGGGGCTGGGAATCACCCGGCCGTAGGGGACTGGCTCCGTTTTTCGCGCAGAAGCGGCGGGCGAAAAAGTAGGCGGCGCTTTCATCCGCGCCAGGGCGCTTAGCCCTGACACGTCCGGCGAAGAACGGTGCCTGTCCCCTGCTTTCGACGGCCCGGGGTTGTCCGTTGTTGGCAAGGGCGGCCGCGCGGTAGAGTATCTGGCGGAAAGGCCCGGTCAGCACTTGGGGAAGGTGAACGGCCATGAGTCGCTCGAGATTCACCGTCTGGGACCTGGCGACGGTCCTCTTGTCGATCCTGCTGCTGATCATCCTGGTCGGGCCGAGCATCCGGATGACCCACCACGACCGCCGCTACGCGTACTGCGGGGCGAACCTCAACGGCATCGGCAAGGGGTTGGCTCACTATGTGACGGAGAACTCGATGACCATCGGCACCGAAGGCTACCCGTGGGCGGTGGACACGTCCAGGTACTCCTTCAGCAATACCACGCCGATGCGCCTGGGCGGGTACTCGGGCACCTTCAAGAACCCGGACAAGAGCACCGACGGCACGATGGCTGAGCTTCACAAGGACACCCCCCTGCACGTGCTGGAGAACTTGTGCATCCTCGTGGAGAAGCAATATGTGCCGTGGTTCGCCTTCCGCTGCCCTGCCGCCAACTCGGAGGTCATGCCGCGAGGCCAGTTCGGCAACCGCGAGTACGGGTTCTTCGGCAAGGCGTCGGCCTCCGACAAGGGCACGTACTTCATCGACTACGCCATGCACTGGGGCTACGACAACAATAAAGCCGACCAGCCGAATAAGGCGCCTATCATCCCCGACAAGTCCCCCCCGGACCTGGTGGTCCTCGCGGACCGTCACGGGCGGAGCATGAGGGAATTCAAGCGGGTGGATTCCGCCTCCGATAACGACGGGGCGGGCTGGAACCACGGCGACGAGGGCGTCAATGTCCTGACGCTGGGCAATAATGTGTTCTGGCGAGAAAAGGTGGCCTCTGGCTGGGGCGGGAACAACCTCTACCTCCGCGACCTGAAGGGCGACAACAAGCTCGACCCGGCCGCCACGACGCAGGCCATCCCGCTCAGCAAGTACGATTCGGTGCTGGTGAACCCCGAGCCGATGAGATAGGGGAATGTTGAGTATTGATGAGCGAGTAGCGAGTTGCGAGGTGAGACGGCTGTAACATCGAGTACAGTCGAGGGGTATGCAAGGCGGAGAGGACAGCGGGAAGGAGCCGGACATGAAGAGCAAGCAGATGACGCTCCGCGACTTGTTGGTGACGCTGGTTGCCCTCTTCATTGGCCTGTGCCTGATCGTGGCCATACTCCTGCCTTCCTTCGGGAGGGCCGGCCCACTGGTCAAGCGGGCCATGTGCGGGGCGAACCTCTGCGGGCTCGGCAAGGCCCTGGCCCACTATCGCGATGAGAATCGCGGCAGCTTTCCCTGGGCGGTTGACGCCTCCACCTATTCGTTCAGCAACACCGCGCCCATGCGCCTGGGCGGCTACGACGGCGTCTGGCGGGCAGGGCAGGAAGACCTTGGCCAGGCTGCCTCCGCACCGCAGACGCCGCCCGCCCCCGTAGTGCTCATGAGCAAGGACGGGCGCGACAATCTCCACATTCTGGAGAACCTGTGTGTTCTCGTGGAGCGGAGAATGGTCGGCTGGAACGCCTTCCGTTGTCCGACGGTCGGCGGAGATACGATGCGGCGCGATCGATTCGGGAATCGCGAATATGGCTTTTACGGCAAATCCTCGGCCCGCGACACCGGCACGTACTTCAACGACTACGCCATGCACTGGGGATACGACAACAAGGATGCAGCCGAACCCAACGCGGCCCCGTTGAACGACCGGACGGAGAGTGAGTTGATCATCCTGGCCGATCGGCATGGACGGAGCCTGCGGGAGTTCAGCACAGTCGACCCCGCCGGCGACAACGACGGTGATGGCTACAACCATGATACCAACGGGGTTACTGCGCTGACGGCCGAGGGGCGTGTGTACTGGAAGGAGAATCTCCGCTCGGGCTGGGGCGGCAACAACATCTACCTCCGCGACCTTAAGGCCGACGACACGCTCAACCCAGCCGCCACGACGCAAGGCATCCCGCTCAGCAAGTACGACTCCGTGCTGGTCAACCCCGAGCCAATGAGATAGGGGAATGTTGAATATTAATGAGCGAATGGCGAATTGCGAAGAGAGACGGCTGTAACAGTAAGCCCGGTTGAGGGTTATGCAGGGCGGAGAGGGCAACGGGAAGGAGCCGGGCATGAAGAAAAGCGGAATGACACTGGGCCAGGTCATGGTCGTGTTAGGCTGCCTGATTCTGCTGGCGTTGTTAGGTGCCGCGCTCCTGCCTGACCTGGGCCGAGCCAGGGAACTGTCCAAGCGGGCCATGTGCGGGGCGAACCTCAACGGGCTCGGCAAGGCCCTGAGCAATTACGCGGCGGCAAATCGCGGCAGCTTTCCCTGGGCGGTTGACGCCTCCACCTATTCGTTCAGCAACACAACGCCCATGCGCCTGGGCGGGTATGACCGGATCTACCGGGCGGGGAAGGAAGACCCGGACACCCCAATCCCCGGCCCCTGCTTGTTCATGAGCGAGGACGGGCGGGACAACCTCCACATCCTGGAGAACCTGTGCCTCCTCGTGGAGATGGGGCATCTCGGCTGGAATGCCTTTCGCTGTCCATCGGTCGGCAGCTGGGTCATGCCACGGTGGGAGTTCGGCAACCGCAAATGCGGGTTCTACGGCAGGGCTTCCGCCAGCGATCCGGGCACGTACTTCATCGACTACGCGATGCACTGGGGGTACGACAACAACAAAGCCGGCCAGCCGAATAAGGCCCCCATCATCCCCGACAAGTCCCCCCCGGACCTGGCAGTCCTCGCCGACCGCCACGGGCGGAGCATGCGGGAATTCAAGCGGGTGGATTCCGCCTCCGACAACGATGGCACAGGCTGGAACCACGGCGACGAGGGCGTCAATGTCCTGACGCTGAGCTGCAACGTGTTCTGGCTGGACAAAGTGGCCTCGGGCTGGGGCGGGAACAATATCTACCTCCGTGACCTGAAGGCCGACGACACGCTCGACCCAGCCGCCACGACGCAAGGCATCCCGCTGAGCAAATACGATTCGGTGCTGGTCAACCCCGAGCCGTTCAAACCCTGAGCGGAACCGAAGATTACCACAGAGGACACGGAGAACGCAGAGATGAAGAACAAGTCTCTGTAACCTCCGTGTCCTCTGTGGTGGGTCTTTGCTCCTTCGGTCAGATCGCGAAGCGGAAGTTGATGATGTCCCCGTCCTGGACGAGGTACGTCTTGCCTTCGAGCCGGACCTTGCCGGCTGCCTTGGCGCCCTTCATGTCGCCGGCGGCGCGGTAGTCGTCGTAGGCGACGGTCTCAGCCCGGATGAACCCGCGGGCGATGTCGCTGTGGATCTCGTGGGCGGCGGTGACGGCGTCGGTGCCGGCGGGGATGGTCCATGCGCGGCACTCGTCCTCGCCGACGGTCAGGAAGCTCACCAGCTTGAGGTGCTCGTAGCAGGCGCGGATGAGGCGGTCGCGGGCGGAGTCGGCGATGCCCAGGTCGGCCATGAACTCCGGACGCTCTGCCGGCGGGAGCTGGGCGATCTCTTCCTCGATCCTGGCCGACAGGCGGATGCAGGGCAGGTGCTGGAGCTCGTCGGGCCCGGCCTGGCCCAGCTCTTCCTCGCCGCAGTTGAGCACCACCAGGGCGGGCTTGAGCGAGAGGAACGCGAAGCTCCGCAGCAGCTTGGCCTCGGCCTCGCTGGTGACGGCCTGGGAGAGCGGCTGCTCCTGCTCCAGGGCGGTCTGGAGTCGCTTCATCAGTTCCATCTCGCGGAGGCTTTCGTCGCGCTTGGCGGGCGGGGCGGGCTTCTTGAGCGAGGCTTCGAGCTTCTCGATGCGGTTGGTGACCTGGTCGAGGTCGGCGAAGAGCATCTCGGCCCGCAGTTCGTCCACGTCGGATCGCGGCTCGACGCGGTCGCGGTAGGCGGCTACCTGGTCGGACGCGAACGAGCGGACGACGAACACGAGCATGTCGCTCTGTCGCATGGCCGCCCAGTGCGTCTTGGCGTGGTTTCGGCCGGCCTCGCTGCTGAGGTCGAAGCCGGGCAGGTCCAGGAACTGCAACTCCGCGAAGGTGGTCTTCTTGGGCTTGAACTGCTCGCTCAGCCACACCAGGCGCTCGTCGGGCACCTTGACGACGGCCAGGTGGGGCTGGTCGCCGCGCGAGAGGTCGACGTGGCTTCCGCCGGCCTCGGCGACGGCGGCGAACAGCGTGCTCTTGCCCGACTGCGGCGGGCCGATCAGGGCGACTTTCATGCTTCACCTCGCAGGGGTCTGGGAATCACCAAGACCTGCCTTCCGGCAGGCAGGTCACCAAGACCGCCGAGATCTCAAAGGAAACTCGGAGAACACGAAGACAACGGCCTGCCGAGCAAGCTCGGCCGCTAAACGACCGACAACGAACAACCAGTAACTAAGAACCAAGATACTTATACGCGCATTCGAAGAACAGTCTGCCGTCGGCGCGGCGGACGTGGCCGCGGGTCCACTGCGGATGGTGGGTGATCTCGACGAACCGCTCGGGGTGCGGCATGAGGCCCATGATCCGCCCGGTGGGGTCGCAGATGCCGGCGATGTCGTCCACGCTGCCGTTGGGGTTGACGGGATAGCCGCCGGCGTCGCCCTTGGCGTCCACGTATCGCAGGGCGATCTGGTCCTGGTCGCGAAGGCGCTGGAGGACCTGCTGGTCGCGCGGGACGAACCGCCCCTCGCCGTGGGCGATGGGCAAGGCGATCACCTCGCCCTTGGGCAGGAAGGCGCACTTGTCGCTGTCGGCCCGCAGATGCACCCAGCGGTCGATGAAGTGCCCGCACTCGTTCCAGGCCAGCGTCGCGTCCAGGTGGGCCTGCTCGGCGTCCACCCTGGCCCAGGGCAGCAGCCCGGACTTGACCATGATCTGGAAGCCGTTGCAGATGCCCAGCACCAGCTTGTCCGCGGAGACGAACTCGTTCAGCGCGTCCGCCAGGCGGTGGAGCATCTGGTTGGCCAGGATCTTGCCCGAAGCGATGTCGTCGCCGTAGCTGAACCCGCCTGGAATCACCAGGAACTGGTAGTCCTTCAGGGCGGCTGGGTCGTCCATCAGCCGGAACACGTGGACGCGCTCGGCCTCGAAGCCGGCCTGCTGAAGGGCATGCTCGGTTTCGCGGTCACAGTTTGTTCCGGCGGCTCTCAGCACAAGTGCTTTTGGTTGGGTCATATTGCAGGGGTCCTTCCATCACCAAGACCACGAAGACCACAGAGATCACAAAGAAGAGACATAGAGATCACAAAGACGGCCGGCAGCGGACCTTGTCGTAATGCGGGAACATTCCGGCTCAATTGATGATCCTCCGTGTCCCCTCTTTCAGGATAGACACATTGAAGTTGATCAGCAACCCCAGGCGATAGCCGGTGCTTTTCAGGTAGCTGACAACTTGTCTTTCGTGGAGCTTCATCAGTTGCTCGATAGCTTTCAGTTCGACGGGCACTCCCGGTTCCACCACAAGGTCGGCCCGCTGCCCGTGGATATCCAGATCCTTGTACTTCAGCACGATCGGGACCTGTTGCTGGAAAACCAAGCCCCGCAAGCCAAGTTCGTAGATCAGCGCTCGCTCGTACACGCTCTCGCGCAAGCCCGGCCCGAGGTGGCGATGCACCTCGATGGCCGCTCCAATAATGGGTGGGCTGCCTTGTCCAACTCGGGCGGGATAGGTGCGTATGTCTTATGTTGTCTCACGCGTCCCAATCGTCACAAGGGCGAAGTATCCTCATATCCCGATTCTCTGTGATCTCTTTTGTGTTTCTTCTTTGTGGTCTTCGTGGTCTTCGTGATCTTGGTGATTTCGGCAGTCTCTACTCTCCGAAGGTCCCCTGCCACGCCTTCTTGGCTGCGTCGATGCTCACGTCCACCAGGGGCTTGCCCCGGCTGGCGCGGAGGACGACGCGTCCGGTGTCGGTCACGCGCCCGACCTCGCCGGCGGGGCAGTCCTTGACCAGCCGCATGAACTCGCCGTATTTGGCCTGGGGCACCTCTACGAGGAACCGCCCCGCCGACTCGCCGAACAGCAGCGCGGCTGGGTTGACGCCCATGGAGCGGACGGGCAGTGCCTGAATGTTGATGTCCACGCCGAGTCCGCCCGAGAAGGCCATCTCGGCGGCTGCCACCGCCAGCCCGCCCTCGGACAGGTCGTGGCAGGCCCGCACGCAGCCGGCGCGGATGGCGGCTTCCAACGCCCGCATGACCTTGAGGTTGGTCGCCAGGTCCACAGCCGGCACGTCGTTGCCGGTGGACAAGCCCTCGGCCAGCAGGAAGTGGCTGCCGCCCATCTCGGGGGCGGTCCGCCCGAGGACGAAGAGGTAGTTGCCCGCCTCCTTGGCGTCGGCGGTGACGCATTTGGATGCGTCGTCGATGACGCTGATCGCCGAGACCAGCAGCGTGGGCGGGATGGCGATGGTCTCGCCCGTGTCGGTCTGAAACTCGTTGTTGAGCGAGTCCTTGCCGCTGACAAACGGCGTGCCGTAGGCGATCGCCGCGTCGTGGCAGGCGCAGGCGGCGTTGACGAGGCTGCCCATGCGGTCGAGCTTGTTGCAGTTGCCCCAGCAGAAGTTGTCGAGGATGGCCGTCCGTTCGAGCGTTCCGCCGACGGCCAGGGCGTTGCGCAGGGCCTCGTCGATCGCGTGCAGGGCCGACTGGTAGGGGTCCAGGTCGCCCAGGCGGGGGTTCATGCCGCAGGAGATGACGACGGCCTTGGAACTGCCCAGCACGGGCCTCAGCACGGCTGCGTCGCCGGGGCCGTCTTCACTCACGCCCACCAGCGGCTTGATCACGCTGCCGCCCTGCACCTCGTGATCGTACTGGCGGACGATCCACTCCTTGCTGGCGACGTTCGGCTCGGCCAGGATCTTCAGCAGCGCGTCGCTGTAGTCGTCGCGAACGCCCGGTGCGGGCGAGGGAGTCGCCTTGACGTCCCAGACGGCCTGCTTGGTCGGGCGGGGCAGACCTTCGTTGAGGAACTCCAGATCGACATCGCCGACCTCGGTGCCGTTGTAGAACAGCCGCAGGTGACGGTCCGGCGTACCGTAGTGCCCGATGACGGTGGCCTCGACGCCCTCGTCGCGGAAGATCTTGAGGATGCGGTCGAGGTTCTCCTGGGGCACGGCCAGCACCATGCGTTCCTGGGCCTCGCTGATCCAGATTTCGGCGTAGGACAGCCCGTTGTACTTGAGCGGGACGCGGTCGAGGTGGACCTCGGCGCCGAGTTCGCTGCCCATCTCGCCGACCGCGCTGGACAGCCCGCCGGCGCCACAGTCGGTGATGGCGGTGTAGAGGCCCTGGTCGCGGGCCTGGATGATAGTGTCGAGCATCTTCTTTTCGGTGATGGCGTTGCCGATCTGCACCGCGTGGGAGAACTCGGTCTCGTGGCTGTGGGTAAGCTCGCCGCTGCTGAAGGTCGCGCCGTGGATGCCGTCGCGCCCGGTCCGCCCGCCGACCACCAGCACCACGTCGCCCGCTCGCGGGTCCTTGAAGCACTTCTCGCGAGGCAGCAGGCCGATCGTGCCGCAGAACACCAGCGGGTTGCCCAGGTAGCGCTCGTCGAAGTAGACGGCGCCGTTGACCGTCGGGATGCCCATGCGGTTGCCGTAGTCGCGCACGCCGCTGACCACGCCCCGCATCACGCGCCTCGGGTGCAGCACGCCCTTGGGCACGTCGTCGAGCTTCATGTCCGGCGGGCCGAAGCAGAACACGTCGGTGTTCGCCACCGGCGAAGCGCCCATGCCGGTGCCCATCGGGTCGCGGATCACCCCGCCGATGCCCGTCGACGCCCCGCCGTAGGGCTCGATGGCCGAGGGGTGATTGTGCGTCTCGACCTTGAAGCACACCGCGTGGTTGTCGTCGAACTCGATCACGCCCGCGTTGTCCTGGAACACGCTGATGCACCAGGGCTTGTTCAGCTTCTGCGTCGCGGCGAAGATCGTGCTCTTGATCATGTTGGGGATTTCGTTGCCCCAGCCGCCGGGGATCGGCCGGCCGCTGTACGACACGTCGCTGCGGAACGTCTTGTGCACGCAGTGCTCGGACCAGGTCTGGGCGATCATCTCCAGCTCGACGTCGCGGGGCTCGCGCTCGAGCGAGCGGTAGTGGTCCTGAATCGCCTTCATCTCGGTGAGGTTGAGGAACAGGTGCCCGTCCTTGCTGAGTTGGAGGAGGGCCTCCTCGTCCAGGTCGCGGATCGGGACCTGGGTGATCTTCAGTTCGTAGCCGCGGCCCTGCATCTCGGCGGGTGTGAAGGCGGCGAAATGGACGTCCTCGATGACGGCGTTGGCCAGCAGGCGCCGCGCCACCGCCTCGCACTGGTCGGCGCTGACGTCTCCGGCCAGCTCATAGCGCCGGGCGGTGCGGACGCTGCGGCAGTCCAGGCCCATGTCGCGAATGGCCTGCTCGGTGGAGGCGGCCACCGGGTCCATCACGCCGGCCTTGAGGTGGACCTCGATCACGCCGGCGCCCTGGTCCACCTGGGAGCCCTCGGGCATCCTCGTCAGCTCGTATTCCTCGACGACCGGGTCGATGAGCAGTTCGCGGGCCACGCGGTGGGCCTGGTCGTCGCTCAACTCGCCGTACAGGAAGAACAGGCGGCGCGAGCGGATCGAGGCGACCGACCGGATACCCAACTCGCGAACCTGGTGGAGCACCCCGTCGGCATGGGGGTCGCCGAACTGCTGGCGGGGGCGTATTTCGATGCGGGGGATCATGGCCGCGTCCGCCGGCGGCGGGAGCGTCGGGACGACGGCGGGCGCCGCCCGGAGCGTATCCTCTGGCGCCTCGGTCGGGGCCAGGACATTCTCCTGGACGCCCTCTTCGGAGACCCACGGCTCGGCTGTCTGGGGCGCCTGCTCGGCCGGGGGAACCGGCGGTTCGACCTCGACCGGATCGGCCTGGGGCGCGGAGGCTGCCGAGGCAGCGCCCGGTTGACTCACTGGCGGCGGGGGCGGCTCGGCCAGGGCCCGCTGCTCTTCCTCGTTGATCGGGACGGGCTGGACGCCTTCTTCGGACATCCACGCTTGGGCCTGGTCGGCTGGCTGCTCGGGGGCCGGCTGGCCTTCCTGCGGTGGTTGTGGCATCGGGGGTTCCTTTTTGGGCTGGGCTTGCGGGGCTGGGCTGGCGAACGGGTCTGGCGACGGCGGAGGCTCGTCCGTCGCGGGCGGCGGAACCTGCGGGGGCGGTCGCAGCCGCCGCGCCGCCGCCGCAACGATCACCACGCACGTCAGGCCCGCCAGGCAGGCAATGAGGATCAGGGCGATCCCATGGGGATCCCAGATCTCCGTGCTGGCCAGTTCGGCCAGACTCGCCGCCAGCAGCATCGAGAGAATCACCACGCTCGTCAGCAATAGTCTTGTCAGAAAGCGACTCATGTCAGAGGCCCTTCCGCGGCGGGGCGGCGCTTCAGTCCGACGCCCGCGGACCCGCCAGGGTGCGGATTATAGCGAGTTGCAGCCGCGGGCGAAAGTGATTGCGGATTGCGGAATACAGAATGCGAATTGGACGGCAGGACGAAGAGGGTCGCAGGCAGACAGAGCCGCAGTCAGGAGAGAGAACGTCCTTACTTCCCGTACGCCCACGTCGGCCAATCGCCCGCGCGGAGGGCGGGCAGGTTATCGCGGACGGAGGTGAAGCGGAACGCCTCCAGCAGACGCCGGAGCTTGTCGTGGGTGCGGGCCAGGTTGACGCGATGACGCCACGTGCCGAGCCGCCCCATCTTCAGCACGGGCTGATCCGGGTCCAGCTCCCACGGGTGGAGGTAGATCATGGCCGGCAGGCCGCAACGCTGTGCGGCGGCGACCGCCCCCTTGATGACCCACAGCGGCAGCAGCCGCAGATAGCCCCCCCCACCGACGGGCCAGTTGCCCCGCAGCACGCGGCGAGTGAGCGGGGGCAGCTCGAGGATCGCCTTCTCGCCGCCTGCACGGGCCCAGTGCGGGCGGGTCGGCGCGTCCGGCACGCCGTAGCGATCGTGCCGCACGGGGAACACCGACGAGTCGTACTGCCAGCCCTCCTCGATGAGCACGTCCAGCGCCCAGGCCGTCCGGTGCATGATGGAGAACGTCGGGGCACGGAAGCCCACGACTTCCTGACCCGAAAGGTCCTCGAGGATGCGCCGGCTCTCCCGGAGTTCCTGGCGGAAGGCGTCCGGGCCCAGCCGCGCGAGCATGTGGTGGCTCATGCCGTGCGAGGCCACCTCGTGCCCGGCCTGGGCGATCCGACGCACCAGCTCGCCTCGCTGGCAAGCCACCCAGCCCAGCACGAAGAACGTCGCCCGCACGCCCCGCTCGGCCAGCAGGTCCAGGATCCGCCCCACCGGCTCGTCCAGGCGCGAGGCGAAACCGGCCCAGTCGTCGCGGTCGACGCATTTGGCCGCCCCCTCGACCTGGAAGAACTCCTCCACGTCGAAGCTCAGGTGGTGGGCCAGGTTGTCGCCGGTCATGCTCATGCAGGAGTATTATCGGCCATCCGGGCCGATGCGCAGAGAAATAGAGAGAAGAGAAGCCTGAGGGCTCCTCTTCTCTCTGGTTGTCTCCTGGTTCGGGCCGCGCGTCGCGGGTTCAGGCGACGATCTTGGTGATGCGGACCTGGATGTACTTCTGGCGGTGCCCGGTCTTGCGACGGGAGTGCTTGCGCCGGCGGAACTTGAAGATCTGCACCTTCTCGCCCTTGAACTCGTCGTTGAGGATCTCGCCGACGACCTTGGCGTCGCCGACCAGGGGGGTGCCGATCTTCACGTTGCCCTCGGTGCTGACCAGCAGCACCCGGGGGAATTCCAGTTCTTTGGCGTCTTCAGGCAGGTCGCGCACGTCCACGTTCACCACGTCGCCTTCGCAGACCCGGAACTGCTGACCACTGTCTTCGATTACCGCGTACACTGTCGACTCCTTGCGTCAAGGACAAGCGGTCTATTATGGCGTCCCGAGCGGTGAAGTCAAGAGCGTTTTTCCCTACTGCTGAGGTAAGAGCGTCTTTCCCTCGCCGGCTGCCGCGGAGCGGGCCTTGCGCCACGAGTCGTGCCAGGGCGGGGGCATGAACCGCGGGTTGAGCACGTGGCGGACCGGGCCCAGGCGGTAGACGCGGCGGTACAGCCGCTCCTGCGCCGCCTGCCACTGGTCCGCCAGCGCGAGCTTCTCGTTCGTCCAGTCCTTCGGGCCCGGCTTGCCGATCAACCGGTCCAGTCGCTCCAGTTCCAGGCGCACCTGCCAATGCTCCAGTCGCCAGTCGGCCTGGACGCCCTCGCCCAGCCGAGCCAACTCCTCAGCCGCAGCCGGGAAGACGACTCTGCTGTGGTCGCCCCACGTGGCCAGCCAGGCAGCCCAGCGGGCGGCCTTCTGCTCGTCGGCCCCAAAGTAACGACGGGCGTAGTCGGCCAGGACGGCATCGGGGCCGGCGAATCGCCCGCTGCCCAGTCCGCCCAGCAGGGCCTTGTTGACGTCGTCGAAGACGCCCTCGCTATAGGCCTGGAAGCCTTCGAAACCCAGGCCGCGCAGGTTGGCCACCGTCTGTTCGATGCGGCGCGGGGCGCTCACCGCCCCCTGCCGTCCGTACACCTCGCAGCCGCGCTGGTCGCCGTAGCCGATGTGCACGAAGGCGAGTTTCTGGCAGCCGGCCGGGACGGTAATGTCCTTGGGTCGCGTCTGCCCGTACTCGATGTGCATGGTCATGCCCCGCAGCCAGGAGGGCGCCTCACGGGCCGCCCAGTCGTTGAACTGCTCATGCTCCTGGGGCGTCCACCACCACGAGCAGAACCACGGCTGGATGTCCGGGTGGCGCCGCCGGGCCAGTTCGTGGATCTCCTTCATCAGCCTGGCGAAGGTGAGGATCCACGGGCGGCAGCGCTGGCAGTTGCACCCGCCGTAGTCGTAAGCGAAGGCGGTGAAGGCGTCGAACCGCAGGCCCGCGTCGGCCAGGTCGTCGAACCAGCGGCGGAAGTTGTTCAGGATCACCTTGCGGGCCTCGGCGTGGCTGGGGCAGACGAGCTGCCCGAAGACCCGCTGTCCTTTCTCGGCTGCGTAGTGCGGGCGAAGCTGGTCGAGATACACGTGGTTGGGCGTGACGATCAGGTTGAGCTTGAGGCCCAGGTCCTGGGCGGCACGGAAGGCCCGCTTCTTGCGGTCGAGTTGCTCCTTGGCCAGGTCCCAGGTGGCGTCGGAGGCGTACGGGTCGCAGACGTCGGTGGTGGTGATCCAGTCTCCGTAACGGTTGAAGCCGAAGGCCTTGATCTCGGCCAGGTAGGCCGCCATCTCCCGCGGGCCCATCGCTTCGTAAGAGTTGCCGAAGTGGGCTGGGCAGTAGCATTCGCGGACGCTCAGCGGCTTCGTCGGCTGAGTGGCGGCGGGTTGCTTCTCGGCGGCGGTCCGCCTCGCCGCCAGATTCCCGAAGGCCAGTGCTGCGGCCGCCGAGGCGAGGGCCGAGCGACGGGAGAAGGTGTATCCGGCGTTCTTGTTCATTGGTCACGTCCCACGTTGCCTGCGAAACCGTCAGCCGGGCCGGGTTCCGGCAGAGAAGAGCGGTTGCCGGAGACAGCAGGTCTCCGAGGCCCGGTTCGGCGTTTCAGCATACCCGGTGGGACCGCGAAAGACGAGCCTGTCATGCTGCGGGCGGGCTTGCCTGGCCTGCGGGGCAAGGCGGAAAGCGGCAAGGGGACGCGAGGAAGATCGGAACGTGCCCTATTCTGCTGCGGGGGACTGATCGGGCGAAGGCGGAGACTCGACCTCAGGAACTGGTTTCTCACGAAGCGGTCGGCTGGGGCGAATGGAAAGCTCTCCTTCCAGGTGGTTCATCCGCCCGACCAAGTCTCGGATCTGGGAGTTGGCGTCGTCGCACGTGCTGGCGGCTGCCAGCGACGCCGCGGCGCTCTGGAGGTGAGAGCGGGCCTCCGCCGCCCGCCCGGCCAGGAAGGCATTCTCTCCCCGGCGCAGGTGGTCGGCAATCGATCTCAGCAACAGCGACATGTCCGCCATAGTCTTCATCTCCTTATCGCCCGGGCCCGTCGGACGATCGGCTGAAGCTACTCGGATCGCAACAGGAGAGATTCTACGGATACCCTCCGTGGTCCGCAACCCGACAAAATCACAAAGTCTCAAGACCGGTACTGATGCCGGGCGGACAGCCGTGCCGCACAGGTCCGCATCAAGGGGGCGCCATTTCGTCCGAGTACATCACGTTCCCACCCAACTCGGACCACGTCTTGTCGGAGCGAAGCTCCTTGGTGATGTACACGGTGAACAGTTGACGGGCGCCGGCACAGTCGGCGACGACCTGGGCATAGATGTCGCGCCGCGTGACCAGCCGCTGGGTCCCGGAGGCGGATTCCCACTGGGTGGACTCCGCCCACTCCGGCTTGTAGATGACGGTCTGGATCGCGCGAGCGCCGCCGCATTCCTTCAGGACCAGTTGCTCGGCGCAGCGGCGGATCGGTTCCGCATCGGCGCCGCTATAGGCGTCCGCACGAGGGGCGATCTTCCCGGCCCGCTCGCGGCGGTTGGCCTGGTCGCGAGCCGTCAGCTCGTTCATGGCGGCCGTCAAACCCTGCCACCTGGCGGGATCGTCAGCCAGCAGCGGCTCCAGGGCCGCCACCTGCTGCTCGATCTGCTCGCGATCCGTTCGGCCCAGGATGGCGGGGAGGCCTTCATGTTCCTTTCCCAGGTTCTCCATGCAAGCGGCTATCTTGGCCATCACCTCACCGGCCAACTCGCCTTTGCACCTGTCCAAGAGCGAGGGGAACTGCTCGAACGAAGCAGCCAGGCTTGCCTCCAGCGCAGCCAGTTGCTCGCTCTTGCCCGCGGGAAAGGGCTCGGCCTGGAACGCTTGCCACACAGGCAGCGCATCGGCGTGGGCGGTCTTCTGGGCCAAGAGGTCCTCAACGGACTGGCTGAAGTGGCCGAACGTCGCGGCGCCGTGAGGCGCGAAAGCCCTCAGGCGGACCAGCCACTCCTCCGACTGGCGGGACATCTCGTCCTGCTGGCGGCGAGCGGAGGCGGCGGCCTGCTCCCGGGCCTGGCTGGCCTGGTCAGAGGCCGCCTGGGCCTGGGCGAGCGTCTCGCGGATGGCCACATAGTCCGGGTGGTCGCCAGGGAACTGTCCGCCGTACGAGGCTTCGATCTCCGCCAGGACTCCCAGCGCGTCCGAGACCTTCTTGCGTTCGAGCAGGGCCCGGATATCCCGTATGCGCTTGGCCACGCCGGCGGGAAGGGCTGGCGAGGCTGGCCCCGCCGCCGATGCCAAGGGCGCCGCGGGCGGAGTTGCCGGTGCGGGCGAACCCTTGCCTGACCGGGCGGCCAGGTCCTTCTGCAACTTGGCGACCTGCGACTCCATCGTCTTGATCTGGACGTGGAGCGGATCCTGGGCCTTGGCTTCGGCCAGGCCCGCCGCAGCCGACTCCACCTGTGCCCGGGCCTCCTCGTACTTCCCCCCGAAGAGAGCGTTCTGCGCCTTTCGCAACTGCGTCGAGACCGACGTCAAGAGGGCCTTGATATCCGCCACGGAACTTCCCTTTCGTTCAGGAACACCAATCCGCGAACGAGTGCGATCACTCGGCCCGGACGTTCTTTCGCATCGTGTCGATTTCTTCCCAGACCTCCTCCAGATCGGAACCGACCTGTTCGGCCTGCTTCTTCAACTTGATAAGGTCCGCTTGCGACCCGTGTATCTTCATGATATGGGCGCGGACCTGGTCGGAGGACTTGGCGGTCCTCCGCACCTTCTTGAGGTCTTTGAGACTGGCCTCCTTCTGCTTGATCTGCTGGGTCATGCTCTCGTGCTCGACGGTCAGCTCGGCCGCCCTCTTGGCCAGTTCCTGATAGCGTTTGCGGTCGGCCTCGTAGAGCACCTTGATTTCGACGTCCTTGAACTTGCCGACCAGGAATTGGGCGGCCTGGCGGGTCTTTTCCGCGGCGGCCAGCTCCTCGTCGGCGAGTTTCTCGGCCTGCTCAGCGTCCTTCTGAGACGCCGCGAAGGCCCGGCGGGCCTGGAGGGCGGCTTTCGCCTCATTGATGTACGGGTCCATCGCCTTGTCCAAGTCGCCCAGAGAGGTGTTCTTGAACAGCCCGATCTTGTGGAAGTCGGCATCAGCCAGGGGGCGGACAGCCTTGCGACCTTCCTCGTAGACCGCGGCGTAGCCCTGCCCGAAGTTCCGGGTCACCAGCGCAGGCCAGCCCTGGATGCTCGCGATCTGATCGGCCGTCAGCAACGTGCCGGAGGTCAGGTCCGAAGGCACCCATCCGTCGACAGCCTTCTGGCAGGCGGCGAGGATGGTCTCGCTGGACATGGCCTTCATCGTGGCAGCCAGCAAGGCGCGGCGCAGGACGCCCACCGTCTTGACCGCCTGGACGCTCCGCTTGGCGATCTCCAGCCCGCGTACGTCGCTGTCCAGATCGACCTCGGTTTGTTCTTCGCCGGACTGGAGGTCCTTGTGCACGCCGGTGGCACAGTCGGAGGCGTAGGCCAGGTCCGCCTGCAGGCGGGCGATGATCAGCGGCATGGACGTCTTGAAGCCGAACATCGTGTCGGCCGCCCGCTGCGCCTGGTCGCGGAAGGTGGACACCTCCAGGCCCTTCTTGCGGAAAACCTGGTCGGCCAGCTTGAGCGTCTGGTCCACCTGGGCCTTGAGCCTGTCGAGATCGGCGTCGGTGGCCCGGCTCTTCTTCTCCTTGCGGGCGTCCTTGGCGGCGTCGACGGCTGACCGCCCGTACAGGTCCAGGTCCTCGTACAGCGCGTTGGCCGCCGCCTGCCATTCTTCCTGCGCAGTCTTGCCCTTGGACAGGGGAGAGTTCCAGAACTTGTCCATGACGGGCAATTGTTCGAGCAAGGCCGCCCGCAGCCGTTCCAGGCAGACGGCCGCCTCCTCCCCGTAGGCGGCGTCCGCAGCCTTGCGAATGGCCTCGCCCACCTGCTTCTTCGCCTCGGTCCCGAGCTTTACCGGAGGCCTGGGGCCGCGGCTTTGAGCGGCCGACTCGGACAGGCCCGCCCCCACCGCCGCCACGACCAGCAGAAGCCACGTTACACAAGTCCTCATTGCCTGACTCCTCGACTGTCTCATGATCGGACCCCTCAGAACGGCTGGGCGTAATTCATGATGTACCAGCGTCCGTCGTCGGTCTTGCGGAAGTACCTGGGCTTGAGCGAGCCGTACTGCTTGCCGTGCTCGTCGAAGGCCTGGGTCGTCAACTCCGCCTCACGAACGGTCTGGCCGGACCGCTTCTTCAACTCGGCCACCTGCTCGGGCTTGAGGAACTTCATCTCGATGTTGTCCTCGGCGTCGTCGACCCCCTTGACCACCCGGACCTTGGCCTGGCCGACCTTGACGTGGCAGTACATCGTGGCGAATCGGTGCTGGTGCCAGTCCCAGTGGTACAGGCAGAGGCTGCGGGCGATCGGCGTCTGGCGGTAGGCCGGCTCGATGCACTCCAGGAACAGCGGGTAGTTCTTCTCCTTGATGGCCGTCACGAAGGTCTCCGTCACCTGCTCGGGTGTGGCCTGGGCGGGGACGGACCTGACGGTGTACATCGCGGATTTGATTTCCTCCATCTTCGCCTCGCCCGCGAACTGTCCGCCGAGTTCCAGCTTGGCGTCGGCCAGGGCGAACGTGCGTTCAGGAACGAAGATGGCCACCGGCTCGACGATCCACCCCCACGCCGCCGGGCGGGTCTTCTCCTCGCCCGCCTGCGGGACCAGCAGGTCGATTCCGGTCACCCGCCCCACCACCGTCCAGGGCAGCGTCTCGGGCATGTCGCGGTTGATGAAACGGCGATATCGCTTGACCGCCTCGTAGGCCCCCAGCCAGGAGCGGTTGGAGATTTCGACGAAGTAATAGCCGCGCAACGCCCCGCCGACTGCGACGAACTCGCGCCCACCGTCAATGAACTGGTTGGCCGGATAAAAGAAGTTGTTCAACACGACCAACTTGCCGGCCATCTCGTCCACACTCGCCTCACGGTGCGAGGGCGGCGGGAAGGCGCGCTCCAGCAGTCTGCCCGACGCCTTGGCCTGTTCCTGGAACGCAGCCCACTCCGCCTGCGCCTCCTTCTCGAACAGGGCCTGGAGCTTCCTTTCGTTTTGGCGGTAGGCAGTGGCGTCCTTCGGCAGGTCGGTCAACTCGCCCTTGCTGGCCATGACGGCCTTCTGGGCCCGCTCGAAGAGCTCCTGGACCTCGGCGTGGTCGGGGTACCGCTCCCGGAGGCTCCAGATCCGCTTGAGACCTTCGGTCTCGATGGGTCCCAGCTTGATCGGCTGCCCGCGGGCCAGCTTCACCTTCTGTTCCAGGCCTTCCAGCCGATGGCGGGCCCCCGACAGTTCCAGCTTGCTGGGTCCGTCGCCCGCCTTGGCGCCGCCAGACTGGGCAAGAATCGACCCGCTCCACCCCAGCGCAAGCAACCCCAAAACGGCTACGCACGTCCTGCCACTCATAAATACACCTCCGGCCGCTGATGCGGCCTGAATGACTACTTAATGCCTGACCGCTCGGCTTTCTTGGGTTCGTGCGTCTTCAGCAACTCGAAACAGGCCATGCCGGGAGATCCCGTGGATGCAGCGAACCAGACGAGCCAGTTCCTTCTCGTCATCGGCATTGGCCTTGGCGGGGCTGTGGGGCCCGTTAGAGAACGTAAGGCGCCGTCTCAGGCACTCTGCCGACGGATTATCTGCCACGCTATGACCGCAAAGCAAGGGGATTACCTTATTTTTGCGACAAAACGCTCTTTCCCCGGCATTTGACAGGGCCCTGACCGTTGTAGAAAATGGGGGCATGCGAGGCCGCCGCGTGGCGGCTCGGCGAGACCTTGATGAGGAAAGGACCACAATGAAGGTGCATAAGACGCTCGTAGCGATGGCTGCGTTGTGGATCGTAGCGGCACTGATCGCGGGACCCGCTGTCGCCGCGGAGGCCGACAAGAAACCCGTCGCCCCGAAGGCCAAGCCCGCCGCCAAGGCGAAGAAGGCATCCGCTCCCTGGCCGCCGAAGCTCAGCGATGAGGCGAAGGCGAAGATCCTCGCCGCCGCGCCAGACAAGGCCCCGGCTGCGCCCAAGAAGCCTCGCAAGGTGTTGGTCTTCAGCCTCACGCCCGGCTACAAGCACACGGTCATCCCGGCTACCTCCGCCAGCATCGAGGCCATGGGCAAGAAGACCGGCGCATGGGAGACGGTCATCAGCGACGACATATCTTGCTTCGAGCCGGACAAGCTGGCCCAGTTCGACGCGGTGGTACTCAACAACACCTGCGGGATCGCGCCGGGGCGCGAGCTGTTCCTGCCGGCTGACCTGAACAAGCTGCCCCCGGATCAGAAGCAGGCCGCCCTGGACCGCGACGCGAGGCTCAAGAAGAACTTCGAAGCCTTCGTCAAGAATGGCGGCGGGCTGGTGGGCATCCACGGCTCGACCGGGGCGTTCCACACCTGGCCCACGTTCGGCGAGATGCTCGGCGCATTCTTCCAGAAGCACCCCTGGAACCAGGTCGTCCGCGTCAAGCTCGACGACCCGTCCAGCCCGATCCTGGCCGCCTTCGAGGGAAAGCCCTTCGAGATCAAGGAAGAGACCTACGAGGTCCGCGCCCCCTACTCGCGCAAGACCCTCCGCGTGCTGCTGACGCTCGACACGACCAGCGTGGACGCCAAGAAAGGCGGCCGGGCCGACGGCGACTACGCCCTGGCCTGGATCAAGACGTACGGCAAAGGGCGGGTGTTCTACTCGGCCTTCAGCCATTACGACCAGACGTGGATGGACCCGAAAATGGTCGCCTTCCACCTGGCGGGCATCCAGTACGCCCTGGGCGACCTCGACGCCGACGCCGCGCCCAGCGAGAAGTAACGACCCACGCGTCAACAATGAAAAGAAGCCCACCCTTAAGAGGTGGGCTTCTTCTTTCCTGCCTGGAGACGTCTATCGCTTGACCAGTTCGCCCGGCTGGACGACCACGCGGAAGCCGACGTTGTAGACCGGCTGGTACGCCGGGTAACGCCAGCGTGAGGCCGACCGGGAGAAGCGCAGCGTGTCGTTCCATGACCCGCCGCGGACGACGCGCAGCTCGTCCTTGGTTGGATCGTTGCGGCCGTCGCGGGCCACGTACGGATAGGGGCGGTATGCGCTGAGCGTCCACTCGGCTACGTTGCCGTGCATGTCGCACAGACCCCAGGCGTTGGGCGGGTACTTGCCCCCGGCCACGCTGTAGCGAGCGCCGTCGCTGTAGCCGCTCTCGCCGCGCCCGTAGTTCCAGCCGGCCAGGCCGCCGTCGGCGAAGTTGCCGAGGTTGTTCTGGCCCGGCTGGTAGGTGAAGTGGTAAGGCCCGTCGCTGCCCGCACGGCAGGCCCATTCCCACTGGGCCTCAGTGGGCAGCGTGACGCGCTGGCCCGTCTTCTCGCTCAGCCAGCGGCAGAAGGCCATCGCCTGGCGCCACGAGATGCGGACAACGGGCAGATCAGGCTGGTTGATGGGCGTGCCGCGGGTGAAGCGGTCCTTGCCGCGGGCCTCGATATACCCGCTGTCGTGCAGCGGGTCGAAGCGGGCGTACTGCGCGTTGGTGACCTCGAGCCGACCGATGTAGAAGGGCTGATCGATGGCTACCACGCAGGGCGGACCTTCGTCGTCGAAGGCGGTCGCGCCCGCCTGGCCCATCACAAACCGCCCCGCCGGGACCGGCGTCAGCTCCATGGTCACGCCCTCGCCCAGGTCGAACTTCTTGGGCGCCATGGGGCACTTGGCTTGGAGGGCCTTGGCCTGCTCAGGCGTCAGGGGCCAGCCTCCCAGGGGCGGCGCGGTGGGCGGCGGGGCCAGGCGATCGGTGGGCGGCTCGAACGCAGCCACGGGCGGCAAGGGCGGGGCCTGCTCGTCGCGGTCGTCGATCGCCGCGTACTTCTTCTTCAGCGACGCCCGGCGCGTGACCATGTCGGCCTCGGGGGGGCGATGGCTCTCGGTCCACGAGGCAGGGTACGGCACGTTCAGGTCGATCCACGTGTAGAGGCGATCCCACTCCTCGCGCGAGAGGCGGACGTTGTGGTGGCCCTTGAGCAGCATCTGCACCAGCACGCTGGTCTGGGCCTCCCACTCCGCCGGCACGGCCAGATGGTAGTCCGCCTCGTAGCCCGGGCGCCGGACGTACTTCTGCAGGGCCATGTAGGCCGGGCTGTACGGGCCGGTGAAGTCCTTGTGGAGCGACTTGGCGCGGAAGTCGGGCATGTCGTTGGCGCCGGTGTGGCAGCCGGCGCACTTGCGGTCCAGCACGACCTGGACCTCGCGCTCGAAGCTGAAGCCGCGGGGCGGGCCGTACCACGGCTTGGGGTCGGCCGGCGGGATGCGGGTGGCCATCGTCGCCACCGGCGGCGGGGCCTGGTTCTGTCGCTCGTGACAGCCCACGCAGGAGATGACCTCGCCCGGCATGGCCGTGAACCAACTCCGCATCTGCTGCTGCGCCCGGCCCTGCTCGTCCAGCGGCTGGACCCAGATGGGCGTGTTCGCCGGCACGCGGAACAGGGCGGACCCGTCCTCGTGCACCGGGACCGTACCGATGATCTGCTTGATATCCCAGCCGCCCTCATACGACGAGGCCCGCGTGTCGCCGTTGCCCGGGTAGCGGTAGTGGTGCGAGCCGATCCGCAGCGCCTTGATCGAGCCGCGGGTGAATCCCTTTAACCCGCCGCCCTCGTAGACGTCGACCATGTACACCAGGGCGTCATTACGGGTGACGTCCACCGCGTCGGGGATGCGGGTGGGCAGGGGTCGGGGCCGCAGCGGGATGGGCATCGAGTGCCCGCCCATCAGCAGCGGGGTCATGTTGTCAAACACGTCGACCAGGTAGATGCCCCAGGGCGAGTAGGGAGTGAGCTTGACCGCGGCCAGGAAGTACTTTCCCGCGGCGTAGCCGGTGAACGGGTCGCCCAGCGGCCAGGGCGTGACGAAGCGGGGCCAGGAATCGTTGACCAGGTCGTCCCGGATGATGGGCTCGACCTTGCGCCCGCGCCCGGGAATGCGCTGGATGGCGCCTTCGGCCTCGTGACGCCCGATGCCCGGATCGAGCAGCAGCAGTTCGCCCATGCGGGCCACGCCGTGGTGCCCCGAGACCACGCAGACGATCTTGCTGGGGTGGCCCGGGATCGGCCGCGGCCAGTACATCGCGTTGGGCCAGTACGAGTTGCTCCCGTAGAACTCGCTCTGGCCCGTGCCGTCGGGGTTCATGTGGAACAACAGGCGGGTGAAGTAATGCGGCGTGTCGGTGTACTCCCAGCGGGTGTAGAGCACGCGCCCGTTGTTGAGCACGGTGGGGTTCCAGTTGTGGTCCTGGTCGTAGGTGAGGCGGCGCTCGCCGCTGCCGTCGGGCTCGGCCAGGTGCATGTTGCCCACGCCCGGCTGGCCCGTGCAGGGCACGGCCTGCTCGCAGGCGGTGGAGACGAACATGACCCGCCCGTTGGGCAGGTAGCAGGCATCGTAGTGTTGGACGTGCTCGTTAGGCCTGGTGACGTCTCGCAGACCCGTACCGTCGACGTGGACTTCGCGGATGATCCGACCGTCGCTGAAGAGGATCCGCTTGGCATCCCAGTTCAGGTCCACGTCGCTCACCGAGCCCTTGTAGACGCTGGTCAGCTTGCCGTCAGGCCGGACGGGCGAGAGGATCGCGATCTCGCTGCCCAGGCGGTTGGGCCCGCCCCAGTTGGAGTTGAAGCCCGGCCCGCCCCCGGTGACCAGCAGCAGTTTCTCGAAGTCCAGCACCGGGTTGGCCAGCAGGATGTCCTGGCCGGCCTGGTCGATCTGCTCGCGCAGGGCCAGCACGTCGGCCAGCGTGACGGACCGCCCGGCCAGCAGGCCCCGGGCCTTGCCGGCCAGTTCGCCGATGCGCGCGAGGTACTCCGACGCCTTGGGGTACTTCGCCCCGAAAGTCGAACGCTGGTCCTCCACCGCCAGGCGCATCGACTCGACGCGATGGGCCTCGACCAGGGCCTCCTGCATGGTCGCCAACTCGTGGTACTGCCCGCGCACGCGTTCGATGGCGGCTGGGGCGTGGTGCGCCTCTGAGGGCGTCTCTTGGGGCGCAGCAGCAGTCGCGTCCGCCCGTTTCACACCGGCACGGCCGACGAACGCCGCCAGCCAGTCGCCCACGACCTTACGGGTCTTCTCGTCCTGGTAGGAGAGTTCCTTCTCGAGCGCGTCAACGCGCTGGGCGATGGCCTGGCGGTACTGCTCGACCAGGAACGTCGGCTGGCCCGGCACCCAGTCGGTGAGGAACCGTTCGATGTGGCCCATGGCGCGCCGCTCGAAGTAGCACCAGATAAAGTCATCCTGCTCCCATGTGATCTGGGCCTGCGAAAGCGGGTCCTGGAAGTCGCGGCGCAGGGTGTTGTGCAGATTCTCGCGGCGGCTGGTGCGGGTTCTCACGTCGCCCGCGCCGGGGTCGCGCGACCAGGACTGCGGGCAGAACCACAGGGCCGCGCGCCCGTGGCGCACGGGAACCTTGGCCAGGACCTGGAACTTGCCCGGGTTCATGGAGAGAGTCCAGACCTTCTGATTCGGCACGGCCGGGGCGTCCCCCGTCGCGACGGCGTGTCCCGTACCGACCAGCCGGACGGTCGCGCCGGTTCCGCCGACACCGAAGGCCATGCTGCCGTCCCGGCCCTCGCGGACGACTTCGTTCTCAAGCGTGCGGCAAAGCAGGAAGAACTCGCCCCCGCCCGCCGCCGAGGGGTCGGCCTTCAGTTCGAGCATCTGCCCGTCCTTCAGGTCCTTCCGCTCCTGCCATTTCAGCTCTTTGCCGTCCTTGGCCTTGCAGGCCGCAGCCAGGTCGATCGTCTTGAGCCGCTCGATGCGCTGAGCCTCTTTGGCGTCGACGGGACCTACCACGTGCCAGGGGCCCACGCGGGCGCCCTGCAACGGGAAGGACAGGTCGTCCATGTCGCACTCCCAGCGGAGGATCGCCTCGTGGGCTGCCAGCATCGTCTCCAGCCAGGTGGCCTTCTTCTCGTAGGGCGGGTTCTTGGGGGCCTTGCGGATCCGCGCTCGCAGGGCCTTCTCTTCCTCCGACAACTGGATCACGTCCGAGGCCTCGCCGAAGACCTCCAACTCGATGGCGGCCATTCCGCCCGTGCCCGTGTGGGCCTTGTCGCCCGCTTTGGTCGGGTAGGTCTGCCAGACGCGAAACTCCACCCAGTCAGCCCGGGCCAGCGGCCCGCCGCCCTTGGCCCTGAACGACGTGTGGAACCCGCCGCGGTCGGCGCCGACGATCACCGGCCCGGTGGTCACGGCCGGCGCGTTGCTGAACGTCGGCATCTTGCCTGGTTGGGCGGAGTTGTCGGCGAAACGGACCTCGTAGTCCTGGTTGGACCGCGAGTCGATGTTGAACGTGAGCAGCCCCACCTCGTGGATTGGCTTAACCTGCCCCAGGTAGCAGGTGATGACGGTGGGCTGGCCGCTGATGAACACTCGCCCGTAATCGCCGCGGGTCCCCGCCTCGCCGTCGACCAGGGCCATCAGGGCCCCCTGCCCCAGCGGACTGTCCATGCGGACGCCCTTGCGGGCCAGCAGATTCCTCCCGTTCATGGCGAAGACGCGCTTGGCGAACTCGTCGAAGGCCGCGTCGTCGTTGGCCCACGCCTGCGTCTTCATCTCAGCCTGCACGGGCGGCGTCGGCTGGGGCGCGTCCGCAGCCGTCGCCACGTGAACCGCCCAGGCTGCCGCCAGGGCGGCCGCAATCGCCATTCCCGTCACCATTGTCGAACGAACATCCGCTGCCATCTCAAACCCTTTCGCTCCGGTATCTGTCTGGGGCAGGCCCGCGGAAGGCTTCCCGCAAACCCTCCCATCCGTGTATAGGATCAACGGTTCGAGCGGATGGTTGTTTCCAAATCGGCGCGGGGCGATCGGCGCCAATGCGTAAACTCTAAGGACGAGACGACAGCCTCATGCCGACGCGTGAGAAGACGGCGGGGATGGCCCAAGGGGTCTTGAGGCGTACAACAGGGGTGAGCAGGCGTGGCGTTTTCTCATACACGCCTCATGATCATCATGATACGATCGGCGTAATCGGCGGACCAGCCGCTGCGTATACAGTTTCAGGCAGAGGGCAGAAGCATGCGAGCAGCACCAATCGTAACGTCCGCGGCAATGGCGCTATTGGCCCTGGCGGCCTGGACGGCCGTCCAGGCGGCGGACGAGGCCGTCAAGGACGACAAGCCGTCCAAGAGCGGTCCGCCGGCCCGCCCGGACTTCAAACGCTTGCGCGAGAAGTGGATGGAGCGGCAGAAACTGATGCGGTCAGGCCAAGCGGGCAAGTCTTCCGACAAGCCTGCAACGGCGCCTCCTCCGGTGGACGCGGCCGCGGCGGCGCGGGTCTTCGAGGGCCCGTCCGCGACCGTGAAGACCCCCCTGGACAAATTGGTGTTCGACCGGCTCAAGGAGCTGAACATCGCCCCGGCCCGCTCGTGCAGCGACGCGGTGTTCGTCCGCCGCGCGTATCTGGACGTGATCGGAACGCTGCCGACGCCCAAGGAGGCGTGGGAGTTCATCTCCGACAACTCACCGGACAAGCGACAGGCGTTGATCGACCGCCTGCTGGAGCGCGACGAGTTCGCCGACTACTGGGCCATGAAATGGGGCGACCTGCTGCGGGTCAAGGCGGAGTTCCCCATCAACCTCTGGCCCAACGCCGCCCAGGCGTACTACTCGTGGATTCGCCAGGCCGTCAAGTCGAACATGCCCTACGACCGTTTCGCTCGCGAGTTGCTGACGCAGAGCGGCAGCAATTTCCGCGTGCCGGCCGTGAATTTCTACCGGGCCATGCAGGACCGGGCGCCCACGGGCACTGCCAAGACGGTGGCCCTGACATTCCTGGGCCAGCGGGCGGACAAGTGGCCCGCCCAGCGCCTGGAGGGGCTGGCAGCCTTCTTCACCCGCGTATCGTTCAAATCCACTGCGGAGTGGAAGGAGGAGATCGTTTACTACGATCCGGACAAGAAGCTCGAAGGCCCCGCCGCGACATGGCGGGCGACCTTCCCCGACGGCCGGCCCGCCATCCTCCGGGGCGACCGCGACCCGCGCGAGACGTTCGCCGACTGGCTGGTGAGCGACCCGCAGTTCGCCCGGTGCATGGCCAACCGGGCCTGGTCGTGGCTGGTCGGACGCGGGATCGTCCACGAGAGCGACGACTTCCGAGCCGACAATCCGCCCAGCAACCCCGAGTTGCTGGCCTATCTGCAGCAGGAACTGGTGCGCTCGAAATACGATCTCAAGCACCTGTTGCGGGTGATCCTGAACTCACAGACGTATCAGTTGTCGTCGGTGCCGGCCAGCAAGGACCCCAAGGCGGAAGCATGCTTCGCCTACTATCCCATTCGCCGCCTGGAGGCGGAGGTGCTGGTGGACGCCCTGTGCCAGATCACCGGAACGACGGAGCGGTATTCCAGCCCGATCCCCGAGCCGTTCACGTATATCCCCGAGAACTGCCGCTCGATCGCCCTGCCCGATGGCAGCATCACCAGCTCGTTCCTGGAGCTGTTCGGCAAGCCCCCGCGCGACACGGGCATGGAGATGGAGCGAAACAACCGCATTACGGCGGCCCAGCGTCTGCACCTGCTCAACTCCAGCCACGTGCAGCGCAAGCTGGAACAGAGCTGGAAACTGCGGGCCATGCTGGCCTCGCGGAACACGCCGCGCGAGTCGGCCAACGCCGTCTACATGACGATCCTGTCCCGCCCGCCGACGGACGCGGAAGTCAGGACCGCGGCCTGGTACGCCGAATCGAGCGGCCTGCGCGGGCAGGAGGCGGCGATCGACCTGGCCTGGGCGCTGATCAACAGCAGTGAGTTCCTGTATCGACATTGACCACTGACCGTGGTCACCAGTCAATTGAAGAGGATGCGACTATGAAGACGCAAATCTCTCGTCGTGACGCCTTGCGATGGGGCCTGGCGGGCGCGGGGGCGGTGGCCCTGGGCGGGCAGTCGGATCTGCCGCTGCTGGCGGCCCGGCTGGCCTCGGCGCGGACAACTGCCAACCTGCCTGACCGGCAGGCTGGCGCCAAGGCCAAGTCGGTGATCCAGATCTGGCTGTGGGGCGGGGCCTCGCACCTGGACACGTTCGACCCCAAGCCGGACGCGGGCCAGGACTACCACGGCGGGATGAACAAGCCGCTGGCGACCAACGTCGACGGCATCCGGATACACGAGACGCTGCCGCTGCTGGCCAAGCAGGCGGACAAGTATGCGCTGATCCGCAGCATGACCCACGGCAACAACGGGCACGAGACGGCTGCCTACATGGTCCAGACGGGTCGGCCCGCCGGCGAGCGAGACGTGTATCCCAGCGTGGGGGCGGTGGTCTCGCTGTTCAGGGGGTACGACGCGGGCTACAAGGGCCTGATCCCGCCGTACGTGGTGCTGACCGAGCCGCAGGGGCGCTTCAGCGAGGCGGGCTTCCTGGGCACGCGGTACAAGCCCTTCGCCACCGGGGGCGACCCAGCCCGCACCCCGTTCGAGGTCGAGGGCGTGGTGGCCAAGGGCATCACCGCCAAGCGACAGAAGGACCGGCGCGACCTGCTGGGGCGGGTGGACATGCTGCGTCAGGCCCTGGGCGACGAGCCCCACCTGACCGCCCTGGGGCAGGCCGAGCAGCAGGCCTACGATCTCATCATGGGCGACGCGGGCAAGGTCTTCGACCTGGCCACCGAGAAGAGCGACCTCCGCGAGCAGTACGGGCGGACGAGCTTCGGGCAGGCGTGCCTGATGGCCCGGCGCCTGGTCGAGAAGGGCGTGCCTTACGTCACCATCAATTACAAAGGCTGGGACACCCACAAGCAGCACTTCCAGACCATCCGCCGTAAGCACCTGGAACTGGACAAGGGCCTGGCCACGCTGCTGGCGGACCTGGCCTCGCACGGGCTGCTCGACAGCACCATCGTCTGGTGCAATGGCGAGTTCGGACGCACCCCCAAGGTCCAGTGGGAGCCCCCCTGGAACGGCGGGCGCGGACACTATGGGAAGGTCTTCTCGTCGCTGGTGGCCGGGGGCGGGTTCAAGGGCGGGCGAGTCATCGGCGCCTCCGACGCCAAAGGCGAGACCGTCAAGGACCGTCCCGTTTACCCCGTAGACCTGATCGCCAGCATGTACGAACTGCTGGGCATCGATACCGCCGCCCGCCTGCCCCACCCGCAGGGAGCGACGGTCAAAGTCACCGCGGCAGGGGAACCGAACATCCCCACCGGCGGGAGGCTGAAAGAGATCATGTGACCCCTGAGGGGTTGTCGATCTGACAACTGAGGAGCAGGCTCGTGAGACGCATATTCCGGGACAATCTTCCGTTAATGGCGGTCTTCTTTGCCTTGGCCTCCAGCGCCGCCGCCCAGCAGAAATGGAACCCCCGCGTCGCGTACGTCTATCCAGCCGGGGGGAAACAGGGCTCGACGTTCCAGGTCGTCGTGGGCGGACAGTACCTGATGGGCACCAACGCGGTGAGCTTTTCCGGGAAGGGCGCCACCGCCAAGTTCGTCGACTATTACAGGCCGCTCTCGCAGAAGGAGATCAACGACCTCCGCGAGAGGCTCAAGACGCTAATGGAGGACAAGAAGAAGGACCAGAGCATCTTCAAGGAGATCGCTGAGATCCGTCAGAAGCTCGCGAAGTTCATCCGGAAGCCCAATCCCGCGATGGCCGAGCGGGTCACCATCGAGGTGACGCTGGCAGACGACGCCGAACTGGGCCTGCGGGAACTCCGCCTGCTGGGACCCAGGGGGCTGACCAACCCGGTGTTCTTTCTCGTGGGCCAACTCGCCGAAACAGCCGAGCCCCCGGCCGAAAGCACCGACCCCAACAGCCCCGTCCGTCAGTTCAAGCCCAAGATCGGGCCGTCCAGCAAAGATGACAAGGAGAAGACGGTCGCCCTGCCGGTCGTAATCAACGGACAGATCACCCCCGGCGACGTGGACCGCTACCGCTTCCGAGCCCAGAAGGGCCAGCGCATTGTTGCAGTCGTCTCCGCGCGAGAGTTGTTGCCCTATCTGCCCGACGGCGTGCCCGGATGGTTCCAGGCGACGCTGGCCCTCTACGACGCGGCGGGCAAGGAACTGGTTTACACCGACGATTACCGCTTCCACCCCGACCCGGTCCTGTCGTACCTGATCCCGGCCGACGGGGAGTATGTCGTCGAGATCCGCGACGCGATCTACCGCGGGCGCGAAGACTTCGTCTACCGCATCGCCCTGGGCGAGTTGCCCTTCGTGACGGGCATCTTCCCGCTGGGCGGACCGGCCGGCAAGGCGACCAGCGTCCAGGTCCGCGGATGGAACCTGCCCGCGCCTGAACTGGCCCGCACGATTAAGCAGGACGAGGTGGGCGTCTACCCGGTCTCGGTGACCCGGGGCAGTCTGCTGTCCAACCAGGAACCCTTCGCCGTCAACGCCCTCCAGGAATGTCTCGAC